>Ga0194112_10006195_pt1 | contig 15896 bp, 14 predicted proteins | sample TA2MahC400mmetaG_FD_146191 | JGI IMG/M metagenome (GOLD analysis project Ga0194112, IMG submission 146191) | Freshwater microbial communities from Lake Tanganyika, Tanzania - TA2015016 Mahale Deep Cast 400m | ecosystem: Environmental > Aquatic > Freshwater > Lake | place: Tanzania: Lake... | reverse complement strand
GCTTGCGGGCAACCTGTACTCAAAAAGACATTACTTCACGTGCTCTCGACAAAGCGAGGCAACACTTTGCGGTGCCTTCAGGTCGCCAGTTCAGATTCCGGCTCGGGCTCGCAGCACCAATGGCAAGACGAACTCCGGCGTAAGCCAGCGCAACTTTATTTTCATCCTTCGTGGAGAGTGTTGCAAAATACTCATGGGGGATTCTGGCGAAAGCCGGAATCCAGGTGGGGTGGAAGGGGGAATGTAGGGGCAGAGCTTGCCTCTGCCCGTCCGGGAGTCCGCCCTCTCCTCGTGTCCAGGCTCCTCCCCTTACCATTCCGGCGCAAGTAGGGACAGACCTTCAAGTCTGTCCGCTACCCTCCAGTCAGTCATTCCCGCGGAAGCGGGAATCCAGGAACCCTGTGACGGCAGCCTGCCTCGTCATTTTCATTCCTTGTGGTGCTGGCGTGAACCAGCATGGGTCATTCTGAGCCAAAGCCCTGATCCTTCACGAAGTGAAAGGGAAGGGGTAGCGAAGAATCTCGTTTCGCTGATTTTGACAGGGAAGCACTAGCCTTCCTTGGCCTTCCTCTGCAATTCGTAGAGCTTGTTCAGTGCCTCCAGCGGACTGAGCGAATCCAGATCCAGTTTGCGGATTTCCTCCACCACCGGTGGCGTTTGCCCAAATAAGAGGAGTTGCTGAGGCGGCGCTTCAGGCACATGGCGGCCACGGCCTTTGGGCTTCCTGGGCAGCTTCGGCTGATGATCACCCTCCAGTTCCGCCAGCACTTCCTGGGCCCGGTGCAGCACTCCCCTGGGCAGGCCGGCGAGTTGGGCCACATGAATACCGTAGCTTTTATCAGCGCCTCCGGGTATGACTTTGCGCAGGAAAACCACCTTCCCCCCTTCCTCGGTCACCGCCACATTGAAGTTCTTCACCCGGGGCAAGTAACTGGCTAACTCCACCAGTTCATGATAGTGGGTGGCAAAGAGGGTCTTCGCCCCCAGCCTGGGATGATTATGAACATACTCGGCCACGGCATGAGCGATGGAAAGCCCGTCATAGGTGCTGGTACCCCGCCCGATCTCATCCAGGATAATCAGGGAGCGAGGCGTGGCATTGTTCAGGATGTTGGCTGTCTCCACCATCTCCACCATGAAGGTAGATTGGCCCGCAGCCAGGTCTTCCTGTGCCCCGATCCTGGTAAAGATGCGGTCCACCAGCCCAGTGGTAGCCGAGTCCGCGGGCACAAAGCTGCCAATCTGGGCGAGCAGCACAATCAGCGCCACCTGCCGCAGATAGGTGGACTTGCCGGACATGTTGGGGCCGGTGAGGATGATGAGTTGCGCGTCCTTATTGGACAGGTGGGTGTCATTGGGGATGAACCTGTCGTTAGTCAGACTCTGCTCCACTACAGGATGACGCCCACCGTTGATAGCTATCGTGTCGTCGTTGGTCAGCACGGGGCGGTGGTAATTGTTTCGTACCGCCACCTCGGCCAGGCTGGAGAAAACGTCGAGATGGGCCAGGGCATCGGCCAGAATCAGGAGGCGCTCCCGCCAACCGCCAACCTGCTGGCATATCTGGCGGAAGATAGCTGACTCCAGTTCAGATATTCTGGTCTGGGCATTGAGGATGTGTGACTCATATTCTTTTAGCTCCACGGTGAAGAAGCGTTCCCCACCGGTGAGCGTCTGTTTCCGTATGTAGTCCTCTGGCACGTGGTCAAGGTTAGACTTGCTCACCTCGATGTAATAGCCAAAGACCTTATTGTAGCCTACCTTCAGAGACTTGATCCCCGTCCGTTCCCTCTCCTGCCGCTCCAGATTTGCCAGGTATCGCCTGGCATCCTTTGAGGCGTCTCGGAGCTGGTCCAGCTCCGGTGAGAAGCCCTGCCTGATCGCTCCGCCTTCTTCTGGATTCATCGGAGGATCATCGGCAATGGCCTGGGAGATCAGGGCGACCACTTCCTCGCAGGGCTGGAGCCTTTCTGTCAACCAGTGGGGTGCAGAGGCGTCTTGAAGGACCGCCTTGATCTGGGGGATGATCTCCAGGCTGCGCCGCAGCGTCACGAGTTCCTTGGGAGTAGCCTGGCCTGCCCTGACCCTGTTGGCCAGCCGTTCCAGGTCTGCTATCTGATGGAGCAGCGCTATCACCCTGCCGCGATTAATGTTATCTGCGCAGAACTTCTCTATGGCGTCCTGCCGTTCCACCAGTTGTGCTATGTCCAGGAGGGGATGCCCCAACCACCGCTTGAGCAGCCTGCCCCCCATGGACGTTTGGGTCAGGTCAATGACTGACAGGAGCGAGCCAGCAGTGGTTCCCAGGCGGCTGTTGCGGAAGATTTCCAGGTTGCGCCTGGTCTGGGCGTCCAGGACCATGTAGCCTTCGGTGGAGTAGGTGGTGAGCCGTGTTAATACGCCCAAGGCAGCCTTCTGGTTCTCCTGGAGGTAACGAATGATCGTGCCGGCGGCTCTTATGGCCTGCGGCAGGTGGGCGCAGCCGTAGCCCTCGAGCGTGACAGCGCCGAAATGGTCTAGCAATGCCTGGCTAGCTGTTTCCAGTTCGAACCAGTCGTCATCCACGGGCGTTAGAGTGGCCACCTGGGTCAAATCAGAAAGGTCCAGGTGGCGTGGGGAAATAACTTCCGATGGTTGCAGGCGTTCCAGCTCAGGGAGGAGGCGGTCAGCAGCAAGCTGAGTGGTGGCAAACTCGGAGGTGGTTATATCCACATAGGCCAGCCCGGCCTGGTCGTTGGCAATGATCACGCTGGCCAGGTAGTTGTTCGCTGTTCCCTCAAGAAGGCTCGGTTCGACTATGGTTCCTGGCGTCACCACCCTTACCACGTCCCTTTCCACCAGCCCCTTCCCCGGAGGACTCAGTTGCTCGCAGATGGCTACCTTGTATCCCCGGTTGATGAGTTTGGCCAGGTAGTTGTCCAGGGCGTGGTGAGGCACACCGGCCATGGGAATCTTGTTTCCCCGGCCCAATTCTCTGGAGGTGAGGGTGATTTCCAGCACCTGAGAGACGAGGACGGCGTCATCATCAAAGGCCTCGTAGAAGTCTCCCAGGCGAAAGAGGACAACGACTTCCGGGTATCTCTGCTTTATCCTGAGGTACTGCTGCCGGATGGGAGTCGGCTTCACCTTTCCCCTTTTCCCATATTCTACTATAGAACCATGGATTCTACTATGAACGGTTCTGCTATCGCGCCTATCCGGCGATGACTCGTCGTCTTGACGCAGCCGAACCTCTTTATGTGCACCTCCACATAATGTAGTATAATGCGGGTAAATCCCAGGTGAAGCGTCAGGAGCGGCTAGTGACGGAGGCAACTGCGAAGATATTGACTGGATATCTGCATGCCATCGAAAGGGAATTGGCTGCTGGCAATGCTACCGAGCATACCCACCGGCCAGCTCTTAAGATGCTGGTGGAAGGCCTGGTAAAGGGTGTTACCGCCACCAATGAGCCTCAGCGAATTGAATGCGGTGCTCCCGATTTTCTGGTTACCAAAGGGGCCTTTCAGATTGGCTACATGGAGGCCAAAGATGTTGGTAAGAGCTTGGATGAAGCCGAAAAGTCGGTACAGTTGAAGCGGTATCTCAGCTCCCTTCCGAATATCGTTCTGACAGACTACCTGGGGTTCCGCTGGTATGTGGACGGGGGACGCCGGCTTTCAGCACGTCTGGGGACAGCAGCAAAGGACGGTAGAATCAAGCCGGACAAGGCTGGCCTGCAAGCCGTGGCTGAACTCCTGAATGATTTTCTGGCTCACAAGGCTGAGGCTGTGGGTACACCGAAAGAACTGGCTAGACAGATGGCACGCCTGGCCCACAGACTCCGTGAACTGGTCACGGCTGCTTTCCAGAAAAAGTTGAATTTGCCATCGCTGAACAACCTTTACCAGGCATTCTGCGATACCCTTGTGCCCGACCTCACCACCGAGCAATTCGCTGATATGTATGCCCAGACCATTGCTTACGGCCTATTCGCGGCTCGATGTAACAGCCCCAATGGTACAACGTTCACCCGCCAGGACGCCAGGGACCTGGTGCCGAAAACCAATCCCTTTCTGCGCAACATCTTTGACCATATAGTCGGGGCTGGACTACCGGAAATAATCGCTCCCGAGGTTGATGACCTGGTGCAGTTGCTGGCGCAGGCTGACATGTCCTCCATCCTGAAGGACTTTGGCAAGCGTACGGCGAAGGAAGACCCGGTAGTGCACTTCTATGAAACTTTTCTCGCTCAGTATGACCCCAGAGTTCGAAAGATACGTGGCGTCTACTACACCCCTGAGCCGGTGGTGTCTTACATTGTGCGCTCTATTGATTACCTGCTGAAGACCCGCTTTAACAAGCCTCAAGGGCTGGCTGATGACAAGACGCTGATTCTTGACCCGGCAGTGGGCACTGCCACCTTCCTCTACACGATAGTGAACGAGATACACGAGGTCATGGTCGGCCAGAAGCAGAAGGGCATGTGGAACGACTACGTGGCTGACAAACTCCTGCCGCGCATTTTTGGCTTTGAATTGCTCATGGCGCCCTACGCAGTAGCTCACCTCAAGCTAGGGCTTTTGCTGCAGGAGACAGATTACCAGTTCAAGAGCGACCAGCGCTTGGGCATCTACCTCACGAATACGCTTGAGGAGGCCATTAAGCACTCCGAGGTTCTCTTTGCGCGGTGGATAAGCGAGGAAGCTAACGCTGCAGCCCAAATCAAGAAGGAAAAGCCGATCATGGTGGTGCTGGGCAATCCGCCTTATTCCGGTATATCGGCAAATGCATCTACGGAGCAAGAACGCATAAAGGCCGGTGCGAGGTACAAAAAGCGACTGGGTGGGCGATGGGAATGGGTAACGGCAAAGCGCTCGCTCATAGCCACTGTGCCGAACTTCATTGGTGAGCTACTCGACGACTACTACCAAGTGGACGGCAAACCACTGGGGGAGAAAAATCCAAAATGGCTTCAGAATGACTATGTGAAGTTTATCCGCTTTGGACAGTGGAGGATCGAACGCACTGGACAGGGTATATTGGGTTTTATCACTGACCATTCCTATCTCGACAACCCCACTTTCCGAGGTATGCGCCAGTCGCTGATGAATAGCTTCACTGACATTTACATCCTCAATCTTCATGGCAACATCAGGAAAAAGAAAGTCGCTCCGGACGGCGGGAGAGATCAAAATGTGTTTGACATACAGCAGGGGGTAGCTATCGGTCTTTTCATCAAAGAGCTAGGAAAGAGCGGGCAAGCCAAGGTCCACTATGCTGACTTGTGGGGGCTTCGTGGCAAATGGCCTAATCCCCAGCCGGGTACGAAATATCACGCTCTCAGTGAGACGGATATCAGCACGACGGACTGGGCGGAGGTTACACCAAGCAGTCCTTTCTACCTCTTTGTACCTGTTCAAGGGAACCTCTTGAACGAGTATCAGAAGGGGTGGAAGATTACCGAAATACTCCCCATAAACACTATGGGCATCCAGACGCACAGGGACCACCTCGTAATTGATTTCGATATAGATCGGTTGCAGGAACGTATCGACTTAATAAGGCAAGGCAAGATTTCTGATGATACCATAATGGAAAGGTTTGACTTGAAAGAGACGGGGGAATGGTCTCTTCCTAGTGCGAGAGCAATGCTGATAAGAGATGCCAGTTGGCAAGAAGACTTCGTGCGGTGTACATATCGGCCCTTCGATGTTCGTTCCTTCTTTTATCACGAGGCTTTTGTCGACCGCCCCCGCTTACAGGTAATGCGAAATATCCTGCATGGGTCGAAGGCTCTCCTATTGCCTCGAGGTGTAGGAGGAACGTGGCAACACGCTTTTGTAACGAGTCATCTGGTTGTTGATGTAGCTATATCAGCAGCATCTCGCGAAGCCAATCAGGTGTTTCCGCTATACGTCTATCCCAGCGAAGGTGAGATGCAGTTTAAGGAAGGCCGCCGCCCTAATTTGAATCCAGAGTTCGTCAAGGCTTTGTCAGAAAGACTGGGCCTGAAGTCCGTTGAGGATGGCAATGGTGACCTCAAAGAGACCTTCGGCCCGGAGGACATCTTCAACTATGCTTACGCCATCTTCTACTCACCCACATACCGCAGCCGCTATGCGGAGCTCCTGAAAATAGACTTCCCGCGCCTGCCACTGACTTCGGATAAGGGGCTTTTCAAGGCGCTGGCAGATAAGGGGGCCGCGCTGGTCTCACTTCACCTGATGGAATCACCAGTCCTTGAAGGGCTTCGTACCAGGATAAAATTCGATGTCTCCGGCTCCAATGCGGTGGAAAAGGTCACCTATAATGAGACTGCCAGGCGCGTCTACATCAACAAAGAGCAGCACTTTGAAGGCGTGCCACCGGAGGTTTGGGGCTTCCACATCGGCGGTTACCAGGTCTGCCAGAAGTGGCTCAAGGACCGCAAGGGCAGAACACTCACCTACGATGAACGAGTCCATTATCAGAAGATAGTGGTGGCGATTAAAGAGACCATTCGCCTGATGGCAGAGATAGACACCTTGATTTCTGCCTGGCCGATTGAGTAAATTTAGAAATAGGATATCGAGTTTGGAGATTGAATTTAATATGGCCATCAATACACACGTACAGTTGCCGGAAAAGTGGGCGAATCCCGAGATACTAAGATGGGCAAGGACCCGCATGGGACTCAGGCCGGAGCAAGTAGAATCTTTGGCGGCTATAGCTGCTGAGCGGATAATGGATTGGGAACACGCGAGAGCAGTTCCGGCGTTATCCGACCTCCAGAACATAGCTGAAGTGTACGATTGCCCGGTAGGTTATTTCTTCTTGGATTCACCTCCTGAAGAGAAGCAAATACTGGATTTCAGAGGCCTGACGGTTGAGAAAATCGAGGTTCTGAGTTATGAGACCCATGTGCATTTGAGCGAATTTCTCAGACTTACAGATTACCTGGCCTCGTTAGTAGAAAATCTTGACCTACCACATGAAGTCGACATCGAGACGGTCGATATAAACGAGCCTGTGGAATCGGTCGCGGGAAGAGAACGAGAGCGATTTGGTTTCACACCAGAGACAAGAGAACGGTGGGCGACGGCAAATGAGGCCTTTGATTTCTGGAGAAAAGCAATTGAATTGAGAGGAGCATTCGTTATAGCTCTGAAACTAAAGGCGAACGAGGTGAGGGGAGCCTCCAGATGGGATTCACCACGCGCCCCGGCACTTCTTGTGAACCGCATGGACATGGAAGCTGCTACAGGTCGGACCTTCACCCTTTTACATGAATGGGCACACTTACTAATCAAATACCCAGGATTAGTGTGTGATTTTCGTGGTCAGGCAAAAGGTGCAAACGTTGAACGCTTTGCCAACCAGTTTGCAGCTGAAATTCTGGTGCCCAAAAAGGAATTTGAGCTTTATCTCAAAAGCCGGAACCTCTATGAAAAGCGTCCCCGTTGGGGAGACGCTCTTTTAGATGAAATTAGGCAAGTCTTTAAAGTTAGCCGTGACGTCATTGCCATTTCACTGGAAGAAATGGAACTTGCTCGTAAAGGTTTTTACCGTGATAAACGTGCTTCTTGGGATTTACGTAAGCCGTTCTTCAGCGGTTTTTCAGGTGGAAAGGGGAGAAGAACAAAAGCTGAACGTAGGTTGTTGGAGATCGGCCGTCCAGTTGCAAACCTCATATCAGTAGCCTATGAGCATGGAGCAATCTCTAAATTGGATTTAGCCGAAATCCTTGGCATGAAGGTGGAGCAAGCTGAAAGGTTCGTATCGTGGGTGCGAGAAAATCCCAGAAGCCGCGAGGCAACATAATTCTTCCACAAAACATTTTTTGTTGTGATTCAGCAGCATTAATCGACCTGCGAGACGCAGACTTGCTACGTAAGATGAAGGATTTGGTGAAAAGTGGGAGACTGAAAATTCCTGAAGGGGTTTATAGGGAATTACGCCAGAAGACAGATAAGCTGGCGAATGTGGTTGAGCAGTGGGAAAAGAAATACCACTTTGTTGTCAACTTAGATTACAGGGCGCTAGAACTACTGCCAGACATAGAGCGAAAATACGGGCCACAATTCAACATCGGTGGTAAGAATTATCCAGGATTCTGGAAAAGCCCGAGCGGCAGAAAATCTGTAGATGCTCAGGTTATGGCTTTGGCAAAAACTCGTGGGTGGATAGTTGTATCGAATGATAATTCGATCCACGGGGCATGCATGCTTGAGGATATAGCATGTCGCAGATGGGAAGAAATCGGTAGATTATTATTAGGGCCAGAGCAACCTCACCTGCCAGGATTGGAACCACTTCATAACTGAACATCCTCAGGCAGCAGTAAGAAGGGCTTGGCCCACCAACCGGTGTACTCCTGGCCGATCACGTACTATGACGCTAGGGGTGTGTATCAGGTCCCATACCTGACAGCCACAAGAAATCCAGAAGGTATGTACGGTGGATTCCGTGTCAAGCACGGAATCCGCACGAAACCTGCTGGAAGCGACAATGCCTCATATTGCAGCTAACTAATGGAAGTAAGTACTCATCTCCTTTACTAGATCAGTTTTTGGTGCTTCAACGAAGCTCCAGTCACCGTAGCAAGTCCTTGGCTGTCAATCCTCTCAAGCCTGGGGTGGGGCTTCTTACTTAGGGGGGCTAAGCAATCCGGAAGTTCGGAGGGAAGACCCCACCCCAGACAATTTCCCCAATCTTCCGCCACACCTTTTCGCATTCCCGCGTGCTATTTCCTCCTTTTCCTTTACCTGCTAATTCTCTCTGCCCACCACTTCGCGGTGTCTCGGTGGCCTGACATCCATACAAGCTATCAACCTGTCCACCAGGTCCTGGCACTGTTCGAGAACTGTACAATCACGACAAGACTCATGTATCTGGCTACAGGCGTCTGCCCAGCGCCCAATTATTGCGTCGTCATCCTTTTTGGGGTACCACCTGGTAACTCTATGCTGTGACCCCGATCTTGCTTCACGGGATTTCGCTGCTATCATACCCTTGCCACCTCTAGTGCTTCTTCGTCCTCCAGTTCCCTGCCTCTCATATAATCTCTCTGCCGCTTGAGCCATGCTTCATACTCCTCTTCGTCCGCTTGCAAGCAATCAGGCAGATAGTTCATGAATGCTTTGTGCGCTCCGCAAAACTTGCACACCCCATCGCTTGCACGTCCCGCCGCATCTTCAATCACCCAATGATGTCTGCATTGTTCACCAACAAACTTTTCTCTTATTGCTCTCTCTTCATTCGCCACTGCTATTGCTGCCATCACGGGCCTCCTTTCCAGCACACAATATTGTATAGTGCCAAGCTGTCTGTGTATGCGACTTTTGTCGCAAACTACCCTTCAGCCGTCTAATTGCCCTGGTGGGAGGACTCTGGTAACATTGCTCCACAGGTCAACGCCTGAAGTCGCCGCTAGAGAAAGACCATGTGCAAGAAAGCTCTGCTTTCGACGTGGAAGCAGTTGCGTATGTCTCTCAATCGCTCCTACCCCGAGGAGGTATGGAATGTAGAGATACGCAGCAAAGCTCTGGAATCTTGGAGCGACTGGGTTGCTGTCTTCCTGGCCAAGACATTCCTGCTTATGCGGGCTACAACACGCCGGTTCTCTAATCAGGAAGGTATGCACCTGGCCGCTGGGGTAGCCTTCTATGCCCTTCTCTCTCTTCTGCCAGCGACTATTCTCTTTGTCAGCATACTCAGCTATGTCACCGAGCCAGAGGAGATCGTCAACTGGTTTGTTCAGCGTTTCGGCGAGGAGACACCTGTAACCCTAGACTTTCTTGACAGGGCCGTGGAAAGCGCCGCAGCCTTACGTGGCCCTTTGGGCATCGTCGGCTTTCTGGGAACGTTGCTTTCCTCCACTCTCTTCTTTGGGGCAGTGATGCGATCTATCAACCGGGCCTGGGGACTTACGGGGGCTGGTAACAGGACCTTCTTGCGGCGGAAGCTGTGGGAGTTCTCCCTGCTGATAGGTACGGCTCTTCTCGTTTTGATTGCCTATGTGGGGACTCTCCTCTTCAAACTGGTGCGACACATAGACTTTCCTGGCACAGAACTCCATCTCACTGGCGGTAGCGTTCTCGGAAACATCGTGACGAACTTCGTTTTCTTCCTTGCTATTGCAGGTGTCATCATGATGCTCTATAAGTTCGTTCCCACAACCAAGGTGAAGTGGCGTTACGTCTTACTGCCAAGTGTGGTAACCGCAGCAATACTCGTGATTGTTAATGCTCTACTGGGTTGGTATATCCGCCATCTGGGCTACTACAACTTGGTTTATGGCTCACTGGCCAGTGTAATAGTCTTGCTGGTGTGGACCTACGTTTGTGCTAATATCCTGATCGGCGGAGCGGCGATGTCAGCAGCTATGGCTGACCTTGAGCGACGGGCCAATAGCCCCGATACTACAACAGACGGCAAAGACCTGAATACTCGGAGTCAACAGCCTGCCCCCTAGCTAGTGCTTTCTTGCGGAAATCAGTGAAATGAGATTCTTCGTTACCCCTTCCCTTTCACTTCGTGAAGGATCAGGGCTTCGGCTCAGAATGACGGGCCTATTTTGTCACCCTGATCCGCCCGCCTGAGGCGGGAGAAGGGTCTCTGAGTCACTGATGTAACGCGAATTACTGCAACTGAGCACTAGGGTATTCCCTCCCGCCGGATGCTGTAGAGAAATGGGCGCGCATCACCCCAGTAGTGTTATCCCGGTGGCCCTTGCCAGCATCAGGGGTATTCTTCAATGATGATCTCGTAGGGGCAGCGTATAGCGTTCATGGGACAGACTATTTCGCATTCCGTGCAGTATCCGCATTCCGTTGTCTCCACGACCACGATACTGTTGCCAGCAAGCAGGAGCGCACCACAGCGACACACCTCTACGCACAAGCCACACAGGTTGCAAAGCTCCTGGTTCACCACAGGCATTTCAAGCATTACTACCCCCTATAATGCCATGAATATTAGCACATTCAGGGTTGGACCAATGTGACTTTCGTCTCTTTCCTGCTTTATCCCTCGCCAACACCGCTCATCTCCTTCAGGGCTTCTTTGTTGAGAATGGCAATGCGGTGTCTCTCCATCCTTATTGCCCCCTCTTCCTCCAGAGCCTTAAGCGATCGGCCCACTACTTCACGTGCTGTCCCCACCATAGCCGCCATATCCTGCTGGGTCAGCCTGGGCCTCGGGCTCCTTTCCTCTCCTTCCCCTTTACGGTCGGTGGCATACTCCAGGAGGAGTTTGGCTACTCTGCTTGTAACGTGTCTAAAGGATAGGTCTTCCACCAGGGAGATAAAGTGTCGCACCTTCGCGGTTAATACCTTTATAACATTAGGGGCTACCCGAGAGTGCTCACGCATTATGGTTTCCATGTTGGTTTTGCTTATTCCATACAGCTTAACCGAGCTCATGGCTGTGGCGCTCACGGGGTTCGGCCCACCGTCAAACACGGAAACGTCGTTGAAGGAATCCCCCGGTCGCAGGATGCAAAGAATCTGTTCCTTGCCTGCGGCTGAGGTCTTGAAAGCTTTGACCGCTCCGGTAACTACAAAATAAACCGTCTGAGTGGGTTCACCCTCCAGCAGGATCAGTTCGCCCCTGTTAACCGACCTCTCGAAGACAAGCTGCCTGATTGCCTCGAGTTCGCGGGGACCCAGGCCAGCGAAATAGGGAATGGATTTCAGGTGCTCTACTTCAACTGCCATTGCCTGCCGTTTCGTCTGCCGAAAGCTTGACGCCTGAGACCATTAGGTATACCCGCCCTTCGGACACATCCGGCCGTATTCTGGTTAATGTCCCGCCACCCCACTTATGCGCCATCCAGACCCCAGTGCTCGGACTTAGTAAACCAGCCCTGCGGGTCAGACAGATATTCGTGGGAGTCCAGCAGGGTGAGATAGTGGATTCTTTCCTCGGCAGTTAGCGCCTGGTAAAAGGCTTTCTCCGCAGGAGAGGTCGCTTCCTTGCCTCGACTCCAGTAGAAGCTATAACTCTTGTCTTCCATCTTCATAGCTGTCTCGATCGCTTCAAGCTCTCCTGAGGCGGCTTTGGCGTTTTGGCCCAGGCCCTCTAGGGCCTCCCTGAAGACGTTTCTCAGGCTCTTCTCCTGCTTAAGGACAGTCTCTCCTTCCGGCCACCCCTGTTTTTTGGTAACAGCTTCGTAGATTTCCTTAATTTTTCTATAGTGGACGTCCTCTTGCTCGGCTAGATGCTGGAACAGCGTTCTCGCTATGGAACTGTAGCTCATCGCCCCGGATTTTTGGTAGAACTCCTTCCCATCTACCTCCATTTGCAATGCCGTTTTCAGCGCTTCGGTTCTTCTCTCCACTTGATTCTTCATTGACTCATCTCCCTCTCCGGTACGGCGCGGGCATCTACCTTATAGCCAGCCTCTTGCCTAGTGCAAAGGCGTCTGCCAGTGCCGTCGGATGTTCTCTGATCTCACCCCTCTGGTCAACACCGCGCACCAAAAGCTCATCGCTGTAATCAACGCTTATGGCCTCGAAGAAGTATTTTACCGTCAGTATAGACCCGTTGAACAGATTCTTGCCTTTGGTTGCTCCGACAGCTATGAAAGCACCCTTCCTGCCGGAAGCCGAGACGTTCTGCTTAAGTACATGCTTTCTGGCCCACAGTGCCTGGCAGCGGTCGATAAGTGCCTTGGCCTGAGCGCTCAGCCCGTAGAAGAACATCGGTGACGCTATTATGACACTATCGGCGCTCAGGAGTTTGGGATATATTTCATCCATATCATCTCTGATGACGCAATTGCCATCCTTGGTACAGCCATAGTATTCGCGGCAGGGGGCTATATTGAGCTTGTCTACTATGATTTTCTCTACTTCAGCCCCCCGGCTTCTCGCCCCTTCCAGGGCCTGATCCAACAACGCATCTGTATTGCCTTTTATTCGGGGGCTTCCCATGATACCCAGGACTTTCATTGATGTCTCCTGCTAAGAATGCTGGTCTGCGTTGGCCTACTCAGAGTATTCGAGGGCAGGTTGCTCTCGATCTCCTGCCCCCCAGGCGATGATACGGCTGTGGCCATTAGCTGTCAAGCCTAACGGTCTTCTGTGCCCTGAGATCGTCACCTGGAGTAGCAGGCTATTGGAGAGACGGTTTGATGGGGGCCCACATCTTCTCTTGCTTTGGTCGCCCCAGTCCGTGTGCCTCAAGCAAGTCGGCGTCAGACAAGATGCAATCAGTAGGCCCGTCAGCTATTATTCTTCCTTCATCCAAGAGGATAGTGCGCCGGCAAAGTGCCGACACAACCTCCAAATCGTGCGTAGCCACAATCTTTGTCATCGGCAATTCTTTCAGCAACTCCACAAAAGACCACTTCCCCCTGGGATCCAGGTTGCTGGTTGGCTCATCAAGTACCAGAATTTCTGGGCTCATGGAGAGTACAGTGGCAATAGCAATGCGTTTCTTCTCTCCCATACTGAGATGATGAGAGAAGCGTGGCTCGTATCCGCTCATTCCCACCGAACTCAAAGCTTGGCTCACTCGCTGCTGAATTTCGGCTTCAGGAAGGCCCATATTGATTGGGCCAAAGGCGACATCATCAAACACGGTGGGAGAGAAGAGTTGGTCGTTGGGATCCTGGAAAACCAGACCTACCTTGTTTCTAATAGTCTTAAGGCTCTTACCTTTGGGGGGCGCGCCAAAAACCTGGACTGTGCCATCGCTTTGCAGGACGCCGTTCAGGTGAAGCATCAATGTTGATTTACCCGCCCCGTTTGGGCCGATCAACCCTACGGTCTCGCCTTCGCCTATCACCAGACTAATATCGCGCAGTGCCTGGTGTCCATCAGGGTACCTGAAGGAGAGACGATCTATCTTTATAATCTCTTTCACTGCTTTTCCTTTTCAGAGTGGAGCCAAAATTGTGTTTTCCTCGGGTTATCGGAGTAACGACACGAGGCCGATGGACACCAAGACCAGCGCAGTAGCAACACTAAAATAGGCATCCCTATAGCTGAAACTCAAAGGATTCGCTTCGATAATTCGTCCATCATAGCCCCGGGAGGCCATCGCGGCATAGACCCTTTCTCCCCTTTCATAGGTGCGCAGAAAGAGCGTGCCCACCATATTGCCGATGGTTTTCAACTGCCAGAGGCGCTTGCCGCCGAAGTTGCGACTGTCTCTGGCACGGCGCATCCGCATTGCTTCGTCAACTAGAACGAAGATATACCTGTAGGCAAAGGAAAGGGTCAAAGTCATCACCTTGGGCATTCTCAACTGCTGCAACCCCTTCAAAAGAACAGGAAACTTGGTCGTGGAGGACAGCAAGATCAGACTCATGATAGACAGAGAAGCCTTAATAAAGACTGTACGAAAGACCAGCAGTCCCTCATGTGTAACAGACACCTGCCAATGCCAGACATGAATACTTACCATCGTCTCTCCCGATCTAAAGAGGTTGAAGATACCAATCAACAGAACGAAGGGAATGATCACCAGCGCCCGCTTTGCTACATACAGCAGCGGTAACTTCGAAAGTAACAGCAAGAGGCTAATGAAGGCAAAATAGCTGACAAAGGCTCGCCACTCAGTGGCTGGCGTCATAACCACCGCTAAGACGAAAAACAGCGTGGTGATAAGCTTAGTACGCGGATCGAGCTTGTGGATGATGCTATCAAGATCACTATAGCGGTCGAGGAAGTTGTGCTCCATCCGATCCTGCCTAGCCGCTGGATAAGGGAGGTCTTGATTCTCGGACTGGACTTCTCTCCTGGTCTCTGCTTCTCTTGGCTCGGAGCAGCCGCGCCACACCATAGGTAAGTCCGAAAATAAGTAGAGTACCCACTATACCAGCCAGTATCGTAGCTGCGGCTTCGTTTTCCACGCCCGGGAAAACATAATCGGCGATAAGCTCGAAGGGGGGATTCTTGGCCTGTTTGATAAACCCCTTATCCTCAGCCACTTTCTCCAGTCCGTCAGGAGAACCAGAGGCTAGAGGTGAGAGGAGCGCCACTAACACGGAAAGGAGCAAAGCAACATGCCACCACTTCACTTTCAGTCTCATATCCTTTCTCCTTTACACCTTTTGCGGCTGCAGCAGATCTCTTCTTGCTGCCAGTACCAAACTGAGGACTGTCACAGTGATAAGTCCTTCCCCGATGCCAATAAGGGCATGCCAGCCTGCCATGGCAGGAAAAACCACAGAAAACGGCGAAGTCCCTGAAACCCACAACTCGGCGGCGCAGGCAGAGGCAGCCAGAAAAACCCCGCTCCAAGCACCAACAAAAGCACCTACCATCATGCCTCTCCTGTCTCGACCCATGAGGCTGCTAATACCCTGATAGAGGTAATAACCCACAAAGCTGGCAATAACGCCCATGTTCAGCACATTTGCCCCCAGTGCCAGAAGTCCCCCGTCCTGAAACAACAAACACTGCACCATGAGAACACAGGCCATTATCAGCACCGCCATCCACGGCCCTAGAAGAATGGCTGCCAGAGTTGATCCCAGAAGGTGCCCAGAGGTGCCCCCAGCTACAGGGAAGTTCAGCATTTGAGCCGCAAAGATAAAAGCAGCCGTTACCCCGAGCAAGGGGATTCGCTTATCTTCCAGCTTCTTGTTTGCCACTCCCACAGCACAGGCCACGCCGCCGGCGGAAACAGCAAAGGTCGTGGCTATGGTAGCAGTGCTTAGAAAACCATCCGGAATATGCATCATCCCTCCTACAGCACGGCAGCTAATCGCAAGTGCATCTAGTCGCAAGAATACCATAACCGCAAGAGGGTGTCAACTGTGCGATTTGAATCACCTAAGATGTAGGGATCGAGCTGAAGAGCCTGTCTCAGAAAGGACTGTGACAAATCATTACCAACAATCGTGCTATCATGTTGCCACAAAAGATGACCTTGGTGCTATCCAGTGCAAAATAACCTATGGCGGCTCTCTTGTCGGGCCAATG
>Ga0194112_10006189_pt1 | contig 15902 bp, 9 predicted proteins | sample TA2MahC400mmetaG_FD_146191 | JGI IMG/M metagenome (GOLD analysis project Ga0194112, IMG submission 146191) | Freshwater microbial communities from Lake Tanganyika, Tanzania - TA2015016 Mahale Deep Cast 400m | ecosystem: Environmental > Aquatic > Freshwater > Lake | place: Tanzania: Lake... | reverse complement strand
ACACGATCAAGTCGAGTCGCGCATCGCGGGCGCCGATTCACTGCCCCGCCCGGCTGATGGCGTCGTAGTAGCCCTTGATGTAGTCCTTGAACTCCTCGGGCACGGCGGCGTCGGCGGTGCCTATGATCTCCTCCTGGAGGTACGCGGGCAGGCTGGGGCTGCGGATGGCGTCAATGGAGACCTGGCCGTCGAGGAACATCCGCGTGCCCTTGAGGTTGTTGAGCAGGATGTTGTGCTGTCGGCGGGCCTCCATGTAGCGCCCGCTGTTGAGCGCGGCCTCGAGGACCTTCATGTCCTTCACGACCGGCTCGAAGATGGGCGGGTAGTTGAGGACTTCGAACTTGAGGGCGATCTTCTCGGCCTTGTTGCGGAGCTGGGCCTGCTTGAGGGCGAGGTCCTTCATCTTCATCTGGATGTCGGGCGGGGCGGGGCCTTCGAGGCCCTCGCCGGATGAGCCGCCGGCCTTGCCGCCGCCGGTCGCCCCGCCGGGCGGGGTGGAGCTGGTGTCCTTTATCTGCCCCTTCTGGAAGGCCTCAGGGGTGAGGCGCGTGGGGGTGCGGCGGCCGCCCTTGCCGTCGAACTGGTTCTCGACGAACTCGCCCGTGGACTTGCCCTGGCGTCCCTCGCCGCTGCGGCCGCTCATCTCGCTGGTGTTCGGCAACCTGTTGCCCGTCACGCCGTTCGCCGCGAAGTTCGCTATCGGGCCGTCCATAGCGTCCCAGCCCGCAGCGTCCATCGAGTCCGCCCAGGAGCTGGTGGCGTCCTCGATCTCCTGCTGGAGGTCCTCCTCCTCTTCCATGAGGTCGCCAACGATGTCCTCCAGCTCCTTCGGCAGCTCGGCCATTGGGGTCTCGTAGCCGTCGGTCAGCGGCTCCTCCATCTGCCACCTGTCGCGGTCGGGGGTGTCGGGGAGCCACTTTTCGAGCTGCTTGGTGAGCTTCTCGGCGAGCATGAGGCCGTTGTCCTCGAGCGCCGTGGCGATCTCGGTGGCCTTGGCCTGGAGCGCGTCCTTCGCCATCTCGATCTCGGTGTGGATTTCGATCAACTCTTCCAGCATCGTGGTGTTGGCGAAGTCCTGGCTCTGCATCTTCGAGAGGTCGGAGATGGTGGCCTTGAGGAACTGCGACCACTTCTCCTCGATGGCCTTGACGTCTTCGAGCTTCTTCTCGGCCTCGGGCGTGTAGTCCTCCATCGGGAGCTTCGCGAGCTCGTCCGTGGTCTCAACGGCCTTCTTCTGCTGGCGAACCATCTCTTTGAGGTTCTTCAGGAGGTCCTTCATCTTCTCCTGGTCCTCCTCGGGGAAGTCCTTCACGTCCTCCTTGTCCAGCTTGTCCTTGTTCGGGCCTTCGGCCATGTCGGGCAGGATGTTGAGGAGCTGGCGGAGGACCTTGATGATCTTGTCCTGGGATGCGGCGACGGTTGTGAACGCCTGCCTCGCGGCCTCGGGGGCCTTGGCCCTGGGGACGGTGCTTGCGGTCTTGGCGCACTGGGTCATCTCGCCGTAGGCGAGGAGCTCGATGCTCTCCTTGACGGCCTGGGTCTGCTCGTCGGCGGCCTTCATCTCCTTGCCCACGGAGGCGGTGCGGGCGAAGAGGTCGGTCTGTATCTTGTGGATTTCCGCCCCCTCCTTGCGGAGGATGTCGAGGTCCTGCTGCTTGTCGAGTGCGGCCACGCGCGCGCGTGCGGCGAGCTGGTCCTCCAGGACTCGCCGCAGCTCGGTCTCCCAATTGCTGATGGCCTTGGCCTTCTCCTCGGCGAGCTTCTCCTTGTCCTCGATGGTGATCTTGAACTCGCCGGTCCTGCTCTCCTGGGGCTTGAGGACCTCGCGGCCGCCGGTCAGCTCGGCGTGGTTGTCGAGCGCCACGGCGTAGTAGAAGAGCTCGTCGCCCACCTGGGCCTTCTCCGGCCCGCTGGCGAGCTCCCAGGTGAATGGAAGCGTGGCCTCGCGGGGCGTGGCGAACTCCTTCCAGACGTGGATGAGCTTCTGCGGGCCGTCCTTGCCGCGCCTTGCCACGAGCTTCACCTCGGTCAGCCCGTAGTCGTCCTTCACGCCGACCACCAGCTTCACGCTCTCCGTCGGCCCGGCCTTGATGTCCTTCGCCGGCGCCTTGAACTCCACCGCGGGCGCGCGGTCCTTCAGCGCGGTTATCTTGTTCTCGCGCTGGTCGGGGTTCGAGATGCCGTCCACGTCCGTCAACTGCACCGTGTAGGTGCCGTCCTTGTCCACCACGAAGGTGGTTTCCTGCCGCTTGGGGTCGGAGCCGACGGCCAGCTTCGGCTCCTGGCCCGTGCTCATCTGGATGGCCCCGCTCTTGATCGGCTTGTTGGTGGTGAACCGCAGCGTCACGATCGTGTCCGTCGGCGCACGAACGTCACCGTTCGTGTCGTCGTCCACCCGGTCCTCCCAGCCCGCGGCGCGGGCGTAGGACGGGAAGTCGTAGGCGATGGAGCGCTTGACGATGACGGGCGGCTCGACGATCTCGACCTTGTAGTCCTTGGACTGGCTTCCGCCGATCTCCACGTGGTAGGCAAGCGGCGTCTTCACCCCCTCGATGCGGCAGGTGTAGAGGTCGCCACGGAGCGCGGTGAGGGCCTTGGTGAGCTGCTTGTCGCCGTCGGCATACTGGTAGTAGAGGTTGGCCTCGATTCCCTCGGAGGGCTCGCCCTGGGTGCGAACCGTCACCTCGAGGTCCGAGCCCTTGTTGATGCGGGCGTTGCCTGGGAGCACCTCTGCGATGCGGACGCGCCCCAGCGCCGCGATGTTCTTGGCGGGGAAGATGAGGCGCTGGAGGGCGTTCGCAAAGTAGTCGAAGCCGAGCACGGCCCAGAGCCCGAGCGCCAGGAACGCGCCGAGCGCCCCCGCCGCAAGCCAGCGCGCGCGCCGCGTGTCCACCGCCTCGCGCACGCGGTAGCCCTCGATGTCGCGCGCCGCCTGCCCTATGAGCGCGCCCACCATCGCGGGCGACTCCACCTGCCGGTCCACCCCCAGTTGAAGGGCGTTGATCAGCTCGTTGTCGAGCTGCGGGAACTTCCGCTCGATGTGGACCGCCACCTCCTCATCCGTCCACTCGTGGAAGAGGGGCCTGAAGACGAGCCAGACGAGTCCCCCCACCGTGTAGCCCATCAGCGCCACGAACAGCGGCCAGCGCACCGCGCGGCTGAAGTGCAAGTGCGCCTCCGCGAACGTCAGCAGCAGCACCGCCGCGAAGAGGCCTCCCACGAACAGCAGCACCCGCTCAAGGATGTAAACCGTGCGCCACCAGTCGCGCGCGCGCCACACCGAATCGAGCAGGTCGTCGTAGCCGGGGTACTTGATGAACTGCGAGGCGGCCATTCCCACGTCCTCCGTCACACCCCCCCTGCCACTGTGCGAGCCTCCATATAATACACCCAGTCGCACGGAAAGTCCAACAGTTTATTCGCAACGGGCATGGCCCCCAGTCCTGGTAGTTCTCTTCGGCTCCGAAGCTCCGAATGGAGCGTACTATAGCAGCCCAGGGCGAAGCCCTGGGAAAGGCGGTGATACGCGGGGCAGCCCTGTAGGGGCGTACTGGCGCCCCTGGGCAGGATGTGGCGCCGGGGGGCCACATAGTACGCCCTGTCAGGGCTGACCTTACCGGTCGCCCTTTCCCAGGGCTTCGCCCTGGGCTGATATAGTACGCTCTGTTTGGAGCTTCGGCGCCGAAGAACGTTACCAGGATTGGGGGCCACACTCATTCGCAACGGGCATGACTCCCTGCATTGGCATGCGCCGTGGGTCAAGGTCGTCGTCGTCGCCCTTGTCGTCGAGTCCCCTGATGTGGACTTAGTACAACGCCCCACGATAAAGGGGACAAAAACGCACCCACGCGTAGCGCCGCCGTCTCGGCGGCAAGGGATGCCAGCGGGACGCTGGCGCTACAAGCGAAGCCGCTCCCTTATTGTCCCCTTCATTGTGGGGCGTTGTACTTAGAAACTATCTCAAAACCCACGCGGGCTGCGACGCCAGCGATTCCGGCCGCAGGCTAGGAGCACGGAGGAAGTGATGCAACGGAGAGCATCATTGACGACGTGCGACAACGCCTGCGGCCAGAAGTCGCGGCGTCCCTTCGGGTTGCGGCGGCAGCGGGGCGTCTGCCGCGTTGCGTCTCCTCAGCGATCGGTGCCACCGTAGGTGGCGCGTAGCATCGCCTGCGGAGCCGCGCCTTGCATCCGCCCCGCTGACGCCGGCAACGCAGCCCGTGTGGGTTTTGAGATAGTTTCTTAGTTCCTGTTGCGGATTCCTGTAGCGACAAGCGTCCCGCTTGTCGAGGGGCCGTGAAGCCCGCAAGCGGGACGCTTGCGGCTACATTGTTGCCGGGTGGTCTCCGTTCCGGGACTTTCCGTACTTAGCCCGCATTTCTCACCAGCCCGCCCAACTCCGCAGGAGCGACAGGGTCTTGCCGGCGGCGTGAGCCGCCGGAAGAGGGCGCCAGAGGGCCAGCCCCGACGGGGCGGAAGGACCGCTCTGTCGTGCCGCCCCTCCAGGGCTGGCTGGTCCCTTACCCGCGATCCGGCGGCTCACGCCGCCGGCAAAACCCTTGCGTCCCTTCGGGACTTCGCGAGCTGGTGAGAAATGCGGGTTGGCCCCACAACGCTGGATTCCCGCCGCGCGGCGCCCGAGCAACTTGCGCCCCCAGGGGGGCGCAAGTTGCTCCGACTCCGCGGGGCCAGTCGGCCTATCTCATTGGCACGCCAGCAGTTAAGGGGTAGCGATACAGGGGGGGACAGGGGGTATATGTGCGTGCGCACAAGGGGCGCAAGTTGCTCCCTCGCACCTGCACCTTGGCGACGCGGATTCCCGCCCGCTCGACAAGCGGGACGCTTGTCGCCACAGGAGTCCCGCGACTGGGGCGCGCGTGGTGTAGTGGGTGACTACCCGAGGGTTTTCCTGCTTGACGGGGCGGGGGGCTGGGCCTATAATCACGGGGGAGTCGCGCCGCGGCTGAATAATCTGGCGGGCGAAACGTCCAACTGGATGGTGATGGTGCATGAGCGTGGGCGCGCAGCAGGCCTCGGATGAGGAGCTCGTCGAGCGAACCCTGGCAGGCAGGACGGCGGCCTTCGCTGAGCTCTACGAGCGCCACCGCGAACAGGTCTACCTGATCGCGTACCGGTTCGTGGGGAACAAGGCCGACGCCCTGGATCTTTGTCAGGAAGTGTTCGTGAAGGCCTACGAGGCGCTCGCGACGTTTCGCGGCCAGGCCAAGTTCAGCACCTGGCTCACGCGGATAGCGTCGAACACGTGCCTCGACCACCGCCGCCACGCCCAGGTGCGGCGGGCAGGGCAGTTCGACACCAACAGCGTGAAGTCGGACTACCGGCTGCCCAGCCACAAGAAGGGCGAGCAGCCGGCCGAGCGGGCCGAGCGGGCCGAGCTTCGCGCCGCCATTGACGCCGCGGTCGCCCAGCTCTCGCCAGAGCACCGCGAGGCGTTCGTGCTTCACGCCGTCGAGGGCCTGACCTACGAGGAGATCGCGAGGCGGGTCGGCTGCCCCATCGGAACCGTGATGTCGCGGCTCCACTACGCGCGAAAGCGCCTCCGAGGCCTCCTGACCTGGCTCGAGAAGGACGAGTCCCATGAACAACTGCCCTCCTGAGGAGAAGCTCGGGGCGTTCCTCGATGGCGAGCTGTCCGAGCGCGAGAGCGGCGCCGTCCAGGCCCACGTCCGCGCGTGCAAGGCCTGTGCGAACGCCGTTGCGGAGATGTCGGAGATTGACCGTCTCGGCGCCCTGCTCCGCGCGCCCGATGTTGCGCGGGAGGAGTGGGGCAGCACGTGGACCGGCATCGCGGCGCGCGTCGCCACAGGCAAGATGCCTGTGCCACCTTCCCAGAGGCAGTGGTGGCACAGGCTTCCAGCCTGTGTGAGGCGGCGGCCGGCCCTCTGGGCGGTCCCGGCCGCGGCGTGTCTGGCGCTCGCCGTGGGGGCGCTGCTCCTGACGGGGCAGCCGGACTCGCCGCAGGACGGGCCGGCCCTCCAGTGCGTGGCCGAGGAGGTCGAGGCCGGCCAGGGCTACGCCGCAACGGTCTCCTACTCGCCCGATGGCGAGGCCACTCTCATCACCGTCTCGCCCATTCCCAAGCACGAGGAGGCGCCCCCGGATGGCTCGAGCGGCAAGACGCTCTAGGGCAGGCACTGGCTTCTGCTTCCTCCTGTCGCTCTGGGCAGTTGGGCGCGCGGCGCAGCCCCCGCCGGAGGCGCCGAGGCCCGACCTCAATGTTCGGGTGGTCGTGCTCGAAGCCACTGGCCGCGCCGAGAAGCCGCAGTTCGACCCCAAGACCCCTGGCGACCTCCGCAAGCTGATCGAAGGCCTGAACCTCGCGTACGGGAAATACGCTGTCTTGGACATCCACCGCCGGCCCGCGCGCTTCGCCGCCGAGGTCTCCTTCGATCTCCCTGATAAGCAGACTCTGGTCGTCAGGCCTTTCGCGGACGAGGCCCGCCCGAACTACGTGCGGCTGGGCTGCCGGCTGCTCGACGGCCAGAAGAAGCCGATCCTGATCAACACCATGCGCATGACCTATGAGACGCCCTTCCCCATCCACCGCCCCAGGGGGCCGGCCAATGGCCTCCTCATGGGCGTCTCCGCCCACAAGCCCGCGCCCGACGGACCCTCCCAGTAGGACGCCCCCATCGCAGTGCGGCGTTTCGCCGCAACCGGAGAGGATGAATGGATGGGTGGATGAATGGATGGGTGGATGAATGTCAGACAATCATCCATTCATCCATACATCCAATCATCCTCTTTGGTTGCGGCCACGGGCCGCCTTAGGAAAAGCTACTGTAGAAGATCGGTCGGAAGCGCGCCGTCCCCGCAGGTGAGCGCGGCGAACGGTTCGAGGTCGTGGTGCAACGGCTTGGTCTGGCCTGTTGACACGCGCCGCCTCCACGGCTAGAATCCGGGGCATGAGCAGCCCCAGCCCCGATGCGCGCCGCCGCCACCGCCGCGAGAACCGCACGGGGTGGCTCTACGTCGCGCCCGCCGCGCTCGTCCTCGGCCTCTTCAGCGTCCTGCCCGTCCTCTACGCCTTCTACGTGAGCCTGCACGACTGGTCGCTCGTCAAGCTCAAGTTCATCGGGTTCCGGAACTACGCGGAGGCGCTGGGCCGCGACCCGAACTTCGGGAAGTCGCTCCTCGCCACGGTCTACTACGTGGTCGGCACGGTGCCGGCCAGCCTGCTCCTGGGCCTGCTGATCGCCAACCTGCTGGCGGGCAAGATTCGCGGGCGGCTGGCCTACCGCACCATCTACTTCCTGCCCTACGTGACCTCGGTGGTGGCTGCGGCGGCGGTGTGGTTCTGGATGCTCTATCCCGCGCCCGCCGAGTGGGGCCTGGCCAACTCGGTGATGAAGGCGCTCGGGCTCAAGCCGCAGTTGTGGGTCGAGGAGTCCAAGGGCGTCTTCCGCCTGATAGCCGAGCACTTCGGCTCGACGCTGCCCGGCTGGGCGGAGGGGCCGAGCCTGGCACTGGTGTGCGTGATGCTCTTCTCGATCTGGCAGTCGGTCGGCTTCGACATCGTGGTGCTGCTCGCGGCGCTGACCACCGTGCCGAAGGAAATCTACGAGGCGGCCGCGGTGGACGGCGCGACCGGCTGGCGCCGCCTCCGCCACATCACCATTCCGCTCATCTCGCCCACCCTCTTCTTCCTCTCCATCGTCTCCACCATCCGCGCCTTCCGGGTATTCAACCAGGTCTACATCATGGCCTCGAAGGAGACCTCCCACACGGCCGACACTGTGACGGTTTACATTTTCCGGGCCTTCTACGGCGGCACGTGGCGCGTCGGCTACGGCTCCGCGATTGCTATCATCCTCTTCGTCATCATCCTCGCCGTCACCCTCCTCCAGATGCGCGCCCTGGGCGCACGCGTCCACTACTGAGTTCCTACGCCCGCTTGCGAATGACGATGCCGACCGGCCCTCGGGTGGAAGCCACGGGCCGGCAGCGCGCGAAGCGGGCGAGGAGGCTGGGGATGCGGCGACGGCGCAGGAGGCAGGGCTTCGGGGCCGGAGGCTTGGCGCCGCGCCTGCGCGCCCGGGAACCGCGGGGCACAGAGGCCCCGCCCACAGCCGCTTCCGCGGCGCGTTCGGCGGCGTACCTGGCGGCGCCTTCGTCGCTGAGGTCGAGGCTCGGCTCGGCAATGGACTCGATGTCGGGCAACTGGAGGTCGGCGAACTCCTCGACCTCCTCCTCGTCAAGCACGGCCTGCGGGCGCGGGAGGGGCTGGGGCTCGGGAGGGGGCGCGGCTGGCACGGGCTCGGCCTGCACGGGCGGTGGCGCAGCCGTGAGCGGAGGCGCCTCAACGGGCACGACGAGCTCGCTCTCGGCCACGGGCGTGTCGTCGAGGAGGACGATGCGGATTCCGCCGTGCTGGCCCGCCTGCTCGACTCGGACGCGGCGGCGGCGGATGAGCTCAAGGAGCGCGAGGAAGGCGCTGATGAGCGCCGCACGGCCCGCCGCGGGGTCGAAAAGCTCCCGAAGGGTCGCCGTCCCGCGAGGACGCAACTCGTCGAGCAGGTCGTTGCAGTGGGTGACTGCCGGGCGCTCGTCGAGCACGATGTGGCGGGTGGTGTCGAGCGAGGTCTGGCTGAGGATGACCCTGAAGGCGGCCAACAGGTCCCAGATGGTGAGCTCGCCCAGGTCGATGGGGAGCTCTTCGGGGGCCGGGCGTTCGGCCTCCAGGGTCGCGGCGGCGCCGCGGGTGAACTTGAGCGCCTGGTCGGCGGCGCGGGCGCCGAGGGCGCGGGCCGCGTCCTTGAACTTCTTGTACTCGATTAGCTGGCGGATGAGGTCGGCGCGGGGGTCCTCGGCCTCCTCCTCGCCCTCGCGCTCGGGGCGGGGGAGGAGCATGCGCGACTTGATCTCCATGAGCGTGGCGGCCATGAGGAGGAACTCGCCCGCCACGTTCACGTTGACCTGCTGCATCAGCTCGAGGTGGGCGAGGTACTGCTCGGTGATGCGGGCGATCGGGATGTCGGCTATCTCCACCTCCTCCTGGCGGATGAGGTAGAGGAGGAGATCGAGCGGGCCGCTGAAGACCTCCAGGTCCACCTTGTAGCCGTATTCTTCCTCGACGTAGGACAAGCCGCAGTCCTTGCTAGAACACGTCCCAGTAGATGTTGGCGGGGCCGAGGAGCGCCTGGGCGATGTGGGTCACGGGCCACCAGAGGACGAGGCCGACGACCCCCGTCACGACGAGGAGGAACAGGATGAAGTAGCCATAGGGTTGGAGGCGGTCGTAGTTCCTGGCGGCCTCGTAGGGGAGGAGCTGGCTGAGCACGTGCGAGCCGTCGAGCGGCGGGATGGGAATCAGGTTGAAGATGGTCAGCGCGATGCTCGTGTAGCAGAGCATGATGGCCATGTTCCACACGATGAGCGCGGGCCGCGAGTCCCACAAGCCCATCCCGAGCGTGACGCGGAGGAGGACGGCCACGGTGAGGGCGGTGGCCATGTTGGCGGCCACGCCGGCCAGGGAGACCAGGATGTCGTCGCGGCGCGGGTTGCGGAAGTTGAAGTGGTTCACCGGCACCGGCTTGGCCCAGCCGATCATCGCGTAGCCCATCTGGCTCAGGAACATGCACAGCGTGCCCATCGGGTCGAGGTGCGCCAGGGGGTTGAGGGTCAGCCGCCCCATGTTCTTCGCCGTAGCGTCCCCGCACCGGTAGGCCATCCAGGCGTGGGCGAACTCGTGGATCGTGATGGCGAAGAGCAGCGGGGGAATCCGCAGCGCGAGCTCCACCAGGTTGATTTCGCGCATCTCCAGATCACTCGCCGACAAGGGATGGGGGCCTCCGACAGGCCGCGGTTCTACCACACCCGTGCCGACAAGTCAAGCGTGCTTGACTTGCCGTGGCGGGATGGCTATCATGAATGAGACGGCTGCGTGACCTTGTTGACACGCTGGGAGTAAGCTCATGGCGAAAACGGAGAGCAGCGACGTGGCGGGCGCCCAAGTGACCACGCGGCGGCGCCAGAGCAACGACGAGCTCGACTTCGAGATAGCCTTCTTCGAGAGAATCCTGAAGCGATTGCCCAATTCCGTGGACGTCCTGATGGCGCTGGGCAACAACTACACCGAGCGCGGCCTCTTCGAGAAGGGCCTCGGCATCGACCAGCGCCTCTGCCGCCTGCGGCCCACCGACCCCATCATCCACTACAACCTCGCCTGCTCCTTCGCCATCGTGGGCAAGGTGGACCAGGCCATCGAGACCCTCGAGCACGCCGTCGCACTCGGCTACCACGACTGCTCGTACCTCCAGCGCGACCCCGACCTCGACGGCATCCGCCGCGACCCGCGCTACAAGGCTCTCATCGAAAGAGTCCAGAGCCAGCAGATGAACGCCTGAAGTCAGACGACAGACGGCAGATGACAGACGGCAGAAGTCAGAAGACAGGAATCTGTGCTTTGTCCGTTCTGTGGTCTGCCGTCTGTCGTCTGTCGTCTGTCGTCTGTCGTCTGTCGTCTGCCGTCTGCCGTCTGTCGTCTCCCCGGGGCCACCCGATGGATGAAGCTCTCTCCCGCTACGCCCGCCTGGGCGTGATTCACTTCATGCTCTGGCCCCAGGCGATGAGCGGCAACGGCCCCATCGCCGAGACCATCGAGCGCCTGGCCGCCGACGCCGACCTCGAGGCCGTCGAGCTCACCCGCATCAACGACCCGGCCGCCCGCGCCCGCGTCCGCGCAACGCTCGAGGCCGCCCGCCTGGCCGCCGCCTTCGGCGCGCAGCCCATCCTCCTGGGCGGCAAGCTCGACCTCAACGCCCCCACCGACTCCGCCCGCGCCGCCGCCATCGAAGCCGTCAAGCAAGGCATCGATCAGGCCGCCGAGCTCGGCGCCGTCGGCCTCGCCGTCCTCAGCGGCCCGGACCCCGGCGAGGCCGCCCGCAAGGCCGCCACCGACCGCCTCGTGGACTCGCTGAAGTGGCTCTGCGACTACGCGGCACACAAGGGCGACCTGCCGATTGTGCTCGAGACCTTCGACCGCGTGCCCTTCGGGAAGAACTGCCTCATCGGCCCCAACGCCGAGGCCGCCGAGGTCGCACGAAGGGTCCGCCGCGACTTCCCCTCGTTCGGCCTCATGATTGACCTCAGCCACCTCCCCCTCCAGGGCGAGACCCCCCAGCAGGCCGTCGCCGCCGCTGCCGAGTTCCTCGTCCACGCCCACATGGGCAACTGCGTCATGCGCGACCCCGCGCACGAGGCCTACGGCGACAGCCACCCCCGCTTCGGCGTCCCTGGCGGCGAGAACGACGTGCCCGAGCTCGCCGCCTACCTTCGCGCCCTTCTCGACGCCGGCTTCCTCGGTGGCACAGGCTTCCAGCCTGTGGCTGGTGGCACAGGCGTCCCGCCTGTGAGACACCGCCCCATCCTCAGCTTCGAGGTCAAGCCCCTCAAGGGCGAAACCCCCGAGGCCCTCCTCGCCGGCTCCAAGCGCGCCCTCGCCGCCGCCTGGGCCGCCGTCTGACCCGAAAGAAACTGCGGAAGGGCTTGACACCAGCCAAATGTGTGGTATAATATCGTGAGCAGCCCGGGACGCCCGCAGGGCGGCCACCACCCGGCCGCCCGCCGCGGGGCTGCACGGCTCGTCGGCCTGCCGAGCCGTCAAACCTCCCCAGAAGAGCGCGTCGCGTGTCTGGCCATCGGACCTTCTCGGGAGTGTGTGATGCTGCCCGGAGCGGGATACAGTCCACACGAGTTCGTAGTGCGGGCTTCAGCCCGTCTCGCCAGGAAACGGCCTGAAGGCCGCGGCACAAACAGGGAACCGCTCTCTGTCTCAGGCGGCGGCCCTCCGCCGGTCAGGTCTGCGCGAGTTTTGGGCAACTCTGGGAGTTTTGGTCCTCTCTGGGGAAGATCGCGGAGATACGCCAGAACGACGCGGAGGCAGTTCTGCCCAACTCTGGGGGACTTCTGGCACACTCTGGGCGGCGGGGGTGCCGCCGAGTCTGGCCCGCCATCCTTGGGTGTGCCTCAACTGCCCACTCGCGCTCGTCGTCGAGTGCGGCTGCCCTCGCCCACATCAGGGGTTCGACGACGCTTGGGAGCCCCAGGATCAGGGCCAGACACTTGCCGCTGGAGTACGGCCCCCAGTCCTGGTGCTCGACTTGGGGCCTCTGAGCTCCGAAGGAGCGTCCTATATCAGCCCAGGGCAACGCCCTGGGGAACGGCGCCCACCATCCACCCAGCCCTGAAAGGGCGTACTACGGGTGATGCGCCCAGTACGCCCTTTCAGGGCTGCACGCGGGGTCGACGCCAATCCCCAGGGCGTTGCCCTGGGCTGATATAGGACGCCCCATAGGGGGTCCGGGCAGAATCACCAGGATTAGGGGCCAGACTCTTGCCGCTGTCCCGCTTTGACAAGGCGCACGGTACATTATAGAATACGGAACCTGTGTGGTGACCAGGGTTCGTGCTCCGTGCTACCCCTTTCCGTCGGAGGAACGAGATGCTCGCCCGATTGGCTCTGCCCGCGTCGCTCGCGCTGTTGGCCTCATCGCTTCTGGCCGCCGACCCGCCCTACTATGCGAAGAAGGGCAGTTGGCAGGAGACGCTGCTCGCGGCACGCGAGGCGCTCGCGAAGCACGAGGCCGAAACGCGAGACGCGAAACTCGAAACTCGAGACCCCAGAGGCGAGACGCCGCCCGCGAAGCAGGCAGGAAAAGGCACCCTCACCCCAGCCCTCTCCCCAAGGGAGAGGGGGCAGGTCGAGTTGGGGACGTGGCATTCGATCGGGCCTTTCTATCCCCCCAATGGGCAGAAGAACTTCACGATGGCCTTCCCGCCCGAGCAGGAGCCCGCGCTGAACAAGCGCGATGAGCTGGCCGCCATCGCCGAGGGGGTCGAGAAGTCGGGCGTCGCCGCCGCTCTCGCCAAGCCCTGCGGCGGCCAGCGCTGGAAGCCCTGCCCACAGTTCTCCGACGGCACGCCCCACGACCTCACCGCCGGCGCCAACGGCGCCACCTATCTGTACCGCACGATCAAGGTGGACAAGGACACGGCCATCACCGGCTACTTCGGGAGCGACGACGGGATGCGCGCCTGGCTCAACGGCAAGCTGCTCGTCTCGAACGACACCCCCCGCGGCCACAGCCCGAACCAGGACACGGCGAAGCTCGAGCTCAAAAAGGGCGAGAACCACCTGCTGCTGAAAATCCACAACGACGGCGGCGGCCACGGCTTCTACTTCCACACCTCGCCGACCCCGATCGGCGCGGCCCCAGCCTCCGCCAAGCGCGATCCGCGCCAGGCCGCACGCGAGGAGCTCTGGAGCCTCGCCGCGCGCGACTTCCCAGATAGCGCGGCCCAACGCGAGATGAACTGGGAGCGCCAGGACGCCATCTGGACGGCTGATTGGGCGGCCGGCGACCTCCAGACCATCGCTAAGCGCTACTTCTCAGGCATCCGCCTGACCTCATTCGCAAACGAGGCGAACGTCCTCCTCGCCAACGCGAAGGACCCGGCCGGGCTCAAGGCGGTGCGGGACATCTACTATCGCTCGCGCCGAGTTGAGGATGCCGCGAGCCTGGTGAAGAACTTCAACTTCAACGCCCTTCGCCTGGCCATCACCGACCTCGCGGAGTCCTACCCCGAGAAATACACCAGGGGCAAGGAGTTCCTCCAGAGGCTCGAGACCCTCGAAAAGGCCATCGTCGCAATCGCCGAAGGCCAGAAGAAGAACGATCCCGAGACGACGAAGAAGCTCAGCGAGGTGGGTGAGGAGATCAGCAAGCTGCGGGTCGAGGCGCTCCTGGCGTGCAACCCGGTGGTCGACTTCGACAAGCTGCTGGTGGTGAAGCGTAGCGCCCGCAACCTGGGCCTGCCGGCGAACTGGGTGACGAACGCCGACATCGCCCGCACGGGCTACGACAATGAGATAGCGGTGGTCACGCTGCCGAAGGCACCCTCACCCCAACCCTCTCCCCAAGGGAGAGGGGGCGGAAGACCGCCTGAAGGCGGAACTACAAACGCGGCCCAGCTCACGAGCCTGTACAAGCCGCCGAAGGGCGAGTTCGTGGGCGACGTGGACCTGCACTGGGACGGCGACAGGATGATGTTCTCGTCTATCGGCGCCAACAACCGCTGGCAGGTCTTCGAGATGAAGGCCGACGGCACCGGCTTCACCCAGGTGAACCCCGGCCTGGAGGCCGACGTTGACAACTTCGACCCCTGCTACCTGCCCGACGGGCGGGTCATCTTCTCCTCCACCCGCGCGTTCCATGGCGTCCCGTGCGTCGGCGGCGGCTCGCCCGTCGGCAACCTCGTCCTCCTCGACCCCAAGACGGGCAAGGAGCGGCAACTGTGCTTCGACCAGGACCAGAACTGGTGCCCGACCGTGCTGAACAACGGCCGCGTCCTCTACACCCGCTGGGAGTACTCCGACACGCCGCACTACTTCAGCCGCCTGCTGTTCCACATGAACCCCGACGGCACGGAGCAGATGGAGTACGCCTTCTCCAACAGCTACTGGCCGAACTCCACCTTCTACGCCCGCCCGGTGCCGGGGCACCCGACGAAGGTGGTCGCCATCATCTCCGGCCACCACGGGGTTCCGCGCATGGGCCAGCTCCTCGTCTACGACCCCGCCAAGGGCCGCCACGAGACCCAGGGCGCCGTCCAGCTCATCCCCAGCGACTCCAAGCCGCCCGTCGGCCACATCGCCGACGGACTCTGCGACCCCTCCTGGCCCAAGTTCCTCCACCCCTACCCCCTCAGCGACAAGTTCATCCTCGTCTCCTGCAAGATGAACGCCAACGCGAACTGGGCGCTGTGCCTGGTGGACACCTTCGACAACATCGTGCCGCTGCTTGAGATACCCGGCTACGCCATCTTCGAGCCGGTGCCGCTCCGCAAGACGGCCAGGCCGCCCATCGTGCCCGACAAGGTGGACCTGACGAAGGACCACGCAAACGTCTACCTCAACGACGTGTATTTCGGCGAGGGCCTCAGGGGCGTCCCGCGCGGAACCATCAAGAAGCTCCGTGTCTACGAGGTCCACTATGGCTACAACGGCATGGGCGGCCACATCCACATCGGCATTGACGGCCCCTGGGACGTCCGCCGCATCCACGGCACCGTGCCCGTCTACGAGGACGGCTCCGCCTTCTTCAGAGTGCCCGCCAACATCCCGGTCGCAGTCCAGCCCCTCGACGCCGAGGGCAAAGCCCTTCAGGTCATGCGCTCCTGGTACACCGCGATGCCGGGCGAGAACGCGAACTGCGTGGGCTGCCACGAGCGGCAGAACACCACTCCGAGCCTGAAGCGCACCATCGCGGCCACGAAGGCCCCCACGCCCATCGAGCCCTGGCGCGGCCCGGCGCGCGGCTTCGCCTTCGTCCGCGAAGTCCAGCCCGTCCTCGACAAGTTCTGCGTCGGCTGCCACGACGGCAATGTGGGCGGGACGTCCCCGTCCCGCGATTCGCGGCGTGTGGACACGCCGCCCACCGCGAAGCGCCCCAATTTCGCCGACACAGGCCGCGGGGCGATGGGCTTCGTCAAGTCCTACCTCGCACTCCACCCCTACGTCCGCCGCCCAGGCCCCGAGAGCGACTACCATCTCCAGGTGCCCACCGAGTGGGGCGCCGACACCAGCGACCTGGTCCAGATGCTCAAGAAGGGCCACAACGGCGTGAAGCTCGACGCCGAGGCCTGGGACCGCCTCTACACCTGGATTGACCTCAACGTCCCCTGCCACGGCACCTGGACCGAGCACCGCGGGAACATCGAGCGGATCGCCTCGCGCCGCCTCGAAATGCGCACCAAGTACGCCAACCGCCCCGAAAACCCCGAGCTCTACCCCCACCCCCCCCCCCCCCCCCCCCCCCCCCCCCCCCCCCCCCCCCCCCCCCCCCCCCCCCCCCCCCCCCCCCCCCCCCCCCCCCCCCCCC
>Ga0194112_10006185_pt1 | contig 15922 bp, 13 predicted proteins | sample TA2MahC400mmetaG_FD_146191 | JGI IMG/M metagenome (GOLD analysis project Ga0194112, IMG submission 146191) | Freshwater microbial communities from Lake Tanganyika, Tanzania - TA2015016 Mahale Deep Cast 400m | ecosystem: Environmental > Aquatic > Freshwater > Lake | place: Tanzania: Lake... | reverse complement strand
CAGTTATCTCTTTCTGGAACTGAGCCTTGGGATTGCGAGCACCATAATAGTGGGAGTTAACTGACACGAGAGCCATTTGATGTTTGAGTTTTTCTAAAGGTATGCCGTATTTTTTGGCGTAGAGGTGAGTTATCAGTGCGAAGACGCCGGGGAAAGTGATTCCGGAGGGGAATTCGTAGCGGCTGTCGCTGGCCATGGCAAAAGTTCGAGTAGCCAGAGGTGTCCCCATCTTGGCGGCTGTTTCAGCGCCACCGGCCATGACGATGTCATAGAACCCTGAGGCTACCCACATGAAGGCATCTCGGAAGGCAGCGCTGGATGAAGCGCAGGCGTTTTCATATTTATTGGCTGGGATGTTGGAAGCACCGATATAATCGGCAGCGAAAGCCTGTGGTTGCGCCTGCCCCTCGGCGAAGTCTCCCAGGGCATTGCCCATAAACAAAGCCTGAATATCCTTCGGCTTCAAATTCGACTCGTTTATGGCGTCCATGGCGGCTTCAGCGAACAGCTCAACTGCTGTCTTGTCCTGCTTGCCACTGAATTTGGTCATCCCCACGCCGACTACAGCTACTTTTCTCATGCGTCTATACCTCCAAATTTTATTAATCTAGAGACCCTTCGCTATCGCTCAGGGTGACAAGTAAACTGTATCATTTTATCAGCTTTGGACGGCATTTACTACAGAATGCCGCTTGTTTCCAGTCGGTATCCGCTAAACTATTGGAAAAGTGCATTACACACCTAGGATTTTGACAGTGCCCTAAACCAAAAGTATGCCCCAGTTCATGAACGGCTTCTTTGGTGGCCCTGTCCAGAAGAAGAGCTTCATCCGAGGGCAAGCCACAATATTCCTGCCTCAGACGGCATAAAGAGATGATAGCTATTCCAGAGCCTACATCGGCCTGACCGAAGACGAAGTTCAGCCCTGGTGCGTAAAGGTCAACATCGGCTATGCCCAAGACCTTTTCTTCCTGGGACACGCCCGATTTTTTCAGCCTGGCGAGCAGTTCTGAGGCCAGGTATTGCTTTCGTTTGGAATCGTAAGCCTGCTTAAGGCTGTAAACTTCTGAGATTACCTCTGTAGGGCAGCCAAAGGCTTGATTCAGCCTCTGTTTGAGCTCTTCTAACGTCTTGTTATCAATCTCGCCGATTGGCTTGAGGGTTATTTTCACGAGCGGTCTATTTTAGCCAGTTTGTTATTTCTCTCAGCACCTGGTCGTGGTTGGCTCTGGTAATCTCGACCATTTGCACTTTGGGGTGGCGTTTGATTTCATCGGCGAAGGGATTTGGGCTGAGCATGATGGTGCCGAGGACTTTCTTGTTGCTTGCTATCGCTTTCAGCACGGCTTCTCTGAAAAGGGGCGAGAAAAGCTCCATCTTGCCGATTTCATCAATGACTATTAAATCGCTTTCCTCTATTGCCCGATGAATGGCAGCAGTACCAACGTTGTCCAGATTGGAGATATCCACACCATATTTGCTTACTCGGTAGCGACTGGAGGTCTCAACATGCGCCAGGATGGCATCCTGCCCATCCAGGGTGATGATTCTGAAGCCTTGCCGTATGCCGCTGCTTCTTACCTCTTCGGTATAAAAGCCGCTGGCTTTAATCTTCGTCTTGGCTATGGCCTGTTTAATGACGGTGGTTTTTCCCGTCCCCGGGCTGCCGGTCAGGAGGTAGACATTTGCCATCAACTCTTATGAAGCGGCTTCGGTCTTCTTTTTTCTGGCGGGCTTTTTGGGTGCCTCTTCTACTTTGACCTTAGCTGCTTTTGCCTTCGGTTTTTCTACCGCCTTCTCTTTAGTCGGCTTTGCCTTTGCTTTTGGAGCTGCAGCTTCGGCCGTAGCAGCTACCTCTACCTTCTTCTTTCTGACGGGCTTCTTCGGCGCCTCTTCTGCTTTCGCTTTAGCCGCCTTCGCCTTCGGTTTAGGAGCTTTAGCTGCAGCGGCTACCTCTACCTTCTTCTTTCTGACGGGCTTTTTCGGGGCTGGTGGCGCCTCTGCGACCGCCACTGCTGGTGCTGGTTTAGCCGCTACACCGGTAACGCCAGCCAGCAGAGCCATCGCCTTTCTTCTCTCTTCCAGCTTCTTGCGGCGTCGGCGATGCTTCAGCAAAGCCATTCTTTTTCTTTTGTTCATCGTTTACCGTCCAACAAATTAAGTATCCAAAGTGTGCACCGTATTATCGCTTAATTAGCTTTGAATTTCAAATCCCGGCTATGGGAAGTCCTTGCTTGTCATTCTGATCCCGATTTATCGGGAGAAGAATCTACTTCAGAATCTTCCCGAGACCATCATTAGGCCGAGATTCTTCCCGATAAATCGGGATAAAATCGGGACTCCCTCAGAATGACAAATTGTCCTCTCTCTCCTTGGATGGAGTAGGGACAGACCTTCAGGTCTGTCCTCTGCGGACAGGTTTGAAAACCTGTCCCTACATTTCTCCGTTAAACTGTGTATTTGCTCCTTATCTTGGCCGAAAGCTCTGACAGCAATTCTAAGGCGTGAATGGCAGCCTCAGAGGATACCGATGCCAGCGTACAGGATGGGGTGAGCAGGCTCTGGGCAACGAGCTGCTTAAACGGTATGCTATCTTGAGTGAAAGGTGCCATGGCTTCGCCAAGCCGGTCATACAGGCTGGCTAGGGATTCTCCGACCAGAGCATCCTCGTTATTGGGGACGATACCCCAGGCGATGCCGCCGCCCCGCTCCAGAAAAGCTTTCACCTCGGCCGGATAGCAGCTCAGCGAGTCGGCATAGTTATAGGCATCGAAGCTAAGTATGTCGGCGGAGCTTTTCAAAAGTAGCGACCAGTCGGTGCTGCCGCAGCAGTGTACTCCCTTAAGCCCCTTTATGCCGCTGAAAACCTCTTCAAGCAGGGTAGTTACCTGCTCATTGGCAATGGCAACGAAGGCTGTGCCCAGTGAGGTCAAGTAAGGCTCGTCAATAAAGATAATGGTATCAGGTGAAATCTGGCGTAAAAACCTCTCCTGCCACATAGCTTTCAGCCGCAGAAACTTGGCTAGAGCCTCGGCCAGAAGGTCATCATACAGTATACCTCGTTGTTCTCTATCGGTGACACAAAGCCCCCAAGTGATGGGGCCAGTTATCTGCCCCTTGACCATCTTGGGATGCCGTTCCTTTAGAGCCAAAAAGGCATGCAGCCCGGCAGCATATTCGGCACTGATGCCGTAATCGTCCGAATTGTTCTCCGAGGCGTCATTATAGAGCTGCTCTAGTTGGCTATCGAATTCCGCTGTGCGTTCCACGTGGATTTTATCTTCCTCCAGCACCAGCCCGGGAAAGCCCTCGCTGAACTGGACATACATATTCTCCAGGTGAGAGCGTTCCGGCAATTGTGGCCAGGCAGGCAGAGCCGACAGATACTTAGCCACGATGGAGCAAGCCTCCTTGGGGTCAACTTGAGGCATACTGCCTATCATTGTTGGTATGCAATTGAATTCTATCTTTGCTGACATCTTCAGATTACCCCATAACAAACCGCCACCTTTATTTTGTTGCCCGACCGGCTAAATAGATTTGTCTATTCTAAATCATGTTCTTTACGTTGTAAAATTGACCGTAACAGCTTTGGCTTGCTACAATCGTGCCTAAGGTTGTGTTCCATACATGTAGCTATGGGGCTTTGGCCCTGCCCCAAGCGACCACATCGAAGCAGAGTGCTAACAAATAGCTCTCAGAATCAAGGATTGGAGTGAGTTTGGGATTTCGTTTTTTTAAAGACGACCTGTGTGACCTCTGCGGGCTTTGTTTTGAGCGGTGTCCTGTCTTAGAGCTTCCTGCGGCGGAAGCCAAACAGGATATAAAAGCCCTCATCGGCGGTAAAACCGACGCCTCTCTAGCCTACCAACGGTGTACCACCTGTTACACCTGTGACCTCATCTGCCCGGTGCAGTCGAATCCTTACGAGCTTGTCTTGGAGCGGTGGAACGAGGAGCACCAATCGAGGGGAATGTCTGCCATCGCCAAACTTGTTTTCCCCAATGAGACGGCTAATATGTGGGCTTCCGTCAGAACGCTCATGCCGGAGGATGAGCTTTCACTCATGCGCTCCTGGCAGAAAAATGTTAAACATCCTAGGAAGGTGATGCTGCTCACCGGCTTCTATACCAATCTGGTGCCTTTCATCGCCATAACTTCCTTGATTGAAGAGCTGAAACCGGCTATCAGCGGCTTCGAGGGTTTCTGGGGCTGTGCCGGTGATGCCTATAAGCTGGGCATTATGAGCCAAGCTGAGATGATAGGCAAAATGTTGCATGATAAGTTCGCCGAGATGGGGGTAGGGAAGCTGTATTGTTTAATGGGCGCTGAAGCCATGATGCTGAGCGACGTCCTGCCCAACAGATTCGGCGTAGATTTCAGCTTTTGTGACCCAGAGCCGCTGGACTACTGGATACTGGACAGATTGAAGAGTGACAAGATAAAAATCAAACGAAAGCTGAATAAAAAGGTCACCGTCCATGATAGCTGCCTGTCTAAATATAAGGGAGGCAAATTACAGGATGTAATCCGCGAAACGATGAAGTATATAGGCTGTGAAATCGTGGAGATGGAGCACAACAGGGAGTCGGCGCTGTGCTGTGGCTGGGCAGCTACCATACCTGCCTTGCACAGTGACATCGCTGGTAATCCGCTACATACCCTGCTTTATTTGTTGCATAGCCTTTATCTTAGATTGCAGGAAGCGGAGGCAACCGGCGCCGAGGCCATGGTTGTCAACTGCCATGCCTGCTATTTATTCTTATCCCTGATAAAGGTGCTGACCAACAGCAAGGTGGATATCTATCTTTCCCTGGAGCTGGTGCAGATGGCTGCCGGTGAAGTGCCGGTTCGCAGAAACGAGAAACGCGCCTGGGACATGATGGCTGTTGTCTCCAATCTCCTTTTCCGTTGGCTCTTTTTCCCGAAGGAACGCAGGCGTTTTTTCCCCAAGCCAGTCAAAATGGAGCCGATTCCGCCTATCAGCTCTGCTGATGCCCGTCGTCTCAGGTTTTTCGGCAAGATATACCACAGCGTTCTGGTGCAAAACCGACCGGTGAGAAAATTGCTCGGCGCTATTGTCAAATCCTTGATTAACTGGTATCAGGACATTCTTAGAAGAAGACAGCGAGAAATTCTTAGCGTAGCTGCGAGGCTTTAGCCTCGCAAATGCGACCTTAAAAGGTCGCAACTACATTAAAAAAACAGGGTTGATAATTGACTTTAATTTAAAAGAGGAGTTATGGAGACATGTTGACTAAGGACAAATTTGACCTTTATGCTTCTTTTAGCAGGGATAAGTGCACCCTTTGCGGGGAGTGTTTCAGTCGGTGCCCGGTGATGCAATTGCCGCTGGATGAGGCGGTGAAAGAGATTAAGAGGCTTATAGGTGACGAGGAAACCAAACACGTGCTGAGGAGGTGCACCAGTTGCTTTGTTTGCAACTTCATCTGCCCTGAGCATTGCAACCCCACCCAATTGATACTGCAACGGTGGCATGAGAGATATGTGCGGCGAGGGCTACCGTTACGGGCGGAATGGTTCATCCCACATTACAAACCTAATTTCAGAACCCACGTATTGGAGAGATTGCCCGATGACGAAAAGGAGATGCTTAAGGCATGGGATAATCTATCCCCGTGTAAGGAGATGTTTTATCCCGGCTGCAATTATGTCACCAGCCCCTACTTAACCAGGACCAGCTTGTTGAAGGGGCTTGAAATTCGAGGTTCACTGGATACTTGCTGCGGCGAAATGTATTACCGGATGGGGTTGGTTGAGCAGGTTGAGCAGGTGGCGAAAAGGTTGGAGTGGTATTTTGGCAAATTGCGCCTGAAAAAGATGCTCATTCCCTGCACTGCCGGCTACAACATGTTCAATAATATTTTGCCCAGATTTGGCTTCAAGCCTGATTTTGAGATTCAGCACTTGCTCGTCTGGCTTTGGGAGCGGATAGAGGACGGAAAGATAAAATTCAAAAACAAGCTGGAAATGAAAGCAACAATCCAGGATTCGTGCTACGGTAAGATTTTCGGCCAGGATATTCTGGGTCTTGTCAGAAAAATCCTCGGTAGGGCAGGAGTTGAGGTGGTGGAGATGAAGTATAGCTGCCAGAACTCCTTATGCTGCGGTATTGCCGGGGGCTTCAGCCCTGAATCGGGTTTCAGTCCGTTCAGAGTCGCTTCAGATACAATAAGGAGCTTAAGGGAAGCCGGGGCGACCGGAGCTGATGCCATCGTGGTGTATTGCGCTGGCTGCCTTCAAATGCTGTCTACGGGCAAGATACTTTATCCCACCAGGATGCCCATCTATCATATCCTGGAGATACTTCAACTGGCGATTGGAGAAAAGCCAGCAAGACGCCAGGACCACAGAGGCAGGCTTTTCCTTTCCGGCATGCTCTTGTGTCAATCGCCTAAAGTCATTTCCGGGAAGAGATTTAAGGTCAACGAGATAGAGCCGGAGTGGTGACCAGATACAGGCTGTGAGGTAATGCTATGGAATGTATACTGTTTGAGAAGTACCCGAACTTAAAGAAGGGCATCGCCTGGGAGTGCTTGGGAAATTTCCCCACGCCGGTAAGAAAGTTGGAGAGGCTGGGGAAGGAAATCAATTACCGAAACATCTGGATAAAGGATGATGGTAAGTCATCGGAGCACTACGGCGGAAACAAGGTACGGAAACTGGAATTCATACTTCCTGATGCGCTGCGCAGGAAAAAGAAGACTATCATGACTTACGGAGGTATGGGCACGAACCACGGTCTGGCTACCACCATATATGGCAGTCGCCTCGGGCTGAAAACTATCCTGGTGCTGGTTGACCAGCCGGTTACCGACCATGTTCAGGAAAACCTTCTTTTGTTCCGACATTACGGAGCGGAGATTTGTTACGCCAGGGATAGGACTGGAGCTACATTAAACTCAATTCGGTACTTTTTGACCAAACCCGGAGTTTATTATCTCCCTCCGGGTGGGTCATCTCCGCTTGGGGCATTGGGTTTTGTTGCTGCAGCTTTCGAATTGAAAAAACAAGTTGATGCCGGGGAGATTCCGGAGCCGAAATACATTTTTGTTGCCTTGGGCTCCAAAGGGACAATGGCGGGACTTGTCGTAGGATGCAGATTAGCCGGGCTGAATTCCACGGTAATAGGCGTGCGCGTCGCCTACACTTGGCTGGCAAACGAAGAAGCAACAGCAGACCTGGCAAACAAGGCAATCAGCCTGATGAGAAGATGCGATAAGGCAGTGCCTGCTATTGAGTTTATCCAGAAGGACATACAGGTATTGCACGATTTCTGTGGCGAAGGATATGGCTTCCCTACTGCTGAAGGCAAGGAAGCCCTGGAACTGCTCAAGAAAACCGAAGATGTGAAGCTGGACCTGACTTATACCGGCAAGACCTTTGCTGCGCTCCTGGATTTTGTGAAGGCACACAAAGAGCTTAATGATGCCCCTATCGTGTTCTGGCATACTTATAATTCGGTGGACCTTACCCCAATCATCAAACAGGACCACGATTACAGGAAGTTACCCAAGTCATTTCACAAATTCTTTGAGACAAATCTGATTTCGTATATACAATAAATGAAACTCCGCTGGTGTCTAAAAATGCCCACTTCTCATTTTGAGCAGCGCGCCACCAATGTAGCCTCGACCCTTCAGGGTCGAGTGCCCGAGGCTCAAGCCTCGGGGCTACAGGTAATGGAAAATAATATTGAGCTAAAACTCTTGATGGCCGAATCCTGTTTACCTCTTCCTTGAAGGGAGAGGAATAAGGAGGGTGAGCAATAGAGCCAAGAGGTGTGTCATGAAAAAATCTAAAAATGTATCAGAATTAGGGCTGAAGAGGGAGTTAGGTCTATTGGACACGGTGTCCATAGAAGTAGGCGCCATAATCGGTGCTGGCATTTTCGCCTTAACTGGCATAGCTATAGGCATATGTGGGGCTGCGGTTCCCATAGCCTTTGTCGTGGCGGCTTTACCCATGGTATTTGCTGTGCTGCCGCTTGGTATGTTAGGTTCGGCACTTCCCACAGCTGGTGGTAGCTTCAGATATCCCAGCCGGATATTTTCTCCGTTCGGCGGGTTTTTGGGGGTATGGGGAATAATGATGGGGATACTTCTAGGTGGATTGCCCCTGTATGCCTATACCTTCGCCGATTATCTTGTAGTGCTCTTCCCATCTCTTCCCAGAGTAGGTATAGCGGTGGTTGCCTTGACATTCTTCTTCCTGGTAAATCTGGTGGGTATAAAAGCCGCTAGCAGTGTACAGGTTGCCATGTTTGCCATATTGATGGTGGCGTTACTCACCTATGTGTTCGGTGGCATACCGAATATCGAGCTTTCAAATTTAACTCCCATGTTTCATGGAGAGATTGTCGGTGTTGTCATTGCTTCAGCCCTCCTCTTCTTTGCTTATATGGGGGCTAACTTCATCATAGATTTGGGTGCCGAGATAAAAAATGCCGGCAGGACTATACCGCTATCGTTTGCTATATCAATTCCCATAGTTGTTGTTCTGTACACGCTTATCGGGTTAGTCGCCGTAGGTGTGGTTCCTTGCGCAGTCAGTGCCAATCAACCTTTGTCTGTATCTGCGGGTAAATTCCTCCTCGGCCCGCTTGCCACGTTTTTTACTGTCGGTGGTGGGCTACTGGCTATGGCCACTACACTGAATGCTACGTTTATGTTTGGTGCCAGGTATATCTTGGTTTTCGCTGATGATGAGATAATACCCAAACCGTTAGCTGCGGTGAGCCGGAAGTTTGGCACGCCTTACTGGGGTTTGCTCCTTATGTACCTTGTTTCTATGGCTGCTCTTCCCCTAGGGACGAGTTCTCTGAAAATATTCGGCGTGACCGCTTCTATCGGCTCCATTGTCCTGCTTATCCCTATACTGGTCGCTGCTTTTCTGTTGCCTCGCCGGATGCCTGATGTCTACCACAGAGCGCCTTTCAGGCTAAAAGGATTCTGGCTGTGGCTGCTGCCGGCCCTGGCTATACTGTTTGGCATCTTTTTCATAGCTGCGCTGGGGATGGAAAGCCCACCTGGTTTTGGTCTTTTCGTCGCCTGGATGGGTGTGGGAGTCATTTATTACACTGCGAGAAATCGCTATTTGAAGACTAAGCGAGGTATAGACCTGAAGGATATAGCCAAGAAAGGAATATAGTTCAGCAGCATATTTGGTGCCGGTAGCCTTAGGCTTCTACTTTATATACTTGCCGATGATTGGTGCCAGGTCTTTCTTCACCTGCTCTGGGACAAGCTCGGGAGAGGTGATTATGGCGTTTTCGAGAGCAGTGGTGCAAATACAATTCCTTGCCTTAGGCATACGGGTTATGGCATGCTTCAGCAGCCTTTTGACGGTTTCAGTGCCCCGTCTTAGATTGTCCACCACCATCTCCGCAGACACGACCTCGTAGGTCTCTTTCCAGCAGTCATAGTCGGTTACCACGGCCATGGTGGCATAGCAGATTTCCGCCTCTCGTGCTAGCTTAGCTTCTGGTAAACCGGTCATAAAGATAACATCAGCTCCCCATGAACGGTAAAGCTCGGACTCAGCCCTGGTGGAGAACTGGGGTCCCTCCATGACGATACAGGTGCCGCCATCATGTGCCCTTATTTTGAGTTCGCGTGCTGAATTGTAGAGTATATCGCCGAGTACAGGGCAGAAGGGGTCGGCGAAGGCGATATGCCCCACTATACCCCTGCCGAAGAAGGTATTCTGTCTGAGAAAAGTGCGGTCGATAATCTGGTTGGGTATGACAATATCCAGAGGCCTGATTCTCTCCTGGAGGCTGCCTACCGTGGCTACAGAGAGTATCCATTCCACCCCCAGGGACTTCATCGCGTAGATGTTGGCTTTTGATGGTATCTCGGAGGGGCTGATAGGATGTCCCCTGCCGTGCCTGGGGAGGAAGGCCAGCTTCACGCCGTCTATCTCGCCCAGAATGATAGCATCGCTGGGGTCGCCGAAAGGCGTCTTCACCTTTACTTCCTTGACCTGTGTCATGCCTTCCAACTGATATAGTCCGGTGCCGCCGATAACTCCAACTTTAGCTTCAGCCATTAGGTTACCTCCTGTATTTCAAAACTTGCGGGGCTACTGAAACTGTGATTAAAACGCCAGAATTATACTTGGAAATCTTACTGGTGACAATGACCGCCTTATTTTACTCTCTCCCCTGGAGGGAGAGAGCTAGAGTGATGGGGACAACGTATTCTATTTTGCTTCGGGTAGGTGTATAATTGGGGTGGTATCCGGGCAAGGCAGTCGCACTTAGCGCAGATAGGGGGTCAGCACATGATTAGAATACTCGTCAACATCCTGATAGTCATAATTCTTATCGGACTGATATGGTGGGTGCTTACCAGGTTCATTTGCCCTATGTTTTGATGTTAATTTAGCTTTCGCCCAAATGGATTTCCGTGCTGTGAGAATGGTGAAGATGATGTTGTCCTGAAAATGGAGGTCTTAGGAGTGTGGAAGATGGAAAAGATTGAGATAGTAGAGGTTCTCTGGTTAGATACTATCCATACCGGCGGTGGTGGACTTACTCGAAAAGAAGCTTCAGAACTCAAACCTGTTCCTTGTCTTAGCTATGGCAGGCTTATCGAAGAAACAGACGACCATATCACCATTGCCAGCAACATTATGCAGCATGAGGGTGATAGTGAACAGCCCGAATACCGAGAGGTAACCTGCATACCGAGGGCAGTAGTCCAGTCAATAAAGAAATTGGGCTAACTTTGTAGGATTAGGTTATATTTGCCCTATGTTCTGATATTGATTTAGCCCTCGTCCGAAATCCGCGAAACCATTCCTAACATACCAAACTCTTGAAAATCCTATCGGTGACAATCACCGCCTGTTGCGGTCAGTTGACGATATTTGCGTTTCTATGCTAATCTGCATCTAGCGGGTAAGGCCTGCGTTAAGCGTGTCACCGGACGGTGGCATAAACTAGCTATAAGCTAGTCGGTCGCAGGGGCCGCTTTTTTATTTACTGAAGAATCTCTTTTTTTACTTATAAATGTATGAATGGTGAGGTTATTTCTATTCAAATTTGCTGGAAAAAACATAAAAATGTCAACAAAAGTGCCAAAAAGGTATTGACAAAAACTCAGTAATGTTGCATTATATAGGTGCCGAAAGGCATTTAGTGTAATCTAGTGTAGTGTATTGGTATTTGGAGGGTTGGATTCCAGCCCTCCAAATCATTTTCTGATCAAAATTTCCTTGACAATAGGGTTTTCTCGGTTTAGTTTGATTATTGACATCTTGAAACCTGGGCGAGCGGGGTTGTCGATTTTTTCGGTAGTAATTATTTCGGACTCTCGTGCACTTTCGATATAGGCCCATCTATCATCTTGTGTCTGCCCTCCGATAAGGTAAGACAACATTATCTGTTTGTGGAAATAGCTCAGACTAACAAAGGGTAATGTTGACTCTATGCTATCTAAGATGGTGACAAATTTCACCCAACGGGCTAAATCTTTGGGCGACAAACCAGTTAGTGGTTGCTGTCCTGGCATTCTTCGGGTAAGCTGAATGTCGAGATATTTCTCTATAGGGTAGAGGGGAGCGAGGCTTGTCAAATCAGTGGATGCATCTGCTCCTACTGCACAAATATATACCTTGACGCCTTTTATGGAAGCCTTGCGGATGACCTCACAGTAATGAGAGTCGCCGCTGCATAGAAGGATACTATCAAAATCACGGGGTGTGTAGATTGCTTCCATTAGCTCGGTTATTAAAACGGGGTCTGTCCAGTCTCCACCCCTTCGAGCACGCAAAACATTGCGATAACGGAAATGTGTTTTTCCTTCTATAACCCGAGCCTCTTCTCTTCGCAGTGTGAAGTCGCCATAGAATGTTGCTTGCCTAAGCTCTCCGATTTCGTTTGCCACCTTCTTTATAGCTTCCATTACTTGGTCAATCGAGACCTTTTCAACATAATTGTCGCTTAGCCTCTGCCTTATGTTTTCCCAATCAATGAAAGCGTCGATTCGATTGGTTCCTTTACCTTTGCCCATTTGTTTTAGCCTCTAGTTATACTTCAGACGTATTATACCACGGTTCCTTGTTCTATTCTCAGCAAGCTGCTAATCTTCTTCTATTATCTTCCTTTCCTCTTTGGTAAGCCTGTAGAGGTCATAGACGAGGTTATCTATCTCTTTATCGGTGCGGTTGATTTCACGAAGTAGTTCGTCACGCTCGTTGCAGGGCGTGTTGCGGATTGGTGCCAATCTTTTGTTTAGCTTCAACATCTTTTCTACTAAGGCTACTAAATCATCGTGTATCTTTTTGTCAGCAGGGTTATCGAAGTCAATATGACGGATGGGTAGTTTCTTCAGGAACATAGTTTTGTAAATATAAAAACCTCCGGCTTTAGGTACTGTAGTCTGTTTATAATAGAATTCCAAGAGGGAAGAGTTTAAGAGACCCAGCAAGTATAAATATGTTCTATGAGATTTATTTTTGGGGATAATTCCGCAGACTGTGTCTAAATAGAATATGGATTTGTCGCAATGGGCAAATCTGTTGCTTGAAGCTAACTCAGGGACAATTATCTTGTTAGTTGCTTGCTGACCAAAAGTGCGTTCGCACCATAATTCGTACCAAGTCTTTGCTGATTTATCGAAATATTGTCGCCCCTTCAAGTTCTGCTTGCGGGAACATAGATAGTCCCACGTTATCGGGAAAAGATTAGCCAAATCGTGCTCTAGGACAAGGTTAGTATGGTTATCCTTACTCTGATAAGGGTATATAATCACATATTCCGCTGGTTCGTGATAATATCGCTGAATTTGCTTTCCTTGAATAGCTGGCTTTAAGAGATCTTTCTCTAGCTTTAGTTTGCTGGCTATATCCATGGGCAAGAGAAATACGCTATTTTTCCCCGTCACAATACCTTCCGAGATGCTCTCTGTTAGTTCACCTAGAGGTATGTTTGGTCGCGTTTCAATTTTGGCAACGATTTGTTCATGTGTTCTGTCTCTGAATACCCATCCATCGTCTTGTAGAGTATCTTGTCTTACCGGGAATCCCTCTCCATCTATTCTTTCAGGGGTATAAGTTATGATGTGTGTAGGAGTAGGTTTGGCTTTTTGAAGAATAAAAATGCACGTGTAATTCAAAGCTCCATCGAAGATTTGTTGATGCTGGAAATCTACTACCTGTAGAATCTTATAATCGGTCTTTAAGAATTTTCTTAAGGCTTGACCATGTTGTCTCTTCATGAAATTAGTTGGGCAAATGAAACCCAAAAGTCCGCCTTTCCTTAGAAGCTCAACGCCTCTTTCAATAAATGGTAGGTAGACATCGAATTTACCTTGAGCAGATTTGTATAACTCCTTGAGATACTGTTTTTGTTCCATGAAGCCATGGAACCCCACGTAAGGTGGATTGCCAATTACTATGTCGAAGCCATCCTTTGCCATAATATTTGGGAATTCCTGTTTCCAGTTAAAGGGCTTCTTTTCCTGCCAGTTTTTGCCAAAATATCTCTTCATATCGTCTTCGGTGCCTGAGATAAGCGAGTTACCACAACGGATGTTATCGGCGAGGCTGGGGAGAGTCTCTCGTCTTGCCAGGCTGCGCAGCAGTAAGTTCAGGCGAGCTATCTCGATAGCTTGCATGTCCAGGTCAACGCCGTAGATATTGCCGGTGAGAATTGGCATCCGCTCCCACTGGTCTAACTGAGAAACAGGTTTGCCTTTAGCCTCAGCATGATAGTTCAGCAGTTCATCATAGGCACGGATGAGAAAGGAGCCTGAGCCACAGGCTGGGTCCAGAATCTTCACATTGACTATTTCATTGTGGCTGCGCTCTTTAAGGAAACGCCCAATGGTCTCTTTAACAATATAGTCGGTTACAAACCTAGGGGTATAATAAATTCCCTGCTCTTTGCGCCGCTGTTTCTTGGCGGTAAGCTCGAAGGTTGGCTCTGAGGGGAAACCTAAATCCATTCTGGCTTGAGCTTCTCTGGCTCGTTGCTTGACTACGGTGGCCACATGTCCCAGGTATTGCTCGTAGACTGTACCCAGTACATCGGCATCAATTAGCGAAAAGTCGTAGTTCGCCATACCACCGGGTATTTCGTACAGACCCATGATGATGTTTTCTAGGGTGCTGCTTTCTATAAAAACATTGTCAGTCAAGTGAAAGGCGAAAAGGTCGCTATCATAATAACCGTCGAAATCTCTGAAGATGCGTCGTATTATTTCGACAAGTTCCCCCTTGTGACCGCTGCTTCGCCATTCGTGTGTAGAGCCGAGCAATATTCTATCTTCTATTCTCCTGTCTTCGCAGGTACGGATGAAGATGAGGCGGTTAAAAAATCTCTCTATAATCTCGTCTATCTGGCTGTAATTTAGGTGTCGATTGTAGCGATGCAGCTGGGTAAAAAGAGCCTCACGCCATTGGCGGAGCTGATTGAAAAGACGCTGCTCTATCCCTAATCTGAGCGGAAGTGCCCCATATTTCTCTGCTCTTTCGTTCAGAGCATTTTGTTCAAATGATTCTCTGGATAGGAGCCACAGGTCATCGAAGCTAGTTAGATAATTATCGCAGGAAAGAGTTATGAAAGGGCGTCCTGTTTGCGCATTATAAATCCTAAGCCCTTCGAAATTGGTGAGGACTGCCCAGGTTATTCCCTTATTGTAGGCATAGGTAACTGCTTGCTTGATATACTCGGGCTTGGTTAGCTCAGCCCGCAGTGGTTTAGCCTCTAAATAGAACTGAGAGACTCCGTGCAGCTTAAAGACATAGTCTACTCGTCCGGCAACTGCCTTAACTTCCTCAACCACTTCCTCTCCGCCGTAGATATCCCAACCCAGGGCACTAAATAAAGGCTCAATAAAAACCCTTCTGGTTTGAGCTTCGGTGTACTTCTTCTTGTCGGTGTCAAATAGGTTGCGATATTTCTCGACCAGGTTGGCTATTTCTTGGCGAGCCTTCTCTTTTGTGTCCTCTGTCACCCCATTGCTCATTTCTTAATTATAACTCTTTTCAGGCTATTCGCATAAGGTTTCCTGATGATACTTTTCTCAGTGATGATGGCGGCGGTGACGCCTTGTGGTGCCAGGCGGATGCCACTGATGCTGGTTACCTCTGCGGGGTTGCGTTCTTCGATGGGGATTTGGTCACCGGATTTCAAAGAGAGGTCGGTGGTGCTGGTGGGCGCTGCCACGTAGGTTATCCACATAACAGATTGCAGCGGACGATGACCAGAAGGTCATCCATTTTTGGAACCATACAATCAGAGTCCATCGTTCCCAATCTACTCAAGATTCAGAAGTTTGATGAGCTCAGTGATGCCGAACTTGCGGAGCTCATTGGAGTAAGCAAACGAGTTTGGTCACTGGCAAAGAGTAGCGGAACAGCACTGAACAGTGCGACAATGGAACGAATTGTAGAACTATTCCCTGAGGCTATACCTATTTTATTTCATGAAAATGCCAATAAGTCTTTTGGGAGGATTGTAAAAAAGCTAGACAAGACACTAGAGGCAAAAGATGAGCTAGAGCAACACGCATTTAGATTGCTTTCCAAAGGCAAGAGGTCTCGTCAGACTCAATAATCCTTACCCCGGAGGCTCTCCCACGGAACCTCAAACCGTCTTGAAAGGTAACTGACCTGGTAAATATCTGCCCTGCTTAACACTCAGTCTTAGCCTGCTGACCACTTGGCTTCATCCAACGGATTCCTAGTCCGCCGTTATGGAATATACAATTGAAGTAACATGAGGAGTTGATATATTATTGTTTGTGGCTAATTTTAGAAGTAAAAGGGGTATAACAAATGACGGTTACCATTGTCAATCTAATCCTGACTACCGTAATATTCATTTTGGGCATAGGGGCGTATATTAAGAGGAAGTCTGACGTAGCTGCTCACAAACTCAGAGGCGAAGTCT
>Ga0194112_10006178_pt1 | contig 15929 bp, 11 predicted proteins | sample TA2MahC400mmetaG_FD_146191 | JGI IMG/M metagenome (GOLD analysis project Ga0194112, IMG submission 146191) | Freshwater microbial communities from Lake Tanganyika, Tanzania - TA2015016 Mahale Deep Cast 400m | ecosystem: Environmental > Aquatic > Freshwater > Lake | place: Tanzania: Lake... | reverse complement strand
GCCTGCGCCCCGGCCCACGACTGGGGCGCAGGGCGCCCAATGCGGGGGGGCCCTTGCTCCGCACGGGGCCGACGTGCCGGCTGCTCCCTACCCCCTCTGAGCCAGACGAGCTTGCTGGGGCCTGCCCCTCGCGGAACTCTCTGGGCGTCATTCTCACATTCTTGAGAATGTGAGAATGACGCCTGCGCCCCGGCCCACGACTGGGGCGCAGGGCGCCCAATGCGGGGGGGGCCCTTGCTCCGCACGGGGCCGACGTGCCGGCTGCTCCCTACCCCCTCTGAGCCAGACGAGCTTGCTGGGGCCTGCCCCTCGCGGAACTCTCTGGGCGTCATTCTCACATTCTTGAGAATGTGAGAACGACGCCTGCGCCCCGGCCCACGACTGGGGCGCAGGGCGCCCAATGCGGGGGGGCCCTTGCTCCGCACGGGGCCGACGTGCCGGCTGCTCCCTACCCCCTCTGAGCCAGACGAGCTTGCTGGGGCCTGCCCATCGCGGAACTCCCTGGCCGTCATTCTCACATTCTTGAGAATGTGAGAATGACGCCGGCGCCCCGGTCCACCGCCGGAGCGCGCGGCCCCCGCCAGCCCGCATTTCTCACCAGCTCTGCCGGCCTGGAAAGGAGATACGCTCGCCCTGTCATGCTGAGCTTGTCGAAGCACCTTTCAAGGGAGCGGACTCCGACGACGGAGTGCGCTCCCTCACGTTGACTTCCTCCCTTGAAAGGTCCCTCGACTTCGCTCCGCTCCGCTCGGAATGACAGGGTTTCTTGCGCGCCCCGGGACAGGGCTGGTGAGAAATGCGGGCTAGCGGGCACCCGGTTCTGATGGAGACGGCGGCCCCCAAAGGGCGTTGATGGCCTCTACGGTGCGGTTGACGAGGGCCTGGCCGCCCTCGGGGCCGACAAGGTTGCTGACGACCTCAGCTCCGTAGCTCCCCCCACGCACGGCGCGCTCGGTGGGCAGGTAGCCTCCTGAGTTGCACGCGAGCTGGACGAGAAAGGTCTGCACCGCCTTGCTCCGCGCCTTGATCTGGATGCCGAAGTCCAGGAATAGCTCGAAAGGGTTGGTGGCGATGGCAACGTCCCCGAGCCGCAGGACGTGGAGCTCCATCGCGTAGTTCGGCTCGGCCTCCTGACGCTCGAAACGGTCCATGACCCGCTTCGCGCGCTTCATGTGCATGTCCTCGGCGCTCGTGCGGTTGGCCTTTGCCGCCAGTTGCTCGTGCTGGGCCTTGTAGCGGGCCAGCTCCTGGGCCGCGACCTTGCGGACGGGGAGCTGGATGTCCTGGACGACGTGTGCGAAGGGCAGTGCGGTGCGGATGTCGCGGCGGGCCAGCTCGAAGACGTCGTCCACCGCCGCGACGATGCGGCGTGCGATCTCCTGCATGCGGCTGAGGCCGCGGAGCGCGCGCATGCGCTCCTCGGCGGCCTTGCGGAAGAGAAGGTGGGGCGACTGGTCGCCTGCGGCACTGCACAGGCCGAGGACGCGCAGCTCGGGGCCGTGCTTCTTCCCGAGCAGCTCGCGCACGTCGTGCCAGAAGTCCGCGTTCAGCGTCGTCAGGTTCTCCACCTCCTGCGCGGTGCAGGCGAGGTTGATGACGATGGCCGTCGGGCGCTTGTCGGGGTCCCAGAAGAACAGCATCTCAACTCCGTGGTCCTCGTAGCCTTCGATGCCGCGGAAGTCGGGCGCGTCGGTCTTCCCATAGAGGCGTGCTGCGCCGCCGTCGTAGACGGCGCGGCGGTTGTGTCCGACGACGGCGTGGGCGAGCGCCCAGCTCGCGCCGCCCGGCTTGCGGCCCTCCCAGGCCCTCGCCACGCACTCGCCCAGGCGGTCGCAGAGGAACTCCAAGTACTCGCCGGGCTTCATCACGCCCTCGTCGGGCAGCGCGTAGCGGCCGTCGAGCGTCTCGGGCGCCGTGTGGGTGTGGGTGGCGGCGAGGAAGAGCTTGCGGAGGTCGAAGCCTGGGAGCCTGTCCTTCATTCTCGCGCGGACGCGGTCCTGGACCCCCTCGCGGATGGCCACGAGGTCGCAGGAGACGATGACGGCCTGGTCGAGGGACCTGTCGCCGTCGCGGGTCTCGAGGGCGAGTGCGGTGGCGGTGAGCGGGTTGTCGGCCTTGCGCGCGATGCGGGTGTGGAACTGGCCCGCGAGCGGCACGGGGCGCTGCGGCGTGATGTCCACCGTCGCGCTCCCCACCAGGAGCGTGCCCCCCTCCGCTGCGGCAGCGAGTAGCGTCAGGGGGAAGCCAAACCCAATGAGTGCCACAATCACCCCCCAGGGGTAAGCCTGCACGCGATTCCTCCTAACCCGCATTTCTCACCAACGTGCCCAGCTCCGACAGGAGCGAAAGGACTTTGCCGGCGGCGTGAGCCGCCGGATCGCGGCGCCGGAGGGCACAGCCCCAGCGGGGCGGAAGGAACACCCTGAGGTGCCGCCCCGTCGGGGCTGGTTGGCCTGTTGCCCCTGATCCGGCGGCTTACGCCGCCGGCAAAACCCTCTCGTCCCTCCGGGACTTCGCGGGTTGGTGAGAAATGCGGGCTAAGGCGGCCCCCGGCCGCAACCAGAAGGCCGGAATGTCGAATGATGAACGTCGAACGCCGAATGTCGAATGCCGAGCTGGCAGGAACAGGTTCTGCTCTCGGCTTCATTCGTCATTCAACATTCGACGTTCGACATTCGACATTCGACATTCCATTCGTCCCCTTCACACATGCCTTGTGGGCCTACCGCGCCGCCAGGAACTTCCTGACGAGGGCGCCGGCCGCCTCGTCCACGGCCCGGTCGGCCCCGCCGTTGCCCTGGTTGGTCGCCACGAGCACGGCGAAGTCGCGCAGCGGGGCGAGCCAGGCCACGGCGTAGTTCATCGTGTTGCTCCCCGCGTGGGTCAGCACGCGTCCGCCGCCCCACGGCCGCTCGACCACGAGCCAGCCTGGGGCGTAGTCGCCCCCCTCGGGCGGCTCGTGGAGCTCCTCGAACGTCTCGGCCCTCAGCAGCCTGGGCGCGCGCGGGCTGGTGGGCAGGTGTTCCATCACGAACTTCGCCCAGTCGGCCAGCGAGCAGTGGACCTTGCCGCCAGGGCCGATCGCGTCGGGATTGTCGCTCCGCGGCCCCGGCTCGATGGCCTGGTGCTCCCCCTTGTCGTTCACGCGGTGCTGCCAGGGCTGGTCAACCTTGCCTGGGGAGCCCATCGCCCCGAAGCCAGCCGAGGCCATGCCCAGCGGGTCGAAGAGCATCTTCCCCATCAGAGTCTCGTAGGGCGTGTCGGTCGCCCGCTCGGCGATTGCGCCCAGGATGCCGTAGCCGGCGTTGGCATACTGGAACTTCGTGCCCGGCTTGTATGCGGGCGGCTGGGTGAGGTGTGCGGAGGCGAAGTGCGCGCGCTGCTCGCGCGGCGTCTTGCCCCGGGCGGCGTCGGCCCAGGTCTTCCGCTCGGGCAGGTTCGGGCGGACGCCCCCGCGGTGGCAGAGGAGCTGGCGAATCGTCACGGGGCGGAAGTCGGCGTGCATCGCCTCCGCCAGGCCGGGGAGCGCCTCGGCCAGGGGCGTCTCCCACTTCAGCTTCCCTTGTTCCACCAGCAGGCCGATGAGGGTGGCCGTCATCGCCTTCGTGCACGAGCCGATGTGGAACTGGTCGTCGCGGGTCACCGCAACGTCGGTGCCCGTCTTCCTCACGCCGACCGCGTCGAGCGCGACAAGCCGCCCCTTGAGCACCACCGCCGCCGCGAGCGCCGGCAGCTTGTGCCTGGCCCGAATCGGCTCAAGCACATCGGCCAGAGGCGCAGGCCCTGCTTCCGCGGCCCTCGCACGCGCGGACGACGCGATGGCCAGAAGCGCGACAACGGCCCCAATGACCAGGCTGGTAGCTTCGGCCCTCATTCCTGGCGGTCCTTCCGCAGGGCGGCCGAGATGGGGAGCAGGAGGCCGAGGACGACGAGCAGCAGCGAGCAGGCGATGGCGGCCAGCAGCCCGATGATGAGCTGCTCCTCCGTGAGCCGCAGGCGGCAGAGCTTGAGCACCACGGCCACGAAGATGCCTACCGCCGCAATGAAGCAGAGCACCTGAGCCAGCCGCGCGTCAAACAACTCCGTCGTCACGCGGGCCTTCGCCAGCCGACCGATTGGCCCCATCGGAGCTCTCCTCAACCCACCACACGTCCCGCCTCCGCCGGCATCAAGGATAGCACAGCCAGAGGGGAAGTCAAGCGGGCGCGCACGAGTATGGCCCCCAATCCTGGCGCTGTTCTTCCTCTCTCTCCAATCGTCCTCGTCCTCGTCCCTCGTCCCTCGTCCTCGATCCCCTTGGTCTGTCGCGGACAGAGTCGAGGACGAGGACGACGGACGAGGACGATAGCGGAGAAGAGCTGCTTAGCAGGATCAGGGGCCAGACTCGGCGCGCGCCCCAGCGCGCCAGTGCGCCCAGCCTCCGCGGGCCTGATGCCCGCGAGAGGAGCCGGCCCGACGCGGAGCCTGACAACCGAGCACGTCCCAAGCGTGGTTGGCCCGCCTCCAAGAGGGGCGCCAGCGGACTCATAGTGGGCCAACGGCCCTGCGCAGTTGGCCGGTATGAGAAAAACGGCCAAAGATGCGTCCGGACCGCCAAAACGCCCATAGTGTGTCAAACATCAGGTGCGCGGTTGACACACTATGGGAAAAACGGCCCCGGATGCGTCCGGATCGCGGAAATACCCATAGTGGGTCAAGTTTGGGCTGACACAGTATGGCGGGACCGCCCCGGAAGCGTCCGGATCGCCAAAAACGCCCAAAGGAGGGTCGGGTGTGATGTCCGGGGTTCCGTCGCCCGCCACGCTAGGGTGGGGCGGACACACTTGCACCCGAAAGAGGCTCGGGCTAGAATTGCTGGCTCGGGGAAAGGAGCCAACCACCGTGTCGCGGCCCAGTTGGGACGAGTATTTCCTGAAGATCGCCTTCGACGTGGCGGAGCGTTCCACCTGCCTGCGCCGCAAGGTGGGCGCGATCCTGGTCAAGAACAAGCGCATCCTGGCCACAGGCTACAACGGCGCCCCGAGCGGCCTGCGGCACTGCGAAGAGCTCGGCTGCATCCGCCAGCAGCAGGGCGTGCCCTCCGGCGAGCGCCACGAGCTCTGCCGCGGCCTCCACGCCGAGATGAACGCCTTCCTCCAGGCCGCCGTCCACGGCGTCAGCACCCAGGACTCCATCCTCTACACCACCACCTACCCCTGCTCCCTGTGTGCCAAGATGATCATCAACGCCGGGGTCAAGCGCATCGCGGAGGCTGGCGACTACCCCGACCCTCTGGCCCGCGAGCTCCTCGACGAGGCCCGCATCGAAGTCGTCCACCTCGCCTTCCCGCCGACTTCCAGTTGAAAACCCCCGCCCAATTGGTATAATAGCATTGCGCCTGTAGCTCAGTCGGGAGAGCAGCGGATTCTTAATCCGCGGGTCGTGGGTTCGAGTCCCTCCAGGCGTACCAGGGGCGGAACACGCCGAAGGCCAGCGATTCATGCGAAGAGTCGCTGGCCTTTCTCAGTTTGTGGGGCCGCGTTTGCTGGCGAATTCACACGTTTTTCCGAGGGGACAGTGGGGGCAGTTGGGGTCCGTCGGCCGGCAGAGGGTGCGCCCGAGGGCAAGGAGGTTGACGTGGAACGAGAGGGCCTTGCCCGGCGGGACGAGCGGCCCCATCAGGTGGAAGGTGCGCTCGGCGGTGGCCGTCGGCGGCACCAGGCCGACGCGGCGCAGGATGCGGTGGACGTGGGTGTCCACGGGGAAGCAGTCGCGCCCGCAGGCGAAGAGGAGCATGACGGCGACGGTCTTGACGCCGATGCCTTCGAGGGGGAGAAAGGTGTCGAAGGCCTCATCCGTCGGCATCTGATCGACGGCATCGAGGTCGAAGCGCCCGAAGCGTTCGCGAACCCAGGCAAGGATGTTGTGGATTCGGCGGCTCTTCTGGCGGGCGAGTCCGCCGGAGCGGATGGCGGCCTCGATTGCGGCCGGCCCCGCGGCGAAGGCGGCCTCCCAGGTGGGGAACGCCTCCTTCAGTGCGTCGAAGGCGCGGCCGGAATTGGCGTCGCTCGTGCTCTGGGAGAGCACGGTCCGCACCAGGGCATCGAGTGGGGGCTCGGGGCCGTCCCACTCGGGCGTCCCGAAGCGCCGTTCGAGCGCGGCCACGGCCTGCGCCGTCCGCCGGCACAGCGCCGCGGTCGAGCCTGGCTCGCCCATAGCACCTCCTTGACGCGGCCTGTGGCCGCAACCAGAGCATTCTATGCCTTCGCCCCGACACGTCAAGCTCCCCGTTGTGACTCGTCGGTGCCGCCACGCCCATTGTGTATCAACCCTGGGAGAGGGGGAGTTGATACACAATGGGCGTGGCGCGGGCACCGATGGCGTGAGACCGGTCGCTCGTGGCCGGTGCCCCGTGTGAATCGCGGCGGGTGGTGAGGAAAGAGGGAAACTGGAAATCCGAGGCACGACATCCGTGCGGGTCAGGGGTTCTCTTGGCGGAACTCGATTGCGCGGCCGTCGGGGTCGAGGAGGCGGACGTGGTAGAGCCACCATTCGCGGAGGTTGAAGACTTTGATGAGGAGGCGGTTCGGCCCCTGGCGAAGGGCGACTTCGGCCTTGTCCTCGCCGGCGCCGGGGCGCTCTTTGACGGCGACGCCGTTGAGCCAGAGGATGAAGCCGTCGTCGCTCTTGACCCAGACGGTGGCCTTGCGCTCCTCGGGGCAGGTGAGGTCGGCCACGCCGTAGGCGAGCTTGCCGTCGAGGGGGAGTGGGTAGGTGTCGTAGAGCGAGACCTCGCCGTCTATGCGTCCGGCCTGGTAGCGCTGCCAGGCGAGGCGGGCCTTGGGGTCGGGCAGGGCGATGCGGACGGGGGCGGTGTCGGCCAGGTCGGCGAGGTTGGCCACCACCTTGCCCCCGGCGGTGATGTGGGGATCGGCAATCGCCGCACGGTCGTTCTTCGGGTTCGCCAGCGGGTCCACGGCGAGCTCGATGGTGACGCTCTTGCCCGCGTAGTCGGCGAGGCTGGCCTCGGCGGGCTGCCAGCCGTCGGGCTTGAGGAGCTTCTTTGCGAGGAGCCGCTGGTCGCCGATCGAGACCTCGATGGCCACGCCGTCGGAATCCGTCGCGGCGTCTTCAAGGCCGACGGCCATCGAGAGCTTGAGGTCGTTGGCCTCGGGGAGCTTGAGTGCGAAGGAGGCGATGAGCTTTCCGCTGGCGGCCTGGCCGGTGGGGGGCTGGATGGAGAGGCCCTTGCGCTTCTCCTCGCCGCAGGTGAGCTCGCCCGAGCGAAACACGGCGGTGGGGTCGGCGGCGATGGCGGGATAGGTCTTGGCGAAGTCGATCTCGTGCTCAGGGGCGTAGGCCGGGCCGTAGCCGCGGTTGCGGCTGTCGTAGGGGAATGGGCCGAGGAGCATCCAGTCGGTCACGAAGCCCTGGGCCGCGGCGATGCGGCGGCGGGCCGCGTCGTCCCCGATGCGGGCGAGGGCCTTCGCCACGTAGTCGCGGTCCTCCTTGTCCTTCCCGCCGAGGACGGGCGTGAGGAGCGCGATGACGCGCGAGAGGTCGGCGGCGGCGATCCGCTCGCAGAGGAGGTCGGTGGCCGCGCGATGGGTCCAGCGGTCCCCCTGGCGGATGGCGTCGGCGAGGTACTCGATCATCCCCTCCGGCGGCGCGGCGTCGGTGATGCTGCGGACGGCTCGGAAGGCCGCGATGCGGACCGATTGGTCCTTGTCCGCGAGCATGGGGCGGAGGAGCTTGAACTGGTCGGCCTTGGCGCACCGCCCGAGGCTCTCGATGGCCTTCACCCGCACGTAGGCCGCCGTGTGGCTCAGGTGGGCCGCGAACACCTCCTGGTAGCGGTCGGGGTCAACGCGGCTGAGGAGTGCGAAGGCCTCGGGCAGCACCTCGCGGTAGGGGTGGTTGGGCTCGCGGAGGAGCGCGGCCACGCCCTCGCAGGCCTCCTGGACGGGGCGCATGGCGAGCACCCGGAGGGCGGAGGCGTAGAGCTCGTGCCTGCCGCCGCGGAGCGCGGCGAGGAGCGGGAGAAAGAGCGCCCGCCCGCTGAAGCCCGCCAGCGCCTTCTCGCAGGCGAAGCGGACCTTCGGGTCGTTGTCCGCCGCCATGTGCTTGAGCAGCCCTGGGATGGCCTGGGGCACGCGGGCCTGGCCCAGCGTGTTCGCAGCCTCGGCGCGCACGGCGGCATCCGTGTGCTCCAGGAGCGCTATCGCCCGCTCGTGAGCCTCGGGCCGCGACATGTAAACGAGCGCCCGCGCCCCGTGCTGCACGAGGAGCGCGTCCTTGTCGTCGAGGAGGGGCAGGACCGTCTCCCACGCCTCCTCCTTGCGCACGCGGGCGAGCGCGACTACAGCCTGGTATCTGACCTCTGGAGCGCGGTCCTTCAGCCCCTGGGCGACCGCGGCCTCGGCCCTCGGGAGCGCCAGGATGCCGAGAGCCTCGACCGCCGCGGCGCGAAGCTCGGGCGCCGCGTCGCGCGTGTGGGCCAGAGCGTCGCCCAGCATCGCCTCGCCCGCGAGCTCCGCGAGGGCCACCAGCGCCCTGCCCCGAACCCACGGATGGTCATTGCCCGAGAGTATCGCCTTCAGCGGCGCATCGGCCTCCTTCACCTTCCAGCGCGCCAACTGGCTCATCGCCGCCCACTTGAGCACCCAGTCGGGCGACTTCAGCTCCTCGAAAGCCTGCTCGACCGCCAGCGGCGTCGGCCCGTTCGGCCGTGGCGTCTCCGGTGCCCCCGCGAGGCACCGCCCCACAAGAGCCACGGACACCCATGTCACAGCTAGCCGCAGCAACCTCATCCAGCCGGCACCTCGAGGGACAAGCATGTCTCACTCCCCTCTCGTCAGCATTCTACCCAGCACGGCCTTCCGCCGCAACCACGGAAACGTCGAACGCTGAACGTCGAACGTCGAACGTTTGACGAAGGCGGGTCCTTGTGGACTTTTACAGGAGCAACGCACCGCCGACCGCAATATAACTCGTCCTGACGCCATGCCCGCCTTCTGGCGGAGGGCTCGGGCGGCGCGGGGAGGTTGGCTGTCGGCTCCCTCAGGAGGGTGGGAAGCAGCGCGTCATCCCCGTCCTTCGTCGAACTCACGCGGTAGGCCACCGCCGCCTCGTGCACAACGTCCCCACAACGCAACCGCCGCGCAAGATGGGCTGCGATTCAGACGTAAGACGCGAGCCGGCAGCCTCTCTGCCCGGGGCGGCTTGCTGGGGTCGGGGACAGTGGAACCCCGAGCGTGCTTACGTCTGAATCGCAGCAAGATGGGAGCGCGACTTGCTTTAATTCTCCGTTTCCGCTATTTGTGTATGGCGCCTGGAATGGTCGGGCCGCGCTTACTTCAACAGGAGATGGTGCCATGGGTTTGGGTCGAAGGCTTGCCCGTCTTGTGGTTTGGTCGCTGCTGGTCGGCCTGTGCGCGGGGGCGTGGGCGGGGACCTATCGCTCGCCCTTCGCCGCCCTGCCGTCGTCAGACGGCAAGGCGGTCTACGTCACTGACCACACGGCGGACTGCGTGGCCGTGATTGACCCCGCCGCAGGGAAGAAGACGGCCGAGTGGAAGGTGGCCGGGGGGCCGGCCTGCATGGCGCTCTCGGCCGACGGCAAGACGCTCTTCGTGACGCTTCAGAGGGCCAACGCCGTGGCCGCCCTCGCCACGGACGGCGGCAAGGAGACGAAGCGGGTCACGGTGGGCTTCCGCCCCACCGGACTCGCCCTGGCGCCCAAGGCCAACCGCCTCTTCGTGTGCAACATGGGCGACTCCACGGTCTCCGTGATCGACACCGCGGACATGGCGGAGAAGTTCCGCGTGAAGTGCGTCCGCGAGCCGATGTACGCCGCGGTGACGCCCGACGAGGCGCGCGTGGTCGTGGCCAACCACCTCGCCTACGGGCCGGCCACGGAGAGCTCCACCTCGGCCACGATCAGCATCTTCGACGCCAAGGAGGGCAAGAGCGGCGCCGCCATCAGGCTGCCCGGCGGCTCCACCAACTGCCGCTCCGTCGCCATCTCCCCCGACGGCAAGTGGGCCTACGTCGTCCACACCGTCTCGCGCTTCCAGGTGCCCACCACCCAGCTCGAGCGCGGGTGGATGAACACCCACGCCCTGTCGGTGATAGACCTGACGGCCGACGAGCTGTACGCTACGATGCTGCTCGACAGCATCGACCTGGGCGCCGCGGACCCCTGGGGCCTGGCCCTCACGGGCGACGGCAAGACCCTCTGGGTGGCCCTCAGCGGGGCGCACGAGGTCGCGCGCATTGACGTCGGCCGCCTGGTCGAAATGCTTGGCGGCAAGATCCCCGACAACTACGCCCGCAGCCTCGGCTCCGCCAACATCAACCCCTGGGCCGAGGTCAAGAAGGACCCCAAGTACCGCTTCCAGCTCGTCAACGACCTCATGGCCATGTACTTCGCCGAGCTCATCGTCCGCTTCCCGGTGGGCGGGCGCACGCTCCTCTACCTCCACGGGGCCGATAGGCCCTTCGAGCGCGGGCCGCGCAATCTCTGCCTCTCGGCCGACGGCAAGCAGCTCTACGTGCCCACCTACTTCGGCGGCGCGCTCTGCGTGCTCGACACCGAGACCGGCAACCTGGCCAAGAATATCCCGGTCGGCGAGCAGCCCGAGCCCGACGTGGTCCGCAAGGGCGAGATCGCCTTCCACGACGCCGAGCTCTGCTTCCAGAAGTGGCAGAGCTGCGCCACCTGCCACCCCAACAACGCCCGCATGGACGGCTTGCGCTGGGACCTCCTCAACGACGGCATGGGCAACCACAAGCGGACCCGCAACCTCGTCTACTCGCACCAGACCGCCCCGGTGATGGCGATGGGCGTCCGCCAGACCGCTGAGGTCGCCGTCCGCGCAGGCTTCAAGTTCATCCTCTTCGCCGTCGTCCCCGAGGACACCGCGAAGGCGGTAGACGAGTACCTCAAGTCGCTCAAGGCCGACCCCAACCCATTTCTGGTGGACGGCAAGCTCTCCCCGGCGGCCGAGCGCGGCAAGGCCCTCTTCGACGGCAAGGCCCAGTGCAACAAGTGCCACTCAGGCCCCTACTTCACCGACCTGAAGGCCTACGACACGGGCACCCTCGGCCCCTACGACAAGCCCGACAACCGCTTCTACACCCCCAAGCTCACCGAAATCTACCGCACCGCCCCATACCTCCACGACGGACGCGCCACCACCCTCGAAGAAGTCTTCACGCAGTTCAACAAGGAGGACAAGCACGGCGTGACCACCAAGCTCACCAAGGAGGAGCTGGCGGACCTCGTGGCCTACATGAACTCGCTATAGGCCAGCTTCTCCCCTTCTCCTCGTTCCCAAGCTCCTGCTTGGGAACGCGAGAGGGGAAGCTCCTGCTTCCCGTGAGCCAGCGGAGCTGGCGAGGCCGCGTTGCGAAGCAGGAGCTTCGCAACGAGGAAGGGTCAGGCGATAGCAAGAGGCCCCGCATTCGCGGGGCCTTTTTGCTGGCATTTGTGCGTCGAAAGCGAAGGAAACCTGCCTGACCTGTCGAATCAGTCGAATCAATCGAATCAATCGAATCAATCGAATCAATCGAATCAATCGAATCAGTCGAATCTCCGCCTCACTTTATCATCTCGCCCACCGCCCTTGCCGCCTCCTCCAGCCATCCGCTCTCCCAGTGGTGCTTGCGCGCCGGGCCGTCAGCGTAGTCGTGCGGGATGCGCAACTCGTCCATCAGGGCGTGGGCCGCCTGCGTGTCCCTGCGGAAGTTGCCGTAGCCGAACAGCCCGAGCCGCTTGGCTCCCCGCACCGCCTCGGCACGCTCGCGCAGGAGCCGCTCCATCCGATACCGCTCGAAGTTCTCCTGCGTGCCCACGATGGCGGGCATCTCGAAGGCAGGGCGGGCCATCATCATCGGGGCGTCCCACGCTGCGGCCGCGGCGAAGGCATCGGGGTGGCGCAGCAGCAGGCTGAACGCGCCCCAGCCCCCCTTCGAGAAGCCCAGGAGCGCCCGCCGCTTCGGCCCGTGGGGATAGAGCCGCTCCACCAGCGGCACGAGCACCTCCAGCACGTAGCTCTCCTGCCGCAGGGTCGGCTCGCTCGGATGATCGCAGTACCAGGGCACGGCGGAGAACGTGGGGAGGACGGCCACGAGGCCCAAGCGCTCCGCCACCCCCGCCGCCCGCGCCGCCCGAAGCGGGTCGCCCCAGCGCGTGGCCGCGCCCGCCTCCACGGGCAGGATGAACAGCACGCGGCGCTTCTCCGGCGCCGCCGGCTCCTTCGGCTCCAGCACCCGCACGAGGGTCTCACCGCGCTGGTGGGGCGACATCACGCGATAGACGAGCCACCCATCCGCCTGAGCTTCGGGGCCGCTCACCTGCACGCCTGGCTCGGGCGCCTGCTTCGGCTCCACCGCCTGCCCCTTCTCCGCGGCCCACGCCCCGGCCGCCACAGCCCAAACAACAACGGCCGCCAAGCCAACGCAATCTTCTCGTGCTCGTCGTCGTCCTCGTCGTCGTCGTCGAATCTCTTGCCCCTCTCCGTCCCCAACCTTCGACGACGAGGACGACGACGACAACGACGACGATTGTGACACAGGCTTGCCAAGACTGAGGGCCATATGACCAGCAGCATATTGGATTTGACTTGGGATGCAAGCGCGATTATGCTGTTGGGGTTGTACGGGCCTAGTGCTGTGGTGCGCCATGCGATGGGCAGAAGGAGCCAGGGCCGGCCAATGATCAGGAAGGTCTCCTCCGAAGGCGTCGGCTACTCCGTGGCTGACCTCACGCAGGTCCGCTACCTGTTCGTGAGCGGCGCCCCGCGCGACGGCGCCGACTTCTTCGAGCAGGCCTACGGCGCGCTCACCGCGGTGGCGCGCGTCATGCACGAGGAGGGCGCGCGCGGCGGCATCGTGCGCCAGGACGTCTTCATCCGCGACCACGCCCTCATCCCCGACTGCAAGAAGATCATCGAGGAGTTCTACTGCGACGAGATGCCGGCCACCGACTACATCGTCCAGCCCCCCTGCGGCGGCAAGCTCCTCGAAATCGAAGCCTGGGGCGTCAGCCGCAAGAAGGGCCACGCCGAGATCGAGCGAGTCTCCGAGCACCTCGTCGTCCTCCGCCACAGCGGCGTCGCCTGGGCACACTGCGCCGGCATCACCCCCAAGACCCACGCCCGCAAGGTCCACCCCCGCGCCCTCAACGCCTTCGGCCTCCTCCGCGACGCCCTGGCCTCCAAGGGCTTCGACTTCAGCCAGACGCTGCGCACCTGGCTCTACCTCGGCGACATCGTTGGCCCCGAGGGCGACACCCAGCGCTACAAGGAGCTCAACCGCGCGCGAAGCGACTTCTACCAGGACATCTCCTTCCTCAAGCCCTACCTGGCCCCGAGCGTGAACGCCGCCATCTACCCCGCCAGCACCGGCATCGGCGCGAGCGACCGCGACATCATGATGTCCGCCATCGCAATCGCCACCGAGCGGACCGACATACGGCTCCTCCCCCTCGAAAACCCCCTCCAGGTCTCCGCCTTCCGCTACGGCGAACGCTACGGACAGAGGAGCCCCAAGTTCTCCAGGGCCATGGCCATCCTCGGCCCCGAGGCCGTCGCCATCCTCGTCTCCGGAACCGCCAGCATCGTGGACTCCGAGACTCGCCACGTGGGCGACGTGGAGGCCCAGACCCATCAGACCCTCGACAACATCGAGGCGCTGATCGCGCGGAGCAACTTCCAGGCCCACGGCGCCGCCGCCGCGGGAGCCGCCCTCAAGGACCTCGTCCTCGCGCGCGTCTACGTCAAGCGCCAGGAGGACTACGCGAAGGTCAGGGCCATCTGCCGCGCACGCCTCGGCGAGCTCCCCGCCACCTTCGCCGTCGCAGACGTCTGCCGCCCCGAGCTCCTCGTCGAAATCGAAGGCATCGCCTTCGCTCCTAGAGGCTGAGAGCACCCTACGCAGCAGGGAGGATGATTGGATGGGTGGATGAATGGATGATTGTCTGACATCCATCCACCCATCCATTCATCCATTCATCCATTCATCCATTCATCCATTCATCCCCCGCGTTGTTGAGGAGAAAGCCATGTCCGCGCCGCCCGTCCCCGACAGCCCCGAGGCTCGCGCACTCGAGGCCGTGGCCGACCTGATGTGCCTCGCCGCCCGCACCGCGCCCAAGGCCCGGGGCCTCGACAACCTCCACATCGCCATCATCCGCGGCGCCGACAAGGACAAGGCGACCGCGCGCATGCGCGAGATCGCAACCGAGGCCAACGCCCCCTTCTTCGCACGCGACGCGGCCTCGTGCGACGCCGCCCCGCTCGTCGTCCTCTTCGGCACACGCCTCGGCCCGCTCGGAATACCCTCCTGCGGCTACTGCGGCTACGACAACTGCGAGGAGTGCGCGAAGGCCGGCGGCCGCTGCGCCTACAACGCCGGCGACCTCGGCATCGCCCTCGGCTCCGCCGCCGCCGTCGCAGCCGCCCACCACGCCGACAACCGCATCATGTTCTCCTTCGGCCGCGCCGCCATCGACGTCGGCATCGTCCCCCCCGACATCAAGATCGCCTTCGCCATCCCCCTCGCCGCCGCAGGCAAGAGCCCCTTCTTCGACCGCAAGTAGAGCGGAGCTCCAAGAGAGGTCCAGGCAATGAACCAACACGATCTTGACATCCTCCGCCCGTTGCCCTAGAATCAAGTCGGAGACTGGCAGCGCGGAGGCTTCTGGGGCACGGCTTCTCCAGGCCGTCGGAACATGGACATGCCTCAGCTTGATCGCCTTGTCCAGAACCAGCTCGTGCGGCGTTTGAGCGCCATTGAGGCCATCCTGGACGCCGATCTGATGGCAATCATGGGGCCGCTCGTGCCGGGCTTGGACCAGCGCGTGCGTATCGCCATCGAGATGAAGAAGCGCCGTCGGCGTACCCTCGCGATCATTCTCTACACGGAAGGTGGCGTCGTGGAGGTCGTGGAGCGGATGGTCAACACGATCCGCCATCACTACGGCGAGGTCGTGTTCATCGTTCCAGATCGCGCCATGTCGGCTGGGACGGTGTTCGTGATGTCGGGCGACCGTATTCTCATGGACTACTTCTCCTGCCTGGGCCCTATCGATCCTCAACTCCAAAAGGAAGACGGCAAGCTGATCCCTGCCCTTTCCTATCTGAACCAATTCGAGCGCCTGTGCCAAAAGGCTGCACGAGGGGAGTTGACGAGCGCCGAGTACGCGCTGCTGGAGAAACTGGACCTGGCCGAACTCCACCAATTCGAGCAAGCCAGAGACCTGTCCGTGGACCTCCTGAAGAAGTGGCTTTCAGCTTTCAAGTTCAAGGATTGGAAGGTGACAGAGGCCCGCAAGCTCGATGTTACGCCAGAGTTGAAGGCGTCGCGTGCGGAGGAGATCGCCAAACTGCTGAGCGACAACGAGAAATGGCACTCCCATGGCAGGGGGATAAGCATGGACACCCTGAAGGCAGAGATCAATCTGAGGATTGACGATCTGTCCGAGAACAGGGAACTGGCGCGGGCCGTGGCGCACTACTTCGACCTGCTGACAGACTACCTGTTTCGTCAGAACATCTCCCCTTTCGTCCATACCAGGGAGTGCTTCTGACCTTCCGCCTAAGGGAAAGAAGGCGCACCGGTGAAGCAGGAATTGTCAAAGGAAGCCGTTCTGAAGACCAACCCGCGGGTGGATCCCGGCGTCGTGCGCCAAGCGGCGGAGCTGCGACAGCAGCTTGAGCGCGTGGGCATCCGTTCGCGGCCACACTTCAGGCTGTTGCCCCCGCTGGGCAGAGCGATCCGGACGTCCCAGCCGAATGCTACCCCAGCGCAACATGGCAACGGCACCCGCCGGATTGGCGGCTCCGGCAACTAAATAGGTATTCACGATTTCGACTCGATGTAAGTCAAGTATTGACAAGGGGTTGTGTAATCATATAGAATAGGCCCCCATGAGTGGTATTGGGTAC
>Ga0194112_10006173_pt1 | contig 15939 bp, 14 predicted proteins | sample TA2MahC400mmetaG_FD_146191 | JGI IMG/M metagenome (GOLD analysis project Ga0194112, IMG submission 146191) | Freshwater microbial communities from Lake Tanganyika, Tanzania - TA2015016 Mahale Deep Cast 400m | ecosystem: Environmental > Aquatic > Freshwater > Lake | place: Tanzania: Lake... | reverse complement strand
TTTTTATCATCCGGTTTTCTACCCCGTTTGGGTTCCACCTTGATCTCCCAGGGAGGGGTCAGATACATACTACCTTCACCATTTAATAGCCAGTTCAAATTGACTTTTGCCTGTCCCAGACGGTACAGAAATTCAGGTTCGGGCAGACGCTCATTATTCTTGTAACGGATCATGGAATTATTGGAAATCCCGAAATCTTTAGCAAATTCGCCCTGTCTCTTATTCATTGATTTAATCAAGAGTTCAAGCCTTTGACCGACATTGTAAGTTGGCATATTACCTCCCTTGTGGCAAAATTACTATTGACAATTACCCGAATGGGCAACATAATGCAACCGTGCACAACATAAATCTGCTAATTAGTTGTGTCAAGCATTTTAATGCATAGTGTGATTTGCCGATGGATTTTTCCGGCGGGTTGGGAAAGTTTAAGGAAAGTACTAACAGTTGCAGAAAGGACTTCCCAAGTTATTGTAAAGCAGGTAAGTAGCACCCCTATAAACTTAAGGGAGGTGCTTGTGAAAGCGCAGACTTATCGAGCTTGCCGAGGGGTAGAAAAAACTGCTCGGTGTGACAACTTACTCGGTGTGACAAATGTCACACCGACGCCCAAACGGGAGAAAACGGGGTTAAACGTAATAGTAAAAACGGTTTATCGGTGTGACAAGCCGAAACTCGGTGTGACAGAGCTATATCTGCTCGGTGTGACACGACACCGGTCAGGTTTTGTCACAGCGACGGCAGTCATCAGTGGAAATTATGCAAAGAGACTAAGGATGTCCAAGCGAATGGTAAAAGCGATCTGGTTGAGTCTGGAAAGAGTAGCTGAGCTTAAGGGCTGTAGCGAACGAACGGTCTGGCGGTATATCACCACCAACCAGATCCAGACCTGTAAGCACTTAATCAAGGTAGGACAGCGTAAAGTATATAAGACCTTCGTTCTTACCGATCCGGAAATGCTGCAGTTGGAACTGGAAGCCTGTCGGCTCAGGGACATTGAACCGGATGAGGTTATCGAGATTGCTCTGGTAATAGAAGGAAGCCTGAGAAATAGCGCATTAGTCTGGACCTATAGGCAGAGGCAGGGAGGCGAGGATGTCAGTATATAATATGACCGTCGAAGAGTATGCCGAGTTTTACTATAGCCTCTATCCTGACCGTAAGCCAGGCGGTAATGATAGTCCTAATCTGCCAACCACCCAGCAACTGCTCAGACAATCAAACAAAAAAGCGGAACTTCCGGCTAAGACGGAGGAGGCTAACCCGGTATCCGAAGATGAGGTTGATACCGACTCCTCTGCTCCGGAAGTTCCCTCTTATATATATAAGGTAAGGAATCCTGAAAAACGACTCGACCTTACCCCCAAGAACAAGATCTCCAATAAACATGATAAAGAAGCCAAGTTATTCGGGTTATTCTGCACTCTGGTGCAGGACAGATTGAACCAATGCGATTCCAAGCTCATAGAGTGGCAACAGATTACCGAAGACTATAACAACCGCAAGCTTGTGCCCCAACTCTATGACCTCCTGGGAAAACGGAGCGAACGCTCACTCAGGATCTGGATAGAACGCTATCAGGAACATAACCATGATATGTATGCCCTGCTGCATAGGGGGAAAGACAAGCAACGTGGTAATAAAACAACCTATGTGGAGCGCAACTTCCTGCTCAATGCCCTGCTGACCCCCAACCGGGTTAAGATCGGCTCGGCCATCACCAGTCTCAAGAACGCTGCCAGACTAAACTGCTGCGAATCACCCTCCAGTGTTCCGACTCTGAAACGTTGGATCAAGAACTGGATAGCCGAACATCCTGCTGAATGGGCTCAAGCCAGACACGGCAGTAAGTTCGTAGCTGAGAAAATCATCAAGACCATCCTCAGAGACGATTCAGTGCTGAATGTGGGTGATGTCTGGGTAGCAGACGGGCATACCTTAGCCTTCGATATTATCCATCCTACTACCGGCAAACCGGTACGCATGACCCTAATCCTGATACTAGACTGGGCAAGCCGCTACCCGGTGGGAGCATCCCTCGCTGTGACAGAAGATAGCCAGCATATCCTGACTGCCTTCCGCAATGGGTTCCTGAACTGGGGAGCCCTGCCTAAGTATGTCTATTTAGATAACGGCAAAGCCTTCAAATCAAAGCTCTTTAATGAGAAGTGGGATAGCCATGACCTCTCCCATGAATTAGGCGGTATCTTCCCACGACTCAATATCGGGGTCGCCTTTGCTGAGAGTTATAATGCCAAAGCCAAGGTGATTGAACGGTTCTTTAAGACCATGCAGGAGCAGTTTGAACGCTTTATGAGTACCTTCCGGGGTGCCAGTATAGACGATAAACCTGCCACCTTGATGCGAAATGAGAAGTGGGCACAGAAGCTGTTTACCGGCACACCCCCCACTGTCGAGGAAGCTGTCCAACTGATTGCCTTCTATATAAGGTATTATTATGGAGAGTCTCCTCATCTGGGACTGGGTGGCAGGACACCCTGGCAGGTATTCAGTTCCGCTCCTCTGCCGGGTGATAGACTGGTTGATCCCAGTAGTTTGAACTTCCTGATGCTGATTGCCGAACGGAAAAGAATCCGTAGCGAAGGAATCAGATTAGACCATAAGTTGTATTGGGACAGAGCCCTGGTCGACCAAATTGGCAACCCGGTGATCATCCGCTACGATTATAATGATGCTAGGTGGATATTGGTCTATGACCAGCATGACAAGTTCATCTGTCAGGCAGAGATACGCCAGACCCAGCATCCCTTCATTCAACTGGCTATGGATAAGCCCAAGGCTCATAAGGAGCTGGCTAAGGAATACAACCAGATCAAGAAGATGCAGAGGGAAAAAGAGCATAACACCAAATATTTCATTAAAACATCCAAGGAAGTGGTGGATGAACTGGTCAAACCACTGGAATCAGTGGCTTCTACCTTATTAGAAGATAATCCCACCTTCAAGCATCCTCCCCTCATCGCAGCTCCGGATAAGAGCAAATCACCCGAAGCAGAGATGGAGCGTATCGAGCAGATCATCATGGCAGAAATGTCTGACCACCGGGATGAGCCGAAGACCAGACCAACTGAAAAACCTGCGGAAGCACCCACTTATGAGGATGAGGATATCGTTCCTGAGGGCAGCTTGAGTGAAACCACCAGCTTCGAAGAGATGCTGAACATCATAGGCATAAAATAGGAAACTAAGGAGATAAATATGAAACAAGGATCTTTGGTAAGAACCAGCAATGTGATCCAAGCTGATAAATGCATCGATTATTTGATTACCCGACCCAAGATGGAGATGGTGGGATTGGGACTGATCTATGGCAAGCCAGGCTTAGGCAAGACCACCTATGCCAAGCGGGTAGCCTTCAGTCGGGGTTATCTCTATCTGAGACTGGAAGCCACCACCACACCCAAGTCCTTTGCCACTGAGCTCTTAACCGCCTTATACAGAAGGTTCGGCTTAGGCGAGTATATACCCTATGGCACTGCCAATGGTCTGTATAAGCAATGCCTGAGCATCTTAGAAGACCATGAGAATACTATCATCGTGATCGATGAGATCGACTATGCCTTCCGGTATCCTCAGCTATTGGGTGCGATCAGGGATATCGTGGATGAGACCTTATCCATAGTCATCTTAGTCGGTATGCAGAATGCCAAAGACAGGCTGGCACAGATCAATGAGTACTACTTCGACCGCTGCAATGCCTTCTATGAGTTCAAGCCGGTGACCAGACAGGATATCATCCAACTGATGAACAGCGTAATGGATGTTCAAGTTGATAGTGACTTAGTTACTTATGTCCACTTTCACTCAACTGGCAACCTTAGGTTAGTCATGAAACTGATGCGGATGATCGAGGATAGAGCTCTGAAGCAAGGGCTAACCAAAGTAACCAGACAAGACATCGAAAAGCTGAGGACCGCATGACCAGTCGGGAACTGCTGCAGAACTTTATCAGTCTCTACCACAAGCCCTTTACGGTGGAAGTGGCAGCTTCCCTGATTGATATCGACCAAGCCGAGGTTATGTCTCTGCTCCCGGAGTTTTTGAAAGCAGGAAAGCTCAAGCGCATCTCTGAAACAGAGGACATCTTCGTCAGATGTAATCGCTACAACCAGAAACTTGGCACTCCTCACTATCGGAACTGGGTCTTTAATATTACAGATGCCAATCAACTCCTAAACATTATCGAAAAAGGCAGATACTCCGGTATCAGAGCCATAGCGCAAGCCATCGGTAAAAGCAGGCAGTGGGTTTATATCTACTTGGAAGCTTTAGCTTCTATAGGGGTGGTGGATTACCACAACTACCGCTATGTGGTGATCAACCGTAAACATCTGCATAAGATCGGCACCAAGGTTCAGAAAGGCATATTGAAAAGGTTACGCAGTCTGAGTCGACTAGGTCTGGTGCGAGTCTTGGATTAAGCATCTAATAGTCAAAAGGGGTATTACTATGACACAGGATGAACGGGAACGCAAACTACGGCAAGAAATCCATGCTCTTCGCATCAAGAAATATAACTGGCCATTGGCAGGCTTTAAGTACATGATGACTGTTCTCGGCTTCGGAGATTCACTGCGGGCTTTACCTGAACCTCGTCTCCTAGAGCTGAAAACACTCATGTTGAACTACCGCAAGCATGGTCGGCCCAATGTCTATACCTATGATAAGCAAGGGCTGTATATGTTCTCCCTGATGAAACAGGCAGATTGGACTGACTCCGAACTGCGGGCTTTTATGATCAAGCACTACATGAAGAGCCATTGGAATCTGCTCAGTCCAACAGAACGTAAAGCCGTCATCGCTATGTTCCAGAACTACATAAATAAAATCAATCACAATAAACACAAAAATATTAAGGAGGTTTCGCATGGAAACGAACCAAGTCAAGAAAAGCAGAAGTAAAGGGTCTGTTGAACGTACAAAGACCGATGCTCATGGCAGAGAAATCCCACTGCGCATGGTCAGACCTGAAATCCTCAAGCAGGACACAGTCATCCGAAGAACGATGGACAGGGTCAAGAGCTTGCACAACCGCATCAAGAGTGACAAGGAGAAGCTCTTTCAGGAACTGGAAGGCTATTTGGAGTTCATGGCTGAGAAACATGGTCTGCACTGGAAAGGTAATGCCATCCTGCTTAGCTTTGACGAACAGTACAAGGTGGAGATACGCTTTAAAGAGCGCATCCAGTTTGGAGTGGAACTGCAGCTTGCCAAGCAGAAGATCGATGAGTGCCTGAAAGAGTGGACATCCGACTCCAACATCAACCTCAGAGCCATCATCAATGAAGCCTTCCAAGTTGATAAGAAAGGCGAGATTGCCAAGTACCGCATCCTGGCTCTCAGAAGATACAACATCAAAGATACCACTTGGAAGGAAGCTATGGATCTGATCGATCAGGCAATTAACGTCACCTCCACTAAGCAATATGTAGCTTTTTACGAGCGGGATGCTGCCGGCAACTACCAGCAGATCGTCCTTAACTTCAGCGCTCTGTAGTAAAGTGTGAGAAACAGTGGCAACTTAAGGCAACCATGTTTGTCAAAAGCACAGGAGATGAATATATGGATTACATGAAGCACAACACTGCTCAAGAAGATGTAGTTGAACCCATGAACCTGTTTCAAGAAGATAGAGGTTACAGGCCTGATGAGATTGCTGAAAAACTGAATGTGGATCGCTCCACTATCTATCGCATGATCAGAAAGGTTCTGAACCCCCTACCTGCTTACCGCACCAAGGAACAGGGACAACTACGCTGTTTTGGCAGGGATATCAATCAATACCTGCAAAGACATAAGGTACAACCACACAATGAGTAATGATAAAGAGTTCCGCATCAAGAAAGACAACTGCAAGGAAGCTTACCTGAACGGTAAGACCAATACTAGTGAGTTGGCAGTGATCTTCGGTGTGTCAGAGATAACCGTCCGCAAGTGGATCAAGTCGGGTAATTGGGATAGCCTGTTCAAGGAAGAGCGCAAGCTCGATGCTGAGATCAGGACTGCCCGCAAGCGTGCCCTGATCCAAGCCTTAAGAGAGTACGCCAAAAACCCGGCTGACACCGCTTTGCAGTCCCTGGTCTCCCTGATCAAACAGAACCAGAAGGATGACGAACCTGCCAAGGAACTCAATGACTACATAGTTAAGTTTTTAGATCAAACCACTGACTTCATGGTCGAGAAAGGCTATGAAACCTTACTCAAGCAGTTCCAGGCTATTGTCTTGGACTTAGCTGATTACCTTCGAGTTAGAAACGGATAACTATTATGCAGTACTTGATAGATAGACTCCCCATCCCCCTAACTGCCATAAGCCCTCCGATACCCCGTTATGCCTAAGAAGTTCATTCAAAGGCATAACAAGGCACTTACGGAGATCGCCTCAAAAACGATCTCCGTTTTGCCATTTACAGACGATAATCCCGAAGCCAAGGAAGAGCGGATAGCGAGGTCAAAAGGCGAAGGTTGGGATGCCTTTTCCTTTTTCTGCCATACTTACTTTCCCCATGTCTTTACCTTACCTTTCTGCCCAGCCCATGAGACGATGTTCGATGAGTCTGATAAGAGCACAGGCATCATCAGCATCACCGGTTTTCGTGGGTTGGGCAAAACGGTACTTATGGGTGTGGTCTATTCCATCTGGAAGATCATCAAAGGTGAGAGATACGTTATCCATACCGCTGCCGATGTAGATTTGGCACAGGAAAGGACAGCTTTTACCCTCCATGAACTTATCAATAACAAGCGTTTACTCTCTGACTTTCCTGAGCTGCAGCCGGTGGATACCTTCGATCTGGACTTCTACCTCAAGAACAAAGCTCGAATCCGAGCACGTTCCATTAAACAGTCCCACCGGGGAACCATCAATCCCAAGACTGCCAAGCGACCCGGACTGATCATCTGTGACGATATCGACAAAGAAGAGAACATGGGCAACCAGTCCATCGGCAAGCGCAGGATGGAGAAGATCACCCAGGAGTTGGCAGGAGCCTTGGACCCGGGACAACCCGGTAAGGTAATCTGGCTGGGTAACCTGGTACATCCCAATTATGCCATCTGCCAGTTCCTTGCTCTCATTATTGACGAAATCAAGGCAAGCCAGCCGGAAGTGGATACCAATGCCAACTCTGTCCTGAAAACCCACCAGAAAGCGATTTTGCGCTTTTCTTTGGAGAACCCTGACAGTACATCCACTTGGGAAGAGCAGTATCCTACTGCTACCTTACCTAACCTGAAAGCCAAGTTCGGCAATACCGGCTATCAAAGGGAAATGTTGGGACAGCCGGTTATTGAAGGTAATATCTTCAAGTTCCACTGGTTTACCAAGTATAGAACCTTGCCGGTTCCCACTCAAATGAAGCGGGTCTGGTTGTATGCTGACCCGGCTTGGGGTGAAAAAGGCTGTTTCAAGGCTGTCATCTCCATAGGTTATGATGGTAATAAATTTTACATACTTAGTGTCTGGATACGTCAAACTGAGAATACCAAGTTCTTTAGGTATTACTATGATACCTATCAGGAGTTGGACAGAACTTACAGAGCCAAGTTTAGATCGGCGATGGAAACTACCTACGGACAAGCCAGGATCTTGGCTGACTTCGACAGGTGGGCAACCGATAACCATTTACCTCCTATATCTCACAGGATCAAACGTATCGATAACAAGGAAAACAAGAACTTGAGGATAGAGAGAACAGAGACCATAATCGAGACAGCCAAGATCCTCTTCCCGGACGGACAGGATACTCCCACACTTTTCAGCCAGTTCCTAACCTATCCTGATGGCTATATCGATGGCTGTGATGCCTTAGCCGGTTGTCTGGAACGCTTCTCCGAATATGATATTGGCAGGAATAGAGTCAGGGTCAGGAGATTTATCTTTAGATGAACTACTATGACCAACTCATGCTTGAATATTATAGGATCTTGAATAATGCCTGGAAGACTGAAGTCAGGGATGCTGCCAGATTAGCTATCCAAATGCTGAGTGATATGCCCAAGTCCGAGAAACTGAGCAAGACCCAGATCGATAAGATGATGGATATCATCAACACACAACTGGGAGATGACTTCGCAGCTCAGGTAAATGAGCCGACCAAAGCCTATATCGACCGCTGTGTCAGGTTAGGACTCCGGGATACCCAAGTCCAGGCACCCACCCGGATATCTATCGGCTTATGGGGAATCGAAGACCAGCACCTCTCATCCACTATTCAGAAACAGCAGATCTTCTGGCTGGGTAATCATTTTGATGCCGATATCCGCCAAAACTTCACAGATGTGCTCACCCAAGCCATAGAACAGGGTTATACCCAAGAAATGCTGACAGAGACTCTGAAACAGCAATTCAGCGACATAACAGACAAGTCCCAAGCCTACTGGCAGGGACTGGCAGAGCATACTGCTCTCAGGATCAGGGAGTTCGGTCGTCTTCAGGGCTACAAGAAAGCCCAAGCCCAATACTACAAGTTAGTGGTAATCCTGGATGACCGCACCAGTGACATCTGCCGGGCATTGGCAGCCCAGGATAAGGTCTATTCCTTAAACGATGCGATAGAAGTGATGGATAATCTGATGGAGTTGGACACCAAGTCCAATAGTCTGGATGATGCCCGGGAATACATCAAAGCCTTAGCTCCCTGGGTGAAGAATGACCAGATAGTCTACAATAACCAGGATGAGCCCATCGGTGTCTCAGGAGCCCACACACCCATCCCCCCGTTCCATTGGAAGTGCAGGACGACTACTATTGTTGTTTAAGGGTTAACCATCAGATTATGATCCAGAGTTTTTTACTATTGACATATTGTAAGAGCTGAATATTTTAGAAATAAAGATAAATGTGGTTGGTGGAATGCGTTACGATATATGCGGTTTATATGATGAGCAGTTTGAAAAATTGGTAATTGGTATATGCCAAAAACTCCTTGGAATCAAAGTACAGCATTTTTCTACTGGTCCTGATGGTGGTCGTGATGCTCGGTATGAAGGAAAATCTGTCGAGTTCAATTCTACTGGAAAGTTTATTATTCAGGCAAAGCATACAACGAACCCAATAGCTAAGTTTTCAGATAACGATTTTGTTAGTAATCAGAGTTCAATTATTAATTTGGAAATCCCCCGAATTAAACATCTGTTTGAGGCTAAACAGCTTGATTATTACTTGTTATTCAGTAATAGAGGAATGTCTGGGGAGGCTGAAACTACAGTAAGGGATAAGATATCTACTGGCTCAGGATTACCATCCCACTGCATTCATTGTTTGGGAATAGAAATGATAGATGACTTTCTAAAAAAACACCCAGAGATTCCAGAACAATATGGAGTTGACTTTATTTTTTCTCCTCTTTTTACGATACCTGATGAAATGGCATCAGTTATAATATCATATAATAAAATTTTCAATACGAATACAAAGCCAAAAGTCAATTTTGAACTAGATTATATTGCAATGAATAATAAAAATAACATAAATCGATTAAGTGATGATTACTTCAAATATATTAAAACGTTCGCATATTCGTCATTTAGTGACATAGAGCAGTTTTTAGCATTACCTGTAAATGATTCATGCAGAGAGTATTATGACGATAGCGCTAAAGCACTACAATCAGTAATTATCGAAAAATTGAATTTGGGATATTCCCTCGATGAGATTCTTAATTCGATATATGATCGACTTGTTCAAAACGATTCTGATCTAAAAAGAAATAAGAAGTTAACTCGAATTTTTCTTTACTATATGTACTGTAACTGCGATATAGGGAAAAAAGATGTTGAAACCCACGAAACATCTTCAAATTGATAAATCATTGATTTATCTAGCGAGCCAAATTCTTAGGCAAGTTGAGAAAAACACTATCATTGAATTCAATGTTCTTTGTGATCATCTAAAGAAAAAATACTCAAATGAATCAAAGTTTCTCGAAATCAGTCCTCTCATTGTCCCCTCACTTGATCTTCTATATATCTTAGGATTGATTGAATATTATGAAAAAACAGATAGCTTCGCATTTTGTGGTGGATTATGCAAATAAGTAAACTTTACTCCAATAAACCCGATATTTTTAGTGATATTATTTTTCATCCCAATAGTTTAAACGTTGTTTTCGCAGAAATACGAGATATCAGTAATCTTGAAAAGGATACTCATAACTTAGGTAAGACTACATTATCAGAACTAATAGATTTTTTGCTTTTAAAAGGTAAATCCAGTGATTTTTTCCTATTCAAACACTTAGATAGGTTCATCGATTTTGAATTCTTTGGAGAGTTTACAATTTCCGAGAATAGCCACTATTTTACGGTGAAAAGATGTGTGAGTTCAAGTACAAAAATTTCAATTAAGGTCCATAATAATAGCAACCAAGATTTCAGAAAAGCAAATGATGACATATGGGATTATCACTCGTTGCCAATAGCGAAGGCAAAAAAAATCATAGATAGCATTCTCAACATATACGTAATCAAACCTTGGGGTTATAGATCTGGGATATCATATTTTTTGAGGTCACAAAACGATTATCATGATGTTTTTCAGTTGTCTAAATTCAAAGGAAAACATCAGGAGTGGAAACCATACCTATACCACATACTCGGATTCGATGGAAACGACATGATTAGAAAATATGAGATTGAAAACGATATTCAAGAAATTGATCTACATATTAAAGATATCGAATCTGAATACCCAGGCGAGATAGAACCTATAGACAAGATAAATGGTAAGATAATACTGATAGAAAACGATATCAGGAACCTGGAAAACACAATAGACAAATTCAATTTTATTGAAATGGATGACAGCATCAATGAAGATTTAGTAAAAAATACAGAAACCTCAATCGCTTCACTGAATGAACAGAAATATATGCTATCTATGGAGATTGAACATATTAGAAAGCAAATGACATTAGATTATAAAAGTGAGTTCAAACAAATAACAGAAATATTTGAAGATGCTAAGATATATTTCGGTGATCAAATAAAGAAAGACTACCAAAACTTAATCGAGTTCAACAAAAAAATTACGACTGAAAGAAAAAGCTATTTGCAAGAACGGTTAACATCAATAGAAATTCAACTTACGGAAATAATGAATGATCTCAAAGATAAAAATGAACTTAGGCAAAATGCTCTTCAGGTACTCAAAGAAAAGAACACATTTAAGAAATTTAGAAGTTATCAGGATAAAATAATAGAACAAAAGACTAATTTGCATTTGTTAGGAGTAAAAAAGACTGTACATGAAAGGATAGCTAGTCTAAAAAAACAGAAAAAGGAATTTGAACTTGAAACTAACAACTTAACAGAAAAAGTATACGAATCGATAAATGAAAGTAATAAGATTTATGATTCGATTAGATTGAAATTTAGTGAGTTAATAAGAGAGATAATTGATGAAGATGCTGTTATCTCTATCACACAAAATAATGCTGGAAATCTCGAATTTGAGGCTGAGATAACAAAGACAGGTCTGGTTTCAAGCCAAAGTAAGGGCACATCTTATAAAAGACTCTTGTGTGCAGCATTCGACCTTGCAGTATTAATTACATACTCAGGACAACCTTTCTTCCATTTCGTATATCATGACGGAATTCTCGAAGGACTTGATGCCAGGAAGAAGATAAAGATAATTGACCTTGTAAGAAGAACTTGCAGCAAGTACAATATACAGCATATCATAACGGTTATAGATTCAGATTGGCCCCTTGGGCAGGACGGGAATAGATATAAATTCAACGATAGTGAAATAGTAAAAAAGCTTCATGACACAGATCAAACTGGCAGACTTTTTCAGTTTGATGAATTCTAATTCTGCTGTGATGATTAGCTAAGTAACAAGTGAGTAATTTCTTTTCGATAGGCTATGCAGCGAAACAAAACTCTGAGGTTGGTAGTTTACCAACCTCAGAGAAGTGAAGTTTTACTTCAGAAGCAGACATTTCTTGATAATGCTCTTATTTGGTGTTTTTAACTTGTAGAAATAAACGCCACTGCTTACTGATATTCCCTTATTGTCTTTTCCGTCCCAGACAACGTTGTGTTTTCCTTTGTCAAATTCTCCATCAATCACAGTCTTTATGCGTTGTCCTTTCATGTTGTATATTGATATCTCTATCTTTTCATTTCTGCTAAGCTCGTAGGAAATGTCTGTGTTAATAAAAAACGGATTTGGAGAATTGGATAATCTTATCACAGGTGAGGTTGTTACATCATCTAATGCTGCGGTGGAATCAGGAACAAATTCCAGTGACAGATATGGCCTGTAACCTGGAGAATCATAACCAATCATGATGCAATCATCCATACTATCCCAATCAGAATCATGCAACAACCTCATACGATATTGTGTAAAATTTCTTCCACTATCAATATCTGATTGGACATAACTTGTCAGTGGAAATATTTGCCAACCTGTAGTTAATGAATCCATCATAACCGCAGGTTCGTCCAATATCACAGGATTGATATCTTGCCATGTGATTGTGCTCCCAAAATCAATATGTTCAATCAACAAAGGTGGTTCGACTACTCCACTCGTTAGGTCAAACTGAGGATAATTATGGGGTATGTTATCTCCAAACATCTCAACGATTCTGTAACTCAAATATGCAGAATTAAGATGATATCCGTCTATTGGTTCAGGAATTACAAATGATAAGTAGCCATAGTTTGCGCACATATTATGTATCCAATCATCATACAAATCCCCTATAAAAAACTCGTTCATCTCAAAGTAAGCGATAATATGTTGCTGGTTTTGATCAAAAACTATACAACCATCAGATGCTTCATCACTGTATACATTTTGGATGATAATGGGCTGTGCATATGCAATAGATACCAAGATGAATACTAAAATAAACAAATAACGCACGTAACCTCCACGGAGAATTTAAATTACGAGTTGGCTGAGAATCCAGCCAACTCGTATACTGGTTATCTCATTTTAACATTATGCATTTTTTCACTATGCTTTGTGAGCCATAATTAAGCTTATAAAAATATATGCCACTCGCAACAGGTTTGTTGGTTAGGTTCATACCATCCCATACTATTTTATGGTTACCTTTTGTCAAGGTGCTATTAACCAATGATTTTACTTTCTGACCTTTGAGGTTGTATATAGTTAATTCAACCTTACTGACCTTTGGTATGAAGAAACTTATAGTTGTGGAAGGATTGAAAGGATTTGGGAAATTCTGATGCAATACCGGTGAAAGTGAGGGAACATGATCACCACTTGTGTCACTATTTGCTTGTAACTGCTCAAGCAAGATCTGCATTTTAGCAAGATGTTCTGTTATAGATTTAGGTTTAAACTGAACATATCTTCCTGAAGCTTTACTATTTGATTCCAAATATGTATTTCCAATATCAATAACAGCATAGCAAGAATCTGTCAATGTGGGATTATTATCAAGAATGCTTTCATAATACGCTATAGCATAGTTGTAGTTTTGAAATAACCTTTTTATTAAGGTCAGGCATTCTTCATAGCATTTTCTCATTTTTTCGGATAATGATCCACTAAGCTGTTGAATAATAAATACCTCATAAGCTGCAAGATTTTCTGTTTTTTCATAGCAGATTAGTAATGAATTTACTGAGATAAAATCTTCTTCCATCTCAAGACTGTCTGCTAAAATCAAATGAAACAATGGAATTGCCATGCTGAACTCACCATTGTAAAGATAATTTAACGCCAATTCGAATATTTGCTCAGGTGGTAAGTCAATTATTATATTGGGGCTCATGTCCCAGGGATCAAATGCTATTACCTCGGGGTCGTTGAACTTAGGCACGAATTCGCTGGGTTCACTTGAACCCCACCAGTTTTTTTGGGCAGAGAAGGGATGGCATTCATGTGTATAAATATTCCATGTGGTGTTATTTATATCGTTATGTCCTTCTTTCAACAGTGGAGATGATAAGTTGACAATCATACCTACTTCGTTATCATAAATAGCATTTCTACCAGCTCTAGTTGAGCATTCCTGCCCCATATATGGTGATGAAAAATGATCAACACAAATGCCAAAATCAATATTGTTATGTATCATGTTATTGTATAGGATGGGGGAATTATTATATATATCAATACCATGCAGGTTATCAGAGATTGTACTTTTAATAAGACTATGCTCACCATAATCTATATAGGTAATTCCGGTTTTAGCATTATGCAGATTGATAAAGCTCAAAATAGATCTGGAATTATTCATGAAACAAACCCCATTCCAATAAGCAATAGTAGGATTGATGCAGGTTCCTGTCAATTCTATCGCATTGGTTTCAGATCCTATTAGTTCCATGTTTCCGTTTATTACAATACGTTTACATGGGTCAGCCACAATGCTTATGCATGAAATGTTTGTTATTTGAGCATCAAATACAACATCTCGTTCCAGATAAATGTCGTGTTTTAACTCGATATCATGAAGTACAATTTCTGGAATTGGTTGAGTATAATATCCGGTTCGGCGGGAATTGTATTGATGTTGAGTATATATAAATGGGCTTGTTACGGTATATTCTACTGGTAGAAAGTAAATATTACCGACATTATCCGATAAAACTAAGGAGTATTCGTCATTATGTTTTTTAATAAAAGATAATCCTCGGAAAGGATTACCGTTGGGAACAATTAGGCCCCACTCAGGAAGAATTTCTAGTTGGGAGTTAAACACTCGAATTGTATTGTCTAATGTTTGGATAAATTCAATTTCACCATCACCATTTACATCCAAAACAAGAACATTGGTAGATGAACTTGATGAATTATGTAATACTGACAAACCAAGTTGTGCATTAATTTCATTACAAACTATAAATTGCCCGAAGTCCACTAAAATTTCCAAGCCAGGTTGAGCATTGAAGTCTCCAACTACAAGTTGATGTTCAATACTTGTATAATCTGTATATTCATGACTCCAGTGGGAGGTATTGGAAAGTACATTTGTGTATACTTCTATATAGCAGTCAGATGTTCTAAAATCACCATTATCGCCCTGATTTCCTGTTCCTGATATGCAATGGGTGAAAATAATATCTCTGGACCCGTTTTCGTTCAAGTCAGCTATAACTGGTCCGGAAAGAACAGAGTGAGGTGCACCTGGACTCCCAAATTCAGCTATACTATGCATGTTTATTGCGAAATTTTGGCTGATTTCAAACACTATAAGCTTCAAGGCACTTCTATTCTGAAGTTGACCATTCAAATACACTCCTTCTGCTAGACAAACGATTTCTCTACTACTATCGTTATTTAGATCAGTTACAGCCATTTCTCCTTTGAGTCTAAGATTAACGTTGTATGTATAAATTGATCCATTTACCATGTTTATTATAGCAATGCCTTCCATACTGTTTGTTATCGAAGAAGTTGTCTGTAGTGATGCTATGATATCAATTTGACCGTCTCCATTTACGTCCTCTAAAACAACTTTGGATATTTGTCCTGGAAGAATAAAGGGTTGTGGTGTTACTGTTTGCCCTTGATAATTCCAAACATATAATTCTCCTAGACTGTTGCCAGCAACAATTTCATACTCCATATCTGAATTTACATCACCAATTGCTGGAGAGCAAATCATGTTTGCATGAGCATCTATTTGGATAGGATTCGGACTGTTATTTATTACATAAACGTGTCCAAGATTTGTCGATACAACACTTTCATCAAAACCGTCATGGTTTATGTCTTTTGAAGCTATAATGGGATTTATAAATTCCGAAACTCCTAAGTTTAAATTTATAGACCCTGAAGCGATATCTGGATGCACCTGTAATGAGAAATTGGTTTCTACATATGGTGGAATGTTATCAGCAACTATATGTAAGACAAATTCCACAATTCTGGTTACACCAGGATCTACATCAAGATAAATAGTTAGGTTATTGTTGGCAGTTTGT
>Ga0194112_10006167_pt1 | contig 15951 bp, 20 predicted proteins | sample TA2MahC400mmetaG_FD_146191 | JGI IMG/M metagenome (GOLD analysis project Ga0194112, IMG submission 146191) | Freshwater microbial communities from Lake Tanganyika, Tanzania - TA2015016 Mahale Deep Cast 400m | ecosystem: Environmental > Aquatic > Freshwater > Lake | place: Tanzania: Lake... | reverse complement strand
GGCGCGGACCTTGACCAGGATCTCCCCCGGCCCGATCTTCGGGATGGGAAGTTCCTCCAGGCGGATATCGTTATTGTTGTAGTATTTGGCGACGAGCATATAAGCGGTTTTCGGTTTTCGGTTTAAATAAACATAAGCTATCAGCTTTCAGCAAAAACAAATGGTTATGTTGTGCAACTCATACTGGGAGGATTTGCTTTATAAGCACAATTATCTGTATTTCTTTAAAAAGCTGACGGCTGAAAGCTGAACGCTTATCTGGTATCACGCTTTCACAGTCGGTTTCTTTTCTTTGGCCTTCTTGAAGATCTCGTGCGCCTGCTTGACCGAGACATTGTCGTGCACCATGGCCCTTAAAGCCTTGGCTATGGCCACCGGATGGGCGCTCTGCCAGACGTTCCGCCCCAGGTTGATCCCGGCCGCGCCTTTCTGGATGCCGTCATGCACAAATTCCAGCACCTCCAGTTCCGTCTCGCACTTGGGCCCCCCGGCCATAATGACCGGCACCGGACAGCCGTTCACCACCTTGTCAAAACCTTCCTCACACCAATAAGTCTTAACCACCCGGGCGCCCAGTTCCGCGGCGATGCGGCAGCATAAAGCCAGATAACGGGATTCCCGCTTCTCCATTTCCCGGCCTACGGCGGTGACCGCCATCACCGGAATGCCGTAATCCTCGCAGGCGTTGACCAGGGAGGCCAGATTCTTCAGAGTCTCCTTTTCATAATGACTGCCGATAAAGACCGAGATCCCCACGGCGGCCGCGTTCAAGCGGATAATTTCTTCTATGGAGGTGGTGATTTCCTCATTGGCCAGATCCTCTCCCACCATGCTGGTGCATCCGGATACCCTCAGCACAATGGGCTTGCTGCTAAGAGGGTCTATGGCCGCCCGCAATACCCCCCGGGTGCAAAAGATGGCATCCGCATAAGGCAGCAGCGGTTTCACCGTCTCTCCCGGCTTTTCCAGATTCCGGGTAGGGCCTTGAAAATAACCATGATCAATGGGCATAAAAAAACATCTGCCCCCCGGCATGAGTTGGCCTAAGCGATTTTTCATTCCCCAATCCATTTCAAATCTCCTATCCCTTGAGCATCGTAAATAGAGTTGTTAGTTGTTAGTTCTTAGTTCTTAGTTCTTAGTTAATAACAAAGAGGAATCCCAGAGTTATTTTAAGATTGAGTGTATTTTAATGGTAAAATGGCATAACATCATTTAAGAAGTCATTATTCCGGTCGGACAATCAAATAACCTTTATTGATCAGCCAATGATGAAATTGATAAGTTGTGTATCGGCAAGCTGTTTTACAAGTCAGTCTTATCTTTTCATAGGCATCGGAGCCCTCCGGTTGACTATCCAAATCCAACTGTACGGGGCATTGGACATCTTTACAGAATTCCCGGCGCTGATAATCAATATAACCCTGAATGGACATCTGGCGTCTCTCCTGCCTCCATCAAATAAGGTCTTCGGTCTTCGGTCTTCGGTCTTCGGTTTTCGGTTTTCGGCCAAAAAATTTAACATGACCATTTAGATAAAAATTACGTGTATTCCGAAGATTAGTTAAGCATCCTAAGGTCTTCCCTAAAACCTGTCAAGTCAATTGTTCCTCCTGGTGATCATGCCGCGCCCAGGAGGATAGGGAATAGGGATCCCTTTACCCTAAAAAAACCGGGGCGCCCTGGAGGGGCGCCCCGTTTGGCAAATTGGCAAGGCAGCCTAAAAATTGCTTACTTTTTTGCGGAAAAACTTGCAGCGGGCAGGAGCGGTGAACGCACCTAGCCGGTCCTCTTTGAAAATTGCCAGAAAATAAGGATACTCGATGGCCCGGCAGTGGCCGTAACATACCTGGGAAACCTGGGGGTCGCAAGTCCTTTTAAATTCCCGGCAATTCTCGCAGATAATTTCTATCATTGGGCGACTCCTCCTTTTTTCCAAAATCTCTCCTCCTGCCATTTGGATTTACCAGTACTTGAAGGGAGTATTTTTCGCCGTCTGTCAGGTCCCTTCCTGGTCCCGGGAATGGCTGGCAAGTCGGAGTGGGGAAAAGGCACCGGATTATCCCTCATTATATATAAGCTAATTCTATGCCAACTAACTTGGGCGCCGGTTACAAAAAACCACTTCAGGATAACAGGTGGAAATTATTAAATTAATAACCAGGCCCCACAAACTCCAGGCAAATTTTGTGGTGCTTCTAACACCGGGCTTTGGGGGAATCGGTATCAGTCCGGGGGGTGATTCTCCCCGCGGAGAGAAAGGAAAATGACGCCCTAAGGCCATCTTAATCATGAAAACCTGGACAACATTCAGATAGGGATTGGATTCAAGACTGCTTCAAATTCTTGCGGTCCCGCACCGCCTCCGGTGAAGCCGGGTTCGAGACCCATCCTTTAAATCCCCTTCATTCATAAATTTCTTGACACTTGTCAAAGACTTTGTAATATACTTCACATGGGTTAATCCCGGTGAGGACCCAACCGACGTAAACCAAATCCTCAAGGAGGTAGCAGTCTATGAGCAAAATCCCTGCCGATTATTTACCCCCCAAAGAACTCTGGGCCGAATATACCACGCCCGAAGAGTTCAAGCAGTATGCCTCAGGACAGTGGAGTGTTGCGGAAGAATTTCTTGATAAGCATGTGGAGGAAGGCCGGGGCGATAACGTCGCCGTCCTGTTCGGGGATCAGAAGGTCACTTATAAAGAACTGCTGGCTTCGGCCAACAAGTTCGCCAACGTCCTCACCAGCTTGGGCGTCGAATCCCAGGACCGGGTGGGCATCCGCCTGACCAACATGCCGGAAGCCATTGCCATCAACTTTGGCATCATGAAAGTGGGCGCCATCCCGGTGCCCGTGTCCCCCTTGTGGGCCAAGGAAGAAGTGGCCTTTGTGTTGAACAACTCGGAATTCAAGGCCTTTGCGGTGAGCTTCCCACTCATGGCGGCGGTGGAAGACGGGGCGCACGAATTCGAATTCCCCACCAAGATCATCGTGGTGGGCGGCAATCCCGATGAAGTGGGGGCCAAGGGCTACGTTCCCTTCGGCAAGGCCATGGCCGCAGCCTCGGATCAGTTCACCAATGTGAAACTGGGCGCCAATGACATCGGCGTCATTCTCTTCACCTCCGGCACCACCGGCCAGCCCAAGGGCTGCGTCCACTTCGTCCGGGAGGTATTGATCGAGTCCTTTATCGTCAACAAGTACGTCTGGAAGCTGGCCCCCGGCGAGGTCCTGGGCGGGTCGGCGCCGGTGTCCTTCGCCGCGGGCTACGGCACCTTCTGCCTCGTCCCCTTTGCCGGCGGCGGCGCCATTTCCTTGCTGCCCAGGTTCACCCCCGACGACATGATGGGCGTCATTCAGAAGCACAAGGTCACGGTGGTCACGGGTCTTCCCACCGCGTACCGCAAGCTGTTGGAAATGCCCAACTTCAACGACTACGACATTTCCAGCGTGCGCATGTACACCACCGGGGGCGACGCCTTGACCGGCAAGACCCTGGCCATGTGGCAGGCCAAGACCGGCAAGCCCATCTGGGAAGGCCTGGGCGGCACCGAAATGATGCACCTGGTGACCTCCAACTCCATGAGCGACATCCCCATGCCCGACTCCATCGGCAAGGCCCTGCCCGGCTTCGAGATCAAAGTGGTGCGGGAGGACGGCACCACCGCCGGCCCCGGCGAAGTGGGCAGCATGCTCATCAAAGGCCCCACCGCCACCCTGTACTGGAAGCCCTACATCCAGGACAACAAGCTCCTGAAAACCATGAAGAAGGGCATCAAGGACGGCTACAACATGATGGGTGACGCGGTCATGATGGACAAAGACGGCTTCATCTTCTTCCAGGCCCGGGAAGACGACATGATCAAGTCTTCCGGCTTCCGCCTGGCCCCCACGGAGATCGAAGACGCCATCATCCGCCACAAGGCGGTGCGGGATGACGCGGTGGTGGGTATCCCCGACGAAATCATGGGCCAGAAAGTGGTGGCCATGGTGGAGTTGGAACCCGGTTTTGAGGCCTCCCAGGATCTGGCCAACGATATCATCAAATCCACCATGGACGTGTTGGCCACCTACAAGCTGCCCCGGGAAGTGGTCTTCATGCCAGCCATCCCCCGGACGCCCACCGGCAAGATCATCAAAAAGGACCTCCGGAAGCACTATCCGGAATACACCAACAAATTCGTGCCCAAAGTAAAATAAGTCACTCCTACTATCTCCGGGGGCGGGCCACCGCCCCCGGTTTTTTTTGGGGGGCGACAGTTTTCACCTATCAGCCCAAATATTTCCTAGAGGTATGACACATATAGGGGTTGCCCAAAGTAATTTCCCCCCTAGGGGCACGGCGAGCCGTGCCCAAGGTGCAGGGGCACAGCACGCGGTGCCCCTACGTCAAAAAACCATCGGAAAAACCTTTTGGCAATCGCTATAACACCGTGAGCAAGGAAGAACTGCGGGCTTTGGTGGGGTAAAATTGGTAAAGATGGACACCTACGCGGACACTAAAGGGAAAGAAAGCCGGGAAGTGGAGGCGGCAACCGGATTCGAACCGGTGAATAACGGTTTTGCAGTTGCCTCTTTAAATAATAATATCAATGAGATAAAACACTTAGCGTAGTAAAATACACCCTTTTTTACCCTCGTAAGGGTATAACTTGCACCCTATCTGCACCCGGCTTCTTGGCCGTAAGTGGTTAATTCCACATCATCTAAACGGTCAACCGCCTGTCTGTTTGCCCCTGGTACCAAGTGGCCATAGGTGTCAACCGTAATCTGTATCGAATGGTGGCCCAATTGATCTTTCACATAAGCCAGACTCTCCCCATTCTGGATAAGCAGGCTTGCAAAGGTATGGCGCAAGTCGTGAATCCGAATCCGCCTCAAGCCCGCCTTGGCCAGAGAAGAAAAAAAGACGCGGGGTCTGAGGTTAAAAGAGTTTATCAGCCGCCCAGATTCATTCACAAAAACCAGTTCGGGGACTCCCCCCCACCCTTTGGCCAGCGCTTCCCTCTTGCGCTCGGTAAGCAGGAACTTAAGGGTTTCGGCCAGTTGCCGGCTCATATCCACCCGCCGGCTCTTGCCATTCTTGGGGGTAGTGATCTGCCCCTTGACGTAAGCCCGGCGAACCTCAATGAATCCGCCCCGGAAATCAATGTCGCCCCACTCAAGGGCCAGTAATTCCCCCAGGCGCATCCCGGTTCGAAGAGCACAAAGGAAGAAGGGAAAATACCGGGGGTAGTGGGCTTGTACAGAATCCAGGAAGGCCTTTGCCTCGTCTCGGGTTAAGGGGTTCACATCGGCCTTACGATCCTTTCCCTTGATTAACCGCCCCAGGCGAGACACCGGGTTAGCCAAAATCAATCCATCGTCTAAGGCGTGGGTTAAGATACCCGAAAGCAGGGCTTTGATATGGTTCACCGTATTGGGGGCCAGACCCGCTTTCAGTTTCTCATAAATCATTTCACGAATCTCCGCCCGCGTGATCTGACCTAAAGGCCGCTCCGCCAAAGGCCCCAGGTGAATCCGCATAATGGAATCATAGCCCTTCAAAGTGGAGTGCTTCAGGTGGGTTTGCCCATAAGTGCTTAACCACTTCAAGGCGTACTCGCCAAAGGTGGGGATTTTCTTCTGTGGGGTGATCTGCAATTCCCCGGCCTTTAGTTTTTCCCGGATTTTGCTGGCCAAAGCCTCAGCCGCGCTCTTGTCCCCCACCATCAGGGATTTGCGTTTGCCGTTGTGGGCAATGAATACCCACCAGGGCTGTCCTCTGCCCTTTACCTTTTGCCTGACCGTGACTCCCATGACTCGCCTCCTTTTTCATTAGATATTTAGGGCCTCCAAATTGCCTTATCTCTCGTTTTTAGTCAACCTGTCCTGGGGGATCGCCAAAATACCATATTTTTTTCTTATATAATAGAAGGAAGTTCCACCCTTTTTTAATGGCTCTATTCTCAAAAATATTTAAGAATTTAGAGAATACTTTGCCATGACTATCTGACTCTATAATACGTGCATTGCTAATACTATAACCCTTCTTATAAGATTTCATTCTTAAATCTGATAACCTATGAACAGCAATATGGGCTAATTCATGCAATAAAGCTTGCGTCCGAAGTATTGAATCATTATGAAAATTTATCGTAACATATCCAACTCCGTTTAATGACTCTATATTCTCAACATGGGCACCTGCCTTATATTTATTCTGAGCAATTCTGGCCATGCGAGCATCATAAATACGTAATTCTATGTTTAATGTTAATCTTTCCTTCTTACAGCTATCAAAGTCACGATATTGATAAACATTCCATGGCGTGGGAACAACATCTTTGGCCAATTTCATGAGGTTTTCGTAATCATCATGATTTTTCATTTTAAATCCCCGTTATATACGGGCAAAGGCATAAGCGATAGCTGCCAAGATGATAACCAGAAACACCGCCATAGGCAGGGCGCACCCCATGGCCCGGCCCATGGCCCGCTGCGCCCCGATCTGGTTAGCGGTATGTCGATCTTACGGGATAGCCGTTCCTTGGCCGCCGAAATCCCCAAGGCTCGTTTCCAGGAGAAGGAAAAGCCGAATTTTCTTCCCATGATTACTCCCCTGCCTTTTGCTCACCCCCAAGAAACGCCTCAAGATCACTTTCCCTGATTCGCCACATTTTCTTCAGCTTAACCCCCTTTAGCTGGCCGGTCCTCAGCCATTCCCTAACCGTGTTTGGGGTCACGGCCAGAAGCTCCGCCGCTTGCTCCACGGTCAATAGTTTTTCCACCACCATGTTAGGCCTCCGCGTAAAGGTCATTCTGCAAGAGATACCGGACCGTCCCGGCATACCATTGGCCACCCCGTTTGGTGGGGATCGCCAGCCGGTTCAGTTCTTCCACAATCCGCCGCAAGCTCCACCCGTCCTGTCTCCATCCCTTGATTTTGGTCACCGCCTCTTGTTCCTGGCGGTTAACGGCCAGGCTGTCGCCTTCCCGGTTAAACCCGTAGGGGGTGGGGCCGTAGGCTTCCCTGTGCGCCTTCTTGTGAGTAAGGGCTGTGGAAGTGCGCTCCGCAATCAGGTTACGCTCAAGCTCCGCAAAGCCGGCCATCATGGACAGGAAAAACCGCCCCATGGCCGAAGCCGTATTAATGGTTTGCCCTCCCATATCCACCAGGTGAAGGGCCACACCCGCCTTATCCCAGGCCTTGGTTTGATTCAAGGCGTCCGCCGCGTCCCGGAAAAGCCGGTCAAGTTTCAGGGCTACCACGTGCTTAACGTCTTTCCGGGCCACCAGCTTCAAAAGCTCCACCCCGCCGGGCCGGGTCCCCAGGGCCTTGCTCCCCGAGATACCCTCTTCCCGGATCATGGCCACAGACTCAAGGCCGGTCAGCCGGCAATAGGCTATCAGCTTTTCCTCTTGGGCCGCCAGGCTAACCCCGTTCCTGGCCTGTTCTTCTGTGCTCACCCTCAAGTAGCAAACCGCCTTTTCCATTGCCCGCCTCCCGTGTCTGTTTGTCCATATACTAATGTTTATGTTTTTATATGTCAAGCTCTTTTTGTATAAATAGGTTCCTTTTAATACATTTTCTTTCAAAAAAATCGGGCAAGGTTTTACCCCACCCGGCTTCACAGTCAATAGCCCCTGGCCTCTATCATATGTCCTTCGGACCCTGGGCCGCCAGTTCCCAAGCCTTAAGTTTCCCCTTGGGGGTTATCTTTTCTTTTCATACCGATATAGAAGGGGCACAACGACCTCACGATTAGCCTTTGTAACTGCGATTAGTGTATCATCATCTATCTTTAGTTCCTTCTGAATTTTCCTAAATTCTTCGAAATATAATTTCGCTGTTTCTTCTGATAATTGTATTTCTCTCGGTGTGTGAAACTCAGGGTATTGCTTTGCAACATTAATATTTATATTAAGATACTGCCATGCCAAAAAATAAACCCCCAGACAAAACGCCTGTGTATCAGTATTTTTCTCCTTATTTAGCTGCACAACCTTGTCTACAGCATCTATAAAAGGGAATAGTCCCTTACTATGATCATGTTTTATGTTACTTACCATTGATCTTCCTCTCTCTATTTCTGATTTTATTGTAACTTTCTTCTCAGCTGGTGCTTCAAGATTTGCTGCATTGACAGAATAATTAGTTATTACAATGATAAACATCAGGACAATAAAATAAACCAATGTCTTTTTCAAGTCATGCTCATTTATTGTACTTAAGTTATTCATTCTGGAATCCTCCCAAGCACTTAATAGATAATAATACCCTCATGACACAGGCGGGGATGGGTGTCAAGGATTTTCCGCTCCCTGGCCTTGCACCGCGCCAGGGGGTAAGTGCCTGATTCCTGGTGAAGGAACCCATGGCCTCACTCACAATCGCCTGTCCTGGGGCTTCTCAGAGGGTCGTTTTTAGCCTGTCAGGGGTTAAATCCACCTCACCCGCGGCCTGGGCTTGCTTACCTCAGCCCCCACCTGGGAACAAGCCCCCGCCGTGGCGTTCGCCAGATCGTCTTGACCCCGTGGGGGGTGATCCACCAGGTCACGCCCGGCGCTCCGGGTCCGCCTCACCAGGTTCCTTAGCTCGGAAAACAGTTGGCGAATATCCAAAATCTCAACCCTCCCTGAGAGTACCAGGGGCAGAAGCTCAAGGTAAAGGGCGCTCTTGTCCTTGGCCGCCGCCTGATAAGTGATCCCGTGTTTTTGAAACTCTTGCTCCGGCCAGGCCCCGGCGTAACGGTCCCCGGTCACCCGGCGCAAGCCGTAGGTTTTGAGAATCCCGGCCATCTCCCCCACCACAAACGCCGGATCATGGGGGGCCGGCCAGCGCCGGGCCACGTCCAAAATTACCCGTTCCCCCTCAGCATGGGCCAGCGCCAAGGCCGCCGCGTCCACCCGCCCGCCTGAAGGGTCGGCAAAGGCCGTGTATTTAACCCTAAGCTGTGGGGGAAGCTCATAGCGTCCAGGGATCGTGACCGCCTCAATGACTTCCGGGTCAAGGAAGCTGGCCAGGTCGCTTCTAAATTCGGCCTCCCATTCGCTCCGGGCCGCCTCAGGGTCAGCCGCCATGTCCCGGTCTATCAGGTTTTGGGCAATGGTGGGGTTCATGATCCTGGTGGGGGCCTGCCATACCAGGGTGTCAGAATCTTCCCCATAGTGCTTGCGGTAAGCCTCCCACAAGGGGCCGGACCTGGCATAAGGGGAGGAAATTCCCAGCAAAAGGGAATCCGGTATGGTGGCCAGAGCGGGACGCACCGCCCGGATAACCTCTGTGGCCGGGTCCGCTCCTTCATCGGATCGCCAGAAAGCAACCTCATCAGCAATCACCGCCGCCGCGGTGAACCCCCGGACGCTCTTATAGCTGCATGTGGCCACACTCACGGTCACCCGGTTTGTCAGGTCAATAGACTCTGCTTTTTCCGATTCCACCAGCCGGACCAGCATTGGAACAGAAGCCAGGAACCCTTTGACGTAACGAAAGATCACTTGGGCCTGGCCCCGATCCGCGGCAATCACCAGGATGTGCGCCCGCTCCCCAGGGGCCAGGTGGGGCCGGTAGTCCTTGAAGCAGGCCAGGAACACGGCTATCAAAGCCGCAATGAAGCTTTTCCCGGACCGCCGCCCGGCCACTACCCAGGCTTCCCGGAATGGCTGTCCTGGGGGTGTCTCCAGGCCTGTAGATTGCCGGTAAAGGGCCGCCTCTGCTTTATTCAAAGGAAGGGCAAACAAGGATTTAAGGAAAATCTGCCACGCTCCCCAGGAAGCCATGTCACGAAAAAGAGGCTTGAACAGGTGATTATCAGTTATGGCCTGAATGATGTTAATCATGGTGAAAACCTCAAGGGCCTGGGCCTTCTATCACGCTCCCGCCAGGTCCTCACGGTCAAGCCAGCCCTCTTTCACCATGGCCTCTTCCACCTGGGCCAGGGCCTTCCTAAACTCCGGCCACAGGGTGGGGGATACCGCCAGGCCCTTCTTTGTGGGGGCCGGGTCCTTGGGCTTCCCGCCGTTCTCCCCCGGCTCCGTTACGAAAATCCGCATATCCACAAACTTGTGGCCCTGGTACTCCCCCAGGCGAAAGCGAATCGCCTCACGGCTGTTCTTTTGAAGCTCGCAAACCGGCTTATCATTCATGAACTTCCCCCCCTTATGCTCTGGCCTCTAAGGCCTTGGTTGCCTGCTTGTACCGTTCCCCGATTTCCCTGAGATATTTGGAAAGCAGGGAATGGGTGATATACTCCGCGCCTTCCCGGTTCCCTGCCCAGACAAACGGGACACGATAGCGCACCTGAAAGGCGATTATGCTTTGCAGGGCCGCATGTGCCTTCATCTCGCTTCGATACCGCCCCCGTGACACATCGGCCAGGGTGCTTTCTACCACCACGGCGAAAAGGTCATAATGCCGCCCCCGGTAAAGCTCACGCTCAAACCGCTCCCGGTTGCTTCCCATAAGACAAGAAACCAGGTCCTCAAGGGCCTTGCGCTCTATGGCAACCCGGTCTGTGAATCCTGGTAGTGAGTAGTCTCCCACGGGTAAGGTCACAACCTCTGTGGTTACCTCGTATTTTGAGAAGCTGAAGGGCAATTGCTCCCGGCTATCTATCAAGATTCGCATGGGCTTTTCTGATTCCCCTGGGCTTCAAGGGCCAGGATCGCCAAAACCGCATAATTGGCCAGGTCAAGCAAAGTGTCCTGTAAGGCTTCCCCTTCTACCTGTGGGGTCTGCCCTTGGGCCAGTCTGCAAGCCCTGGCCAGCTTGTCAGTCATTCTCACCAAAAGCCCCACATGCGCCGGAATACCTAACAGCGCAGGCGCAAGGTTGTAAGAGCTTCCGTAGTCCGCATTCTTGGCCTTGTGGATCATTGCCATGCGCTCAAGGATGGTATCAAAGGTCATGCTCTCCCCCAGGATTTGAAACTTATTTGCTCTCCCCCTCTCCTGGCCCCACTTCTACAAGGTCAATCGAATGTAGCTTGCCGGCTTCCTGCAAGCTGGCAAGATAGGTCTGAAGATCAGGCATAGGTTTGTCTGGCCCTGCATCCTTGGCCATAAGCCACAAGGTCTGAAGGTCCGCCCGAATGCTGCCCGTCAAGCGTAGATAATCCCGGTCCGCACTCAAGGCCGGCGCTTTGTTCCCGGTCAAAACGAAAGCTTCATAGCTGGCCGCCCTTATCAGCTTCACGGCGCACCTCTGGGCTAAAACCTGGGCCATGGCCGGGGCCGGGGAAGGAAAGCGCTCTAACAAGGCATGGGTAAGTTTTTTAAGTGCCTGGCCTATGCGAGTACGCCTATCTAACTGAAATCCTGTTAAATCAAGGTATAAGCCATGCAAGACCGCGGGCAATGGTTTGGGAAAGATAGCATGGGGGCTTTGCTCCCCCGGCGCACCCTTGGAATTGCCTTTTTTATTTTTCTTTGTCATTCCCATGGGTTATCTCCTGTGAATCGCGGTTAATACATCCGCTTCCCTGGCCTTGGGGGGGCTGGCCGCCTTACGCTTCCCTTACGGTGTCCTTACGGTATGACCGTAAGGGGAAAACCCGCATGGTTAATGACTCAGAAGGCCGCCTTACGGTTCTTACGCCATTTTCCCAGATAGAACACCTCTTGTAATTCATGAGCCGCTTATCCCTACCCCAAAGTTACAAAAAGGGGCTTATGTGGAATATCTCCGTAATTTCCGTAAGACACCCTTTTTCCCCACGGTTGGCCTGCATTTCAGCCTTACGGTATAGCCGTAAGGATGCCGTAAGGACCGTGAGGAAAACCGTAAGGGGAGGGTTATTCACTTCCACCTTCAGGGGTCTCCCCATGAGATAGATTCTTCAAGGGCAGACAGATCACCCTCTTTGAAGCCCCTTGAATCCATTTGATCTGGGTATTTTCACCCCTGCCCGGCTCAATGACCCCCTCCCGTGTCAGGGCGGCCAGCAGGTCGTTTTTCCCCAGGGCCAAGAAATCACCTTGCCGGCGGATGGTTTCCTGTACCACCTTCACGGTCATCTCGGGCATGAGATAAAGGACGCTATCGTCTGCCCACCCCACAAGCTCAGCATTTTTAGCCGGCTCAGTTCCTTCCCAACCCAGTTCGTCTTTTTCCTGTGGGGGTGCGCCGGCCACGGTAGCCGACTCCACGTAAATTCGCGCTTGGTAGAAGAGTTCCCGCAAGATCGCCAGAAACTTCAGGGTAGGCCGCTCCCCTTCGATTATCCGGGAGTGCTTCTCCCCCAGAGCTTCAAATACCCGCCAGGCACGGTCATGCATATCCACCGCGGTGTCCTGGGTAATGGCCCCCATGACGGTTTGGAACCTCAGAAAGAGTTCGAATCCCACGGCAAGCCACGCCTGAATCTCTGGTATCCGCAAGTGGGCCGTGCCTTGCAAGGCTGCCCGGAAATCTTCCCACTGTTTCTTAATCTGGGCCAAGGTGTTATCAAGGTGGGGGGCCAGGTGCTCAAGATAGGCCGCCATCGCCTGGGGGTAGAGGGCTTGCTCCCTTTGGGCCGCGGTCAACCTGGTCTTGTCTATGGGATTCTTTTTGGGGTGAAGCTCCACCCCCAGGTACCGGGCCGTGGCGCTCTGTCTCTGGCCAGGCAAGAGCATCTCGCCCGTGCTGATAATCAGGCAACGTGGATACTGATTCGGCCTGGCGCTCAGGTCCGCGGCCAGCCGCCCCCGGCTTGAACGGTTGCCGGCTTGGTAAATCAGCCGGCCAGCCCTGGCGCTCAGGGCATGGGCTTCTTTTGAGGTGGGTGCCGGCATGAAATCGTCTATCACGGCCAGGCTGTCTTTTAAAACAAAGGTCAGCTTCTCAAGGGAATTAGCCGTGCTTAACCAGCTTCCGGGAAGGGTAGTCCGGGAGAACTTGCCGAAGTGAGACAGGGCCAGGGCTGCCAGGGTGCTTTTCAGGCTTCCCGTGGGGCCGTAAAGCCAAAGGGAAAAATCAATCTTACAAAGGTCTGCAAAGGGGGCCAGATAAACGCAAGAAATGAGGGTTGCCGTGATCTCCCAGGGACCTATTTCCAGAAAACGGAGACTCGCCCTGGCCGCCTCGATCCCCCCAGGTTCTGGCAAACGGTAGTTACCAAGGTTTTCCCCAAGGTCAACGTCGACCCGCTCGCCTTGGCCGATAGCTCCCCCACCATGCAGGTAACGCCACACCCCGTTTATCTTCCGCCAGCCTGTGTGAGCAAAAACGGTGCGCCTCTTAAACCCCTGGGAATGGGCCTGGATTGCATTCACCAGGTGAGCGCCAAGGGAACGGCCAGGGGCAACCGCCGCGGCCGCCCCCCACTCCCGTGTAATCCAGTTCAGGGAATCATACTCCCTGGCCAATATGCGGGCTGGGGGCAATGGCCGCCCGGTGTCCAGACTCCCCGCAATTTGAAATTCCTTTGACGGTTTCAAGCCGTCGTCTCGGGTCACTTCCTCATCAATCCGGGCCTGAAAATTAGCCAGGGGCCGATACTCCCACTTTTTGCCGTCGTAAACGGCCAGGGATAACCGTCCGCCCTTAACGCAGTAGAAGTGCCCTACCCAGGGGATTCTTGCCGCTTCCCCCTCTTCCTGGTCCTGGGGATCGTTTTGGGCCTGCCCGCCCGCTTTTCTTTTTGCCCCACTCTTGGCCCCGGCTTCCTTCTCGGGTAACCGGCGTGGTGCTCTCAGACCGGCCTCAAGGCCGCTCTTTATGGTGGCCCTGGTTTCCACCTCCCCCAGGCCGATAGACATCGCCACGCCATACAGGGCCGCCTCTACGCTGCCCCGGTCTAAAACCCCTACGCCTACCAGTTCCCCCAGGGCCTTGGCTGATTTGTTTAACTGATTGTTGCGTCCTGGATTATGGGCAGGGGTCCCGGCCAGCTTTGCCAGTTCATCGGCCAGGGCCTTTTGTGCATAGGCCCCATAGTCTTCCCCGTCCCTTGGCCCCTCTGTCTCCCGTGGGGCACCTTGCGCCGGGGCTTTCTCTTGGGCCTCATACGGGGTAAATTCGGCCAGGTCGTAAACCAGTTCAGGCTCGCACCATACGATTTTCACGGGCCGGGGGTTGCCGGCCAGCTTTAAATTATAGGTCCCCGGCAAACGCAAAATACGGGCCGCGTCTGTGGCCGCCACATCACCCGCCAGCGCAAGGGCAAGCCCGCGGTTCATTCCTTCCACCTGGGAATAGTTTCCATTAGACAACCCCACAGGGGCTTTGAGCAACCAGTAAGGTTGATACCCCCCACCTGTATCAATCACCATGGTGGGCCTTAGGTGAAAGGTTTCAATAGCGGCCAGGGCCTCCCCCTTGTCTTTGTGTCCAGGGGCCTTCTTGTGCCCCGCCGCTCCGCAATCTACATCACAGAATAAGACAGTAAGGGCCAGGAGATTTTGCTTTGTGCCCCCCTGGTTATCCCGCCTCAGGGCCACCCCAAGCCAGTAATTACGGGCCGGGTCCCACCTGGGCATATCGGCAAGCAGGGCCTCAGTGGTCCGGTAGAACTTCCTGAAGCTCATGGGGCCGTCCTCTTTTTTGCCCCGGACCTCCAGGAAGGCCGGTCCCTGGGATTTGGAGAAAAAGTGGCCGTAGAGAGTTGTTAGGAATTGCCGGGCCAGGTGGGGGGTTAGTCTCACAGCAGGGCCGCCTCAAGATCGTCAAGGGCCTTATCCAGGGATAGACTCAGAGAAGGTTCAAAATGGCTGTCCTCTGGGATAAACAATTGCAGCAGGAATAACCTCAGGGCCAGGCTCAACAACAGGTCCATTACCGTGCCCTCCCGATCCCGAGTTCTGCCAGGGCCTCACTCGCCAGGATATCCAGGTCAACCGGCTCCCGGCGATATTGTTCAACCCAGCTATCCCAATCAGACCGCCTCACCAGGATTTTTCCAGGCAATCGGTAGGCCGGCGGGCCGCCTTGTCGGTTCAGGATTTTGCGAATAGTCCGGGGACTCAGGCTTGTATAGATCGAAAGGGCCTGAACATCCAAATATTCGGTTTCAACTGGCCGGGAAGATCGCATCCGGTTCAACTCCAAGCTCTTGAGCGATGATCTTCTTTTCACCCTCTGTGGGAGAAATCCGGCCTGAAAGGAGCTTCGAAAAACGGTCTTCTCGGATACCCACCTTTTGGCAAAATTCATACTGGTGGCGAAAACGCTCTAAGACTGCAAACTTTAACCGCCGGTTCATAATCTGGTCCTCTCGGCTGTTACATGTATATGTAACTTAAGGGCCAAAAAAAATTAGCCCATCTCAGCAATTTTGGCGTCTACTTGGTTCTTGATAGGTTCCAAATCAACTATCAAGGCGGATTCTATCTCAGGTCCTTTTGTCCACCAAGAAGCGGTAGTAAAGGCTCGGATTCTATCCTCACCGGATAAAAAGAGCCAAGTAGAATTTTCGGGATTATGCGGGTTTGTAATCAGCAAAAAACCAGTTATTTTATTTTCAGCCCAATCACTAAAAAAGTTCCGAAACCAAGAAACTTTCATGATGCTCTTAATAAAGTCTCGGGAAATGCCAAATTTCTCTTGCAGGGCAAGAGCTAAAGCAACCTGTAGGACACCTGCATATGAAAACTTTCTAGCGCTGGCGAATCCACCAGCAGATTGAATATCCGCTTTGATGATTCCACGCTCACACCAGTCTGTTATCTTTCGCTGTCCCGCCCCCACGATCTGGGCAACCTGAGGTGTGCTGAAGGTTTGCATGTTACACCTATATGTAGCAACAAATATTATATGTGTCAAGGGGAATCTTTGGGGTAGGGGCCGGTCTTGGAATAAAAAAAAGCCCCGGTGCCCGATGCTCACCGGGGCCTGCTTGCACCCTATACGCACCTTGTGGGGGCTGAGAGGGTGTTAGGATTCAGCTAAGTGCTTGATATCACTGGAGGCGGCAACCGGATTCGAACCGGTGAATAACGGTTTTGCAGACCGTTGCCTTACCTCTTGGCTATGCCGCCTCAAAAAAA
>Ga0194112_10006153_pt1 | contig 15980 bp, 14 predicted proteins | sample TA2MahC400mmetaG_FD_146191 | JGI IMG/M metagenome (GOLD analysis project Ga0194112, IMG submission 146191) | Freshwater microbial communities from Lake Tanganyika, Tanzania - TA2015016 Mahale Deep Cast 400m | ecosystem: Environmental > Aquatic > Freshwater > Lake | place: Tanzania: Lake... | reverse complement strand
AGTTATGCACGCTTTATGCACGAAGAATTATTTAAACATATAAATATAAGGAAAGAAAATATACACATTCCTGACGGTCTTACGAAAGACCCTGAAAAATTCTGCGCATGGTATGAAGAAGAAATAAAAAAATCAGGCGGAATTGATCTGCAGCTTCTGGGAATAGGCGGTGATGGACACTGGGCATTTAACGAACCGGGTTCCTCCCTTGCATCAAGGACAAGGGTTCAACCTCTGACAAAACAAACTCTTGAAGATAATTATGAAAGTTTCTATAAGAAAGCAGGGGTAAAAAAAGAAGAAATGCCCCATTTTGCACTTACAATGGGGATAGGGACAATACTTGAATCAAGGCATGCCCTTATGATTGCTAATGGGGTTAAAAAAGCAGAAATTATCGCAAGAGCTCTTGAAGGATGTATAACTTCCCAGGTTACTGCCACTGCTTTACAGCTGCATCCGGGAAAGGTCACTGTTATCTTAGACAAAGGGGCAGCATCAAAACTTACCTGGAGTATTGACAGCATCTAAAAAAACCGGATTGCCTCCACCAGTTAAATTTAAAAAATTTCTTCTTTTTCTTCAGTTGTGTAGAATAATTTCTTATATTCTTCTTCTGAAAGAGAGCCTTTGCTATTTAAGAGGTAGGATACAGCATTTTTTCTTTCAATAACTGCAGTATTTTCCAGTTCCGCCAGCTTTTCAGGTATGCTTTTTTCCTGGAGTATTTTCTTTACTCTTTCAAACAACCGCATGCTTCCAAAGAGAAATTTGCCCTCAGAGAGTATTTTTGATGCAACCATGAATTCAAAACTGTCAAAATTTGCCTGTTTTTCTACCCTGCATATATCTTTTATTATGTAATCTATTTCTTCACGGTATGCCAGCATCTTTAATAGATAATACTTTTCATGGTATATGGATCGGTCAAGTTCTTTAATTATATCTCCAGATAAATCCTTGGTAACCACTATAAGGTCAAGGTCTGATCCTTTGACCATCTCATTTGTAGATGGTTCTGGTCTCAGTTCGCTGTGTGCCATATTATAAACCACGTCTCCTGCAATTATAAAGGTAGCTTTATCTTCAATTTCTCCATGGCATTTTTGTTCTTTAACCAGCTTTGATATTATTTCTCTTAAAAGCTCAAACTTATCCTTACTTATTTTTTCTATACCCCTTTCAAGGGTTTTTGCCATTATTTCAATATTTGAGAAATCGGTATCCAGGCCTATAACTGTATAAGTTAAAAATTCCCTTAATATAGAGGGGGAAAGCCTTGCATAACCATCTATGCGCTTATCAAGTCTTAAAAACCTTTTTCCTATTGACTTTATTATTATTCCTTCGGATTTGCTGCAGATGCGCCAGAGGGCAAGCGGGTCAATACGGCTCTTTTCCAGAAGTTCCCTTCCTGTTAAAGGCCCGTATTGCTTCAACAGTTTTTTTATTTCATGCATATGCTCTAATTGAATAAATAAAAAATGCCAAAAAAATCTGATATGAAATTAAGCAAAGAATAAATATTTTTTGGATAAGCAGTAAATATTTTCAACCCAGTTTATTTTTTATAACTTCAGCAATGTCTCTGGCAAATCCTTCTGTTTCTTTTTGTGTCGGACCTTCCACCATTACACGGCACATTGACTGTGTGCCTGAATATCTGACCAGCACCCTGCCCTTATCCCCCAATTTTTTTTCAACTTCTTTTATTATATTTATTATTTCAGGCCGCTCTTCAAGGGGTGGCTTGCTTTTAACATCAATATTGATTGTGACCTGGGGAAAAATTTCCATTATTTTAGAAAGCTCTGAAACAGGCATGTTTTTCTTTTTCATAACTGCAAGAAGCTGAAGTGCTGATAATATACCGTCACCTGTTGTATGGTGGTTTAGAAAAATTATATGTCCTGAATCTTCACCGCCTATTACTGCATCTTTTTTTAACATCTCTTCAAGAACATACCTGTCCCCAACTTTGGATTTTACCTGCTCCACACCTAACTTCTTCAGGGCAATTGAAAGCCCCATGTTGCTCATGACTGTAGTAACAAGAATATTATTCTGCAGTCTGCCTTCTGACTTAAGGTTTCTGGTGCAAATTGCCATCACCTGGTCACCACTCAGGACGCTGCCTTTTTCATCCACAACAATCAACCTGTCTCCATCACCATCAAAAGCAAGGCCAATATCAGCTTTTAATTCAATCACTTTTTTTGCAAGGGCTTCAGGATGCAGGGCTCCGCAGTTTAAATTTATATTCATCCCGTCCGGATCTGTATTCAGGGCAATCAGGTTTGCACGCATTTCTTTAAATAATACAGGGGCAACTTTATAAGTAGCGCCATTGGCGCAGTCAAGCACAATTTTCATACCTTCCAGGCTAAGGTTTCGTGGAAATGTCTGTTTTAAAAATACTATATAACGGCCAAGGGCATCGGTCTCCCTGTATGCCCTTCCAAGTTCACCTGGCATGGCGAGTTTTTCAGAAATTTTTTTCGAAAATATAAGTTCCTCAATCTCAAGTTCCTGTTCATCTGTAAGCTTAAAACCTGCTTTTGAAAATATCTTAATTCCATTGTCCTCAAAGGGATTATGTGATGCAGAAATCACTATTCCCGCATCAGCATCCAGATTGGTTGTTATAAATGCAATACCAGGTGTTGGGAGCGGCCCTATTAGCACTGCATCAGCTCCTGTTGAAGTTATACCTGAGACCAGAGCACTCTCAAGCATATAACCCGAAAGCCTTGTATCTTTGCCTATAACTATTCTTGACCTGTGCCCCTCCTTTTTTAATATATATGCCACCGCCTGGCCTACCTGCACTGCCATTTCCGGTGTCATTGGATACTTATTGGCTATTCCTCTTATACCATCTGTCCCGAATAATTCTCCCATACTTATTTCCTTTCTTTTATTTCCTGTATATTCCTCATTTTAATTATTGTATCCGGAGGGTAATATCCCCTTCCAGTTGCGTTTGGATAAAGCAGCACATTTCTGCCAAGAAGGCTTCCGGGAGTAGTAACACTATTGCATCCTGTTTCTACTCCATCAGCAAAAATTGCACCAAACTTGCGGAGTCCGGTTTCATATTTCCTGCCGTTGATGGTTAAAACAATTTTTGACTCTATAATTTTCAGGTTTGCAAGTTTTGTACCCGCTCCCAAATTTACCTTACCCAGTATGCTGTCACCAATGTATGCAAAATGCCCTGCCTTGCTTTCACCGAGCATAACTGCAGATTTCATCTCAGTAGTATGTCCAACAATACATTTATTTCCTACTATAACATTGCCCCTTATATATGCCCCCTGTCTTATTTCAGTATTGTCACCGATTATAGTTGGGCCTTTTATAAGTGCTCCAGGTTCTATCACAGTTCCTTTGCCTATATATATTTCATCATCCATAAGAAAAACTCCAGCATATATAATAGATGCGCCTTCAAGTATAACACCATCTTTTTTAACAATGCCTTTACCGGTGTCAATGGTAAATCCTGATTCTATTACTTTGCCTTCATAGATAACCATGTCCCTGCTTAAAAAAGAAGACCCTTTCCTCAAATTTGATACATTGGGGGCAATGTTATTCTTTATGTATTCCTTGATATTTTTAAGGCCTTCCCATACATACTCGGTATTATTAAAAAGCTGTTTTAGATTGTTGCCCTCAAGGTCAAAAAAATCTTCTGGTTTTAGCATTTTATAACCATTCCTTTCGCTTTGCTCAAAGCACAAAACGGGATAATAAACCTGTTGTCCTTAAGCATTTCTCTTATATATATTGCCGATTTAATTTTCTTTCAGACTTTGCCCCTCGCGTAATAAGATAATAAGCATTTATATATTTTAAAAATAAAATTTAAAAAAATTATAAATGTTTTTAAAATATTGGCAATATCAATTGGAAATATCATAATACAAGGTGAGAAGAATTTTCGTTCTTCAGAGGCGTGCAGTCAATATTATATTTTATTAATATAATAATTTTTAACCAATTTTTTAAAAATCAGTAGTTAAATATCTCTACCAGAAGTCCGCATTTATCCCGAAGATAAAGGGTATCATGATCATTGTTCCAGACAGGTCTTGTGCTGCCCCAGTAAAATTTACCTTCCTTTAAGCTGTCATCTCCCGAACCGGTAAATAAAAAGATTTTTGAATCAGCCTTAAAAAGAAAACTGTCAAAATCATATATGTTTGTAGCGCTGTCTTTTATGCTCCAGCCATCAATATCTATATCAATTGAATTATTATTTTCAAGGATAACATATTCACCGTTCAAATTCTTCCTGTCATCACCTTCTGCATCATAATTAACTGTAATTTTTATTCCGCCTGTTTGAGAGCTTGCCCATAAACCTGTCTCATTTTCCCTTGCATATCTTTCAGCTTCCAGCAGAACTTCAGCATATTTTACATCAGGTGGCATTGTAAATACATTTGCAAAACCTCTTATTACCATTTCAAGGTTTACAAAAAGATCGCCCAGATACACATACCTTAAATATCTTCCATAATCATCTTTATCTGTTATATCTTTTTCAAGTTTTACCTTTTTATCTTTAATTATAATCCCCAACACCTCACCTGATTCCTCATAATAATACCTGTCAATCTCCGGCGCATTAATTCCAAGAAGCCTTATCCTTTCACCACTTTCAATTATGAAAGTATCACCGTCAATTACCTCAGAAACTAAAAAAATATTAATGGATTCATCATTACTGTTATTATCATCAGGCGCCGTATAAACTTTATTACTTTCTGAACTGATGCCTGTATTGTCCTCACTTTTATTGCCATTTTTATTAATTTCATTGCTTATATATGCTCCTGAAGAATTTACCCTGTCATAATAAAATAAACCGCACCCACAAAAAATTATCAGCAGTACAAATACTGCCAGGATGATTGGTATAAAAACCAGGGTGATAAAACATTGTAATTTTAAAATTTTTCTTATTCCTGATCCGGCAAAAATTGAAGAATCTGCTTTATTCCTGAAAAAAATGGGGAAGGATTTTAAATAAAAAAGAAAAAAAACTTTTAAAAATATCCCGTCAGTTCTGACTTTCATTTTTCCTTATTTCATCAAGCCGTTGTCTTGTCTTATTATCCAGTCTCTTTTCAATACAGTAAAAAGATTTTTGCAAGTACTGTTTCTGAATTTTTAACTGCTCCTGTATTTTTTTCTTTAAATCATCAAGTTCTATCGAAAACTCCCTTATTGATTTCCTGTATATATTCTGTCTGAAAACTACTTTTTGCTGCAAATAATCAGAAGTTATTACGAAAATTCTTTCAAACTTTTCATTCCCACCAGCAAGCTTTTCTACAATACTGTCTGCTGTCTCACCGCTTTTTGAATAAATGATCTCAATCTCATCAATTTTTTGTTTGCTCCTGGTTAAATTAAAACTCTGTTTTGCATCAAATACAACAATAAGACTGCAGCCTGTATAATTTTTAAACTGGGTTAAGTCTTTGATAAGCTTTTCTCTCAGGTAGTTTAAATTATCGGCATTTAATTTTTCTGGTTTATGATTTTTATTTTTTTTTGATTTATAACAATTAAATATAAAATTATAACCATCAACTATATATAAATCTTTCAATTGTTTAATTCCTTTTTATACCGGTTTTTTATGTTTCGCTTTGAAATCATCTTATTATTTTAAGACTTTAGGCTAACAGAATTTCTTATAATATAAAGGATAATTCCAGATGCTATGGATACATTAAGAGATTGCATGGCTCCAGCCGTTTCAATAGTAATTAAAAAATCACATTTTTTATATATCAAATGCCCTATACCCTTCTCCTCGCTTCCAAGTACAACAGCCATTGGAAAAGTAAAATTTATATCACCTGCAGACAATACCCCAGGCTCTTTGGCAGCTGTTGTCCCGTATATCCAGAAACCTTCCTCTTTTAATCTTTCTATTGCTTTTACAGTATTTACCACCCTGTATATTTTCAATTCTTCCAGTGCCCCTGAAGAAATTTTACTTACCCTTTCGTTTACCTGCACACACCTGTTTTTCGAAATAATGATTCCATCGACAGCAAAAGCACTGCAGTTTCTCAAAATTGATCCAAAGTTTCCAACATCGGTTATTCCATCAAGAATTACAAGCAGGCTATTTTTTTTGCCCTTGAGTTCATTTTTAAGAGAGTAATCCAGATCATAATAGCTGTATTGTGAAACCCTTGCTATTATACCCTGGGAGCCCTGCAGCTCTTCCCCGGTTGCATATATTGTTGTTTTAGTTTTTAAATAATTTAAGAAATCCCCGGGATTTAAATATCGAATTGGTATTTTTTTGACCCCGGCTTTCTTAATTATTTCATTAATTCTTGATGTTTTTAGTTTACTTGAATTTATAATTATCTCATAAATTTTTCTGCGACCTGAATTTATGTCAAGCAGTGAGATAATGGTGTTAACACCATATAGAAAATCAAAAAGCATCTAAGTTTCTCTTTTCCAGATGGTTCCTTCTTTTCTATCATAAAGAATAATTCCAAAGCTTTTAAGCCTTTCCCTGATTTCATCAGCCCTGGCAAAATCTTTATTTTTTCTTGCTTTATTTCTCATAATAATAAGCTCTTCAATTTCTGAGCTGTCTAGAAATATCTTGCCGCTGGCGAATTTTTTTTCATTACATAGCTCACTTTTAAAGTCGAATCCAAAAATTTTTCCATAATCTGTTACAACTTCATAAACAAGTCTTAAGCTCTCCAGAGAAGGTTTCGAAATTCTAAATTTTGGATTTTGGATTATAGTATTAACTTCACCAATAAAGTCAAACATATTTCCAATGGCTTTTGCAGAGTTAAAATCATCATCCATCGAGCTCTTAAACTCTGATTTGAAATCTTTTAAATAATCATAGAAAAGTGAAGCTGTTCTGTCAGGCTCTATTTCATCATTATCATTAAATGCTGATTTTAAAGCGGTATTTGTTATAGATTCAGGAGTTGACTTTGAAGCATACTCCATAATAAATTTAATATTTATCAGAAAATTTATTATTTTCTCAAGGGCTTTTTTTGCCTCTTCAATTTTTTCAAGGCTGAATTCCAGCGGGCTTCTGTAATGGGTTGAAAGTATATACATTTTTATAACATTTGCAGAAAATTTCTTGAGAAGATTTCTTAGAATCCAGTCATCCAGAAGACCTTTTGATTTTGACATCTTCTCTTCCTTTACCTCTATCATACCATTGTGCAGCCAGTATCTGACGAAGTCCCCTTTTTCAGGAAATGCTGCTTCTGATTGTGCAATTTCATTTTCATGGTGAGGAAATACAAGATCCAGTCCTCCACCATGAATATCAAGCCCATAATCAAGATACTTAAGTGACATTGCGGAGCACTCTATATGCCATCCCGGTCTTCCTTTCCCCCATGGGCTGTCCCAGCATGGTTCTCCTTCTTTAGCCTTTTTCCAGAGCGTAAAATCTATCCTTGATTTTTTTGATAAATTGTCATCTTCCTGTGTCTGCATCTCATCAATATTTTGACCCGATAATTTTCCATAACCTTTAAACTTTAAAACGTCAAAATATACATCACCATCAGACTGGTAGGCATAACCATTTTCTATAATTCTTGATATTATTGATACTATTTCAGAAATCATTTCACTTGCTTTAGGCATAGCAGTAAAAGTGCCTACTTGAAGCATCTTAATGTCATCCATAAATGCCTTTATATATCTTTCTGTAATTACAGAAAAGGAAACCCCTTCTTCGTTTGCCTTTTTTATAATCTTATCTTCTATATCGGTTATGTTCTGGATAAAATCAACTTTATAGCCAGTGTGCTCAAGGTAATTCCTCATCATATCAAATACAACAATTGGCCGTGTATTACCAATAGATATGTAATTATAAACAGTTGGGCCACATACATACATCCGCACCCTGCCATCATAAACCGGCACAAAATCCTGCTTTTTCCTGTATAAAGTGTTGTAAACTTTTAAACCCAATTTATTTTCCTTCAAGCTTTATTTTTAATTTTTCAATTTCTTTTTCAAGATTATCTATCTTTAAATTGCATGTATTTAAAATTTCATTTACGGGATCAGGCAAATTCATTCTGTGAAATTCATCAGATAAAACCTTTTCACCTTTTATGCTGACAATCCTTCCGGGGACACCGACAACGGTACAATCATCAGGTACGGGTTTTATAACCACTGCACCTGCGCCTATTATCACATTATTACCCACAGTTATGGACCCTAAAACCTTGGCCCCTGCAGAAATTACAACATTATTTCCTATTGTAGGGTGCCTTTTGCCTCTTTCCTTGCCAGTTCCTCCAAGTGTTACACCCTGAAATATTGTTACACTGTCACCAATAACTGAAGTCTCGCCTATTACAACCCCCATGCCATGATCTATGAATAATTTTTTCCCAATTTCTGCTCCCGGATGTATTTCAATTCCTGTAAAGAATTTACTTATCTGCGATACTGCTCTTGGTAAAAAAGGAATTTTTTTCCTCCACATCCAGTGGGCAATTCTATGATTTAAAACTGCATGCACCCCAGAATAGGTAAAAATGATTTCAGCAGTGCTTACTGCAGCAGGATCTCTTTCCTTTGCTGTGCAAACAAGTTCTTTTAAATCTGCAATCAAACCCATATTTCACCTTTCCTCCAGCAGGGCAATACTCTGAGAAGCAGCGCCTTCCTTCCTTCCGCAGTATCCGAGCCCTTCACTTGTTGTAGCTTTTATATTTATCTGTTTTACATCAATTTCAAGAACATCGGCAATTTTTTTTATCATTTCAGGAATATAACCAGAAATTTTGGGCTCTTCAAGAATCAGAACAGAATCCAGATTTATTATTTTTAAGCCGCAATTTCCAATTTTATTTTTCACCTCTTCAAGCAAAATAAGGCTGGATATACCTTTATATTTTCCATCGGAGTTAGGAAAATGAACTCCTATATCACCAAGACCTGCTGCCCCGAGCAGTGCATCCATTATGGAATGAATCAGTACATCTGCATCTGAGTGGCCCTCAAGGCCTAAACAATATTTTATTCCAACCCCGCCAATAATAAGTTTTTTTCCGGGTCTAAAAGCATGTACATCAAAACCAATGCCTATTTTCATTTTTTATTCTTTCCATCTCTTTCCATTATAAGCTCTGCCAGAAACAAATCCAGTGGAGTAGTTATTTTTATATTCTCACGCTTTCCTATCACAACTTTTACCTTCCAGCCAATTCTTTCAACAAGGCCTGCATCATCAGTACCAATAAAATTTTCGTCCCTTGCCCTTTCATGTGCCTGGAGCAACTCAGTATAGAAGAATGTCTGTGGAGTTTGTGCCAAACAGACTAAATTTCTTGTTATTGTTGTATCTATAATACTATCATCGCTGATCTTTTTTACTGTTTCATATGCTGGAGCTGCAGTTATTATGCCTTTAACAGCAGGATCATTTTTGTTCAAACTTATAAGAGTGTTTATGAAGTAGTCAATTTCTTTTGCAGTTATCAGAGGTCTGACACCATCGTGAACTGAAACAATTCTACAATTCTCCGGGATTACTCTTAGGGCATTATAAACAGAATCCTGCCTTGTCTCCCCACCCACAACAAGTTGTTTAACCTTTGTAAAACCATACTTTCTTACAATTTCTTCTTTACAAAAATCCTGATATTCTTTTGCTATGGTGATAAAAATTTCATTAATCTTTTTTGACTTCTGAAAAGATTCTATGGTGTGCGCAAGTATTGGTTTTTCATAGAGGTGTAAAAATTGCTTGCTAATATTACTTTTTAGCCTTGTCCCTTTTCCTGCTGCTGTAATTACTGCTGCAATCATGAATAATCTTGATTTTATATTTCATTATAAAAAAGAAAGTCCGAAAAGAAAGGATTAAAACCTGATCTGCTGAATTACCCCTCCTTTTGAGCTATATGGCTCATTATAAAGATAGTATTCTGAAAATTTTTTTAACCTATCATATAAAAGACCTGCTCTTGCCTTACCCATACCCTGCACTTCTGCAATTTCTTCAATACCTGCGTTTAAAATATTTTTTAAATTTCCAAATTTGGAAACTAAATTCCTCATCAGCTGTTCGGGTAGTCTTTTTATCCCCGATATTATCCTGATACCTTTTGGTCTAACCTGATATTCCTTTAGATTTACATCTATTTTATAACCAAGTATTTTTGCAACATTTTCCAGGTTTACCAGAGCATCTTCGTCCAGGGAATTAATTCTATTGTTAATTTCTGCAGGTCTTAAATTATCATTGATATTGATATAATCCTCTATTAATTTAAGATTTTCATCAATTACATTTAACATCAGTTCCTCTACCTGCATATTCAGCAATTTCCCATCCGTACCAAGTTCGTATATATATTTTCTTACTTCCTTTTCTGTTTTCTGTACAATACTTGAGCGCTGAAGGACTGTGACCACATCAAACAGTGTAACCATATCTTCAAGTTCTTTGATTGTAAGATTTGCAATAAGATACTCCCATCCCTCTTTATATTTACTTAAAGTCTGGAGTGCCTGATTTGCCTTTGACAGAACGATTCTTGGCTCTTCAAGCGTATATTTAATATCGTCAATATAAAGTGTTACAGCATCCCTTTTCTGGGAAATCGATATAACCAGTGCTTTTGTCTGTTTTGCAACTCTCTCGGCAGTTCTGTGCCTTGTACCTGTCTCAGCAGTTTTTATCAGCGGATTAGGATAAAGATGGGTATTTGCATAAAGTATCCGTGCTGCGTCGTGGCTTAATATTATAGCACCGTCCATTTTTGCAAGCTCATAAAATTTTGCCGGAGTTAAAGTACATCCTATATAAAATCCGCCATCTACAAGCTTTAATACCTGCTCTGAGTCACCAATAACAATTAAAGCACCTGTTTTTGCCTGAAGAATATATTCAATTCCCGTTCTTAAATCAGTGCCAGGCGCTATTCGTTGTAAGCTGCTTAATAATAATTCTTCCTCTTTTTCTTTCATTTAATTAAAAGATAAAACCATACTAATATGAACTCAGACATTCAGTACTGAAGGTGTGAACTTTTTTATTTTAAACTTCATTTCCCCGCTTATAACACTGACTTCAATTTTATCTCCAGACCTGATCTCACCACCTATTATTTTCTCAGATATTGGATTCTCTATTAATGATTGAATAGTTCTTCTCATAGGTCTTGCACCCATGGTTGAATCATAACCCTTTTCAAGAAGCAGCTCTTTTGCAGACGGTTTAAGCTCTATTATTATACCCTGTATTTCAAGCTGCTGGGCAATTCTTGATATCATCAAATCAACAATCTTGAAAACTTCCTTCCTTGTTAATTTATGAAAGACGATTATTTCATCAAGTCTATTTAAAAATTCGGGTCTAAAAGCTTTTTTAAGCTCACTCATAACCTTGGTCTTAATTTCATCATAGGACAGGTCTTCATCTTCAATTTTTTTAAATCCAAGCGGATTATTTTTATGAATTTCTCTTGCACCTAAATTTGAAGTCATTACAACCACAGTATTTTTAAAATCAACCCTTCGTCCCTGTGAATCTGTAAGATGGCCGTCCTCAAAAATTTGGAGCAGTATATTAAATACATCAGGGTGGGCCTTTTCTATTTCATCAAGCAGTATAACACTGTATGGCCTTCTTTTAATTTTTTCAGTTAGCTGCCCGCCTTCATCATAACCGACATAACCGGGTGGTGAGCCAACAAGCTTGGATACAGAGTGTTTTTCCATGTATTCAGACATATCAATCTGGATAAGCGCATCTTCTTTACCAAATAAAAATTCTGCTATCGTTTTTGCAAGCTCAGTTTTTCCCACTCCTGATGGACCAAGGAAAATAAACGAGCCTATCGGTCTTCTCGGGTCTTTTAGTCCCGACCTTGATCTCCTTATTGCCCGTGAAACAGTTTTTACTGCTTCATCCTGACCGATAACTCTTTTGTGGAGTTCATCCTCCATTTTTAAAAGCTTTGCAGATTCAGTTTCTGTTAATTTAAATACCGGTATTCCCGTCCAGCTTGATAAAACTTCTGCAACTTCATCCTCATCCACTCTTTCCTTCTCTTTTGTTCCAATCCTGCCCCAGTTTGCTTCAAGATCAATTTTCTCTTTCATTAGCTTTTTTTCCCTATCGCGAAACTCAGCTGCTTTTTCAAAGTCCTGGGCTTTAATTGCCTCCTCTTTATCATTTATAACTTTCTCTATCTGTTTTTCAAGCTCCTTTAAGTCAGGCGGGTTTGTTAAATTTCTCAATCTTACCCTTGATGCTGCTTCATCTATTAAATCTATAGCCTTATCAGGTAAATATCTATCGGTAATATATCTGTGTGAAAGTTTTGCCGCTGATTTTATTGCATCTTCTGTAATTACAAGGCCATGAAATGCTTCATATCTGTCCTTAAGTCCCCTGAGTATTTCAATTGTTTCATACTCACTTGGCTCATCCACATAGATTGGCTGAAATCTCCTTTCCAGTGCTTTATCTTTTTCAACATATTTCCTGTAATCATTTACTGTAGTTGCGCCTATGGTCTGAATCTCACCTCTTGCAAGCATTGGCTTTAATATTGAAGCAGCATCTATTGCCCCCTCCGCTGCTCCAGCGCCAACCAGGGTGTGAACCTCATCTATAAATATCATAATATCTCCATCTTCTTTTATCTCCTGCAGGACTTTCTTAAGTCTTTCTTCAAAATCCCCTCTATACCTTGAACCTGCAACAAGTGCACCTAAATCAAGGGTAAATATTTTTTTATTTCTTAAATTAAGTGGAATTTCTTTTGTTACTATTGCCTGCGCAAGACCTTCAACAATTGCAGTTTTACCTACTCCGGACTCACCAATTAAGATCGGGTTATTTTTTGTCCTCCTGGAAAGTATCTGCATCACTCTTTCTATTTCCTTCTTCCTTCCAATAACAGGATCAAGCTTTCCTTCCCTTGCAAGCTGGGTTAAATCCCTGCCATACTGTGTAAGCATTTTTAAAACCCTTTTTTGACCCCTGTCAACAGTTGAGCTTTCATCCTGCGGATAAAACGGGTACTTGTTTAAGGTCTCCCTGATTTTTTCTTTCACAATCTCAAGGTTAATACCAAATGAATTGAGCACACGTGCGGCAACTCCTTCACCTTCCCTCAATAGTCCTAAAAGTATATGCTCCGTACCTATATAATTATGCCCCATCTGCAGGGCTTCTCTTAAAGATAATTCAAGAACTTTTTTTGCCCTTGGTGTAAATGGTATATGTTCATAGGATTCTGAAGATCCCTCTGTTACTGACTCTTTTACTGCTGACCTTATCTCCTCAAGTGAAATACTTAAAGAAATAAGAACCCTAGCAGCTATTCCTTCTTTTTCTCCAATAAGGCCTAGAAGCAGGTGTTCCGTTCCAATATAGTTCTGCTTCAGAAACCTTGCTTCATCCTGCGCCCTTACCACAACTTTTCTTGCTCTTTCAGTAAATCTCTCAAACATTATTGTTCAGATCCTTAAAAATTTTCTTTCTTATAATTTCTGCCCTTATCTTTTCAATCTTATCAGCTTTATTATTTTTATCATTTAAATCTATTTTATTTTTTACACCCATTATTATATTAGACTCTCCAAGCAAACTTATCAACTGGTAAAAATTAAAAGACTTTAAATTTACAAGTATACCAAGTATCTGCCCGAGTTTAATCATTGAAAGCAGCTCCAGGGACTCCCCGTAACAGAGCATTTTAGCATATTTTAGCATACCATATGACCTGAAAATACTGTCTTCAACGACTGCAGGCCTGGTTTTTTTCAAGTACCGGACTGCATCTTTCTCTGCATCAATAATATTCAAGCACACAGCATGCATTTCGTCCAGTATCTGTTTCTCATTTTTGCCAAGTGATACCTGATTTGAAACCTGAAAGAGATTACCAATAACCTCTGAGTTCTCACCAAAAAATCCCCTGATGCTGCAGTTAATTTTTTTCAGATTTTTTACAAAATCATCAATCCTTCCGCTTGCAACTACTGCAGGCAGGTGCGAAATAATAGAAACTCTCAGCGATGTGCCGACATTGGTGAGACAGCTTGTAAGATAACCAAAATCGTTATTAAAACAAAAACCCAGTTTCTTTTCAAATATTTTCTCCAATTTTAAAACATCGCTATAGGTTTTATAAACTGAAAGCCCCGGCATTGTACTCTGAATCCTTAAATGATCTTCCTCATTTATCATAATAGAAACAACTTTATCCTGGCAGGAAGGATTAAGTTTTAATATAAGACTCTTTCCATAAAGCTGCAAAACCATCTCCGGTGATAATATATGTTTTTCAAGCAGAAACCGCCTCTGTGTTTCAGACAGCCTGCTGATGTTATAAAATGCGTAATTTTTGCCAGAAAACGCACTGAAGAATACGTCTTTTATAATATTTGCTATATCTTTTTTTTCTTTGTTTGAGCTGATGCTGTTAAATCTGAAGCCTGAAATATTTCTTGCTATCCGTGTACGGGTAGTAATAATGATCTGCTCCTTAACCGCCTTTCTTAAAAGAATGGTGTGAATATTATCTGCTTCAAATATTTTCGTTTTTAAATTTTTCATGGCACATCAATTAAAAAATAACCTGGAACGCTTTTAATTGAAACTTACTATTTCATTTTTTTTACAAGATATAATTTTTTCTGGAGCTTCTTTATTGTATCCCTTAACCGTGCTGCCTCTTCAAAATTCTCAACAGTGATTTCCTCTTTTAATCTGTATTTCAAATCTTTTAATTCATTTTCAATCTTAATTTTTTTGCTTGACTGCAGGGGTATTCTGCCCCTGTGCTCAGTACTGCCATGTATTGCTTTAATTATTGGAATAAAAACATCCTTAAATTCTCTATAACAATTTGCGCACCCGACTTTTCCTATTGCCTTAATGGTATTTAAATCAATTCCACAAAAAGAACATTTTTTATTTTCTACACCATTAGAAAAATCAAATAATTTGCTGTTTTCGCTTTTATCAATTATCTTAATATCTACTTCAAAAATTTTTGATAAAATCTTGGTTAAATCATTAAAAAAATCCTCTTCGGGGAAAAAATTAATATTCTTTAGACAATCCACACACAGATTTAATTTTTCAATATTGTCATTAACAACTTTAATTAAATGAACGTTGGCCTCATTTATCTTACAGAATTCACAGAACATTTTACACTCCAGAGTTTTTTAAAATTCCAAAAAAATTATATCATCTTTAACTTAAAAATATAACCAGTGTAAGATTATAAAGAAATTTAATTAAAGTCTATATTTTTATTTTTTTAGATATCAAGACGCTTTCGGTACGTATAAATAGCTTTTTTACTTATTCTTTTTCAGGTCTCATTAGTGGAAATAAAATTACGTCCCTGACTGACCTGCTGTCTGTTAGTATCATAACAAGTCTGTCAATACCGATACCTTCACCACCGGCAGGAGGCATTCCATATTCCAGGGCTTTTATAAAATCAAAATCTATTTTTCCTGTAATTCTTTCTTCCTCTAATTCGCTAGCAGCCTGCTTTTTAAATCTTTCCATCTGTTCAGCAGGATCAATCAACTCAGAGAAGGCATTGGCAATTTCTTCACCACCAATAAACAGCTCAAAACGTTCGGTTAAATCCGGGTTTTTCGGATGTTTTCTTGCAAGAGGAGATATTTCAATTGGATAGTCCTTTATAAAAGTGGGGTTAATAAGATTTGGTTCAACAATCTTTTCAAAAATTTCATTTATGATTTTTCCTTTATTAAAACTGCTGTTAATTTCTATATGGAGCTTTTCTGCAGTGCTTCGCAGCTTATCTATATCCATTTCAAAATTAACTCTAACTTTTGCATATTTTTCTATAGAATCCAGCATAGCCATCTTATGCCATTTAGTACCAAGATCTATAATACTATTCCTATAGCTAAAGGAAAGC
>Ga0194112_10006151_pt1 | contig 15982 bp, 11 predicted proteins | sample TA2MahC400mmetaG_FD_146191 | JGI IMG/M metagenome (GOLD analysis project Ga0194112, IMG submission 146191) | Freshwater microbial communities from Lake Tanganyika, Tanzania - TA2015016 Mahale Deep Cast 400m | ecosystem: Environmental > Aquatic > Freshwater > Lake | place: Tanzania: Lake... | reverse complement strand
AATAACTGCAACCCTTGGCTTGTACTTCCTTATCAGGTCTATAACTTTCAGCCTGCTGTTAGTGTCGTTGACTATATTACAGTCCTCAAATTCCAAATTTTCCCTCAAATCAAGCTTTAAAATCCTTGAAGCTTCTTCAGTTTCCTTTTTTCTCTGGACTATATCGCCATTTGTAGAAAGCTCACCCCTGGTTAAATCAACTATTCCAGTGGTATAACCCATATCCTTTAATTTCAGTAAGAGGCCGCCACAGCCCATTTCTGCATCATCCGGATGCGGGCTGAATGCTATAATATCAATTACACAGGTTGACATTTATTTTACCTTCTTAATTTTACTTTATTAATTATTTTATATTCTTTTTACCAGCATTAATCCTGATGTCAATATAAACGCTCTTTAGATAGCTTAAAATGTACTTACAGGTTTAGTACTGCCATTTTTCAATTCTTACTCAAATCTTATAAAAATAGCTATCAACTGATAATAAGGAATTCATGATAAAAATCAAAAGGTTTTACAATATCATATATACAGTCTAACAGCTTGAAATCATATTTATTTATATAATTAAAAACATTTATAATCCTTTCCTGAAGCTTATTTTCTGGAAAAATATTTATGTATATTTTATCAAGGTTTGCAGAAATTAAATCACTTCTTTTTTCAAACTCTGAATAAAGTTTCTTTCCAAGAACCTCAATTTCCTTTTTAAAATTCCTTTCAATTCTATCAAAAGCACTGCCAATGCTTCCTGCACTTTCCATACTTTCTTTGGTGCCGTAACTGCCTGTGCTGCTGGTGCCACCGGAGTTTTTGGGGCAGAAACTTAGTGATTTTTTTAGTCCACTTAATTTTAAAAATATATCACTTTCAAAATTTTTCAACAATTTCTCAACATCCTTACCTGCTATATGAGCTATAATTTTTTTCCGAATCCTGCTTTTGTCTTTTCCAAGTTCTTCATAATCAATGCCAAGCTTCCTGATTGATTTTTCAATTTTTGATTCTATTATCGTTGCAGAAAATCTCGGATATATTATTCCTGTTTTTAAATTAAAAATCTCATATACTTTTTTCATTTGCCCGTAATAACTTATTTCACCAGGACCGCATACTTCTGCAAGAACAGGAAGTACTGTATCCTGAAAAATTGGCCTCAATACAACATTCAAGCTTAACTGTGAAACCCTGCTTTTTAAAAATTCAAAAAGCTCATTTTCATCCAAAATACAGTCAGGCAAAGCAAAATAACCATTCTTGACTTCAATAAACCTTCGCCTTTTCCCTTCAACATCCAGAAAAAAATTTAAATTTTTAACATCAGACATTATCTGTGAATGATATCCTTCATTTTTTAGGTTTTCTCCTGCCTCTTTAACTGCATCATAAATTCCTGCATAATTTTCTATGTCAAATTTTATTAACTTAAGTGCCAGTGCTTTCAAATCTGGTTCTGAGGGATCAATTACAACCAACCCGTACTTTGAAAATAACTTTAAAATTATTGCTGAAAAAAATGAGGAAAGATTCAAAACATTAGGGGGATTTAAACCTGTCTTTTCACCATAAAAACTCTTCCCCGCAACCCTTAAGCATTCATCAAGCATATCAATTGCATTTTCAGTAAAATCTGTTGAGGGAGTGAGATTTTCTTTAACCTCCTCTATTTTCTGTCTTATAAGCTCTTCTGAAACAAATATGTTTGAAAATCTACGGCTTTTTTTCAGACCACTGGCTTCAGGCAGAGCAAGGTTGATTTTTTTAACCTTTTTGTTCAAAAGGTAAAAATTATTTACCTGGTCAAAATTACTGTCATCAGAAGCATTCCAGAAAAGCGGTATAACATTGCATTTTAAAAGAGCGGAAAGATACTGGCTGAGTTTTATAATTGTTAGTATTTTATATATTATAAAAACAGGGCCTGTTAAAAAACCAGGCTGCTGTCCCCCTATAACGACACAGGTTTTCCTGTCTTTTAAAAGCTCTATATTATTTAGGGTCCTCTTACCACAGCAAAGCCTGCTGTTTAAGGATTTTAATATATTAACAATTTTTAATCTGAAATCATTATCATAAAACTTATTAATATCATCTGCTCTTCTTTCAAACTCACCGATGCTTCTGTAATCATAACAGTAGTGATGTCTTACCTTATCAAAATTAAAAATAAAGTCATAAAACAATGAGTTATAATAAAAATCTGGAGATTTTATTTCTTTTAAATTAAACATTATTTATATAATATTAAAATTAAATGAATAAGCAACAAAAATTAAAAAATATTGGTACAGTGGCGGTTGCTTTAAGTGGAGGAATTGACAGTGCAACGCAGCTTTTCTTTTGAAAAAAAAACGGCTTTGATATATTCGGAGTAACATTGAAGCTTGTCAATGATAAAAATTTTAAGAAGAATGCAGAATTGATAGATAAAATTTGCAGTGAATTGAATATAAAAAAATATATACTTGATTTGACCGAAGCTTTCGAAGAAAAAATAATTAAAACTTTTTGCACAGTTTACCTTGAAGGCAGAACTCCCAATCCATGTATCGAATGTAATAAACTAATAAAATTCGGCATACTTCTTGAAAAGGTAATGGATTTAGGAGCAAGCCATCTGGCAACAGGACATTATGCAATAATAGAAAAATCAAAAAATAATGTTGGCAGATATTTATATAGGCTGAAAAAAGGCATGGATAAAACAAAAGACCAGAGTTACTTTTTGTGGAAATTAAACCAGAAACAGCTAAAAAAAATAATTTTTCCGCTTGGAAAACTATACAAAAAAGAGGTTTCAAAAAATTCACTTAAAACTTTCCCTTTTCTAAAGGGTCATCCTGAGAGTCAGGAAATATGTTTTTTAAAAGGAACAAGCTATAAAGATTTCATTATCAAGAGTTCAAAAATCATGGAATTAAAAATGAATAAAAAAATTGGATGCGGACAGGTTATAGATTCTGCGGGCCGGGTGCTGGGAACTCATAAAGGCTATCCTTTTTATACAATAGGTCAGCGCAGGGGTTTAGGTATAAGCCACTCAAAGCCCCTTTATGTAAAAGCTATAATACCTGAAGAGAATATAATCGTAGCAGGTGAAGAAGAAGAAATTTACAGCCGGCAATTTTATATACAGGACTTAAACTTTATTTCCGGTAAACCACCTGCTAAAAATTTTGATGCAGATGTAAAAATCAGATACAATTCAGAGCAGCAGCCTGCAAAAATTCAAATTACCAGAGATAATAAGGCTTTAGTAAAATTTAAAACTTCGCAAAAAGCTGTAACTTTAGGGCAATCCGCAGTTTTTTACCAGAGAGATTTCCTTTTAGGTGGAGGAATAATAACAGAAAATTAGTTTTTTTATTTGATATAAAAATAAAACTAATAAAAAATGATAGAATTTATAAAATTATGAGAAGCATCTAAAATTTCGTGATAGCAATAAAAGTAAAACTTTAAGGACCAATGGATGGGTTATTGAGAAAACCTTTTGAAGGCTGAGCGGGCACAGTTCCTCTTTTAAGAGAAGAGCGAAGACTGAAACTGAGCAAGCTTTGGCTCGCTGGGACAAAGCTTTGCGTGTTTTTGAAATAACCCATCCGTTGGTACATTAATTTATTTTTTATCACGAAATTTTAGATGCTGACAAAATTATGTAATTTTTTTTATAATATGCTATGATTACATAGTATATAGAAAGGTATTTTAAATGAAATCAGCATCACCAAACACTATTTTAAAAAATACATTAAAAATAAGCATTAATGTTGTTATTGAAAAGGACAGCACCGGCTTTGTAGCATATTGTCCTGAATTAAAAGGTCTTATTGCAGATGGAAAAGATGAAATAGAAGTAATAAATAATTTTGAAGATGCAGCAAAAGCATATATCAAATCACTATTAAAACATGGCGACCCGTTACCACTGTGTTCCACAATCAATGTCGAAGAAATTCCAAAGGATTCAGTTCGTAAAAATATTCAAATTCCTCTACCTATTTTCCTAAATGATAGTAGTTCTTTAACCTCTTTATGAAGTATAGCAAAGAAGTCTGGGAACAATTAAAAAATATCTCAGCAGATAATCTTATAAATGCTTTAAAAAAAGATAATTGGATTTCAGATTCAAAATCAGGTGCAGTTTTAGCTTATTTTAATCCTACCAATCATAAAAGAGTTACCATTCACTATCATCCAAGAAAAACCTATGGTGAAAAAACACTTAAACTTATTCTAGGCTCTATTGGATGGGATGAAGAAGATTTAAAGAGGTTAAAAATTATGGTTCTTCTCCAAAAATAGTGGGTAAACACTATTAAAGTTCTTTGACAATAGAAAGACATCTAAAAGTCTTCTAAAATTAAAAGATAAATAACTTAAAAAATCTTTAAAAAAGGAGACTAATAGATGTCTAACGATATTATAACTCAATGGCTTAACCTGCCACAAGTATTTGTCAATAACATAGATATTGTTGGCAATACCACAATAATCTATCTTGCCAGAGAAGGCAGCAAGTTTGTTTGCTCGGTATGCAAGAGAACTGTTGAGCAGGGTTATGACAGCAGAACACAATATATTCGTGACCTTTCCTGTTTTGAGTATAACACCTATCTTTGCCTTGACAAATTCAGAATATATTGCCCTTGCTGCGGAGTAAGGGTGGAAGAGCTTGGCTTTGCCAGAGTTTTCTCTCACTGCACTAAAAGGTTTGAAGATTATATAGCAAAACTTTGTAGCATTCTTCCAGTATCCCAGGTGGCTTCTCTTACTGGCCTTGACTGGAAGACAGTTAAAGAAATTGACAAAAGATACCTTACAGAGAAATTCTCTTGTCCTGATTACTCTTCTCTTAATATTCTTGCAATTGATGAGATATCTTACAAATCTGGACATAAATACCTTACCATAGTTCTTGATCTTAGCAAAACTAAGGTGGTCTGGGTGGGCCAAGGCCGTAGCAAAGCCACTCTTGATAAGTTCTTTTGTGAGATTGGAGAGGGTAATGCTAAAAATATTTGTGCCATTGCTACTGATATGTGGGATCCCTACCTTGCAAGTATATCCCAGAATGCTCCACAAGCTAAAGTAGTCTTTGATAAATTTCATGTTATAGCTGAGTATTCTAAAATGATAGATAGAATAAGAAATGAAGAGTACAGTATAGCTTCTGAGTCGGGCAAGAAGGTAATTGCAGGCTCTAGATATCTTTTGCTTACAAATGAGCAAAATCTTGGGAAAAGTCAAAAAGAAAGACTTAAAGAGCTTCTTGATGTTAATGAGACAATAAGTACTGCATATATTCTTAAAGATGAACTTAAAATGCTTTGGCAGTGCGGCAGCAGGAAAGAGGCATACTCTTTTCTTGTAGACTGGGTAGGTAAAGCTATAGCCTCTGGTAACAAAGATCTTTGTAAGTTTTCCAAAAAGCTTATGCATTATTCCTATGGTCTTATAAACCATGCAATATATCCAATTAACTCGGCAAAGCTTGAAGGAGTTAATAATAAAATTAAAGTTATTAAACGTAGATCTTATGGTTTCCATGATCTTAATTACTTTATACTTAAAATTAAACAGGGTTTTCCTTAAGATTACCCACTATTTTTGGAGAAGAACCAAAATTATAAAGTAATAAAAATTTAAAAAATTATATGTAAAAGATAATTTTTTTTAATTTAAATAATTTTTATTTTCTTATTTTCAAATTCTTTTTTTTGATTTAGAATATGAAGAATATAAAAAAAAGAATTAAGATTTAATTCAAAACAATTACTCAAGGAGGAAGTTAATGGAAGCCTACTGTGTAAAATGCAAATCTAAAGTCGAGGTCAAAGAACCAAAAGAAGTAAAGATGAAAAATGGAAGACCTGCAATTACTGGAAGCTGCTCAAAATGTGGAACTAAAGTCTTTAAAATAAAATCAAAATCAGATAAGTAGGTTTTATTCATTTAATATTCTGAATTTAATTAATTTAAGCTCCACACAAACAATAAAATATTAAAATTGTTTTGAACATATTGAAGGTTACATGTTTTCTGTAAGAAAACAAGTTCTCTTTCTATTAAAATATTTCAAGTAGTTCAATGTAGTGTTTTTACATTGGCCTAATTTATTTTTAAGTAAGAATGCTACTTCCTGATATTCTTATAAGAATTAAATCTATGTAACAGTAACCGTTAAGACTTTCTGTAATTTATAATATATATTACATACATGAAAATTAAGTAAGGCGCAAGAAAAAATGAAAGACCATGAACATCCAAAATATGCATTTTTTCAGGGCTGTATTATTGAAATATCAGAGGCAAAAATAGATATAAGAACAAATGCCCTCCAGTACGGGACGGCAACTTTTGAAGGAATCCGGAGCTACTGGAATGAAAAAGAGAAGTGCAGCTATGTATTCAGGATTGAGGATCATTATAAAAGACTTTTCAGGAATGCAAATATTCTGATGATAAAAATCAAATATACAGTTGAGGAACTTATAAGCATTACTTTAGACCTTCTAAAAAAGGAATCTTATGAAGAAGATGCATATATAAGGCCCTTTGCATACAACAGCAGTTTAAAAATAGGGCCAAAACTGTGTGATATGCAACATGATCTTTTCATTTATTCAATACAGCTCGGTGAATATCTTGATATAAACAAACCCATAAATGTCTGCATTTCATCCTGGACAAGAATTCCTGATAACTGTATACCTCCAAGAGCAAAAATATCAGGTTCATACATTAATTCTGCACTGCAAAAAACGGAAGCTCTGCTTAACGGGTATGATGAAGCTATAGTTTTAACTTCAAACGGACAGCATGTAAGTGAAGGAAGTGCAATGAACTTATTTATGGTCAAAGACAGCCAGCTTGTAACTCCACCGGTTGTTGATGATATACTTGAAGGAATTACAAGAGATACAATAATTAAAATTGTAAAGGATAAGCTTGGAATTGAAACTCAGGAAAGGTCTATTGACAGAACAGAGCTTTATACAGCAGATGAACTTTTCTTCTGCGGTACCGGTGCTCAGGTTTCAGCAATAGGAAGTGTTGATAAAAGACCTGTTGGAAATGGAGATGTGGGAAAGCTGACAAAAAAAATCCAGGATTTATATTTTAAAGTTGTAAGGAATGAGCTGGAAGAATACAGATTCTGGTGTAAAAGGATTTAAATCCGGCACCCAGTTTTAACCCTTAGATTCAACACATATCATAAAAAACACATCTTCTTCTGCATTCAGATTTTTTTCTTGCTTTAAAATCTCCGCTGTTTATTTGTCCTATGGTTTCGAGCAGTGTTTCTTCAATTTTTTTTATTTCCTCCCTGTTAAAAGAAAACTCTGATACACTGCCATCCCCAAGATATAGAAGAAAGCTTGATACTTTTTCAGAATTAACATTAAAAATACCTGAAATTCCTGCAGTATATGACTTCAACTGGTTAATGTAGATTTCACTTTCATTATTTTCTGAAAAAGATGATACTTTGTAGTCAATAATTCTAATGCACCTGTCTTTTTTAATGTCGAGTCTGTCAACCTTTCCGATTATTATTTTTCCATTCAGGTTCCAGTAGAAAAGTTTTTCAAGCATCGTCATCTCAATATTATCAGACTGAAAAAATTTGCTCTTTATATAGTTTTCCAGATACTTTATCAATTTTTTATCACAGTTAACTAAAAATTTTTTATCTGCAATTCCTCCTGAATTTAAAGTTTCCCCGTGCACAAAAGCACCTGACTTAATTAAATTATCTTTAATAAGATTTTCAAACTTTAGCATCGTAACAAGCTCGATAATTTTGTGTACCTGCTGTCCTATCTCAGCCCTATCATCTGCAGGTTCAGGTATATTATAGATATATTTCCAGAGGTATTTTTTTGGACAGTCCAGATAACAAAGAAGTTCGGTTAAGGAAAAATATTTTTTCAGCTTCTTAATGTATTTATTTTTTAATTCATGGTTATGATATGTCCTGAATCTTTCAGAATTTTCAATACTGCCGGCTGAAACAGGTACTTTTACCTCTTTCAGTTTTTTAATCAGTAATTTATCAATTTCCTTTAAGGTTTCTGAATTGAAAATTTCATATTTTTTTATTTCAACTGCTTTACTTTCCTTTTCACCTCTTTCTCTTAAATTTAAACGCAGTATTTCTTTTAGTTTAATTACCTTGCCCTTGAGTTTTTTTCCTGTGCTTACTTCCATAAAATGAGCACTTTTTTTATCTGCAGGTCTTACAGCACCATTTTTTAAAACATCAGTCAGAAATGGCAGAACATCAAGCGGCTTTTTTGCAGTATTTTTTAAATTTATCTTATTTTCATAACTGCTGTAAGAAACCAAAAGATATTTTTTAGCCCTGCTGCACCCAACATAAAAAATCCGCCGTTCTTCTTCAATAATCAGTTTTTTTATCTCATCATCATACTTTTTTTTACTTGTAAAATCAGCTTTCCTGCTGTAAATAATCCTGTCTTTTCGAAGTGACGCCGGTATCTTAAACTTTTCTGATGAAGCTTTCGAAAAATAATCCCGCTTCCACAGCATTGGCATAAATACAGCTTCAAATTCAAGACCCTTTGCAGCATGAATTGTCATTATTTTTATTTTATTGCTCTCAGATAGTTCTATCATATCAGGATCCTCTTCATCTGTTTTAGCAACATCTTTAAGGTATGCTATAAAGCTTTCAAGGCTGTAGCCAGATTTTTCTAATTCAAAATCGGAGCTGATTTTTATAAGAGTCTCAATATTTTTAATTTTTATCTTTTTAGTTCTATCAAGACCTGACCTCAGTTCATTTTCAAGACCTGAATAATTAAATATTAAACTTGTAATCTCACTTAATCTTAAAAAATTTGCCTGTTCAAGGTAGAAATTAAACTCATTTAAAAATTCCTTAAGCCTCTTTTTTACTTCACAACTTATATAAATATTTGTAGAATAATTGATAACACCATCCAGTAAACCATGCTCCCCGCTTTCCACTCTGTCTAAAAGCTTTTTCTTTCTGTAATCAAATCTTTTTAAAAAAAACAGGTCCCTGTCAGAAATTTTATACTTTCCAGACTGCAGCAGATATAACAGGTAAACTTCATCATTGACATTATTTATTATCATTAACCATGAAATTATAAATAAAATCTCAGGTTCATAAAAAAAGCCTTTACCGCTTACAATTTCATATCTTATGTTATTTTTATCAAGAGCTGCAGTTATATTTTTAAATCTTTTTCTTCTTGCAAGTATTGCAATATCTTTTAACTTTAATCCACTGTCAATAAGTAACCTTATATTTTTTACAATTTTATCAATTTCCTCTTTATGGGTTTCACATTTAAAAAATAAAACTTCGGAGTATTTTTCATTAAATTCAGGTTTTAATTCCTTGACAAATCTTTCCCTGTTTTCGGCGATAATACTTTCAATAACCCTGACTATATTGTGTCCTGACCTGAAATTTGTTGTAAGATAGAAATCAGATACATTATAATTTGAAAAAACATCCCAGTTATGAAATCCAAGTATATTTTCGACACAGGCACCCCTGAAGGAATATATGCCCTGGTCATCATCACCAACTATTGTAAGACTGTTAAAACCCTGATTATAAAGCAGTGAAATAAGATAGCCCTGGGCTACATCAGTATCCTGAAATTCATCAATGAAGATATATTTAAATCTGTTTCTGTAACTTGCATGCAATTTTCTATCCGACATAAGCAACCTGTAGGGAAGGAAGATATGGTCATTGTAATCTACAAAATTATTTTGTTTTTTTATTTCCTCATATTTTGAATAAATGCCCATTAAGTCCTTCTGATATTCTGCCACTTGCAGCTCCTCATTTCGCAGAGCTCTGCTCTTAAAACTGGGAAGCCTGTTTCTATAAGAATTAATGTAGTCACCTAGCTCTTCCCTGCTTATCAGATTTACTTTCAGGTTCCGGATATACCTCAGTACTTCTTCAATGAATTTTGATATATCCTTTCCTATTAAAATGCTGCTGAATTTGTATGATTTTATAATCTCATAAAGTATCTGATAGGATTTTGGAGTATTTATAAGCCTGTAATTTTTACCAATCCCCAATAAAAAGCTGTTTTCACTGATAATATAATTCCCAAAAGCATTGAAGGTAAAAATATTCATGGACTGGAAATCAATTTTATTGCCCACTTCCCTTTTAATCCTCTGCCTCATATTTTCAGCGGCATTCTTTGTAAATGTTATGGCAAGAATTTCGTCAGGTTTACACAATCCCTTCTTTAAAATATCAATAATACTTTGTGTTAAAACAAGTGTCTTGCCGGAACCAGCACAGGCAATAATTCTTTTTATACCTGCTTTACTTTCAATAACCTCAAGCTGCTGCTCTGTTATTTTTAAACTGTCGTATTCTGCTTTTTTATTACTTTTTATCATATTTTACAGTATCCCTGCAGCATTCTTAACTTAAACTGAAGCACCCATTATTCGTTATAATATTTAAACTTTTATCATATGCCATCCTGCGCAATTATCCTTTTTTATCATTATCATTATTTGTCATTATCCTTAATTTAATATTCATTCTTTTTTAATATCCACTTTTTTCTTAAATATGCATCCTGTATTCCCTATTTTGCATTTATATCAGGACAGACTATTCTAAAATCACAATCAATGCATGAGTAACTGCTCAGCGGCTCCGGTTCAAAATTTTCCTTTTTTATACTTTCAGTTATACTCTTTAAAAAAATAGCAAAGTTTTCAAAATCATAAAACCCATCAGGCAGTTTATATATCTGATTTCGCTCATCTCCCAGGAAAACATACTTGAGCAGATATTTTTTATTCTTTATAAATTCCATTTCAGAACTTAAATCAACAGCAAATCTATAAAGTCTTAACTGTATTTCATTTTCAAGAAAAGAACCTGACATTTTATTTGAACCCGATTTAAAATCAATGAGTTCAACAGTGTCATCATCTAAAATATTCAACTGGTCAATTCGCCCGATAAATCTTTCACCATTGAATTCAAATCTAAATTCCTTTTCGGTTAATATATTCAATGCATAGCACGGGAGATAATTATCAAAATACTTTTTAAAATCACTTACTGCTTTCAGGTGGGCAACTTTTCTTAAATATTCAAATTCAAATTCAAGTTCTTTAAAAACCTTATCAATAATTTCTAAAAGCCTGCTCCGGGAAAAATCACTGCACGGTTCCTTAAAAAAATTTTTCAGGATTTCATGATATGCACTTCCTAAAATCAAACTGAGGCTCTTTTTTTCTTTTAAGCCAATGTAATTTCTTAATTTGTATCTATAGGGACATTCAATATAATTATTAAGCGATGTATATGAAAAAACGGGCTGCATTATTTCATATGGGGAAATTCTGTTTATTGTAAAATTTCTTCTGCTCCACCATTTTTTATAAGGATAATACAATTTTAAAAATGATAATAACATAAAGTAATTTTTGATATTTATTTTAATGCCTTTTTTTAATTTAAAGGTTCTTGCAGCTGCAGTCTTTCTAACAAGCCATTTGCTTGCCGGATCTGAATAAATAAGTTCAAAAAACCCGGGAAGATAACTTTCAGCACTATCATTCCTGCTTATATCCTGCGCCTTTTTTTGCTTTCCATATTTATCTTTAACACTATTTTTCAGGTTTCTGCAAATTTCTGTTACTTCTTCAAAAAAAATTGATTTGTCCTCCATTGCATTTGCTGTGATAAATAAATAAGATTTCGCACGGGTCATACCCGTGTAAAAAAGATTTCTCTCACTTTCCATATGTCTTTTTCTTATCTCTTCCTGAAGAAGAGTTTTACTCTCTGCAAAATAATTAAAGATCTGCATATCATATAGCTGTGCTTTTCCAAAAGCTGCCGGAAGATAATTCTTATTTATGAAGGGCATAAATACTGCCTCAAATTCAAGGCCCTTGCAGTGATGGTAGCTCAAAATATTAACATAACCCTGCTTAATAATTTCCTTTGTGCTTTCCTCAATTTCTTCAAGAAAGTCGTTGCCTTCAATATCAGCTAAAAACAGAAGGTAATCCTTAACTGAACTTTTTAAAGGTTCAGTAACCGAAAAATCTTTTAAACTTTCAAGATAATCACCTAAAATATTAAGGGAGCTTTCTTTCTCTGATTCAGAAATATTTTTATCCTTCAATAAAAAATCTATAATACCAATTCTTTCTGTATTTAAAAATTTAAGTACAAACTCATACACACTTAAGCTGTTCAGTTTTAAAATATCATTTACTCTATTCTTAAAATCGATGAGTTTTGACATTTCTCCATCATCAAAACCGCCTGAATTTTTATAAGCTTTACGAAATTCTTCATTATCCAATAAACAGATACTCTCCCAGAGGTTATTATTGCAGTAAGAACTCGTTCTTTTTATAAAAAGTGGACTTACACCCACAAACACTGAACCAAGGATTGACCCTAAGAGTCTATTCTTAAAATTGTTCCGGTCTCCTTCCTTGAAAACTATTTTAGTATATTCATTCGAGCCTTTAATCTCTTCATCCAGCAGGGTAATAAGTTTTAAGAAATTAATAATATACTGGATATTAGTGTTTTCAAGAATTGTTCTTGAAGTCCTGTATGTAAACAATATCTTATTCTGCCTTAGAGCATTCTCAATAAGTACTGTCTTATACCCGAGCCCTTTTACAAGTATGCAGATATCCTCGGGGTCAACTTTTTTTAAAATGATGCATTTCTTTATCTGTTCAACTATGAAATTAACCTCGTCAAGTACTGTCTTGAACTCTTTTGTAATTACCGGGGCATGAACAACATTCTTAATTCCATTTTTTGCCTGCGGATTTTTTTTTACTAATGAGCTCTTTGATATCCTGCTTTCATTTAAATTAATAAAATTTTCGCAGACTTTATTTATATAATAATTATTCCTATAGTTAGTTTTTAAAAATAAAACATTTTTTTCAGGGTTACTGCCCTGATATATTTTTTCCAGAACCTTTCCAAAATTATTTATCATTGAACCCCTGAATGCATAAATGCTCTCGTCGTCATTTCCAAAAAAAATAAGATTTGACATTGAAAGAAGTTCAGCTATCTGAAACTGTGCCTTATTTAACTCCTGCAGCTCATCAATTATAATAAAATCATATAACTGCCTGGCGGAATTTCTGATGCCGCTGTTATTCTTTAAAATATCAACAGTATCTGCAAGCAATCTGCCATAGTTGTATAAATTACCTTTTAAAAGCGCTTTGTTATAACTGTCATAAATACCTGCAATTTCTGAAAGAAATGGGACGTCAGATGATGTTAACTTACAGGAAAGGTCGGACGGGGTTAGCAGGCTTTCCTGGGCTCTTAAAATAAAATCAAAAACTTCCTGGGTAAAACTATTCCTGACAAAAGAATTGCCCCCCATATATTTAAATGTCAGGGGATAATATTTTTTCTCAAGGCTGTCAATAACTTCTTTTAAAAGCTTCCACTGCCGTGTAGCATTCAGTATTTGAATCTTATTATTAAAATCAATTAGTGGAGGTTTTTCATTAACAGCCGGACCCTTTAAATAAAAAGTTTTTTCAATAAAATCAGCACAGAAAGAAAAAAAGGAAGTTATCTGGACTTCAAAGATGCTTCTTTCAGCAGATTCAGCAAGCCTTTCCCTCAGAATCTTTGCCCACCTCCTGTTAAAACAAAAAACCAGTATTCTTGAAGGGTCGATCTGTTTTTTATCCAACAGGTATAAGAGTAATTCAATCAGTGAATATGTCTTTGCCGTACCAGGTGGGCCTGTTACTAAAAAATAACCGCTTTTCTGACTTAAAAATCTCTTTAATTTTGGATGCAGCATTAATATACTAATATAATACTGATAATATTGTAATAATACCGATAATACTGTAAATAAAATAATAAGTTAGTGGAGCGGGGTACGGGAATCGAACCCGCCTCTTGAGCTTGGGAAGCTCATGTACTACCAATATACTAACCCCGCTCAGTGTTCAGGATATTTCTTCTTTTTTTGTATCTTCTTCTTTATCTTCTTGAACTTCTTGAACTTCCTGTGGCTGGCTTCTCTCATTAATAATTGGAGCCGGAACAGTTGTCTGGCGCCTTTTGATCTGTGCTGCGCCTTCTTCAGGAATTAAATTAGTTACAGTTAAATTTGTATCAACAACTTTTATATTCAATTTATTTACTGCCAGCTCCCTTGCAGTTTTAATTATTTCAGTCATCTTTTCAGGAATATTTAAACCCTGTCCGAGCTCAACAAGCATATTTATTATTACACCGCCTGATTTCGGAACTACATTAACTCTTAAATTTTTCAAACCGTCAAGCTGCAGAACTGATTCTTTAATCTGCTGTGATATTGTTTCTATGGTAATCATTGCCTTACCGGACTCAACATTATAAATTTTTGCGATTTTAACCTTCCTTCGATAAAACTCAAGAAGCAGAAGCAGCACACAGACAACCAGGACCAGAATCATCACAGGTATGGAAATTATTGAAGGTATATTGCCCGCAGGTTTAAAAACCCTTGATGCAATATCTGACCATGAAAAAAGATTCGCAATTTCATTTGCTATTGAGAGAAAAGAAACAAAAATAAAAAAAATTAGAATCAAAACTATAATTATCCGGTTAAAAATATTCATCTTATCCTCCTTTGGTTAATCTTTATTATGGCATTCTCCTATAGCAGGTTTATAAAATTTTATTATTATTATACTCAATTATTATACTCGAATTAAAAAATCAGTAAAACTAAAAATAATTAGAAACGTCTATTTAGCAGCAAATTATATATCAATTGTTATGAATTGTTTAAGGAAGCATTTCCAATTTCGTGATAGCAATAAAAGTAAGACTATAGGGGTTAACGGATGGTTATTGAGAAAACCTTTTGAAGGCTTAAGCGGGCACGGTTCCTCTTTTAAGAAGAGAGCGAAGCCTGAAACAGAGCAAGCTTTGGCTAACCTGGGGCAAAGGTTGCGTGTTTTTGAAATAACCCATCCGTTGGATCAATAAGTTATTTTATTTAATGAGTAATTATTCAGTATAAAACTATTTTTTAAAAAACTAACAAAACTGAAAAAGTAAAATGAAGAATTTAATTATTTTAAACCCTGCATCATTTCGAGGTAAAACAGTTGAAAGAAAAGAAGAACTTGAGGAACTGCTTAAAAAATTGGGCATGAATTATAAAATCCACATAAGTAAAGGTACCGACGATATCACACAAACAGTTAGAAAAAATATTGATAATTTCACAAACTTTATCTCATTCGGTGGAGATGGTACACTGCATTATATTGCCAATGTCCTTGCCGGAACAGATAAAAATGTCGGCTGTATACCAATGGGCTCAGGCAATGATATTGCCAGAAATATGCAAATACCAATGGATATTGAAAAATGCTGCCTGATATTAAAAAATCCTAAAATAAAAAAAATTGACCTTGGGCTCATTAACCGTAAATACTATTATCTTGCAATATCAGGGACGGGCTTTGACTCTGTTGTAAATGATCTTGCAAATAATACAAAATTTCCACTTAAAGGTCCTGCAAAATATAAATATGCGGTGTATAAAACTCTGATAACTTTCAGGTCCAAAACCTTTTCTTTCAAATATGACGGCAATGAGAGAAATCTTGATGCAATGATGCTTGCAGTTGGAAATATGACAACTTACGGTGGCGGAATGAGAATAACACCGGAGGCTGACCCGACCGACGGAATCCTGGATTTATGTATAATAAAAAGGATGAGTAAAATTCATTTTATAAAAACATTCCCTTCAGTTTACGAAGGAACACATATAAATGACTCTTTTGTTGAATATTTGAAGGTAAAAAATATTGAAATTGACAGTGAGTATAGTTTCAGCATTTTTGCAGACGGTGAATTTATATGTAAACTTCCTGCAAAATTTGAGGTTTTGCCCAAAACCCTAAA
>Ga0194112_10006149_pt1 | contig 15986 bp, 13 predicted proteins | sample TA2MahC400mmetaG_FD_146191 | JGI IMG/M metagenome (GOLD analysis project Ga0194112, IMG submission 146191) | Freshwater microbial communities from Lake Tanganyika, Tanzania - TA2015016 Mahale Deep Cast 400m | ecosystem: Environmental > Aquatic > Freshwater > Lake | place: Tanzania: Lake... | reverse complement strand
ATGATTTATTTAATCCACATTCTTGCGGGAGCAGTGATAGCAAAATACTTTCCAAGTATTTTGCCTGTAATTTTTCTCTCCCTAATTTTTCATTTTGTCTTGGACATAATTCCGCATAAAGATAATATTATGAAAGAAAAATTGACAAAAAGCAATTATTATATAAAAATTCCAAGAAATCTTATTATCTTTGAGTTAGTTGGAATTATCATAACCTTGTTAATTTTAATCTGGATTATATGGAAATTTCCAAGCAATCTCACAATGCTGGCAATATTCTTTTCCTTGCTTCCAGACATGATTAAAATTCTTTATCTCACAAAACTCAAGCACAATAAGTATTTGAAAAAATATATAATATTCCATTCAGTCATACAAACAGAAACAACCTGGCTCATAGGAACTTTAACTCAATTAATTGTTGCAGTAATTCTCATTAAATTATTGTTCTAGCAATATCAAGAATATACAAGAAGATAATAAAAATAAATTAAAACCAATAATATATTCAAAATTAAGCCAAGTATTGCTGTAATTATTGCAGCATTATTTCTCTTCTTCAGAAATTCAATTAAACAAAAAACAAAACCAAAAATGCCAAGACACAATCCTAAACTCATTAATCTACTAGAAATTGTAGTACTTCTGACAAACAAAAGAAAACCAGCTAAAAAAGAAAAAATAAAACCAATAATTGCAAAAACAGGAGGTTCAGAAGTTTTAAATTTACTTTTCATATTTTATATAATTAATAATTTTTATATAAATCTTCTGATTTATGAGATGCTTCTTTCCAGTCCAAGCTATAATCAAGAAATAAAGAAGCATCTCCGCAGCGAAATCAAACCGGAAAACGCTTACTCTTTTCTAGCTGATGAAGCAGGAGATATAAAAATTATAGTATCTCCTCTTAAAAAAGTTAAACCAATGCTCCTCTTGACTTCACCCCCAACAACCTCTTTTGTGTTGTCAAGGACAATATTGATGTGTATGTCAAATGCAAGCAGTGTTCCCACAAGTTGCTTGTCATTCTTCAGCTGCACCAAGATTTCCTTGCCCCTGCTGTTGTTCAGCAAGTCAAGCGGGCGTTCTATTCCATTAGCCATAAATTGCTAAAAAGAAAAGGGTTTTTAAGCTTTACTGTAAAAAAGAGATTTTCAACTAAGCCTGTAAAAAACACAAACAAAAAACCTTTTATATGCTTCTTGCCTGAAATAAATATGGCAGAGGTGATATCTCCAGTATATATTCTAATAGCATTTATAGCAATTTCTATAATCGCAGCCATAATTCTTACAATTATTGAGCTTAAACTGAAAAAAAAAGTTGATTCCTATAAGAATAAAACAGAGAACATCTATGTTTCTGAACTGAGAAAAATCGCTTCTTCAAATAAAGAAAATGAAAAAAAGCTGGATATGATAAATGACCTCGCCAAGAAATTTTTTTCAGAGTTTTTTAATACAAGCCCTTTCTTGACTTATTCAGAAATGGTGGAAGAATTCAAAAAAAGAAAAGAGCAAAAACCAAGGGAATTCTGCGAATTAATGCTTTTTGTCTATTATTCTGGAGAAAAAATAACAAATGAAAAAATTAATGAAATAATCCGCAAATTGAAGGAAATAATTGAAAAAAATCTTAACTATGAAATAAATAATCTTGATTTTTACAAAAGAATGACTCCAGAACTGGAAAATTTCTTCATTTATAAAAAGCAGTCAGAAGTAGTTCTCAAAAATATAATGCTTGACAATTCATCCTTAGTAAAAGAAGAAAATATTGACAATATAAAAATAATAATAAATCAAAATCCAAAAATAATTAAAGAGCTTGAAAAATCATCTATGTTTCTTAAAAAAGCGCACAAAATATTTATCAGTATATTCAGAAGAATATATCCCAGGCTTCCTCAATCACAGCAGAACAGGCTTAGAGAGATTGTAACAAGGTGGAAAGAGGAGCAGAAATCAATTGTTACAAAAAATCCTTTTTTATATCAGCTTCTTGAGCTTAAGTTAATGGACAAATATTTTAAAAAAATATCAGAATATTATCATGGAAGGGTTTTTAATATATTCTAAATTAAAATAAAATCCCATAGCTTAGCCCAAGGTATTAAGTAAAAACAAACAAGCTAAAAAATTAAATTAAAAATAAATCACAAAATTATACTGAAAATGCAAATATATTTAGTAAGGAAAAATAAAATAACAAATAGTTAAAGATAAAATTATTTAAAAATAATAAAAACATCTAAAAATTATAATGAAAAATAAAATTGCAGTAATTATAAACGTAATAATCTTGATTATAATAGCAATTATGATAATTTTATTAGTTTCAAAATTTTATTCAACCCAACCAATAGCAGGTGAAAAATGCGAGGAGACAAACATAAAGCTTGATTACAATGCCTGCTTTGATTATTTTACAAACTCAACTCTCCTGTCAATAACAAGAGGAATTGATAACTATAAAATAACAGGAATAAATATATCATTTATAGAAAATAAAAAGTTTACAATTCTTGATATTCCTGAAAAAAATGAGACAAAAAGATATAAATTTGAATTTGATAAAAATCCGAAAAAAATACTGGCTTATTATTACTCATCTGAAAATATCTGCATTGACGAAAAAATAGTTGTTATAGATTACTGCTCAAGCGCAGAATCTGTCTTTGCCAATTTTTCAATAACAAAAGAATCTCCTGGAATTATTCCCAGTGAGATGGTTCCTTCCCCTACAAAATCAGACATTCTTCCCCCAAGCCTTACATCAGGAAGATGGAAAACAACATGCAAATCTGAGTGGATGTGTGGCGAATGGGAGGCGTGCCAGAAAGGAATTCAGAAAAGAGGGTGCAAAGACAAGAAATCATGCCTGATTCCTACAGATATTCCAGATTTTACAAGAAACTGCGAGGAGGAATGCAAAGAAGACTGGAGATGCGAGTGGAGCGAGTGCATAAATGGCTATACAACACCAAAATGCAAGGATATGAATGGCTGCGGAACATATTATTTCAAACCCGGACAGCTGGGATGCATAATAAAATCAGAAAAAGAATGCATACCAGAAATTGTCTGTGATGATTGGAGCGAGTGCAAAGTAAATTATAATCTCAACGAATTAGTTAAAGGAATAGAAAATGTCAAAGGAATTCATTCAAGAAAATGCATGGATGTAAAAAGATGTATTTACACTATAACTGAAACCGGAGAATGCTCTTTAAATACAGACATCTATGCCAAAAAAATTGAATGGTGCGGAAAAAGTTATCTTGGAATATTTGACAAGCTTAATAATGAACTTCTCGCAAAAGTTGACTATACAAAAAATCAGTTTAATATAAACTTGAGGCAGAACAAGGAATACTGCGAGCACTGCTATAATTATATCAAAGATGAAGATGAGGAAAAAGTTGATTGTGGAGGAAGTTGTAAGCCTTGTTGAAATAAAATCAAAATTATTTAAATTATAATAATCACATTAATCCATTAAATTTGTCATTTAACATTAATAAGTTAAGATTAGGCTAATTTTTGACATATTCTAATAATATAAACAGAAGCAAGATAATTTATGGTGGATAATATCATATAAATTAAAAATGCTTTTAATTTCAAGGCAGAGTTCTGAATCGAAAATTAAACAGCCACCAGTCAATGCATATCAAAATTAAAGCAGCAATAAATAAATATAATGAAATATCAATTTTAATTTCTCTTTCCTGCTTTTTGAGAATGTCATCAAAAGAATTTTCCAATTCAGATTTAGCCTGCACCTTAAAAAATTTGCCGTCAGTATTAAAAGCAAGGCTCTTCATTATATCCTCGTCTGATTTTGAAATAGTATTCCATTCTGTTAATCCTCCCTCGGTTGTTCCAGCAAGAATTGTATTTATAATAATATTGTTTCTGTTTGCATATCTTATAATCTGCCCTGTATCTCCCACATTCAACTGCCCGTCGCTTATCAGGACAATTGTTTTCATCTTCCTCTTCTCAAGTAATTTATTTGCTGCAACAACAGCATTAAAAATATTTGTTCCCTGCACTTCTCCAAAATCAATAGAATCTATTGCTCCCTTAACTCGTATTTTAGAATTATCCATGTTCCCATAAACAGAAGCATCTCCTGAAAAGCCTATAACTCCAACCTCAACCCCAAAAGGAAGCAAGTCAGCAAAATTCTTTGCAGCAGATTTTGCTGCCTCGAGCCTGTTTGGCTCAATGTCTGCTGCTTTCATGCTCCCTGAATTGTCAATTGCAATAACAAAAGAATACGAGCTTGTATTCGCTTGTATATGTATAACTGCTCCTGAAATTCCGACGACAATCAAAAAAATAATTGCTATGTTAAAATAAAGCGAGATGAAATTTTTTGAGAATATGTCTGTTCCTGAAACTCTTTCAACCGCCTCAAAATTTGGGAACAATATCGCTTTCTTCTTGTTGTAAAAAGAACTTAAAAAATAAATCAATATTATAAGAGGAATTAAAAGAAGAAATAAAAGAAATCCGGGATATAAAAAAGAAATGTTCATTTTCCCCCTCCTGCAAATGTTCCTGCCCTCGCTCTCAAAAATGAAACAAGAGGAATTATAAATTCCTTGCCTGTGCTAAGTTCAAGCAAGTCAATCCCTTTTTCTCTGAATATTCTTGTGATTGCTTCTTTCTGTTTTTTAACATTCTTCTTGTAATTTTCAGCAATAAGAGACGGATTTACAACCATCTGCTTTCCGGAATGCGGGTCTTCAATTAAAATCTGCTGGCTTGTTTTTGGAAGCTCCTCATCCAATGAATCTCTAACCATTATGGCAATAGTTTCAAATCTTTTTGACAGCAGATTTAAATCAAATTTAAATTCCTTCTTTACATGAATAAAATCAGAAATTAATATCACAACTGAAAATTTTGAAGATATTGATTTTAATAAATACTTAATTGCATTATTAATATCAAAATTCCCGCCATAATTCTCTCCATCGCACAAAAATCTCATTATAAGATTAAACTGCTTCTTCCCTTTTCTTGGACTGATTTTTTTCACAAGATTTTCCTGAAACATTATTAATCCGGGATTGTCATTTGAATCAAGCGTTAAATTGCTCAGAACAGCAACAATTTCAGCAGCATACTCTGCCTTTAATTTTTCTTTTGAGCCAAAAAACATGCTTTTGCTTGCATCAACAACAAAATAAATATCCATGTCTCTTTCTTCAACATACTTTCTTGCCAGCATCTCGCCTGCTCTCAGGCTTGCTTTCCAGTCAATTGAAGACGCATCTTCATCCTTTTCAAAATGGCGGTATTCTTCAAATTCCAATCCTTTTGCCCTAAAAAGGCTCTTGTAAAGTATTCTCCTAAGCTGAAATTCCTTGATAACCTTTTCAAACTGTGAGATTTTAGTTGCAAAATCAACCTTTAGCGTTTTCATTTTTAATATTTGTATAATTAATTGTTAAGTTTTAATTTTTGAATTAGCTTTAATTCACTTGAAGTTATAATTAACGGATTTTATATTGCGTAATATTTTTCTATGCTTTTGATTTAGTAAAGTAATATTTTTTCTTTTAATTATGGAACTTTAACTTTGCTCAAGACATGCTCTATAATTTTGTCAGTAGAAATTTTTTCTGCCTCTGCTTCATAATTTAGTATTATTCTGTGCCTTAATACAGGATAAGTTATGGCTTTGACATCTGCCGGCACAACATAATTCCTTCCTTTCATTAATGCCTCTGCCTTGCTTGCTATAAACATTGATATCGAGGCTCTCGGGCTTGCTCCGTATGAAATATATTTTGCATAATCAAAGTTCTTGCTTCTTGTCTCTTCAACTATCTTGACAATATAATCTTTTATCTCATTAGAGCTGTATACTTCCTTTACTCTTTTTTGAAGCTGAAGTATTTTCTGCGGTGTAAGAATATTATTAAGCTTAAAATCTTCAAAATTATTTATAGTGACATTCTGGGTGAGAATTTTTATTTCTTCGTCTTTTTTTGGATAGTTCATAAGAAGCTTGAACAAAAATCTGTCAACCTGGGCTTCTGGCAGCGAGTAAACTCCTGAAACTTCAATTGGATTCTCATTTGCCATTACAAAAAACGGCTCAGGAAGCTTGTATGTTTTTCTTGATATTGTAACACCTTTTTCCTGCATTGCCTCTAATAATGCTGATTGTGTTTTTGGCGGGCTTCTGTTTATCTCGTCAGCAATTATGAAATTTGCAAATATCGGCCCTTTGATAATTTCAAATCTTTTTTCAGGAGTGTAGCTCAAAATTCCAGTGATATCAGTAGGCAGCAAGTCAACAGTAAACTGTATTCTTTTCATCTTGCATCCCATAACAGAAGCCATTGCCTTGATAAGAAGCGTCTTTGCTATTCCCGGCACTCCTTCAACAAGCACATGCCCGCCGCAAAAAACAGCGTTTAAAATTCCATCAATAACTTCTTTCTGCCCAACAATTATTTTTCCAATTTCTTTTTCAATTTTTTCTATCAAAATCGGGACATCTTTGTTGCTCATTTTCACCTTTTTTTTATCTTTTTTATTTAGCAAATTATATAATTATACAATTATATAATTATACATCAACTGTCTTGGTTGATGTTTGCTGCTGATAAGCACGACATTTGGAAATGTCAGGAATACTTCTTATTCCTGAGCACTGTCAAAATCTTACGATTTTGAAGCCTTTTTAAAGGTTTATTTACATCAACTGTTTTGGTTGATGTTTGCTGCTGTAAGCAGCAGTCTGGAAACCTCTTCTAGAGGTTTATACATAACCATCCCACCTATCTTTATTAAACTTTACTTTTTTATAAATATAAATTATAATCCATAAAACAAAAACCAAGATTATTCCCAATCCTGCATAAATTAATGTTGAAGATACAAATGTTGTTTTTCCTCCCATAACAGGATTTTTTGAAATTGCCTCTTCACACGCAGTTACAGCCTCCTGCGCTTTTTCCTTGGATTCTGGATACTTGCTCTGCTCAAAAAGTTTCTTTGCTTCCTTAAGAAGTTCTGTCAGTTCAATGCATTCTGGATTTTCTGAAATCATTTTCTGAGTGAATACAAGCATCTGGTCTGCTTCTGTTTCATTTGTTTTTCTCAAGTCAATGAAAAAATCACCCCAGTCGCTGAATTTTGGGGCAGTCACATTTGCAAAAATAGTTGCCTTGTATTTTCCAGCTTTCTGCGTATCAGTCAAAATTCTCAAAGTGACATTTGCTGACTGTCCAAATCCAAGCTCATTCAATTGTGAGTTTGCAAAAATCAGCTTCAAATCATCGCTTAAAATATTATTAAAACTCACTATTCCTGACAGGCTTATTCCCTTGAGATTAACCTGCCCGGTATTCTGGATAACAATAGGAATTTCAATATAATTCTTGTCAGATATAATAACATCGCCGGGAGAAATTATTTTTATTGAATAATGCTCTAATTTCACAGTGGTTCCTCCCCCTCCCCCGCCTGGAGATGGCGTTGGAACTGTCTGAGGATTTGTAAATGTAACAAGAAAAGTATTGCTTGATATATTGCTCATAGTTGCATTGCTCAAATTCAAGTCATAAGCAGTTATTCTGAAAATTTCAGAAGCAGCGCTTGATGCAGATAAAGTCAGGATATTGCCAGAGAAACTTGAGGATATAATGCTTGGTGTTGAGTTGCTTGTTGCATTAAAATTAATTGTCTGATTATAAGCCGCATCACTATAATCTATATCTGAAAAATAAGTTCCTAGTAATATTGTAATAGTGCTTGAATAAGTTGCTTCCTTGTCTCCTATATATCCTGAAAAATTAACAGGATAATTAGTGTGATTTATTGTCAAGTTCCATGAAACAGAAGAATTCAGCTCAGGATATAAAGGATTGAGAACAAGCAAAGTTAAATTAGTTATTCCATAAGTTTCATCAGTGTAATTTGGATAAAACCTCCATGTCAAGTTTGTATTGTTTCCGTAATAGCTCAGATTATATCTCAATTCCCTTGAATTATTTCTGTCAATATAAAAATAATATGTCAAATTATCCATAACACTATGGTTGGCTTTAAATGTCAGGTTTGAATTATTTGCTTCAAAAAGCCTGAATTGGTATGTGCTTGGAGGAATGATAATTTGAGGATTATTGTAAATAAAAAGCCAGAAATTTCCAGAGCTGTTCTTTCCCATAGAATCTGAAACACTTATGTTTATTCTGTATTTTCCTGCATGAGAGTCATTCAGCGAGATGTTTATTATTCCAGATGTGGCATTAAAAGTTGTGGCATTAGCAAAGCTCGTTCCGGATAAAAAGCTGTATAAAAAAGTGAAATTAGTATTTCCTGCAGTTGAATTGCCGTCTTCTATATCAGATGCATTGATTTGCAGATAAAAACTGCTGTTAATCTTTGAGGTGTAATTTGTAAAATTCATTAAAGAGGGCGCGTGATTTATCGCGCTTATTGTCAGATTAAAGCTTATTTTGTAGCTAAAGTTTCCAGTATCTGTTGCATTTAGTGTTATGTTATAGCTGCCTGCATCTGCTTTTCTTGGCGTGAAACTGGCAAGATAATATGACTTATTTGAAGTTAAAGTCCTGTTAAACAGGGAAAAATTAAATAAATTAGTGTTGCTTCCCTGAAAAGTAATGTTAATTGAAAAATTTTCATAATAAAATCCTGTCTGCGGTATTTTCAAGTCCTCGTCTTGTATATATAACTGAATGGATTTCGCTGTGTCTTCATTTGCTGTCTGGTCTGTAATGCCCTCAATATAGGGTGCGTCATCAACATTATAAACAGTAAAATTAAATCCCTTAAGGCTGTTAAGTTTTCCATCGCTTGCATTTATTGTAACATTATGGTATCCTACATCCAAATCTGCCGGAGTAAAATTTACTATTCCAGTGCTTGAATTCAGTGAAAATGCAGGAAAACTTGTATTATTTATGAATGAAAAATTAATATTATCTCCTTCGCTGTCAGAAACATTTTGAGAGAGATTTAAATATGTATAATTATTTTCATAAACTGCGATATTTGTCTGTGGATTAAGCCATTGTGGTGCATTGTCTCCTAAAACCTGAATTTGAAAATATCTTTCTGCAATATTTGCTCCTGTATCTGAAGCAGTAATTCTCGCTGTGTAGTTCTGCCCGGCGGCTGCCTGATTATAATTTATTTCTATTCTGACAGTTGCATAATTTGAAGCAGAATAAGCAGAAGACACAGAAACCCAGCTTGTATCTGAAACAAACGAAATTGTTTCATTTTTCACATTTTTGTCAGGAACAAGCAAATCATTATCTGTTGCATTTACATACAATGTTATGTTTTCATAAATTGTAATATTGCTGATTGAATTAAGGCTCACAGAATCTTCTGCATTATCTATAAAAAACCAGAAAACACTCGAGTTTATTGCTCCTGGTGTGTCTGTAACACTTATATTCACGCTCCAATTCCCGACTTCTGAATCAGTTGGAGTAAAATTAACAAGCACAGATGCATTATATCTTGTTGTAATATTTACAGGAACGCTCACTGAGTTTGAATTTGTCAGATTAAACTTGAACCAAGAATAATTCGCAGAAAAACCCAAGTTTAATGTTTCATCGCTGTCAGAAGCATTGATGAAGCATGTAAAATTTGAATTTTCAGATATGCTAAAATTGTTGCATAAATAAGTGAAGAAAGGAGGCAGGTTTGAATTAGTCACTGAAAAATTCACGACAACGCTTGTTGTTGCGTTTGGAACTCCAGAATCAATTACAGTAAAATTAATTGTATAATTTCCAACATCATTTCTCGACGGAATAAAGCTTATGTTTATTGCAGTCCCGTTTGTTGACCATTGCGAGCTGTTAAATAATACACAGAGTGTGCTGTTCCTTGTGGACCACTGCGCAACACTGCATCCTATAAACGTTATGTTGAAAAAATACGGAAGATTTCCTTCCTCATCTACTATAGGAATGATATACTCAAATCTGTCAAGCACAGGAAGCGTCTTATTTTCCACTTCAATCTCAGGAGCGTCATTTACAGCAGTAACATTAAAATAAACTCCTTTCATTATTGGCTCTACATCCAAGCCATTATTTCCAGTATCAGCTGCTTTAATTGTAAGGTAAAAATTATCAGTCTGGTTGTCATATGTTGCATTCGAGTAAATTAATCCGGTGCTTGAGTTTATTAAAACCCAGTAATAAAAATTAGCAGAGGTTTCTGAGTATCTTGCTGAAGTTATGTTTTCTATTGAATAAGTTAAATTGTCATTAACATCGTTTTCTGTAACATACTCGCTGAAATTGCTTGAAGAATATGTTCCGTTGCTCTCGTTCTGGTAAAATTGTATTGTGGAAAGCAAATCAACATACGGCGGGGTGTTTCTTATATAAAAATAATCCTCCAAGCTTATATTTCCAGAACTAGACGTGCAGTTTGCCTGAAAGCTTAAGTTTCCCTTATAAATAAAGCTTCTGTTATATTCCCACAAAAAAGATGTTGAGTTGTAAGTGAAATTATTCCAGTTTCCATAAACTCCTGTCTCATTAAATCGCAGGGTGCAGTTTGCATGAGTTGAGTTTAATGCTCCTGTTGAATTTGTAAAATTAGAGTAAAAATAAAAATTCCAGTGGCTCGCTGTTTTTGAGTAAATGCTTCCTGATGTCAAGTTTAGCTTGTTGAATGTTCCTGAAGTGTAAATAATAATATTTGCATTCCCGTTTGTGCCGGAGTTTATTGCCATTGCCAGTGCAAACAGCAGTATTGATGCAATTATCAAAACAATAACAGCAATAAAATCAATTTTTCCTCTTTTCATTCTTGTCCTCCTCAATAATTATAATTTTTTTGTCAGAATCAAATTTTATCTTTATCTTCTGCCCGAGTTTCAAATTTAAAGTGTCAATAATAGCTTTTGGAATTTTTATTCTGTATCCAACCTGTACGCTGTTGTCCTTAAAAACTATTTCGCCCATTTTATTATTCTTCCTCTTTTCTAAAGTACTTATTTAGTATCAATAAGTACTTTTTAAAGTATTTAAATCTATGTTAATAGAAAAATCAGCGCCAGAACGAGCTTATCTCTCTCTTATATTTTATAATTCTTGAAATCCTTATTATTATAATTACAAGCAAAATTAATAATATTAATCCTATTAAAATATACATAAGCATAAATGGCTTTTGAACAAGCGGCTTCTCAACAGGGCACTTGACAGGACACGGCCCCCCGCAGTCTGTTCCATCTTCATTCTGGTTTTTAATTTTATCAGAGCAAGTAGGACACGGCTTGCAGCTTCCCCCGCAGTCAGCAAGAATTTCGCAAGCCCCGTCATGGCAGTTTGTTATCCCATCATTGCAGTTTGGCTCTTCTGTATAATAACACACTCGAATTTCCTCGCTTCTGTTTCCAGTAATATTGCAGTAATTTAAGTCATAGCACTTTCTTATTTGAAATCCGCAGAACCTTTCATCATACATATTTAATGAGCATGATGCCTCAATAAACTCAAAATCTTCTTTTGATATACTAATTGAGCTTCTTTTTGTGTTCTGGCATGTCTGCCAGTTCTCGCACCCTGGCTTTGGCTTGCATGGCGCCTTTCCTCCCCCTTCCCCGCCAACAAAAGGAGTGGGCTGCTGCGGGCATGAAACAAGATTAATGCTTAAATTCCACTGGATAAAAGTTGATAAATTTCCGTCTGTTGCAACAGCCCTTATAGTATGATTTCCAGAAACACCGCATCCAAAACTCCAGTTAAACCATGCAGAATTGCTTCCTGAAACATAATTTTTTAACACATCATCAACATACCAGTACAAATCTGGAATTGTCAAATCAGGGTCATAATAAGTTGCATTAAAATTCAAGTAATCAGTTGAATTTATATTCAAGCCCAAATTTAATGGATAATAAGACAGAATTTGAGGAGCTCTGTTTGCATCTGTTATTGTCAGGCTGAAATTAATGCATGAAGATAAATTTCTTTCATCCTGCCCGCATTCTGTTAAATTTGGATAGCTTGCACCCAAATCAGATGCGCAAATTATTATATTATAAATCCCCAAATCGCCAGAAGTAGGGGAAAACAGCATTGTTGCATTTCTGCTGATATTAAATATCTGCCTTCCTGAGATTGAAATATTAAATGTGAGATTTCCAGAATTCTGATTTCCATCTTCTGTATCTTGCACAGAAAGCTGTTTGTAAAATAAGTTGTTTTCTCCTGAAACCCATATAGTCTGAACTCCAATATTTTCTACTACAGGAATATTGTTGATTGCAAGAACAGAAATATTAAACATTCTGTTGTCAGCATACTGCCCGTCATCAACAGAAACATTCTCATAATAAACTCCAATATCTTTTTTCTGCAAGACTCCAGAAAATATTTCAAAATTGCTGAATGTCAGGTTAATTGAATTCTGATTTGATACAAAAAATGGGTTGTATGATGACAATGAAGGAGAAACTGAATTCTCATCCACATCTGTAACATTAAAAACATACAAAAAATATTTTCCCTCGCATATATGAGTCCCTTCTCCTATCTGCATGACAGGGGCAGAATTCGGCACATTCACATAAAAAATAACACTATTATTTCCTTGAAAATTGTAAGTATCATTTGCATACACAGTTAGTTTGTTGCTCCATCTTACAACATCAATTGTGATATTAGGAATAAATAAAATTCTGTCATAAACTATTTTGTTATGCCTCAAATCTTCAAGAGTATACTGCCAGTCACTTATTTGCCTGTTTGATGAAACATTTAAAGATAACAAATAAGAATCTCCTATATTAAAATTATAAGTGGTGTTGACTGGACTATGAATATTAACCTCAAACCCGCCCGAAATAGTGATAAATATTTTTCCAACACTTGTAACAGAAGCAAAAATAAAGTTTTTTATAATAATAAAAGGAGTAACAATAGAGGCAGGGTGATTATATATTATAAGCCAGACAATATTAAAAATTAAGATAAAAATGCATATAAACAACCATCTTTTCTTAAGCATAGGATAATAAAAAAGAACACTCTTAAATATCTTTCTATAATTCTGATATTCAAAAATTAAAAAATGCTTTCTTTTTTGTAATAATTGTAACATTTCCGTCGTAAAATCCTGGCTTAGTCTCAGCTGTTGCATAAGCAACAAAAACAATGGTTTTTTCCTCGCCCTTTTTCAGGAAAAAATTATTATCTGAAACTTTAAGAAAAATTGATATGCTTCCTTGTGAAGAAATTTCAATTTTTACAGGATAATTAAAATCATTTTTAATTGTTGTTTTAATTGACGAACTTCCTCCTGGCGCAATCTTCCCAAATGTAAGTGCAGTACTATTAACATCAAAACCATACCTGTCAGATATAATTATTTTTGCATAAACTACCTCTTTGTCCAGAATGAGCGAATAAGTTCTTAAATAACTGATTATATTAAATGCCGAAAGAATAAATATTAATACTATCAAAATAATTAAAATTTTATTTATTCTTTTCTTGCCAAGTCTATTTTCTTTTCTTTTTTCCAGCATTTTTCCTCAAGAAAAAATAAATTAAAGCTGCAATGAATAGCACGACTGCTGCACTAATCAGAACTATAAGCACAAAATTTAGCCCTTTCTTTTCTTTAACTTCTATATCTGCTATTACTCTTGTTGTCTTGTCCTCATAAAAAATGCTTATATCAGCTTTATAAATTCCAGCTTTAATTTTTTCTGCATTAAAATACCCTGAAAGATTTGTCTTCTGCCATGGACTCAAAGAAACAGAAGGAGTTTTAAAAGTGTCAAGAAGAGCATTGTTCTTGTCAGTAATATTTACCTCTGCAAAAATATTACTTACTTTATCATTCCAAAAACTTTCAATTTGAATATCAAACTTATTTAACTTTCCTGCTTCAAATTCTGAAGTCCAGTTAGTTATATTAACAAACAAGCCGCCAATTTTGAAAGTTTTCTCTATTTTTGTCTCATTTGCCCCATAATTCAATGTAGCAACCGCCTTGTAAAAGCCCGAGTTATAATTTGAAGTATTTAGTATTTTTTTAAAAAGTTTTTTTGTTTGTGTTGCAATGTCGCTTAATCCTAAATTCAGTGTTTCAATTTTGCTCTTGTTTGCGCCATAAATATCTACATAGACGCTTGCTGTAATGTTTTGTTCCCCTAAGTTAGCAACATCTACCTGAAAATTAATTGGCTCGCCAAGATTAATATCATTTACAGAAAAAGAGGATATTTCAGCATATTTTCCAGGATAAGGAACAAAAACTTCCACTAAAACCTCTACAGCCAAAGCAGTTCCTATTCCGCTAATTTCTTCATCACCAATTTCTTTAGCTCCTATTATAAGCCTGTTTTTTCCAACTTTGCTGATTTTGTCAGGAAGTCTGACAGTAATACTAAAAGTTCCAGGACCAGTCATATTTGTTTTATCAAATTCAACATATTCTTTAAGGTCTCCTGTTGCATATAATCCTATTTTCTGCTCTGGTGCAGGCCCTCTGACAAAAAAATTAACTGAAAAATTTATATTTGGTTGAAAATTAACATATGTTGATGCTGGCCCAACACCTAATGAAGCAGCAACACTATAACATTCAAGCAAAGACAAAAGCAAAATACAAGCTATAAATCCTCTTTTAGCATTCATATTCTTAAGACAAATTTTTTGTTTTTATATCTTTCTATTACAGGATATATACACTTAATATGATTTAAATTTATGTGAAAATATTGTTGTAATCTCAATTAATAAAACATATACCATATCCTCAAAAAATAACTGTTAATAACTTTTTATATTGGATTAATAAAAGAATTGCTGATATAATTTTTGAGAGATTAATAAAGTGATTATAAGTATACAATATCAAGTATACAATTAAACTTAACATTAATAAAAAATCAGATGTTTTTTGTGCTATATAAATTATTATTAAATTTTGAAATATTATAGAAAATAAATTAATATCAAAATATTATTTTGGCGCCAAAAATTTTCTTCTTACAAACATATTTCAGAGAATGCAGGAAAAAATAAAAAACTAACCGCTAGGATTTCCAGCAGTGGCAGTTATCACATCTGACCATGAACTTGTAGAATAATCATAAGGAATTTGAAGCAGAATATCTATATAAATCTCATTTGCTGCCTGAAGAAAACCAAGATGATTACAAAACTTTCCTCCGGTTGTTTTGTTTACATTGACAAATTTATACATTGTCTCACTGGTTGCACTGCAGGTTGTATTTGCCCCATTAGCTTCTTTGCTTGATATATTCCACATATATGCTTGTAAAGTTGAAGTTCCGCCAAACATATCTGACGCATCTTTAACTGTGCTAAGAGTAAGAGAAGCATTGCTTGTGCCTATATTTTCAAGTATAAGTGCTTTTGTTGTAGTAAGTCCTGTCGACCAGTTTCCTCCAACAACAGTAGGCGTTCCTTCCCCATAAGTAGTAAGAGTTGCATTAGTTGAACCAGTATTTATTGAGCCAATACTCCAATTTATCATCCATCTTGAGAAATTTATATCTCTGGCAGATATTATTGAAAGATTAACTGATCCAACATTAACTGCATATCCTGTTGTTGCTTTGTTAAGCTCAAATATCTTATTCAAAGTCACACCAAGATTGACAAATGCTATTGCAACTGCAATTACTGCCACTACCACCATTATATTATTGATATTCATTTTGAAATATTTGATATATTTCCCGGCCCAGCAAGAGGATTTGGTATTATGTATATCCCAACTGCTGCTTGAGATGATGTTGGCTCAGATGATATCTGAATCTGAGGAATATTTTTCATATTCATCTGAGCTATTGTAAGAATAACTGAGACTGCTGAAAGAATTATTGCTATTATAATAAGAATTATTACAATTTTTTCTTGCACCATTTTTCTTATATTTTAAATGTAGATTGTATTTATAAATCTTTCTTTCAATTTT
>Ga0194112_10006139_pt1 | contig 15997 bp, 15 predicted proteins | sample TA2MahC400mmetaG_FD_146191 | JGI IMG/M metagenome (GOLD analysis project Ga0194112, IMG submission 146191) | Freshwater microbial communities from Lake Tanganyika, Tanzania - TA2015016 Mahale Deep Cast 400m | ecosystem: Environmental > Aquatic > Freshwater > Lake | place: Tanzania: Lake... | reverse complement strand
GGCCGAAGAGGAGTTCAATCGGGTCGTTCAGGACGAGTACTTCGGGGTGATCACGGTGCGGCAGGTGTGGAGCGGGGTGGTCACAAGTTGTGCTTGGCACTCGGGACAGATTGCCCTCACCAACCGGCTGATTCCGAGGGATCTGAGCCGGGTGTGATCGAGCGGTGCGCCAGGCTAGTCCTCTAACCACGGCGTGCGGGAAGCCCTGCCCGCGCGCATCGCGCTCAGGATCCGCTCACGGCGACCACGTCAGTTTCGCTCTGCATCGCAGGATTCGCAGGCCGCTCGGCGAACCAACACAGCCATGCAACTCCAGGCGCTGTACAACCTAGAAGAGGCCTACCGGTTCATCCGCTGTTCTGACGATGCCCTCGACGACCTCTGCGCGCGGGCTAGCGAGGTACGAGATCGGGGCCGCGGCCGGCGCGTGAGCTTCTCGCCGAAGGTGTTCATTCCGCTGACGCGCCTGTGCCGGGATTTCTGCGGTTACTGCGCCTTCCGCCAGGATCCCGCCAGTGCCGACCGGCTCTACATGACGCCGGAGGAGGTCCTGGCGATGGCTAAGGCCGGCGAGCGCCTGGGCTGCACGGAGGCGCTGTTCACGCTGGGTGAGCGGCCGGAGCAACGATACCCGGAAGCGCGGGACTGGCTGGCCCGGCGGGGTTATCGCACCACCCTCGACTACCTGCGCGACATGTGCGCGCTTGTCCTGGATGAGACGGCGCTGCTGCCCCATGTCAACCCAGGGACCATGACGCGCGCGGAACTGGGGCGCCTGCGGTCGGTCAGCGCCTCTATGGGCCTGATGCTGGAGAACGTCAGCGAGCGGCTGTGCGGCCTGGGCGGCCCACACGAGTTCGCGCCCAGCAAACAGCCCCGGGCGCGCCTGAGGACGATAGAACTCGCCGGACAGCTGCAGATTGCTTTCACCACCGGCCTGCTCGTCGGGATTGGCGAGACGCCCGAAGAGACTGTGGACAGCCTCATGGCCATCCGGGACCTGCACGAACGGTACGGTCACATCCAGGAAGTCATCATCCAGAACTTCCGGGCCAAGCCTGGCACGCCGATGGCGGGCGCCACCGAGCCCACTGTCAATGATATGCGCCGCACAGTCGCCGTGGCCCGCCTCATTCTGGGACCGGAGGCCAACATTCAGGTGCCGCCTAACCTGACCCGCCGGGACTATCCGATCTATCTGCTCGCTGGGATCAACGACTGGGGCGGCATCTCCCCGATCACGATCGACTATGTCAACCCGGAAGCGCCCTGGCCGCAGATCACCGAACTGCGCCGCGAAACTGAGCGGCTGGGGTTTTCGCTGGTGCCGCGCCTGCCCATCTATCCGGAGTACGTGCGGACACGTCCGGAGTTCGTACCCGAGATGTTTCGGCCGCGCACCGATGTCCTGGTCGATGAGGAAGGTTACGTGCGAGGAGGAGTGGACCGCTATGCAGCCTGAGATGGGGACGAGACCGCCCTCGCTGGAGCAGGTGCTCCGGGCCATCCGGCCCGACGTGGCCGCCATCCTGGACGGGGCGCTGTGCGGCAAAGACATCGGCGTGGATGAGGCCCTGGTCCTCTACGGCACCGTCGGGGTGGACCTGCACGCCACGGTGATGGTGGCTGATGAACTCCGCCGGCGCACGGTCGGTGATGTGGTCACCTACGTGATCAACCGCAACATCAACTTCACGAATGTCTGCATCAAGCGATGCGGGTTCTGTGCCTTCAGCCGGGACTACCGGGAGGAAGAGGGCTATTTTCTGCCTCTGGAGGAGATCCTGCGCCGGGCGAAGGAAGCGTGGGACCTTGGCGCAACAGAGGTGTGTATCCAGGCAGGCCTGCCGCCGCAGATGGAAGGCGACTTCTACATTCAACTCACACGGGCGATCAAAGAAGCACTCCCCGAGATGCACATCCACGGGTTTTCCCCGGAGGAGGTGCTGTACGGCGCCATTCGTTCTCGGTGCACGATCCGGGAGTACCTGCAGGAACTCAAAGCCGCAGGCGTGGGCAGCCTGCCCGGCACGGCGGCGGAGATCCTGGACCAGGATCTCCGGGACCACATCTCGCCCGGCCGCATTACCGTGGAGCAGTGGATTGAGGTGATCACGACCGCGCACGCCCTGGGCATCCCTACGACCTCCACGGTGATGTACGGGCACGTGGAGACAGATGCGCACAAAGTGCGCCATGTGGTCTTGCTGCGAGACCTGCAGCGGGCCACGGGAGGGTTCACGGAGTTCGTGCCGTTGAGCTTCGTGCACACAGAGGCGCCCATGTTTCGGCATGGGTTCGTGGATGGCGTGCGGCCTGGGCCCACAGGGGCGGAGGTGCTCAAGGTCCACGCCATCTCCCGCATCATGCTAAACAACGCCATTCCCAACCTGCAGGTCTCCTGGGTGAAGGACGGGCTGCGGGGAGCGCAGACGCTGCTGGCTGCCGGCGTCAACGACATGGGCGGAACACTCATCAACGAGAGCATCTCCACGGCAGCCGGTGCCGGCTACGGCCAGATAGTCCGGCCCGCCGAGTTCCGCCGGCTGATCCGGGACGCCGGCCGTATCCCGGCCGAGCGCACCACCACCTACGGGATCCGGCGGCTGTTCGATGGCAGCGACGAGCCCGTAGACCCGCTGGACCTGTTGGGCGCGGACGTGGAGGAGCGATTCGGCTCCTACCATCGCCTGATCAAGATAGACAGGTTCCGTTACCGGCATCCGAGAGCTGGGAGATCGCGGTAGTACGGTGCACGTGAGACCTGGATCCTCCACGAGCAGCGGGCTCGTTACGGCACGGGACTACGTGAGGCTCGTGCGCGTCATCCAACAAGACCCCTGGCGTGCACGACGGCCTGGAGTCGATCGGCGTCTGGCATCCAGCGGCGCTGTTCGGCGGCTTCGTCCTGGGGAAGACCGCCTGGCGCATCTGTGGCCGATGTGCGTGGCGTGCACACCGACGACCGGTCTGTGCTCGAATTCCCGACGCTCCGATCGCTCTACGCCGACACCGGTCCAGTGATCGATCAACTACTCTATCGACCTGCGCGGCTCCGCCTTTCCACCGGTCGCGGGGTTTGATGCTTCAAGGGATCTGGACGCGGATACTACCTACCTGACGGGGGTTGCGCACGCCCCCTGAGGCGCCTGGCGCTTGGCACTCTCTAAACGGAGTGCCGATCCGCACGGCTCCCTGGCCGGGCCACGTTCCATGTCGGGGGTGGCCAATGAGTACAGAAACGCCAACCATCGCCTTCAGGCTAAGGCTGCCTACGAGCGTGCCATTGCGCTCGACATGCGCCAGGTCGAAGCGCGAGTGGCGTTGGGTGAGATGGCGCTCAAAGAAGGCGAGGCCAGCCGTGCGTTAGGACTGGAGAGGGCCGCCCTACGGATGGAGCCGGACAACGTGCGGGTCAGGCGTCTCGCCTTCTGAGGCGAGGCCCGGCTCAGCCAGCAGAGGCAGGAGCATCAGCCGGCGGCCCCGAATCCCAGTTATGAACCACATGCTCGAGCAGCGGTGCAGGTGGACGCGGGGGAATTCACCCCGCGTCAGAATAGGGAAGTCGGTGGTCCCGCCAGCAGGTGGGAGAGTCCGACGCGGTCCCGTCGCTGTGACGGTGAGCAGGCATCCCGTTTTGCCACTGGGGATGCGCCCGGGAAGGCTGGATGCCTGCGATGACCCGAAGCCAGAAGACCTGCCTGCACCGTGCCGCACGCCTTCGAGGCAGAGGAGGTGGGCAGATGTTTCCCCTTTCCGGCCGCCGCACCGCTGCGGCGGTTATTGTTTGGTTCCTTGCACTTGTGACACCGCTCGCCGCCCAGGAACCTCCGCCTGAGTTTGAACTCCCGGATGTCATCTCGCCCGGCCGGCGGCCCCAGCCGGCCGGGACCAGCCCGGCGTACGTGACGGCGATTCCGGGTGAGGAACTCCGAAGGATGGGGTTCTTGACCCTGGGCGAAGCACTGGCATTTGTCGCCGAGGCCTACGTCAGGATCACGGGGACTGGGCTTGGCGGAGTGCAGCAGGCCTCCATTCGCGGATCCACTCCGCAGCAGGTGCTGGTGCTCCTCGATGGCGTTCCCCTCAACGCGACCGCGCAATTTGGCGTGAATCTGGCGACGATCACCCTGGCCGACGTGGAGCGCGTCGAAGTGCTGCGCGGTCCCTACTCCGCTATTCAGGGCAACTTCGCCGTGATTCAGGTCACAACCCGCTCGCGGCCGGGTCGTACAGCCGTGGTATCGTCTGGCAGCTATGGCACTCTGCAGACCGCGCTGAGGCTGGATGGTGGCACGGCGGGGCTCCGCTTTGGCCTGGGGAGCGAGATTGCGGCGACATCGGGGTATCGACCGAACGGCGATGCCACCCGGTGGACGGGCAGCGGGCGGCTCGCCTGGGGGGAAGCGTCGCGCGGAATGTTCTCCCTCAGCGTGCATCGGACGACCGGGGATGCGGGGGTGCCGGGGCCCACGTATTTCCCCTCACTGTCCGATCGGCTGGCCGATGGGCGGACAGCAGTGGCCTTCGAGTGGGCGAGGAAGGCGGCCGATGGCTCGCGCCTCCTTCGCATCTGGTCGTTGGAGGATACGCTTCGGTCTACCTCGCCGGATTTCGGCTTTGTCTCAGAGAGCATGGGCTCGGCCGTTGGCGCAGAGTGGCAGCAGGTCGCGCGACTGGGGCATGGCGGCATTTTCACATGGGGGCTTGAGTGGCAGCAGGCTTCCTTTGCGCTCCAGTCGACCTTCTCGGCGTTTTCGTCCAATGCCAGCAGCGCGACCGGGTACGCGCAGTACGACCTGCCTCTTGGTGGGCGCACGTTGGTCGGGGCGGGACTGCGCTATGAAGCGCATTCGGTCTACGGGGGCCGGCTCGACCCACGGGCCGGATTCGTCTACTTTGTTTCGCCGACGCTCCGCCTCCGTGGGGGACTGGGCCGAACCTCCCGGGCTCCGAGCTTTGGGGAACTCTTCTTTCCGTTTTGCAGCAACCCGGCTCTGCGACCCGAGCAGGCCTGGGCGACGGATCTTGGCCTTGAGGCGGCCGCGCGTCCGGGGCTGCTGGTCCGCGTCAACGGTTTCTATACCGATGCACAGAACCTGATCATCGGCGGCTGCAATCCACAAAATATCGGGTCCGCGCGGGTGGCGGGTCTTTCGGCAGAAGTTGTCGGGCGGCTGAGCGACCGGTGGTCGATCATGTGGAATCTCACCGTCTCGGATGGTATTGACCGGACGACGGGGCTGAGCCTGCTTCGTGTCCCGCCCGCGCAGGCGAATCTCGTGCTCCGGCATAGCGCAGGAGGCGGAATCGCGATCTCGCTCCTGGCGAACTTCGTATCCGAGCGGCCCGACCTGGACTTCAGCACCTTCCCGGCAACCCGCATGACTCTGCAGGCCTACGCGACCATCGGCCTGCGCGTTGAGCGGATGGTGCGAGGCGTGACGATTCGGGTGGGCGTAGACAACCTTCTGGACGCGCAGTACGAGACGCTCAGGGGGTTCCCCGCCCCGGGCCGGACCTACTTCGTGCAGCTGGGCGGCTCGTTTTGAGGCAGTGTGGAGGCAGCCGAGGCGGTGAGGGAATCCATCCTCGTATCTTGGAGCGGCGGGAAGGATAGCTGCATGGCTCTCTGGGCTGTGGTGCAAGAGAGCAGGTATCGCGTCGCCGTGCTCCTCACTACGATCACCGAGGGGTATGATAGGATTAGCATGCACGGCGTGCGCCGTGCGCTGCTCGAGCAGCAAGCCGTGGCGCTTGGCCTCTCGCTGCACGGGGTTCTGATTTCCCCTCAGGCAACCAATGAGGTCTACGAGGCCCGGATGGAGGCGGCGTTCCGCGCCTACCGTGAGGCGGGCGTCACCACTGTGGCCTTCGGAGACCTGTTTCTGGAGGACATCCGCCGCTATCGAGAGGAATGGCTGGCTCGCATTGGCATGCGCGCTATCTTTCCCCTGTGGCACAAAGACACTACCGCGCTGGCGCGGGCGTTCGTCGATCTGGGCTTCAAGGCCACTGTGGCCTGTGTCGACAGCCGTGTGCTCGACCGGTCCTTTGCCGGACGGACGTTTGATCACGGGTTTCTTGGGGACCTGCCAGCCAGGGTGGACCCCTGTGGTGAAAACGGCGAGTTTCACACTTTTGTGCACCATGGGCCTCTCCTTTGCTCGCCGGTGGCGCTGACGCGGGGGGAAGTCGTGCGGCGCGAGTTCTGGTACTTCTGTGACCTCTTGCCTGCACACGCCTAGTCGATAAAGGAGGAAACCGCCTTATGAACATACCCCGGCTGCTTGTCTTAATAACGATCATCATGGCCGCGGCGGCCTCCCGCCTGCTGCCGCACCCTCCAAATGTGGCGCCGATCGGCGCCATGGCTCTGTTTGGCGGCGCCTCTTTCGGCGATCGCCGCCTGGCCTTCGTGGTGCCCCTGGCCGCCATGATTCTCAGCGATCTGGTCATCGGCTTCCATCGGACGCTGCCGTTTGTCTATGGGGCGTTTGCGCTGATCGTCCTGATCGGATTTTGGCTGCGGCGCCATCGCACCACGCTCGGGGTCGTGGGGGCGATGCTGGCTGGCTCCATTGTGTTTTTCCTACTCGCGAATTTCGGGGTGTGGGTTCTGGGGTCGTTCTACCCTCGTACTCTGGAGGGGTTGTTGGCCGCCTACGTCGCGGCGATTCCTTTCTTCCGGAACACGGTGGTAGGTGATCTCTTTTACGCCACAGTCCTTTTCGGCGGCCAGGCGCTGCTCGAACGCAGCTACGGTGTGCTTCGTGAGCATCAGCGCACAATCCCCGGACAGCCGTGAACGTGGCAGGAGGGAGACAGTGCAGCGGCTGCACCCCTTACCATCCCGCAGCTACACGGAGCGGAAGTGGCATGAAGCTTGGAGCGGGAACGGCCCTGGGTGTGCTCGCCGCGGTGGCAGCACTGCTGGCGGCCGGTCTCTTGCGGCATGAGGCAGGGCAGGTACCTTCACCAGACCACAGGCGGTCTGGTGGAGCATCTGAAATTCCGGCCCCTTCCGCGGCCCAGGAGGCTGGGCTAGACACAGCGGAAGAGGCGGGGACGCCCACACTGTACGGCGCGACGACAGGGGCTGCGGGAGTCCGCACCCTTCGCGCCGGCATGCGCCAGCGGAGGACGAGACCGGCGCACGTGAAGGCGCGCCTCGTTGCGCCTCAAACGCGCGTCCCGGCTGGCAGCATGAAAGCGCCATCCTCAGAGGCCGCTCGCCCGTCGGCCGCTGCTGGCAAACTCGACGTGTCCCCCGCGCTTGTCGAAGGCGGGCCAGATGCAGACAGAGTCGACCATCGGGAGGAGACTGCTCTCCCCGCCCCCGTGGTATCCCAGGATCCGGTGACGCCGTCACCACTCCCCCCAGCGTCCCCGCCCTCAGCCAGCTCATCACCGGCGCCTGCAGCGGAACCGGTGCTCACGCCGCCGGTCCCGCTTGCCCTCGACCCGCCGCGGCATCCGGATGCCTGGAGGGTCGTGGTGGAGCATTCGGGTCTGTCAGCGGTGGCTCGCGCTGTACCCGTTACCGCGCGCGTGCGCCTTCGCCTTGTGGTGCAGGCGGACGGGACCGTTGGCAGCGTCGGGGTCGCCGTTTCGTCTCGCCGCGCAGATCTCGACGCTGCGGCTATCGACGCGGCGCGCGCCTGGCGCTTCCTCCCCGCGCTCCGCGACAGGGCTCCCATCGAGAGCCGAGTGTTGATCTGGGTTGTGTTCGTCATGGAACCATGAGCCAGCAGGACCGCCGTATCGTCCTCGCCACCGATCCCTGTCGGAGGTAGTGCGGTGCGGTCTAGGCCGGCAGCACTTTGAGCAGCCGGGCCATCTCGATGGCCGCAAGCGCCCCTTCGCGGCCCCGATTCCACTCGTCGGTGACGCGCGCCACCGCCTGCGCGGGATCATACACCGATAACACCTGATAGATCACCGGCACACCCGTTTCTGATGCCGCCGCAGCGATGCCGGACGCGGCTTCACGCGAGACGTGCTCGAAGTGCGCGGTTTCCCCTTTGATCACACAGCCCAGACAGATCACGGCATCGTAGCGCCCCGACCGCGCCAGCCGCCTGGCCACGGGCGGAATCTCAAAGGCGCCCGGCACCCAGGCGATGTCGACGTCCTGCGCGCCGTGATCGGCCAAGGTACGCTGCGCAGCGTCGAGCAGTTTTTCGGTAATCGGCCGGTTGAAGCGGCTAACCACAATGGCAAACCGCAGCCCCCTGGCGTCGTGATCGCCCGTGAATTGCTCTCCCGCTGGGTTCACTGGCATCACTCCATTGTGAGCAGGTGGCCGAGCTTATCGCGCTTGGTCTGCAGGTAGCGGATGTTTTCGGGCCGCGGGGGGACTTCCAACGGGATCCGTTCCACGATCTCCAGGCCATAGGCCGGCAGGGCCGACTCTTTCAGCGGATTGTTCGTGAGCAGCCGGATCCGGCGGATGCCAAGATCAGCGATGATCTGGGCCGCCACGCTGTACTCCCGGGCATCCGGTGGGAAGCCGAGGAGCTCGTTGGCCTCGATGGTGTCCTTGCCCGCATCCTGCAGCGCGTACGCCTTGATCTTGTTGAGCAGGCCGATGCCGCGCCCTTCCTGGCGCACGTAAACCACCACACCCTGCCCTTCACTGGCGATGCGGGTCAGCGCGGCCTGCAGCTGATCGCCGCAGTCGCAGCGCAACGACCCCAGCACGTCACCCGTCAAGCACTCGGAGTGCACTCGGACCAGGACGGCGGTCTGAGCATCCCACGTCCCCGTGACCAGTGCCAGGTGCGTACTGTCGTCCGCGTTGCTGCGGTAGGCGACCATGCGGAACGGGCCGTGCCGGGTCGGCAGCTGGGCTTCGGCCTCGCGATGCACGAATCTGTCGTGCTGCAAACGGTACGCAATCAAGTCGGCGATAATAATCAGCTTCAAGCTGCGACAAAGATCTTCGCATCCCGTACCAGGCGGACTGGATCGATCTTGTCCAGCGTGTCATGCGGGGTGTGCCACCACCGGCTAAAGATATGGCTTGTAAATTGACGATTAATAATGGTATAGTGTCTACATGAGGCGGGTCCTTGCCGCCCTCGCCGTGCATCTGCTCGCGGCGGTGCCCACCACGCAGGCACAAACTGCGTTGCAGCCCTTTCAAGCGGCCGTTGGTGGCTACGTCATCGGCTACCCGCGGGGATGGGAGGTCGCCCCAGCCGCAGACGGCAGGGCGGTTGCCTTCTTCGGTCCGCCGGTCCTCCTCCGGGGCGCGACGTTCCGGCCCAACATGGTGCTCTCCGTCACTCCCACGCCGCAGGGCGTGGACGACCGTCAGGTCGTCGCCACGGCGGAAGCCGCGCTCGCACAGGCGATGCCAGGCCTGCGGCGCCTGGGGCAGGAGACGATCAGCGCGGACGATGGCCGACCCGTCACGGTCGGCTACTACCTGGCTGATGGCTTGGGGGGCCGCCTGTACCTGGTGTTGGGCGTCGCGCAGCGAGACGCGCGGCTGGCGACCGTGCTCGGGATGACCTCACCCGACCTAGTCGGCTACCGGATCCATGCGGGGCTGTACCGGGCCGCGATCCTCTCCTTCCGCATGAGATAGGGGTGACCGCCCACCCCCTCACTCGATGAGAGCCACGTGAGAGAGGACTAGGCTACAGATGTCGGTGCGCGTGCCGCAAGCAGCGGCGCGCCGGCAGGCTGGGTGCGACCCGTGCCTCTCACCCATGGCCACGCTCTGTCTTTCCCAGACGGGAGGCATGGTCCATTCCCTTGCAGGAGGAGTGCCTCCGGAGGTTGAGTGCCTGGAGCCTGCCAGGAATCAGGGACGCGGCGGAGCAGCCGCACGTGCGGACAGGCACCCGGGTTCTACACGAACGCCCCCTTGGAGGCCGGATCTCCGTAGTGGAAGACAGGCGACGGCTGAGGGCACTGACAGGGATATGACCCCGGTCATCTCCCCGCCCCCCAAAGATGTGACTGGGGTGAGACGACAGGTGCGGCCTGCCGTGCTAGGGTGGGAGCGCCAGGATGGCAGGCTGCGTGTCGAATTCTATCGCCGGGCCCGCCCTATGATGGACGGGAGGCGATGCAGGAGGGGGCGATGCTGACGTCAGGCGGCGTGCTGCGTCTCTTCTCGTTCGCGCGGTTCGGGTTCTATCTTTTCCTGCTGATCTCGTATGCCACCGGCCAGCCTCCGCTGCCCCCTGGCCGTCTGCCCCTGGTGGGCGGCCTCGTCCTGGGACTGGCGCTGATCGGCGTCGTGCTGGGGCGCGGCGTCCGGCCCCGGCTCGTCGCGCAGGGGCTGATCGCCGCGGAAGCGGTCCTGATCTTCGGGATCGGCGTCCTTGCCCAGGCCCGGGGGCTGTTTGCCATCCTGTACTTCATCCCGGTGGCCGAGGCGGTCTTCGTGTTTGCCAGGCCGATGCCGGTGATCCTGGCCTGTTATTTCTTGCTGGGCGTGAACCTGGTGCTGGCGACCCCGGCGCCGTTCTTCTGGGCGGTCGCCGGGCCTCTCCTGGGCTACGCCCCGGGGTTTGCGGCCCTGGCTGGCCTGAGCCTGCTGGTGGCAGAGCACGACCGAGGCCGACGCGAGATCACGACCCTCTATCAGCGCCTGGAGGAGACGCACGGGCAGCTGCAGCGCTACGCCGTCCAGGTGGAGCAGCTGGCTGTGGTGCGCGAGCGGGCGCGGCTGGCCCAGGAGATCCACGACACGGTCGCGCACGCCCTGACCGGGATCATCGTCCAAGTCGATTGCGGCCGGCGCCTCGTCCGTGAGCAGCCGGCGCGGGCGATCGAGGCGTTGGGCAAGGCCGAGATGCTGGCCCGCCAGGGGCTGGACGAGATCCGTCGCGCGGTCCGGGCCGTGCGGCCCGAGGCGCTGGAGGCGGCCGGGGGCCTGGCGGCCGTGCGGCGGCTGGCGCGGGATTTTCAGGGAAGCACGGGCATCGCAGTGTTGCTCCAGACCCAGGGGGCGGTGCGGCCCCTGCCGGCAGCAGCCGAGGTTGTCCTCTACCGCGCATTTCAGGAAGCCCTCACCAACGCCGTGCGCCATGCGCAGGCCCGCCGCGTGGAGGCGGCGCTCCAGTACGTGGGCGAGGGCGTGGAGCTACGCATCACCGATGACGGGGTTGGGACCGACGGCCCAGGCCAGGTGGCGGGCCTCTCCGGCATCGCCGAGCGGGCGGAAAGTCTGGGCGGATGGGCCCGCTTCGGCGGGCGGGCCGGGGAGGGGTTTGAAGTGACCGTGTTCGTCCCGACCGGAACCGGTGAGGTCGCGTCTGCCCAGCCATTGCCGGCAGATCCGAACGGCCGTTGAGGCTGCCGAAAGCGCACAACCCGCATGGAACCGATCCGCATTCTCATCGCCGACGATCAGACGCTGATGCGGGAGGGGCTGCGGACGATCCTCGAGACCCAGCCCGACCTGCGGGTGGTGGGCCTGGCCGCCACCGGCACGGAGGCCATGGCGCAGGTCCGGGCGCTGCGTCCCGACTTGACGCTGATGGACGTGCGGATGCCCGAGATGGATGGGGTCGAGGCCACCCGGCGCGTCCACGAGGCCGCACCGGAGGTGCAGGTCCTCATGCTCTCGACCTACGACGACGATGTGCTCGTCATCGAGGCGCTCAAAGCCGGCGCGACCGGATATCTGCTGAAGGATTTCCCGTCCGAGGAATTGATCACGGCCATCCGGACCGTGCATCACTCTCGGGGCATCCTGATCCCGCCGGCCATGGCGGCCAGGGTCATGGACAGGCTGGCCGACGAGCGCGCCCGGCCCGAGCGTGGGGAGGGGAGGGAGCCCGCGCGAGCCGGGATGCCGGCCGCGACCGCCCAGCCGACCGAGCCGCTGACGCCCCGCGAGGAAGAGATCCTCCGCCTGGTGGCGCGAGGGCGGTCGAACCAGGAGATCGCCCGGGTCCTCTTCCTCACCGAGGGCACCGTCAAGAACTGCATCAGCCGCATCTACGCGAAGCTCCCCGCCCGCGATCGCGCCCAGGCGGTGCTCTACGCCATCGAGCGCGGGATGACGGAGACCTGACCGGCTCAACCCGGCAGCCGCGCCTCCGTCTGGCACGGTGATGCGCGGAGAGTGGACAGGCACCAGAGCCTGTGGAGACCGGCGTGGTCAAGGCACCGAGTCGCGGGACGAACGGACGCTCAGCGGGGCTTAGCCTCCAGGACGCAGACCATGTTTACGCCGTGGCCCCGGATGGTCAGCCCGTGCTCCGCCGCCAGGGCATCAGCATGCTCGTGCAGGTACGCCGCCAGCTGCCCGGGCCGCTTGAACGGAAACGGCACTTCCGGGCTCGCGGCGCTGGCCGCTTCCGCCACCTTCGCAAAGAACTCGTCGACGCGCAGCGTCTGCGGCCGCGCGGCGCTCTTGACCCACCGGGCGAGCGCTTCCCCCATGGGGTCTGCGCCTTCGACCTCCGAGAACGGCTGGGGCATGTTGAGGTCGAAGGCCAACCACTTGTGCTGCGTGTCGTAGACCCCGACGAACTTGCATCGCTCCACCAGCCCCAACTGCCGCAGCGCTCCCGCGGCCCGCGCCATCATCACGACGGGCCAGTGGTCCCTGGAGCCGGTGCCCGTCCGGTGGATCCGCACGCTGTCCGGCGCCTTCGCCGACCCGATCCTGACTACAAGGTAGCGGTCGCGGACCCGTTCGCTCAGGTACAGCCGGATCGCGTCAAACGGCTTGTCCGGACTCAGGCTGTACACGGCCGCCGTGTTCAGCGTCAGCCGGCCGTCCCCAGGCAGCGCCAGCACAGGCCGGCGGTCGACCGGCAGCCTGGCCGGGCGGATGAGGACCAGATCGTCTTCACGGATCGTCGGAGGACTGGCGGGCCGCTCCCGGCGGTATACCCTACTCCCTGGGTCTGGCACAGTATTCCTCCTTGATGGCGAAGTGTCGATTACGGCGACAGCATAGCATGTCTGTCTGGAAAGGAGCAACCTATGCAGGATCGGTCAACTGCTTCGACACCTCATTCGGCCGACGGCACAGCCCTCACGGGGGCGTCCGCCGACGAGCTCGGGGCCCTGCTGGCGTACGTGCCCGACCGCCTCCGGCGCCTCATCGACGCGAATCGCCTGGACGCGCTCGTGGAGATCGTCGTGGATCTGGGCCGCCCGGTCCAGCTGCGCTTTCCCGGCGACTACGTCCTCCTGCCCCACGTGGCGACCGTGGAGGACCTAGAGTACGTGGTGCAGCGGGCGGGCGCCTTTCGCGCTGACAGCCGGACCGGCATCGACGGGACGCTGCATCGCCTGAGCGCGATTCGGAACCGCTACCGGGACCTCGTCGGCGTCACTATGCGCGTGGGGCGCCATCTGCCGGGGGCCGCCTGGCCGCTGCGCCCGTGGTTGGAGCGGGGCGACAGCCTGCTGATCCTGGGCGCGCCCGGCACGGGCAAGACCACCCTGCTGCGGGACGCCACCCACATCCTCGCCACCGTCCTGCGCCGCCGGGTCGTCGTGGTCGACACCAGCAACGAAATCGGCGGCGGGGGCAACGTGCCGCACCCGGCCATCGGCACGGCCCGCCGCCTCCAGGTCCCCGACCGGGCCGAGCAGTACCGGCTGCTGCTGGAAGCCGTCCAGAATCACACCCCAGAGGTCATCGTCATCGACGAGATCGGCACCCGCCAGGAGGCCGAGGCGGCCGCGACCATTGCCGAGCGGGGGGTGCAGCTGCTCGCCACCGCCGACGGCCGGACGCTGGCCAACCTCGTCCGCAACGCCGCGCTGAACTTGCTGCTCGGCGGCATCGGCACGGTCCCCCTCACCGAATCGATGGCCCTGCTGCGCGGGGTCGTCGGCGCCGCGGCTGGCCGCCATACCGTCCGGGAGCGCCTCCAGCCGCCCCCTTTCACGGTCGTCGCGGAGCTGCTCAACGACGACCTGCGCACCATCGTCCTCTACCCGGATGCCGCGCTGGCGGTCGACGCGCTGCTGGATGGTGAGCGCGCGGAGGCGGTGTGCCTCTCCGCGCGGCTCACGCCGGAGTTCATCAGGCAGTCCCTGGCCGCTCAGCAGGCGGAGGCGGATCGCGCGGTCCTGGCAGACGCGTCGCCCGCGCCCGCCCCTGATTCTAGTCCGCACACCGACTCGAACACCGGCGGCGGAGACGCGGATGCGGCAACGGCGCAGGACTGATCAATGTCACACCAACGGAGTCTGACACACTGCGCCATCCCTCCGCGATGACTGCGATTCGCTCGTCGTCATGCATCCATTCAGCGCATGATTCTCGGGGCAGGCCAGATCCGGTATCGGCAGGTGCCGCGGGCAGAGTGGAAGGTCTTCCTACCCAACGCCCATGCAGGCCACCTTACCTGGAAGGAGCTCGAGCCAATCAAGCCATGCTGGTAAGCTGCCGCTTCGCAACGAGGAGCGGGCGCGAAGGCGGAAATCAGCCCAGAGAGATATGGATGTCGATGAGGACGGATCTATTTCCCACCGCGATGGAACCTCCATTCCGATCTGCGGCATGCTCTACGCAGACCTTCAGCGCCTGCGGTAGTCGGTACTCTCCGTGCCGCCTAAGGAGGTCATCGCCAAGGAGCGATTCTGCTCCATCATCGAAAACCGCGAACTGCTTTGGGCATCACAGGGTACCCAGCAGGAGGATACCCATCTTGACGATCAGCCCGCGGCCGACTCGTCTCCAGCGATTTGCTCCAGGCTGCGCCCGCGGGTTTCTAGGCCGGCGACCGTCACGACAAGGGCCGTCACCACGAGCGCGGCTGCCAGGGGAATCAGGAAACCGAGCATCGAGTTCCCGCTCGCAAGCAAGCGTCCTAGGAGGTACGGACCCACGACGCCACCCAATCTTCCCGTTGCGCTCACCAAGCCGCTACGGCCAACCCGGACGGCAGTAGGAAAGACTTCGGCCGTATAGAACGCGAAGACGCCTCCAATCGAGATCATGAAGAGCACGAGGCTACTAATGGCCAGCAAGATAAGCGGCGTCAACTTGCCTGCCGTCGCACTTGTTCCCAGGACGCCCGGTGTCAACGCGGCTCCGATCGCGTAGGCGACCAGCGTCCACCGCGTGCTCCATCTTGCGATGATGTGGGCTGTGACGGCGAACGCGGGGATCGCGATGAGGGCCGACAGGGCCAGATAGCCTGAGGCCGCGACGCCCGTATACCCCATCCGTCGGAGCAGGGTCGGAACCCATGTGAGAAATCCATAATTTGCCAACCCCCAGGCGAAAGCGAAGAGCCCGAAAGCCAGGGTGCGCCCGTAGAGCCTCCGCGCACCAGTGAAATCTGCCACAGCACGAAGGAGCGTCATCGCCGTGGCGGTCTTGGCAATCGAACCCACCAGTGTCTCCGCGGCGGCCCTTGCCTCCTTCAGCCGGTTGCGTGCCAGCAGGTAGCGGGCCGACTCGGGCATTACCCTGCTCCGAAGCCCGAGGATCAGGACTGCGGGTGGGAATTGCACCAACCACATCAGCCTCCAAGCAATGTCGGGGGTACAGCGCGGTTGCGACGGTGGCGATGAAGGCCGCAAGGGCATATCCTGCGGTGGCTCCGACGATACTCAAGAACAGGAGCGGCCTCCCACGCACACGGATGGGGAGATTACTCCGCAGCTAGCGTGAACACGATCGGCGCCTCGCCGCCCACGCCCAGCCCCATCACTAAGCACGCAACAAGCGATTGCCAGTACTGTAGGGTTAGCCCGCAGAGGGCGGCTGCCGAGAACATCCCTACCGTCCATAAGAGCGTTGCCCGGCGGCCGATCCGGTCTGCCGCGAAGCCCCACAGGACTGAGCCGACCATCGTCCCGGAGAGGCCAGCGATAGGCAGATAGGAGGCACTTACCGCCGAGAGTCCCCACATCTGGCGCATGCCCGGGATCACGAACGAAATGGTGAATGGCTTAGCGTAGTCGAGCACTAACGCTCCAAGCAGCGTTCCGAGGAAAAGGAACTGCCGTTGGGCCAACGGCGCGTGGTCTAATGCCGCGATGATCGAAATCCCAA
>Ga0194112_10006137_pt1 | contig 16006 bp, 13 predicted proteins | sample TA2MahC400mmetaG_FD_146191 | JGI IMG/M metagenome (GOLD analysis project Ga0194112, IMG submission 146191) | Freshwater microbial communities from Lake Tanganyika, Tanzania - TA2015016 Mahale Deep Cast 400m | ecosystem: Environmental > Aquatic > Freshwater > Lake | place: Tanzania: Lake... | reverse complement strand
CGTGACATCACCCGTGGCGGCGGCGGCGATGTCGTCGAGGCGCCGCGGGCCGTCGCCGGCGGTGTAGGGGATGCGGATGTCGGGGGTGATGGCGTAGCGGGGCATGGCGTCCACGATGGCCGAGATGGGGCGGCTGCTCTCCCGCGCCAGTTCGGCGGCGCGCAGGATGCTGTAGAGCCCGTCGTCGCCCCCGTCGAGTTCGCGGTAGAAGAAGTGGCCGCTCAGTTCGCCCCCGAAGGCCGCGTCGTCCGTGATCATCCGCGTCTTGATGAACGTGTGGCCCGACCGCTCGAGGATGGGCACGCCGCCGCAGGCGGCCACGGCGTCCAGCACGGCCCGCGAGCACTTGAGGTCCAGCACGACTTTGCTTGGAGTGCGGGCTTCAGCCCGTATCTTCTCTTCTGCGGCACCGGGATACGGCCTGAAGGCCGCACTCCGAACGCCTGGGGCCGGAGGAGACGGCCTGAAGGCCGCACTCCGAACGGGGCCGAGGATGTGCTGGGCGAGGAGGAGGATGGCCTGGTCGCCGGTGAGGGGGCGGCCGAGGTCGTCCACGAGGGCCAGGCGGTCGCCGTCGCCGTCGAGGGCGACGCCCAGCGCGGCGCCGCTGCGCCGCACGGCGTGGGAGAGCGCTCCCAGGTTCTCGGGCACGCTAGGATTCGGCGAGCGGTTGGGGAAGGCGCCATCGGGGGTGCAGAAGAGCTCGACGACGTCGTAGCCGAGGCGTCGGAGGACGCGGGGGGCCAGATGGGACGACGTGCCGTTGCCGCAGTCGAGGACGAGCCTCAGGTCCTCGCCTGGCTTCGCCGATGCGCAGAGCCATTCGACATAGTCGTCCTCGACGGCGAGCTTCGTCACTTCGCCCTTGCCTTCGACGAAGCGGCCGGAGGCGAGGGTTTGCTCGACGCGGGCCATCTGCTCCTCGGTGATGGGGAGGGGGCCGAGGGTGAGCTTGAGGCCGTTGTCGCCCGCGGGGTTGTGGGAGGCGGTGACGATGGCGAGGGCGTCGGGGCGGAGGCGTCGGGCGGCGAAGTAGGCGACGGGGGTGGGAACGATGCCGAGGTCGCTCACGCGGCAGCCGGTGTCGGCGAGGCCCTCGATGAGGGCGGCCTTGAGGGCTGGGGTGCTGGGCCGCACGTCGCCCGCGGCCAGCACGTGGGGCGCGTCAGCCTGTTCCCGCAGGAGCGAGCGGATGGCGCGGCCGAGGCGGGCGTAGAGCGTCTCGTCCAGTTCAGCGGGGTAGGCCCCTCGGATGTCGCAGGCCTTGAAGATGCTCATGGTAGGGGGAAGCTCAAAGCCGGAAGTCCAGCAAAACGGAGCAGAGCCCGCGGAGAGGTTCGTCATGCCGAGCCAAGCCGAGGCATCTCTCCGAGGGTGCGGGAGAAGAGAGATTCCTCGACTTCGCTGCGCTCCGCTCGGAATGACCCCGCCGCATTGCTTGTGCTCACGCCGTCTTGTCCTCGGGCGGCGCGGGGCTGGTCGGCACGAGGATGGGGATGCCGTTGTTCTCGTCGCGGTGGAGCTCGCCGCCGGCGAGAAGGGTGTCCACCTCGCTGCCTTCGAGGGATTCATACTTGAGGAGAGCGGCGACGATGCGCTCGACGGCGTCGCGTCGGGCGGCGAGGAGTTCTTTTGCGTGGGCGTAGCACTGGTCAATGATCTGGCGAATCTCGCCGTCAATGGCCACGGCCGTGGCGTCGCTGATGGCCTTCACCCGCGTGATCTCGCGGCCGAGGAAGAGGTGCTCCTCGTTCTCCGTGTAGGAGATGGGGCCGAGGTCCTTGCTCATGCCCCAGCGGCAGACCATCATGCGGGCAAGCTCTGTGGCCCGCTCGAAGTCGTTCTGGGCGCCCGAGGTCACGTCGTCGCAGAAGAGCTCCTCGGAGGCGCGGCCGCCGAGGAGGGAGGTGATTTCGGCCAGGATGCGCTTGCGGGGCACGATGTAGCGGTCCTTCTCGGGCAGGTACATGGTGGCGCCGAGCGCCATGCCGCGGGCAACGATGGCGACTTTGTGGATGGGCTCGACCTCGGGGAGCTGCTTTGAGACGACGGCGTGGCCGGTCTCGTGGTAGGCGGTGAGACGCTTCTCCTCCTCGGCGATGACGCGGCTCTTCTTGGCGGGTCCCCAGAGCACCTTATCGCGGGCCTCCTCGAGTTCGGGCATGCCGATGGCGTCGAGGTTGCGGCGGACGGCCAGGAGCGCGGCCTCGTTGAGGAGGTTCTCGATGTCGGCGCCGCTGAAGTAGGGCGTGCCGCGGGCGATGAGCTTGAGGTCCACCTCGGGGGCCAGCTTGACCTTTCGGGCGTGGACGCGCAGGATGGCCTCGCGGCCCTTCACGTCGGGCAGGTCCACCACGATGCGGCGGTCGAAGCGGCCGGGGCGCAGGAGGGCGGGGTCGAGCACGTCGGGGCGGTTCGTCGCCGCCACCAGGATCACCCCGAGGTCGGAGTCGAAGCCGTCCATCTCCACCAGGATGGCGTTGAGGGTCTGCTCGCGCTCGTCGTGTCCGCCGCCCAGGCCGGTGCCGCGGCGGCGGCCGACGGCGTCAATCTCGTCGAGGAAGATGATGCAGGGGGCGTGTTCCTTGGCCTGCTTGAAGAGGTCGCGGACGCGGGAGGCGCCGACGCCGACGAACATTTCGACGAAGTCGGAGCCGCTGATGGAGAAGAAGGGGCGCCCCGCCTCGCCGGCGATGGCCTTGGCGAGGAGCGTCTTGCCCGCGCCGGGTGGGCCGACGAGGAGGATTCCGCGCGGGACGCGCCCGCCCAGGCGGCGGAACTTCTCGGGGCTCTTCAGGAAGTCAATGATCTCGACCACCTCCTCCTTCGCCTCGTCAATGCCGGCCACGTCGTCGAAGGTGATCTTCGTCTGCTCGGGGTTGGCCGTGCGGGCGCGGGCGCGGCCGAAGCTGAGGACGCCTGCGCCGGCGTTCCGGAGCTGGCGTATGAACATCCAGTAGAGGAGGGCCAGGATGAGAATCCAGGGGAGCATGCCCAGCAGGTTCGTGAGCAGCAGGCTGGGCTCGCCGAAGGAGATGGTGACGTTTCCGCCCTTCTTGTTCGGGTCGGTGTTGTGTTCCCGCACGGCCTTGGTGAGGTATTCGACCACGTGGGGGCTGATCGTGATGTCGGACTCCTTGCCCGGGACGCAGCCGTCGGGCGCGCCGTCGCCCCACGTCACGTAGAGCGTGGTGCCGTGGACGAGGAGCCTCTTGACATGGCCGTCGCGCACTTCGTTGAGCACTTCGTCGAAGGAGGGCTCTGGGCGCGCGCTGCGGCCCATGCGGCTTGGGGCGAGGCTGACGGCGAGGATGACGCCCCCGATGAGGAGGAGCCAGATGAGGAGGCCGCGGGGCCGGCGGGGCAGGGGGGCCTCCTCGTCGTCGCCCGTGCGGCGTGGTGGGCGGTTGCGGGGGTCACTGGGCACGCGCTTTGGCCTCCGTGTCGGGGTGGGGCCAGGTCTCGAAGGCGAGGGCGACGACGTGGCGGGCCAGGCCGCGGACGACGGCGTCGCGGCCCTCGCGGGGCGTCTCGCCCAGGTTGAGGCTGAACTCGGCGCGCTCGACGAGGCGGCGGCCCTGGAAGAAGGTCGTGTTGGTCCGAGTGTCGGTCATCTCGACGTTCACGTAGAGGAGGTAGCGCATCTCCATCTTCTCGCCGTAGCGCAGGCGGCGGAGCACGTGGCGGTCGAAGTCGTCAATCTCCCCATTGATCTCGAGGTCCGCCTCGCCCGGCCGTGCCACGCGGAGGCGCGTCCTCGCGCAAATCTCGTGGATGAGGGCCTCGGTGAACTCGAAGTCGAGGTTCCGCTCGAGGGTCTTGTTGCGGAACGTGTTCACGGAGAAGGTTCGGAGATGCGGCGGGAGGTCGAACTTCACACGATAGCCGCACCCGGCGAGGAGGAGGGTGAAGACAGCTACGCCGAGAGCAATCGTGCGCTGTGGGCGGGGCCTCCGTGCCCCGCGCGGGGCAGAGACGCCCCGCCCACAGGGCATCCGCTGAACGTGTGCTCCGGCCTCGCTTCCGGGGTGTAGGGGCCCCATCATGGCGCCTCCTCGGGGGCTGCCTCGGCCGCCAGGCGCTTGAGGAGGGCCAGGATGCGCTCGGCGCGGTCGGCGTACTCGGAGTCGGGGTAGCGGGCCATGATGGCCTTCATGTAGCGTATGCCGCCCTCGATGCTGTAGCGGCCGAAGTAGAAGAGGCCGGCATCGTAGTCGCCGCGGGCGGTGATGTCGCGCAGGTCGCGGGCGTAGCGTGCGACGCGCTCGCTGCCGGACATTCGGGCCAGGTCCTCCATGTCGCGGCGGGCGGCCTGGGCGGGCGCGTGGTCGTAGGCGGGGCCTTCGGCCAGGCGCTGGTTGGCCGTGGCGCGCCGCACGCGGGCGCGGATGACGAGTTGGCTGTTCGGATACTGCTTGAGCAAGCGGTCGTAGGCGTCGCGGGCCTTCGCGTAGTCGCCGTCGCGGAAGTATGCCTCGCCAATGGCGTAGACCGCGCGGTCGGCCAGCGGGCCGGTGGGCGCCCGCTCGATCACCCGCTCGAGCACCCGCACCCCCTCCTCAGTGCGCTTGGCGGTGAAGAAGAGCAGCCACACGCGGGCCGCGGCGAGCGATTCGCCGATCTGGAACTCGCGGCGCAGGACCTCCATGTAGAGCTTGGTCTGGGGGTGGGCCGCCAGGAGCCTCTCGCACTCCTCGAAGGCGCGGGGCCAGTTCCGCTGCGCGATGTAGGAGTCGATCAGGACCACCCAGGCGTCCACGGCCGCGGGCGAGGTCGGGTGCCAGCGCAGTGCGCGGCGGGCCTCGGCCCGCGCGCGGGCGTAGCTCTTGCGCTCGAAGGCCCGGCGGGCGTCGGCCAGGCGCTGCTCAGCGGGCACACGCGCGGCCCGCGAGGGGCCGCCGCAGCCCGCCGCAAGTGCGAGCCCCAGGCCCAGCGCAGCCAGGGGCCACCCGGCGCGCGCGCGTTGGATGCCAGCCAGGCGTGCATGCACGGCCACTTCTCCTCGCCGAAGGGGCCACTGGAGAGAAACGCCGGAGGGAAGGGGGCAGGGGGAACATCGGCCCAGCCGCCACGACCCGCGGGGTCGGAGGCCAGCGGCCCTCACCTTCCATGATAGGGACTCGCCGCTGGATGTCAAGCGGCGGCGTCACTGCCGCTCGCCCAGGTAGTTCAGCAGCTCGCGCTCCCGCATGATCGTGATCTTGGCTTCCTTGGCGTACAGCACCTCGTCGTTCTCCTCCCACGGCGCTTCGCCCTTCGCCTCGTCGGGCTTCGCATCCCCGATGATCACGTAGTCGGTCGTCTGCGAGGCTTTCGCGGCGAGCGTGCAGGGGTAGCGGCCGAGGATTTGCTCGATCCGCGCGTCGAGGAACCTGCCGATCAGGCGGAACTCGAGCTTCGTGTGGCGCTGGAACGCCGGGTTCACCAGGATCATCCCCGGCAGGATGGGGTCCACCTCATCCTGCTTGATCACCTTAGCCCGCGAGATTTCGTCGTAGACCTGACGTATTTGGACCTGGCCCTTCGGCTTGCGCTGGTCAACGTCCCCCTTCTCGAACACCGTGAAGAACATCCCCACCTCCACCCAGTCTTTCCGACCAATGTCCACCATCACGTTCTTGCCGTCCGCATCCACGGTCAGTATCTTGCCGTCCGCAGGCTCGGGGCCAGTCCCCTCCACGAGCGGCTTCTTGCGCTTGCCCGCGCGCTCGAGGTCGGCCAGCTTCTCCTTCGTCTTCTCATGCTTGTCGCGCTCGACCTGGGTGTCCTTCGTCGCGGTGTCGCGCTCGTTGGTCAGCTTGGCCTTCTCGGCCTTCAGGGCCTCCACCTCGGCCGTCAAGGTCTCCCGCGCCGTGTCGCGGGCCTTCTCGGCCTCGGCCAGCTTGTTCCGCAGATCGGCAAGCGCTGTCTCGCCCAGCTTGATCTGCTGGTCCTTCGTCTTTGCGGTCTCATCCCCCGCGGCGATTGCCGCGTCGCGCTCGTCCCTGGCCTTCTTCAGCTCGCCCTCCAGATGGGTCACTGCCCGCTCCAGGCCGGCGCAGCGGTCCGCGTAGCCTTTCAGCAGCATCGAGAAGTCGGTGAACACCTTCGCCCCCTCCGCCTCCACGCCCGCGTAGGCCGGCAGCGGAGCCTTCTTCTCCAACTCGTCCTTCAGCTCAAAGAACTCGCGCTGCATGCTCCCGAGGTTCAGCCCTGCGAGCTTCTCGTAAGTGCGGAACTCGGTCTGCTCATCGCTCCTCTTCTTGTCCAGGTCCTGGTACTTCTTTTCGGCGGCCACCAGCTTCTTCTCGACGTCGCCCACGGACAGCCCCAGGACGATCGTGCTCGCGAGCAGCCCCACGACGAACACGGACAGGATGATGATCGGCACCGGCGAGCCAGCGCGGCCGCGAGCGATGCGTCGGGTGGCCATGCCATCCACTCCTTCCACGGAAGGCGACAAGATATGGGCGCCCGGGGCGCACGGCGCGCGCCCCGGCTCAGGTGCGTATTCTACCGCCCACGATAGAGATATGTCAAGCCCAAATGCTCGGCTTCTCATTCCTCCCCTCCCAATCGTCCTCGTCCTCGTCCTCGAATCCCCGTCAAGGGCAGAGGCCAGGAGTTCGACGACGACGACGAGGACGAGTTGGAACCCGGGCGGAATCCCCCGAGATTGGGGCTACACACCGCTTCCCACCTCATCTTGCAAACGGTCCCGGCTTCTGCTAGAATGCCGCCGGTGCGGGCGGGCTACGGCCCACGGGGCAGACCATGGCCGACGCATACGTGGGCTTGGGCAGCAACCTGGGCGACCGGGCGGCCACGCTCCGCGAGGCCCTCCGCCGCCTTGGCTTGCTCCAGGGCATTCAGGTGGTCGCCGCCTCGGCGTTCCATGAGACGGCGCCCGTCGGCGGGCCGCCTTGGCAGCCGGCGTTCCTCAATGCCGCCGCTCACCTGCGTGTGGCGGCCGGCCCCGAGGACCTGCTCGACTGCCTCCTGGCCGTGGAGGACGCTCTTGGCCGCCTGCGGGCCGAACGCTGGGGGCCGCGGACACTTGACCTGGACCTGCTTCTCTACGACGACCGGGTGGTGCGGACCCTGCGACTCGTCCTGCCCCACCCGCGGTTGCACGAGCGGCTCTTCGTGCTCGAGCCCCTCGCCGAAATCGCCCCGGAGGCCGTCCACCCCGTCCTCGGCCGCACGGTGGCCCAACTGCTGGCCGACTTGAGAGCGCCCAGATGAGCGGAGAGTTCACCTACATCGCCTGCGAAGGCCCCATCGGCGTGGGCAAGACCACCCTCGCCCGCGCCCTGGGCGCCGCACTCAACGCCCGGGTGACCCTCGAAGAATCCGAGGCCAACCCCTTTCTCCGCCACTTCTACCAGAACCCGAAACGCTACGCCTTCCAGACCCAGCTCTTCTTCCTCGCCTCACGCTACAAGCAGCAACTCGAAATCGTCCAGCGCGACCTCTTCCACCAGACCACCGTCACCGACTACCTGTTCGACAAGGACAACGTGTTCGCCACCGTGACCCTGAGCGACGACGAGCTGCGCCTCTACCACCACATCGCCGCCCTCTTCCCCGCCGGCCTGCCCAAGCCCGACATTGTCATCCTCCTTCAGGCCAGCGTCGAGTCCCTCATGGCCCGCATCCGCAAGCGCGGCTACGACTTCGAGGCCCCGATGGAGGTGGACTACCTCCGCACCGTGGTCGAAACCTATAACCGCTACTTCTTCGACTACACCGCCGCCCCGCTCCTCGTCGTCAACACCGATGAAGTGAACGTGGCCGCCGACCCCGTGGAGCTGGCCAACCTTATCGAGCAGCTCGGCCGCCACAAGCACGGCACCCAATACTACGTCCCCGTCGCCCGAAAGAGCCCTTGAAGCCCCTATCCTCTGATCCGTCGGATCGGTCCGATCCGTCTGATCCGCCCGAAATGCAAACCTTCGCCACCATCTCCGCCCTTCGCTCCTTCCTTGCCCCTCACCGCGCCTCGGGCCACACCATCGGCTTCGTGCCCACGATGGGCGCGCTCCACGAGGGCCACCTCAGCCTCGTCCGCCGAGCCGTCGCCGACTGCGACATCGCCGTAGTCTCCATCTTCGTCAACCCCACCCAATTCGGCCCCACCGAGGACCTCGCCCGCTACCCGCGCGACCTCGAGGGCGACAGCCGCCTATGCGCCTCGGCCGGCGCCCACGCCCGCTTCGCCCCAGAACCCCGCGAAATCTACCCCGAAGGCTTCTGCACCTGGGTGGAGCAGAACGACGCAACGGCCCGCTGCCTGGAGGGCGAACACCGCCCCACCCACTTCCGCGGCGTCCTCACCGTTTGTTTGAAATTCTTCAACATCGTCCAGCCCAACCGCGCCTACTTCGGCCAGAAGGACTTCCAGCAGGCCCTCCTCGTCCGCCGCATGGCCCGCCAACTCGACCTCCCGACGGAGGTCGTCACCTGCCCCATCATCCGCGAGGCCGACGGGTTGGCCATGAGCTCCCGCAACCGCTACCTCGACCCCGCTGCACGGAAGCAGGCGGCCAGCCTCTCCCGCGGGCTTGAGAAGGCCCGCGCCGCCCTGGCTGCCGGCGAGCGGAGCGCCGCCGCCCTCACCGCCCTTATCCGTGCCGAACTCCTCGCCGCCGGCCCCTGCGAGATAGACTACATCGCCATCGCCGACCCCGACACCCTTGCCCCCGTCGAGACGGTTGACCGCTCCGCCGTTGCCCTCCTCGCCGTCCGCATCGCCACCACCCGCCTCATAGACAACCTCCTCCTTACCCCTCCGCAGCCATAGCCCGTTCGCTTGCCAGCGAGTCGGCAAGGGAAGCGGGGTTGCATTAGGCGTGATTTGGCCTATAATTCGCGCCATCTTCTTGAGGACGCCCGATGCCGCTGCCCGTGGGCAAGCTGCCGGCTGCCGCGCTCGCACGCCTCCTGGGCCTGTGCCGGGAGGACGCGCGGGTGCTCGTGCGCCCAGGCATCGGCCGCGACGCCGCCGCCGTGGCCTTCGGCAATCAGGTGGTCGTGGCCAAGGCCGACCCCATCACCTTCGCCACCGACCGCATCGGCTGGTACGCCGTGAACATCAATGCGAACGACGTGGCGTGCCTGGGGGCGACGCCCCGCTTCTTCCTCGCCACGCTGCTGTTGCCGGAGGGCAAGGCGACCGAGGAGCTGGCCGAGGGCATCTTCCGCGACATCGCGGCCTCGTGCGAGGCCCTCGACGTCACGCTGTGCGGCGGCCACACCGAGGTCACATACGGCCTCGACCGCCCCATCGTCGTCGGCCACATGCTCGGCGAGGTGGCCCGCGACCGTCTGGTGACGAACGACCGCAGCCGCGTGGGGGACGACGTGTTGCTGACCAAAGGCATCGCCATCGAGGGCACGGCACTCATCGCCCGCGAGAAGGCGGATGAGTTGCGCGACGCGCTCGACGCCGCCGTGCTGGAACGCGGCCGCGGCTACCTGGACAGCCCCGGCCTGAGCGTGCTGCCGGATGCGCGGGCCATCTGCGGCGCCGTGCTGCCCCACGCGCTCCACGACCCCACGGAGGGCGGGCTGGCCACGGGCCTCCACGAACTGGCCGAGGCCGCGGGCCTCGGCATCGAGGTCGAGGCCGAGGCCATCACGGTCTTCCCCGAGACCCAAGCGCTCTGCCGCCACTATCGGCTGAATCCCTTCGGCCTCATTGCCTCGGGCGCGCTCCTCGCCGTGACCGCGCCCGCCGACACCCCGAAGGCGCTCGACGCCCTCGCCGCTGCGGGCATCGCGGCGCGACGCATCGGCCGCATGACGCCGCCTGAGCGCGGTGTGACCATTCGGCGCGGGGGACAAGCTGAGCCCCTCCCGCGCTTCGACTCCGACGAAGTGGCTCGCCTGTTCGCATAACGGGCACCTGCGAAAGGAGGACAGGAGAGGAGAACCACGAGAAGCGAGAAGTGTTCAGAACGGCACTAACATAAGCCCGTAAGGGCGACAGGTGGTAGCCACGGGCGTAAGCCCGTGGGGAGTGGCGCGACCGAAGGTCCAGCCCCCGCAGGGGGCGGCAGAGACCGAGGGGCGCGTCTCAGCCTATCTGCCGCCCCCTGCGGGGGCTGGCCGCGGGGGGGAACGTCTTGCCCCACGGGCTTACGCCCGTGGCTACCCTCTGCCGCCCGCCGGTGGCGGGCTGGGCCAGCACTGGCGCCCTTGGCAGCCCACGGCCGCAGTCGGGTGATGCGTGGACATCGGGTAACAAACAACGAACGCCGAGCCCGCGTTTCTGACGAAACGCGGGAAACCCCAAGAGCCAAACACCAAACAACCGCCAAGCCCCAAATGCACAATGAGCAAGACGAGCCTCCCAGTGTCACGGACACCACCGCGTCCTCTTCCTTGGGACCATTGAGGATTGGAGTTTGGGACTTGTTTGGCACTTGGTGCTTGTGGTTTGGAGCTTCCCGCATTTCCCACCACTGGCTGATGGGGAATGCGGTCTAGGCAGCCTCACGCCTCGCCGTCCGGTGTTTGATATTCGATGACGCGTTCCTCGCCACCGACAGGCCGGGGAGAAGGAGGAGATGCGTCTGTGAGATTCTGCCTGAACCCGATCACGCTCGGGGAACGCGACTACCCCGTGGCCATCGAGGCGAGCGCTAAGGCAGGCTTTGGCGCCGTCGAGCTCTGGCTGCCCCACGTCGAGAAGTTCCTCGCCGCCGGCCACACGCCCGCCGAGGCCCGCGCCGTGCTGAAGGACAACGGCATCGAGGCCGCGGGGGCCTGCTACGTCGCCGGCCTCCTAACATCGTCGGGCGAGGCCAAGCGCAAGGCGTTCGATGCCGCGAAGGCCCGCTTCGAGCTCTGTCAGGAGCTGGGCGCCAGGACCATCGTGTGCGTGGGCGACGGGCCGGCTGCCCCCACCCTCGACGACTACCACAACGCCGCCGAGCAGACCCGTGAGGTGTGCGATCTCGCCACCAGCTTCGGCGTCAGCGTCGCCCTCGAATTCGTCGCAGGCTTCCCCTTCATCGGCACTCTCGCCACGGCCGCCAGAGTCGTCAACGACGCCGACCACACGCACCTGGGCATCCTGTTCGACTGCTTCCACTTCTGGGCGGGCCGCAGCAAGATGGAGGACTTCGCCCGGCTCCGCGGCGCGCCCATCGCATTCGTCCACCTCAACGACGCCCGCGACCTGCCGCGGGAGCTCCTCCGCGACAGCGACCGCCTGCTGCCCGGGCAGGGCTGCTTCCCGCTCCGCGACATCATGCGCAACATCGAGCAGACCGGCTACGACGGCTTCTGGTCGCTCGAGTTGTTCAACGCCGACCTTTGGGCAGCCGACCCCTTCGAGGCTGCGGCCCGGTGCCACCAGGCCTGCGAAGCCTTTGCCGCGGGCATGACGAGTTCTGCCTAGTCTTGGTCGGTCGATCCGTCCGATCCGTCCGATCCCTGTCGGTCGAGGCGTTGCCCCATGCCCCGCACCCTCCTCACCCTCGCCACCTACAACGAGCGCGAGAACCTGCGCCCGCTCGTCGAGGCGATCCTCGGCCTGGGGATCGCCGAACTCGATATTCTGGTGGTGGACGACAACTCGCCCGACGGCACGGGCCAACTCGCGGACGAGTTGGCCGCGTCGCATCCCAATATCCGCGTCCTCCACCGAGCGGGCAAGCTCGGCCTCGGCACCGCCCACGTCGCCGCCATGCGCCACGCGATCGCCCACAGCTACGACTTCGTGGCCACGATGGACGCCGATTTCTCCCACCACCCCCGCTACCTGCCCGACATCCTGGCCCGCAAGGACGACTGCGACCTGGTGATCGGCTCGCGCTATGTGCCCGGCGGCGGCGTGCGCAACTGGGGACGCCTCCGCCGCCTGATGAGTTGGGGGGCGAACGCCTACGTCAAGCTCCTCCTCGGCCTCAAGCCGCGCGATTGCAGCGGCGCCTACAAGTGCTACCGCGTGGCGACACTGCGGCGGGTGGACCTCGACGGCATCGTGGCGAAGGGCTACGCGTTCCAGGAGGAGATCACCTGGCGGATGCAGCTCGCCGGCGCCCGCATCGCCGAGGTGCCCATCGTCTTCGAGAACCGCCGCCTCGGCCAGACCAAGATGTCCCTCCGCGAAATCGCCGGCCTCTTCACCACCGTCCTCCGCCTCCGCTGGCGCCGGCTCACCGGCAGAATTCACCAGGCCAAAGGCGAGGAACAGAACCCATGAGCGACCCTCCCTGCCGCCACATAGTCAGGCTCTGGCCCTTGGCGTTCTTGTGCGGTTGCGCGCTGGCCCAGGCCCCGAAGCAGACGGCGTCTGCTGCAAAGCTGCGCGGGCTCACGGACAAGACGCTCGTCGTCTGGCTCACCCTTGCCAACACCACGCAACGGGCGGGGAGCGCGCTCACGCTGATTGACAGCGCGGAGCGCTTCGACGCCATAGTGTTCGGCGAAGTGGCCCCCGGCAAGTGGATGGCAGGGAGCGACTTCTTCCGCCGAACCCAGCGCGACCAGGCCGCCTGGCCCGCCGAGACGGCCGACGGCAAGGCCGTGCTCCAGCTCGCCGTCGCATACCAGGGCAAGCGGATCACCCTCTACCGCAACGCAAAGCCCCACGCGAGCTACGAGGTGGCGCAGCCCCAGAGCTTCGGCGCCGACGCGACTCTCCTCATCGGCCTCCGCTACATCGGCCACATGGGGCCGATCGGCCACCTGGCCGCCACCATCGAGGAGGCCCGCGTCTACGACGTGCCGCTCGATGCCGCCGCCCTCGCCGCACTCCAGCCCAACAAGCCCTCCACGCCCAAGCCCATCGGCCTCTGGACCTTCGAGGACGGCACACCCGACGACACGATGGGCACCTTCCCCACGGGCAAACTCTGCGGCGGCGCACGCATCGCGGACGGCAAGCTCCACCTCAACGGAAAGGACGCCTATATGATCGCCGAGAGCGTCGTGCCCGAATCCCACGGCATGTTCTATCGCCCCCGCGACAGGCAGACGGGCGTGATGTGGGACACCTGGCTCTTCCTCCACAAGGGGGTCTACCACCTCTACTACCTGGCCAAGAGCGGCGGACAGTGGGACAACATCTCGATGGCCACGTCCAAGGACGGCGTGCACTGGACCGAGCGCGGCCGCATCCTGGCCAAGGCCGAGGGCGTCACCTGGATGGGCACAGGCTCCACCTGGAAGTCGCCGAGTTTCGAGAAGGACGGCAAGTTCCAGATGAACTTCTCCGAGTGGCGCGGCCCGCGGCAGACCATCTTCTTCGCCGAATCCAAGGACCTGCTGAGCTGGACCCGCCTCGGCAACGAGCTCGAATTCGTGCAAGACACACGTTGGTATGAGGAGAAGGGCCGCTGGGACTGCATCTGGACCCTGCCCCGGGAGGGCGGCGGCTATTACGGCTACTGGACAGCGACGCCGAAGAAGGCGACAGGCGGCCAGTTCGGCTTCGGCGAGACGGACGATGGCGTGACGTGGAAGGCCCTGGAGCCGCCCAGGGTCCACGGCGTCGGAGAGGGCGAGGTAGGCGCCATCGAGAAGATCGCCGGGCGTTACTACATGATGTTCGGCAGCGGCGGCCTCATGGTCACTCTCCTGGCCGACCGGCCCCAAGGGCCCTTCTCCGCTGCGAAGCGCAACTTCCGCCTGCTCTCGGGCCACACCTACTTCGCCCGCTTCCTCCCCACGCCCGGCGGCCTGCTGGTCAACCATCACAGCATCGCCCGCGGCGGAATGGTCCACATGGGCACCCTCAAACGCGCCGTCGTGGACAAGGATGGCACCCTGCGCCTCGCCTGGTGGGAGGGCAATGATGCGCTCAAGCACGAGGCCATCGAGGCCGCGAACAAGGGGGCGCTCTGCTTTTTCGACGACCGCGACGTGGCCGGCGGCATCGTCCTGGAAGGCATTCTGCCTCTGCCGGGCTCTGACGATGCGAAGCCTTCGGGCCTCTACATCGAGCACGGCAGGGACACGGGCACGGCGATCCTCGTGAACGCCAAGGGCATCGCCGAGATCGGCCCGATGGCCGCCGACGGCTCGGGCTTCAAGGCCGAGAGCCGCATTGACCGCGAGATGGCCTTTGGCCCCGCCCCGCGGTTCCGCCTGCTCCTCAGGCACTCGCTCCTTGAGTTCTTCCTCAATGACATCCTCATCCAGTGCTACAGCCTGCCCGCGCCCGCCACCGGCCGCATCGGCCTCATCCAGGGCGGCGCGCAGGAAGCTGCCAGAGCACTCAAGAGCTGGCGGTGACGTTGACTTGGCCGGGCGCAGAGGCTATCATCCAGGCAAGTGGACGCGGCCCGTTGAACGCTCTCGGAGCCCCAGGATGGGACACGAGAAGAAGATCGTCATCATCGCCGGGCCGAACGGCGCGGGGAAGACGACCTTTGCCCGCGAGTTCCTGCCCCGGGAGGCCGGGTGCCCTGATTTCATCAACGTGGACCTCATCGCGGCGGGCCTGTCGCCCTTCGCGCCGGAGAGAGCGGCCCTGCGCGCCGCGAAGCTGATGCTCGACGAGATCCGGCGGCGCATTCGTAACGGCCAGAGCTTCGCCTTTGAGACCACTTTGAGCGGCCGCAACTACGCGCGGCTCATCCCACGCTGGCGGGCCGCGGGCTACCAGGTCAAGCTCATCTTCCTCAGCCTCCCGTCGCCTGACCTGGCGGTTGCCCGCGTGGCCACTCGCGTGGCCCAGGGTGGCCACTCTGTGCCCGAGGACGTCGTCCGCCGCCGCTTCGAAAGCGGACTCCGCCACTTCCACGGAACCTACAAGCGTCTGGCCCGCAGTTGGATGCTCTATGATAGTTCCGACTCGTCCCCTCGCTTGATCGCAGGAGGAGACAACCCGTGAGAAACAACCAGACCTCGTCCAGAGACCCCGACATGATCGCCTCCCTGCCCGCTATGCGCCGGGCCGCCCGGCGGGCGCTGCAACTCGGCCTGGAGACCGGCACGCCCGTGTGGGTGATGAAGAATGGCCGGATTGTAGACCTCACGAAGCTGCGCCCGCGGCGGAAGAAGGCGCGCCTGAAGGCAGACTCGTAAGGAGCAGGCCAATGCACGCTGCGGCTCGTGCTGCGATCGGGTTCGCCCTGGCGGGGACGCTGCTGGCCCCCGCCGCGGCGGGAGAGGCTGCCGGCGACTGGCTCAAGGCCGTGCGGGCCTATGCCGACGCGATGGTCGAGCACGGGCGCGACACCTATGGCGCCGAGCACTCGCCGCTCTTCGCCGAAGCGCTCGACCGCAAGACGCTCAAGCTACTCGACGGCGAGGCGCTGAAGAGGGCGGCGGGCATCAGCCGCGCCGCCTGGGGCATCAGGCCAGGCGACCGCATGCTCGGCGGCGGCAACCCACAGCACTGCCAGAACCTCTACCAGGTGCTCTACGCCCTCACACAGGCCACGGTCAACAAGCGGTACGCCGAGGAGGCCGACAAGTCGCTCAAGTGGTTCCTCGAACACTGCCAGAGTCCCGCCACCGGCCTCTTCTGCTGGGGCGAGCACGCGGGCTGGGACTTCCTGGCCGAGGAACGCCTCGCCACCTCGCAGGGCAACACCCACGAGTTCTACCGCCCCTGGGTACTCTGGACTCGCTGCTGGGAGCTGGCGCCCGAGCCCTGCCGCCGCTTCGCACTCGGCCTCTGGGAACACCAGATCGGCGACCAGAAGGCGGGCGACTACTCGCGCCACGCGGCCATTGACCGCCACGGCCCGGGCACGGACGCCCCCTATGCCCGCCACGGCGGCTTCTACATCGAAACCTGGGCCGTCGCCTACGCCATGACGAAGGACGCCGTGTTCCTCAAGGCCATCGAGACTGTTGCGGGCGCACTAGAGGCCGCGCGCCGCGGCCAGGGCATGCTTGTCTCTGGCTCGAAGAAGTCCGGCGGGCGGACCTTCAGCGACGTCTCGCTCGCCGTCTCGCTCTGGAATGCGGCGGACAGCCTGCCTGCCGAACTCGCCGACAAGCTTCGCGCCCAGGCCCGCGCCAACGACGAGGCATTCGCCAAGGCCCGCGCCGACGCGAAGCC
>Ga0194112_10006136_pt1 | contig 16006 bp, 15 predicted proteins | sample TA2MahC400mmetaG_FD_146191 | JGI IMG/M metagenome (GOLD analysis project Ga0194112, IMG submission 146191) | Freshwater microbial communities from Lake Tanganyika, Tanzania - TA2015016 Mahale Deep Cast 400m | ecosystem: Environmental > Aquatic > Freshwater > Lake | place: Tanzania: Lake... | reverse complement strand
CAACGTGGGGGCGTTCGCGCGGCGGCAGGGAGGCGGGGGGGGAGGGGGGGATGGGGCAAGGGGCCGTGTGGCGCGAATGTGAGCGACTCTGGCAAACACTGGCCGACTCTGGGGCCGGAGGCTGCGGATCGGCCGATCCGCAGTTGAGCGAGTCTGCGCGACTCTGAGCGACACTGGGTGCAGTGCCTGAGTTCCGGTGTGGATGACCGAAGGAGATTACACGCACCCAGCCGGATTTTTGGGTTTGACTCACCGGGGCCTTTTCCGTAAAATGCTGGCTTATCTTTTCGGGACAGGGTAGGGGATGTTCTGGACTGAGGAGCAGGCTAGATGCCGAATCCGAAACGGCGGCACTCGCGCGCCCGCGGACGGCGACGGCGCGCCCACGACGCGCTCCGCGTGCCGCAATTGATGCCCTGCCGCAATTGCCATACGCCCAAGCTGCCGCACCGCGTGTGCCATAACTGCGGCTACTACGCGGGCAGGGAAGTGGTGAAGGCCAAGGAAGCCTGAGGCATGCGAATCGCTCTGGACGCCATGGGGAGCGATTCCGGGCCTGAGGTCGAGGTCGAGGCGGCCCTGGCGGCGGTCCCCATGCTCAAGGGCCACGAGGTGGTGCTGGTGGGCGACGAGGCCCAGCTCGCCAAGCTCGCGGCCCGCCACGGCGGCATCCGCGGCTCCGTGAGCATCCGCCACGCATCCCAGGCCGTCACGATGTCCGACCCGCCGGTGGAGGCCATTCGCCGGAAGCCGGACTCCTCGATCGCCCGCTGCATCGAGATGCTGGCGAAGGGTGAGGCCGACGCCGTGGTGTCGGCCGGGAACACTGGGGCGGTGGTGGCGCTGGCGGCGCTCAAGCTCGGCCTCCTCGAGGGGGCGCGGCGCCCAGGCATCGCCGTGGCCATGCCCACACGCAAGGGGGAACGGACCCTGGTGATAGACTGCGGGGCGAACGTCAACTGCACGCCCGAGCACCTGTTCCACTACGGCGTAATGGCGTCGGCCTACAGCCGCCACGTCTTCGGCAGGCGGAGCCCGCGCGTGGGGCTGCTGAATATCGGGGAGGAGCTGAGCAAGGGCAACCGCCTGGTGAAACGCGCGAAGGAGCTGCTCGAGGGCTCGGGGCTGAACTTCATCGGGAACGTGGAGGGGCGCGACGTGTTCTCCGGCACGGCCGACGTGGTGGTGTGCGAGGGGTTCGTGGGCAACGTGCTGCTGAAGGTGGCCGAGGGCCTTGCGGAGACGATCATGGGGATGATCAAGGAGGGGATCAAACGGACCCTGCGGCGGCGCATCGGCGCCATGCTGTGCAAGTACGCCATGATCGAAATCGCCGCGAAGATGGACTACGCGGAGTTCGGCGGCGCGCCGCTCCTGGGCGTGAACGGCACGGTGCAGATATGCCACGGCGGCTCCGGCCCGCGGGCCATCGCTGTCGCGCTCTGCGCCGCCGCCGAGGCCGCCGCGCACAAGGTCAATCAACACATCGTCGCCGACCTCCGGGCCCGGCGCGCGAGCTAGCCCGCCCGCAAGGGCGGGCGGGAAATCCGAAACTCGAAATCCGAAATCCGAAGGAATGCCAAAGCCCAAAGCACGAATCCAGAAACGACAAACCAGAGCATTCGACGACGAGGACGACGACGACAACGACGACGATTCTCAAGGAAGCGCTGGAATGGGCGAGTGTCCCAGAGCTGCGATAACCGGCTGCGGCATCTATCTTCCGGAGAAGGTGTTGACGAACGCCGACTTCGAGCAGATGGTGGAGACGAGCGACGAGTGGATAACGACGCGGACGGGGATCAAGGAGCGGCGCATGGCGGCGCCGGGGCAGGCGGCGTCGGACCTGGCGCTGCCCGCGTCCCGCCAGGCCCTGGCCGAGGCCGGGATCGCCCCTTCCGACCTCGGCGCGATCATCGTGGCCACGATGACGCCGGACATGTACTTCCCCTCGTCGGCCTGCTTCCTCCAGGGGGCGCTGGGCGCGGTGCCGTGCGCGGCCTTCGACCTTCTGGCCGCCTGCTCGGGCTACGTCTACGCCCTCTCCGTGGCCCAGGCGATGGTGGTCTCGGGCCAGGCGCGCCACGTCCTCATCGCCGCAAGCGAGGCACTCACGAAGTTCACCGACTACCAGGACCGCACGAGCTGCATCCTGTTCGGGGACGGCGCGGGCGCGACCGTGGTGTCGGCCGCGGCGCCCGGCGCGCGCGGCGAGGTGCTCTACACCACGCTTGGCGCCGACGGGGTGAACAGCGGCTCGATGACGCTCCCCGGCGGCGGCTCGCGCCACCCGGCCGGGCCGGAGAGCCTGGCGGGGCGGCTCCACTACATCAAGCTGCGCGGGCGCGAGGTCTTCCAGCTCGCCGTGCGCAGGATCGTGGACGTTGTGAACCAGTGCGTGGCGGCCTGTGGCATACGCACTTCGGACATCGCGCTCCTGGTCCCCCACCAGATGAACCTGCGGATCATGCAGGCATCGAGCGAGCGGTTGGGCGTGCCGATGGAGCGGGTGTTCGTGAACATAGACCGCTACGGGAACACTGGCGCGGCCACGGTGCCGATAGCGATTCACGAGGCCCACAGCCAGGGCCGCCTGAAGCGCGGCGACATCGTGGTGCTGGTCACTTTCGGGGCCGGGCTGAGCTGGTCGGGAGCAGTCCTCCGCTGGTGAGCCAGGAGAATCCGCAATGCGTAATCCGTAATCCGTAACCAGAAAAGCCAAGACCCCCGTTGGAGGGCTTCTTGGCTCCTCTGGTTACGGGTTACGAATCACGGATTACGGATGTTGTGTGGTTGCACAGAAGGGGTTCTTGGTTGGCTTTTGACGCTTCGGTAGTCATCCTGTTTCCTGGCCAGGGCTCGCAGCGGGTGGGCATGGGCCGCGAGATGGCGGCCGCGAGCCCTGAGGCGCGGGCGGTGTTCGCGCGCGCGAACGCGGCCCTGGGCTTCGACCTCGCGAAGCTCTGCTTCGAGGGGCCGGCCGAGGAGCTCAACCGCACGTCGCTTTGCCAGCCGGCGATCCTGACGGCGAGCGTGGCGGCCCTTGAGGCCTGGCGGGCGCGCGGCACGGCGCCCACGGCGGCGCCCAGCGCCGGCCTGAGCCTCGGCGAATACACAGCACTGGTCCACTCGGGGGCGTTCGCCTTCGAGGACGCCGTGCGGCTTGTCTGGCAGCGGGGCCAGTTCATGGAGGAGGCCGGGCGCGAGAATCCGGGCGGCATGGTGGCCGTCCTGGGCATCGAGCGCGAGCGGCTCAACGACGCCCTGGAGGGAGCCAACGAGTTCGGGGTGGCCCAGATCGCCAACCTCAATTGCCCGGGGCAGGTGGTGGTCTCCGGCAGCGTGGCCGCGATGGACTGGCTGGTGAAGAACGCGAAGAAGTTCTACGCCGAACGCGCGATACGCCTGAAGGTGAGCGGCGCGTTCCACTCGCGCCTCATGGCCCCGGCGAGCGACAAGCTGGCCCGCGTGCTGGCCGAGGTGCCCATCTACCAGCTCCGCACGCCGGTCATCTCGAACGTCACAGGCAAGTTCATCGCGTCCGTGACCGACATCCGCGGCCTCCTGGTCCAGCAGCTCACGAGCCCGGTGCTCTGGGAGGACTCGATCCGCTTCATGCTGGCCGGCGGCGCCTGGCGCTTCGTGGAGGTCGGGCCGGGCAAAGTCCTCTCGGGCCTCGTGAACAGGATCGAGCCTGAGGTCGAAACGCGCAACATCGAGGTCCCCGCGGACTTCGAGACGCTGTAATGCGTAGGGGATGAATGGATGATTGGATGGATGGATGAATGTCAGAGAGATCGTGTCTTTCATCCATCCATCCATTCATCCACCCATCCAATCATCCCCTTTGGTTGCGGCCAGCGGCCGCATTAGGAGATCGCGTTGGGGAACGGCAAGGAGTTCGCAGGGCGCGCGGCGATCGTGACGGGCGGGGGCGCAGGGATCGGGCTTGCCATCGCCCGACGCCTCGCCGAGGGGGGCGCGGACGTCGTGATCCCCGACTTCAACGGCCCGGCGGCCGAGGCCGCCGCCGCTCAGCTCAAGGAGCTCGGCGTGCGGACACTGGCCTTCCAGGCCGACGTGGCCGACGTGGCGCGCATGGACCAGATCGCCGCCGCCACCATCGAGGCCTTCGGCGGCATCCACATCCTGGTCAACAACGCGGGCATCACCCGCGACAACCTGCTGCTGCGGATGGCCCCCGAGCAGTGGGACGCGGTGATTCGGACGAACCTGACGGGGACTTACGTGGCGACGCACGCGGTGCTGCGGCAGATGGTGAAGCAGCGGGCGGGGTGCATCGTCTCCATCGCCTCGGTCATCGGCCTCATGGGCAATCCCGGGCAGGCGAACTACGCGGCCTCCAAGGGCGGCATCATCGCCTTCACGAAGAGCATCGCCCGCGAGGTCGCCTCGCGCGGCATCCGCGTGAACGCCATCGCCCCGGGCTACATCGCCACCGAGATGACGGCGAAGCTCCCCGACGAGGTGCGGGAGGCCATTCTGAAGAACATCCCCATGCCGCGCATGGGGACGCCGCAGGACGTCGCCAGCGCCGTCCGCTTCCTGTGCAGCGACGAGGCCAGCTACATCACGGGCGTCTGCCTCCGCGTGGACGGCGGCCTGGCAGTGTAGGACGAAGTCCAATGTCCAATGCTCAATACCCAATCCTCAATGACCAAGTGCAAGAGTGGCCTGTGACCGAGCGTTCTTACTTGAGCATTGAGGATTGAGTATTGGATGTTGAGCATTCGGCCGTTCGGCCCCCCTTTGGTTGCGGCCACCGGCTGAACTGAGAAAGGAGACTCAAGGGTATCGCGGCTGCCAACCGGCTCGTGGTCCCAAGCGCCGCTCCCGTGTGTGAGCAGAACCATTCGCACGAATGGTCTTCGGATACCCTGGCGGCCCAGGCCGCCAAGCCCGTTCAGCCCAGGAGGAACCCCGTGGCTGAGATGCAAGAGATCGAAGACAAGGTTCGCCAGATCATCTGCGAGAAGCTCGGCGCCAAGCCCGAACAGGTCACGCCCGCCACCTCGTTCGTCAACGACCTCGGCGCCGACAGCCTCGACCAGGTCGAGCTGGTCATGGAGTTCGAGGACAAGTTCGGCATGCAGATCCCCGACGAGCAGGCCGAGAAGCTTCAGACGGTCGGCGATGCGATAAAGTACATCATGGACCACGAGGGAGCCGCAGGGGCCGCCGTGAGCGCCTGACGGCTCGCGGCGCCGGGCATGGAGAGGAGCTGACCCGTCCAATGGCAAGGCGGCGAGTCGTCATCACTGGCCTCGGGTGCGTCACCCCCATCGGCCCGAACAAGGAGTCCTTCTGGCAGGCCGCCTGCGCCGGGCGCAGCGGCGTCTCCATCGTCACCCGCTTCGACACCACCGGCTTCGAGGTCCGAATCGCGGGCTGGATTCCCGACTTCAACCCCGAGCCGCTCATCCCGGCGCGCGAGGCGCGGCGCATGGACCGCTACGCTCAGTTCGCAGTCGTGGCCGCACACGAGGCGCTCCGCGACTCCGGCCTCGACCTCTCGCGTGAGGACCCCGACCGCGCGGGGTGCATCATCGGCAGCGGCATCGGCGGTCTCCAGGAGATCGAGGAGCAGAAGGCCATCCTCATCCAGCGCGGCCCCGACCGCGTCAGCCCCTTCCTCATCCCAAAGATGATGGCCAACTCCGCCGGCGGCGTCATCGGCATCCAGCTCGGCCTCCGGGGGCCGAACACCACCGTGCTGACCGCCTGCGCATCGTCCACCCACGCCATGGGCGACGCGATGATGAACATCGCCCATGGCATGGCCGACATCGTGTTCACGGGCGGCGCCGAGGCCACCATCACCCCCCTCGGCCTCGCAGGCTTCATCGCCTGCAAGGCACTCTCGAAACGGAACGGCGAGCCGACCCGCGCCAGCCGCCCGTTCGACCGCGAGCGCGACGGCTTCGTCATGGGCGAGGGGGCCGGCATCCTGGTCTTCGAGGAGCTCGACCACGCGCGCGCACGCGGCGCGCGCATCTACGCCGAGGTCCTCGGCTTCGGCGCCACCTGCGACGCCTACCACATCACCGCCCCCGAGCCCGAGGGCACCGGCGCCGCCCGCTCGATGGCCATCGCCATACGCGACGCCGGCCTGGCGCCCCCCGACGTGGCCTACGTCAACGCACATGGCACCTCCACCCCCCTCAACGACGCGATGGAGACGCGGGCGATGAAACGCGTCTTCGGCGGCCACGCCCGAAAGCTCGCAATCAACTCCACAAAGTCCATGATCGGCCACCTCCTCGGCGCCTCCGGCGGCGTCGAGCTCATCCAGACCGCACTCAGCGTCGCCCACGACATCGTGCCCCCGACCATCAACTACGAGAACCCCGACCCTGAGTGCGACCTCGACTACGTGCCGAACGCCGCCCGCGAGATGAAGGTGCCCGTCGCCATGTGCAACAGCTTCGGATTCGGGGGGCACAATGCATCGATCCTTGTCGGGAAGCTTCGAGACTGAGGGCTGCGTGACGCGTGACCCGTGACGCGTGAGAAGACAAGAGGGAGGGAGCTGGCCTCTTCTCTTGTCACGCGTCACGGGTCACGCGTCAGGAAACACGCTCGAATAACGCCTTTGCACGATAAAGGTGTCAACAGATGCCTTTCAAGATGGTCGTCCTCATCAAGCAGGTGCCCGACACGAAGAACATCACCGCGAAGGCGATGAACGACGACGGCACTGTGAACCGCTCGGCGCTTCCCGCGATCTTCAACCCGGAGGACCTCAACGCCCTGGAGATGGCCCTCCAGGTGCGCGACGCCCACGGGGGGCAGGTGACGGTGGTCTCGATGGGTCCGCCGAGCGCGGCGGCGGCCATGCGCGAGGCCCTGATGCGCGGCGCCGACGCCGTGGCGCTACTCTCCGACCGCGCCTTCGCCGTGGCCGACACCCTCGCCACCGCCTACGCCCTCTCCTGCGCCATCCGCCGCATCGGGCACTTCGACCTCCTCTTCTGCGGACGCCAGGCGATTGACGGCGATACCGCGCAGGTCGGCCCCCAACTGGCCGGCGCGCTCGAAGTGCCGCAGGTAACATACGCGAAGGAGATTCTGGAGCTGGCCCCCGGCCGCATCCGCGTCCGCCGCCTCATCGAGGGCGGCTACGAGGTCGTCGAAGCCCCACTCCCCTGCCTCCTCACCGTCGTCGGCGAGGCGAACGAGCCGCGGCCGCGCCGAGCCAAGCTCGCCGCCCGGTTCAAGCGCGCCCGCAGCCCCCTCGAGGTCCGCGAAAAGGCCGCCTTCCAGCTCGACCCCGAGAAAGGGAAGCCCGACCCCGCCCTCCTCGCCGAGCGCTCCGGCCCCCTCATCGCCGACCTGGAGCGCCAGGGGCTCCTCATCCCAATCTGGACCCCTGCCGACGTTGCGGCCGACGTTGTCCGTTGCGGCGCCGCAGGCTCCCCAACCAAAGTCAAGAACATCGAGAGCATCGTCCTCGTCGCCTCCGAGCACAAGAGGATCGAGCCGACCAAGGAGGGCGTCGCCGCCCTCATGCACGAGCTCATCGAGGACCACGTCCTCGATTGACTCCCGCCCCCACCGAGCTTGCCTCGGTGGAGCGAAGGATTGGAAACTAACTGCAGCCCCCCCACAAATAAGGGGACAAAATCGTGGGGTCTCTTGTGTCTTGCTCCCGAAGGGAGCACAGTAGGTTGCCGGCGGCTTCAGCCGCCGGACCAGCCCGCGCACACGGTTCAGTCCCGTAGGGACGGCAGCGCCCCTCGGCACGGCGGTCCCGTCTTTTTGCCGTCCCTTCGGGACTCACGGGTTGTCCCGCCCGAGTCCGGCGGCTGAAGCCGCCGGCAACCCACTGCTGTCCCTTTGGGACTGTGATTTCGTCCCCTTATTTGTGGGGGGCTGTACTAACGAGGCGGCCCACCCCCCTACCCCCTCCCGCGCCCGCCGGCGGCGGGCGCGGGAGGGGGTAGGGGGGATTCGCGGCGCTATACTGGCCAATCATCGCCCCACTGGGACAAGCCCAGTGGTGACGTGGGCCTGACTGGGCTGGGGACTTGACAAAGAGGAATGCGGGCATGTGCGATCATTCGGGCGGAGTGCTGGTCTTCGCGGAGCAGGACGCCGGGAAGCTGGCCGAGGTGAGCCTCGAGCTGCTGAGCAAAGGGCGCGAACTGGCCGACGCCCTCCATCAGCCCCTGGGCGCTATCCTCTGCGGCCACGGCCTCACCGACCAGCCGAGCCAGCTCATCGCCTTCGGCTGCGACGCCGTTTACCTGGCCGACGACCCCCTCCTGGCCACCTACACCACCCTCCCCTACGCCCAGGTGGTCAGCGAGGTCATCGCCGAGCGCAAGCCGGAGGTGGTCATCTTCGGGGCAAGCCCGGCCGGGCGCGACCTGGCCCCCCGCGTGGCCTCGCGCCTCCGCACCGGCCTCACAGCCGACTGCACCAACCTGCGGATAGGCGACCACACCGACCCGGTCCGCAAGACCGAGTACAAGAACCTCCTCCACCAGATTCGCCCCGCCTTCGGCGGCAACATCATCGCCACCATCGTCACCCCCGAGCACCGTCCCCAGATGGCTACCGTGCGCGAGGGCGTGATGCGCATGCCCCAGGCCGACCCCGCCCGGAAGGGCGAAATCGTCCGCGTCAAGCCCAACCTCGGCCCCGAGGCCGCCGTGGTCCGCATCGTCGAGCGGGTCAAGGCCGAGCGCAAGGTGAACCTCAAGGGCGCCAAGGTCGTCGTCTCCGGCGGAGCGGGCGTCGGCTCATCCGAGGGCTTCGAGCTGGTCCGCGAGCTCGCCCACACCCTCGGCGGCGAGGTCGGCGCCTCCCGCGCCGCGGTGGACGCCGGCTACATCGCCCGCGACCACCAGGTGGGCCAGACCGGCACCACCGTGCGTCCCAAGCTCTACATCGCCGCCGGCATCAGCGGCTCCGTCCAGCACCGCGCAGGCATGGCCGAAGCCGGCAAAATCCTCGCCATCAACACCGACCCCGAGGCCCCCATCTTCTCCTTCGCCCATTACGGCATCGTGGGCGACCTCTTCGAGGTCATCCCCAAGATGATCGAAGCCTTCAAGAGCAAGGCCTGATGGCCAGGCCCCACTCTCGTGTCCGGGGCAGCAGTTCGAGCACGCAGGTTCCACAACGAAGAAAAACCGCTTTCTCCCTTGACATGTATATGGGCATATGGTACTTTGATACCCAGGGACCTCTCTATGCCCCTATGGAGGGCTGCTGCAACCTGGCGGCGCGCTCGCTGCCATAAGGAAAGATGGAGAAAGGAGCATGGCATGGGCATCCGGCCCGCAAAGCCCAAGGAGTATTCGGACCCACAGGAATTCCTGAGACAGTTCAGTAGAGTCTCTGCGCGAATCGCGAAGCAGGTCAGCGAAAGACTCCTCGCGATCGAGGCCGAAAAGCGAGCAGCTCGTCGGCGATACGAGGACGTCCTGGTCACTCGATAGCGCGACAGTGTTCCAGCCCTGCGAGCAGCTCGAGAAACCCGGAGACTACCGCGACAGATTGCGAAGAAAACGGTGGACCAGCAAACCATCGATCTCCTGGGCCTGTACGACAATATCCGGATCCTCGCAGTCCAACCAGATGATGACTGGGCTGACGCAGTAGTCGGTGTCCTTCGCCACATCTACGATGGCACACCGGCATCATCGGGCTGGTTGCGCGTTCCGCTGGCCAGTGTGCTGGCTGGCGTGAGGAGACTTGGTTGCCGAACTGTGGTGTTCGAGCGCGAGTACTTCGACGAGGACTACCTCGATGTCTTCAGAGCGTTCTACTGTAGGGGCTTAACCGAGTATCCCAGGAATTGTGTCCGCCTTCACTTCTTCCGATGCGAGATTCGAAGAAGGGATCTGCTCCGTCTCAACAACAAGCAGGCACAGGCATACCTTGGCTTCGTCGTTATCCCGCCAGTGCCGGGTTTCCTTACCGGCCGCACCATCGTACGGCCATGGAATGACGATGGAGTGTCAGGCTTCATAACCTGCAAGATCGACATGCCGGTGAACCTCAGCGGCAATGAGCTTTCGGCCCGCGGGGCGCCGTTCATCCAGCAAGACACAAACGTCAACGTATGCGCGGGGGCGGCCCTCTGGTCTATAGGCCATTACATGTGGCGGAAATACGGCCTTTCGAGGTACAGACCCTCCCGCATAACTGATATGGCGACGAAGTATCTAACGATTGGACAACAGCGTAGGGGACTCACGCCGGAGCAGATTTCCCAAGCCATGCGGGACATGGGGTACTCGCCACTGTTCTTCCCCAACGCCTGGCCGCGCGCTCCAGAACACATGGCCAGGATCATTCACGCCTACGTGGAGTCAGAGCTTCCTGTGCTGGCCATACTCCGCACAACTCGTGGCGCGCACGCCGTCGCTGTTGTCGGCCACGATTTTCAGCCGCCTCGGGAAGGCTCCAAGGGGTACAGCTACAATTCCGACTGGATAGGCAGGTTCTACGTTCACGACGACGCCTACGGGCCTTATATGGGTTTGCAGGTCAGCAGGTCAAAGGATGGCTATTCAATCCAGGGGAATGTGGCTGGCATACTTGTTCCCGCGCCCAGAAGCGTCGCGATGCAGGCGGATCAAGTCTTCGAATGGGTCGATGTGATCCTCAGGAACACTAACAAGATCATAGGGTTCTACACTGAGGACGAGGATGCGTTTCTGGACGAAGCCCTTTTGCGCCGGCTTATGCGAAGGACCTATCTGCGCTTGTCTAACCAGTTCAAGGTTGGGATTGGCAACGCAGCGCGAAGGTCCCCGACTTCAGCAGGAGGGTTCTCCGCAGGCTCTGCTGCGCTCTACCGCAGCATGAGGATGCCCAAACACGTCTGGGTCACTGAGTTGAGTACCCCAGAGCTGCTACGCCACCAGAAGGCGGCAGACAGGCAGATCCTGGGCGAGATTCTCATTGACTCCACCGCGGGTGCCAATTCTTCCCTTCAAGAGGTGCTTCTAGCCATGCACGTTTCTGGGCGTATGCTCGTGCGGGCAGGCGACGCAGGGTTCCGCGTGTGGATCGATAAGACTGAGCGACCCTACCCCCACCTGGTGCGAGCCCCGTGAGATCAACCATGCGAATGGCAAGCCCCACTCGTGATTCCCACGGCCTTCTGGCTGCCGTGGCGGGAGGTCCGGAGCCATGAGAACAGCGAAGGCCGACAGCTCGCGGTTCCTCGACCCCGACACGCTGCGGCACCTCCAGCACTGCTCGCTGACCTCGCGCGCGCTCGTGGAAGGGGCGATGACCGGCTCCCACCGCAGCCCCTATAAGGGCCTCTCCACCGAGTTCGCCGACCACCGCCAATACGTGAAGGGCGACGACCTGAAGCGCCTCGACTGGCGCGTCTACGCCCGCACCGAGCGCTACTACATCAAGCGCTACGAGGAGAGCACCAACCTCAAGGCCTACGTGCTGGTGGACTCCTCGGCCTCGATGGCCTACCGCTCGAACGGCGTGACGAAATATGAGTACGCCTGCCACCTGGCGGCCGGCCTGGCCTACGTGGTGATCAAGCAGGCCGACTGCGCGGGCATGGTGCTCTTCGGCGAGAAGATCGAGGACTACTTTCCCCCCCGCTCGTCCCTCTCGCACCTCAGGGCGATGCTCGACGCCCTCGCCCGCTACAAGCCGGCCAAGCGCACCAACACGGCCACCGCCCTCCACGGCATGGCTGAGCTGATCAAGCGCCGCGGGCTGATCATCGTCATCTCCGACCTCATGGACGACCCCGAGCAGGTGGTGAAGGGCCTCGCACACTTCCGCCAGAAGCGCCACGACGTCGCCGTCCTCCACGTCCTCGACGACCACGAGCTGAACTTCCCTTTCGAGAAGGTGGCGACGTTCCGCGACATGGAGAGCGGCGAGAAAATCCGCATCGCGCCCAAGGACCTCAAGGACGACTACGGGAAGGAGCTCGAGGCCTTCATCGCCCTCTACAAGCGCGCCTGCTACGAGAACAACATTGACTACGTGACGATCAACACCCGAACTCCGCACGCCTCCTTCCTGAGCGCGTACCTGACGAGGAGGGAGAAGGTACGATGAGCATTTCGGATTTCGGATTTCGGATTTCGGATTTCAGAACCAAATGCCACGCGCCGCTTCGTGTGCCAATCCGCAATCCGAAATCCGAAATCCGAAATCGCCTTTGAGGGCTTCCCATGTGGGGCTTCACCCCAACGCACTGGAGCTTCATCTACGCGGGCGCGGCCGCGCTCGCCATACCGGTCATCATCCACATGCTCCAAAGCCCCACGGCACGGATCATCGACTTCCCCTCCATCCGCTTCCTGAAGGCCTGCCAGAGGAAGGCCGTGCGCCGCACGAGGCTCAAGAACATCCTCCTCATGCTCACCCGCATGGCGCTCGTCTTCATCATCGCTATGGGCATGGCGCGCTGCACCAGGTCGCGGGAGGAGACGCAGCTCAGCCCCGACGCCCCGGTCTCGATGGCCATCGTGCTCGACAACTCGTATTCGATGCGCTACGTGGACAAGGGGCGCTCCCGCTTCGAGGCTGCCCGCGAGGCCGCACTCGGCCTCATCGGCACGCTCAAGCCCGGGGACGACGTGGCCGTGCTGCTGATGAACGAGAAGGAGGAGCTGCTGGTGCCCGAGCTGACGGCCGACCACGAGCGCGCGCGGGCCGCGCTCAGGCAGGCCAAACCCTCGCTCCTCGGCACAAACGTCCACCCCGCCCTCACCGCCGCGCTCCGCATCGTCGGCCGACGAGCCGACGCGGGCGGGGAGAAAGGCAAAGAGGCGAGAACGACGACGACGACGAGGACGACGACGAGTGAAGAGAGTAAGGAGCAGAAACGGCGCAGGGAGGTTCATCTCCTAACCGATCTTCAGGCATCGGGCTGGGAGGCGATGCTCAAGAGCGACTTCCTCAGGAGCGTGGCCACCGACGCCACGGTGTGCATCACCAGCTTCGGGCGGAAGGGCTCCCCCAACTGCTTCATCGAGTCAGCCACAGTGTCAGCCGCAGGCCCGGAGCAGTGCACCGTGACCGCTCAGGTGTGGGCGGTGGGCGCCGGCTCGCCGGGGAACGTTGCGACGCTGAGCGTGAACGACAAGCCCGTTGCTCAGGAGACCTTCGCGGTCCGCCCAGGGGCGCCCACACCCGTCAGCCTCACCACCCGCCTCGGCCCGGCGGGCACCTATCGCTGCGTCCTCAGCCTCCAGGAGGACGCCCTGGCGATTGACGACCAGCACTTCCTCACGATGCAGGTGGGCGAGCGCTCGAAGGTGCTCGTTGTGGACGGCGACCCCTCGGCCATCGGGCCGCTGGGCGAGACCTTCTACCTGGGCAACGCCCTCAGCCCTGGGGGGGCAGCCGCGGGGGCCGAAGGCCCGCCGCCCGTTGACGCCCGCATCGTGTCCGCCGCTGAGTTCCCTGCCGTCAAGCTCGACGACTATCGCACCGTGGTCCTCTGCAACGTGGCGTCGCTCGACGGCGCCGACCTCGTGAAGCTCGAGAACTTCCTCCGCGAGGGCGGCAGCCTCATGGTCTTCCTCGGCGGAAAGGTCAACCCCCAGCGCTACAACCAGTGGGTCTTCCTCCCCATCACCCTCACCCAGCCCGTCGGCGACGCGGCGAAGAAGCAGACCTTCGAGTTCGGCGAGACCCGCGAGGGCCACCCGCTCTTCAGGGCCAAGCTCGACCTGCGGGCCGCGCGCTTCTGGCTCTGCTGGGGCACTGACCGCTCGCGGCTCAAGCCGAGCGCAGTAGTCCTTCAGAGCTTCACGAACGGCCAGCCGGCGCTCGTCGAGGGCGTCTTCGAGAAGGGCAAGGTGCTCCTCTTCACGAGCGCCTGCGACGCCGAGTGGGGCAACTTCCCCCTCCGCCGCGCCTTCCTCCCCTGGGTTCACGGCATCGCCTACTACCTATCGGGGGCCGACGTTCGCGCAAGCTCCTTCAGGCTCAAGGACGAGGTGAAGTTCCAGGCCATCGCCGCCCACTACAAGGACAAGGTGGAGGTGACCATCCCCTCGGATGAGCCGCCTGGGCGAACGGTCACGCTCCCGGCGCAGCTCAAGGGCAGCTACGCCGAGTGCGTCTTCGCACAGACCGACCGCCCAGGCATCTACAGGGTCGCTGCCGACCCCGCCTTCACCAACAGCGGCGGGTTCGGGGTGAACCTGGACGTCAAGGAGTCGTTCATCACGATGGAGGACCCGGAGAAGATACTGGCGGCGGCGCCGACGGGGCGCCTGAAGTTCGTCGAGGGCGCCAAGCGCGACGTGGTCCAGGAGGTCAAGAAGTCGCGTGAGGAGGAGAAGAGCTGGCCCACCCTCTTCAAGGTGGCGCTCCTCATCTTCGTCGTCGAGTCGCTCTTCGGCAACCTCTTGAGCCGCGCAGCGAGGGCGGGCGGCATCAGGTTGCCTCTCTTCGAGGTCCTTCGCCGACGGAATCCGGGGGTGGCTCAGTGAGGAGAGGAGAAGACAAGAGGAGATTTGAGGTAAAATGATTGAGCGGTAAAATGATAAGAGAAGAGATCGGGTTCGGATTCCGATTCTGATTCTGATTCTTATCATTTTACCCGTAATCATTTTACCTTATCTCTTCTCTGCCCCTCAGGAGCGAGAAAGCCCAATGCGAAGCGGCAGACTGCTTGTAGTCGCCTTGTGCGCCGTGGCTGGCGGGTGCTCGACGCCGGTGGGCGAGTACTTCGCCCGGCGCGGGGCGGACCTGGCGGATTGCATGGAGGCCGAGGCCGGCCTCGGTTGGCCCGTCGCGCCGTTCCTCTTCCCCAGGGCGACCGGCTACGCGCTGGAGCCGACGAGCGGGAAGCCGATCGTCGAGCGCAAGCCGCGCTGGCACATGCTCCTCGTCCCACACGTCTACATGCGGGCGAAGCTCACCGACTTCTTCGTGCTGGGCAACGGCTACGCGCAGCCGGTGTGCTACGGCTGGCGCGGGCGCTATCGCGCCGCGGGCTCGGGTGTGCCACTCGCGGCGGGCCTGCCCATCTACCACAACCACGAGGAGACCGCGGGCACCACGGTCCATACCGACTGGCTTGTGCTCACGCACCGCAGCTACGACGCCACAAAGCCCGGCCCCGGCGGCCGCCTGGCCGAGAGTTGTTGGGCCGGCGTCTCTGCCACGCTCCTCCTTGCCCTGCGTCTCGAGCTCAACCTTGTCGAGCTGACCGACTTCCTCGTCGGCCTCTCCACCTACGACCTCCTCGGCGACGACACCTGGCAACGAAAGGACGACAAGCAATGAACTTTACTCCTCTGATCACGCATCACGCGTCACGCATCGCGCTCTTCCTGGCCCTCCTCGCGGCCGGGTGCGCCAACCAGACGCAGTCCTATTGGGGCAAGCGCTGGCTCGACTTCGCGGACTGCTGGGACGCCAGCACCGGCGTGGCCGGGCCGGTGCCTTACATCCGCCTGAGGATGACGGACTGGTTGGTCCTGGGCGGAGGCGAGGGGCAGACCTTCTACTCCATCGGCTGGCACGGCCGCTACACCGCCGCCGGCTCCGAAATCGAGAAGGGTGAAGGGGTTCCCTTCTCCTGGGGCAAGGAGTGGGCCGGCGCCCCCCCGATGATCGAGTCCAAGGGCATATTCGTAACTGGCCGCGAATACGACACTTCCGTCAAGCCCTGCTGGGGCACCCAGGTGGCCGAGCGCTACACCCTCGGCCTCTGGGTGGTCTGGCTCCTGAACCTGCGCTTCGGCTTCAACCCGGTCGAGTTCGCGGACCTCGTGGTGGGTTTCTTCGGCCCGGACATCCTGAAGGACGACGCGGTGGAGCCGCCCGACTGGCCGGCCAAGCTGCGCCAGCCGGAAAAGCCGAAACATCCTGTCCTGTAAGGAGATACGTCCCGCGTCCCGCGTCCCGCGTGCCAAGAGAGGTTCCCATCTGCCTTGTCCTGGCACGCGGCACGTGGGACGCGGCACGTAGCGACGATGCACTGGTCATTTGACTACCCCTGGGGCCAAACGCTCACCTGGTTCGT
>Ga0194112_10006135_pt1 | contig 16007 bp, 10 predicted proteins | sample TA2MahC400mmetaG_FD_146191 | JGI IMG/M metagenome (GOLD analysis project Ga0194112, IMG submission 146191) | Freshwater microbial communities from Lake Tanganyika, Tanzania - TA2015016 Mahale Deep Cast 400m | ecosystem: Environmental > Aquatic > Freshwater > Lake | place: Tanzania: Lake... | reverse complement strand
GTGCCTGCGGGGCGTCCGCCGGTTTCGCGTACGACCGGGGCGCGACGCCGGGATTCGCCTTCTCCCATTTGGAGAATTCGTCCGCCATTTCGGAGAACGTCGCCCATCGGACCCTGCCTTGCCGCGCGAGCGGCGCCACAACCTCTCCGAGCCAGTCCTCGATGACCGCGAAAGGCCGCGACGCAGCCGGACCGCCGCGGAACTCGCCCGGGTGGACCGTGATGTGGAAGACGTTGACGCGGTCGGAGCGCGCGGCCCGCAGGGACATCTCCAGCGCGTGGGTCATCGCGTCGAAGTAGGCGTAGTCGCCGCCGGCTTCCTCCGAGCGGCGCATCGCGCTGTGGTCGGTCCGGTCGAAGACGCCGTTGGGCAGGTAGACGATCGCGCCCGTGGGGCTGTGCTTCGCGAAGCCCGCCAGATCCCCCTCCGCCGGGCCCGCGGCAGGCCGCCAGGGGTTCACCGAGAGCAGCCGCTCGTCGTCGCGCTGGGTGCGGGGATTCTTGTAGTCGCTCATCACCGACAGGTGCGCCCCCGCCGCCGCCTCGAGCACGCCCGGGTAGAGGTTCCCGCCGCTCCAGTAGCGGATGCGCGTCGCGCCCGCCTTCGCGATCAGGTCGATCTCCTCCTGCATGACGGCGGACCAGGTCGAGGGCGGCAGGGATCCCCCGCTCCGCCCCATGTGCGCGTCTTCATGGAAGTGGAGCGCGATCTCGTGCCCCCGCTTCTCCAGGTCTCGCAGCAGCGTGTTGCCGCTCTCCACGAGCTTGCGGGTGAAAGGGGTCTGGACCTGCAGGACGAGTCTCCCGCCCTGCCGCTCGACGATGCCGACGAGCCTGTCGATATCGGACAGGTGCCGGCGGAAGAGCGGCTCCCGTTCGTAGCTGGGCCCCGGCTTCGCTTCGGGCCCACCCTGCCCCGCCAGCTTGCTGGCGACGGCGCCGAGCGGCTCGACATGGACCCCGATGCAGAACAGGAGCGGCGCATCGGTCGAGCCCGCATCCGCCGCCACCCGCGCCCTCAGCGCCGGCTCGCCGGACTCCGCCGGGGGAGATGCCCGCGGCTCTCGATCGAGTACGCGCGGGGCGCCTGCCGGCGCATCGGGGAATAGCACCGCATCCAGGTCCTTCGCCCAGTTCTTCGCCTGGACCCGGTCGGCCAGCTCGGCGACCGCCGCCTGCATGTACAGGCCCTGCGAAAAGGACTCCGGCTCCAGGCCGGTGCGGATGTTCCCGCGATCCCACGCCTTGCCGGCGTCGTTGTCCGGGAACGACCGCCCCTCCGCCGCGGGGCCGCCGGCCGCGAGGAGGCGCTCGACGTACGCGCGGTCGGGGTTGAGTCGAACGAACTTGGCGCCCGCTTTCCGGTAGCCCTCCACCTGCGTCAGGATGTGCGGATGGTCCGGCGCAACCTGCACGTGGTCGCTTTCGTTGGCGTAGACGATGACCGCCACGCCGGGACACTTGCGCACGGCGTCGGGGATCGACGGCGCGGCATCGCGCCACTTCCAATATTCGACCGACTCCGCCACGCTCGGGATGTGTCCCGGGCGCGCGGATCCGAGGAGCTTCCGCTTCTGCGCCTCCTCGAGCAGGCGCGGGGAGTACCACGCCTTCGGGCCGCGCCCGGCATCGAGGACGAAGGTGTTGGCCCCGAAGTCCTTCCCTTCCGTGTATCTCCCATCGCCATCGAGGTCGAAGAAGAACGCCCCGCGGAATCCGGTCTCCTGGCCCTGCCAACGGCGCGGCGGGCCGGGCGCCAGATCGGGCGACCACGCGAGCTTGGAGAGGTCCAGTACGCCGGTCTCGGGGTCGTACGCCGGGTTGACTCCCTCGCCGCGGCCGCCCAGCTCGATGTTCACGCTGCCCATCCCGTACGGCGACTCCATCGAGGCGTAGAAGGCCAAGTCGGGGAACTCCTCGCCGTGGATGGCCATGACCATGCCGCAGGCGTTCCCGCCATGGCTGGATCCGACGAGGCCCACATTGTGTGTGAGGACCGGCGTCCGCCCGGCCCAATCGTCGATCTTCCGTCCCTGCCTATCCGCCAGGCGCCCGCTCGCGAAGCGGATGACATCCGCGAGGGCGCGCAGGCAGTTGGGCCCGCGCGCGTCGTACGTTCCGCCGCTCGTGCCTTCGCCGCGCCCGCCGCCCGGAAACGCGAAGCGGATCTCGACGAACCCGAGTCCGGCGTACACCGGCGGTCCTTCGGTCGAGCCCGGGTCGACCCCACCCGGGACGAAGATGGCAACGGGCGCCCCGCCGGCGTACCGGGGCCTGAGAGGCGGCAGCACACCGACCGCAATCCCCTTGTCCCCGCCCGCGCCGGAGGGGATGAACGTCAACCGCCAGGGCGCGCGCAAAGCAGGACCGGCCGCGGCGCCGGCCCGTTGCGGGAACGGCCGCTCCTGCGCGGCCGCGAAAGGGCGGGAAGCAACGAAGGCCAGTAGAAGGAAACTCAGCGCGGAACGAAATGTCCTCATGGCCGGGCTCCTCTTCGGCGTGCCGCTCGGGCGTTTCCCTTTCACCATGCCCGAATTCTATCCCGGAGACGAACCGGAAGGGAACACTGACCCGCTCCCCCTGAGCCGCGGCCCGGACCGGGGGCCCGCGCGGGAATGGGGTGCTCCGACGCCGTTCCCCGGGGGCGGGGGCGGGGGGCTCCGAGGTGACGCCGAGTGCTGTACTCAGTCCTGGTAGTCCGGGTGCTTCGCTTCGATGTGGATCTTGTTCCGGCTCTCCTCGTCGCCTTCGGCGGGCGCCTGGACGGCCTTCGGAAGGATGATCTCGAACGTCCCATCCTCGGCGCTCCATGCCCTGTGCGCGCCCTCGAACCCGATCTCGACCTTCGCCCCCGCAACCGGCCTTTCGTCCTCGGCATCGATCACCTTCCCCTTGACGGCGAGGACGCCGCCGAGTCGAAGCACGACATCCGAGCGACCCGCATCGACGCTTCGCTCGACCGCCTCTCCATGCTCCGCGCTCCATCCCCTCACCTCGTAGGCGCCCTTCCCGAGCCCATCGAGACGGAAGCCCCCCACCGCATCGGTCTCCGCCTCCGCGAGCGGATCCTCGCGCCGCGGTGGGCCGTACTTCTCCGGGCGTCTCTCGCGGGCCGCGACGCGGATCCGAGGGGCGGGGTGCCCGTTCGGGTCGAGGACGGAGCCGGAGATCGAGAATCCCTTCTCGATGACGATATCGCCGAGGTCGATGGCCCCGTTCCCGACATCGATGGTCGCGACATGGGGCGGAAACCCCTTCGCGCGGGCCCGGAACGTATGGCGGCCGGGCATCGCGCCCGCGATCCGGAACCGGCCGTCCTCGCCGGCGGTCGTTGCGCGCCGCTTCTCCCCGAGGACGTCGATCTCGTGCATGAGCGCGGATTCATGGATGTTGAAGAGTTCCACCCGCGGCGCTTCGATGATCACGTCGGCCCCGGCGGCCGGGCGCCCATCCGGAAGGAGCACGCGACCCGCGAGGGTAGGATCGCTCCGCAGGACGAGGACGAGGTCTTCCCTCCCCGGCGGGACGACTCGCGCCACTGCCGGCGAAAGGCCCTCCTTCCGGGCCTCGACGTCGAGGCGAGCGGGAGCGAGGGAACCGAGGGTGAACGAGCCATCGCTTCCCGTCGTCGACTCCGATCGCACGAGGAGCGCGGCGTCCCTCAGCTCGCGCAGGACCTGGGTGGCCTTCGCCCAACCCATCAGCGTCCCGCTCTCGGCGCTCCTCGCGCGCACCGTCGCCCCCTCCACCGGCGCGCCCCTCTCGTCGATGGCGCGGCCCTTGACGACATAGCCCGGCGCGAGGCGCACGTCACAGCGCGCGGGCGCCCCTCCCTCGACCACCGCCCAGTTGTCGGCGCTGGGGAGGTACTGCGAGTGGGAGACGAAGACGCGGTACGCGGCGGCGCCCAGCCCCCGGAAGGCGTAGCGTCCGTTCGCGTCGGTATCCGCGGCCGGTATCTGCGCCGCGAGATCCTCGCAGAGGCCCCGGCAGAAGCGGAGAGCCTCGGCGGACTCGCCGTCGATCCCGAACCGCTCCTGGCCTTCGGCGAGCGTCTTGTCCCAGGACAGCGCATCGACCGCGCGTACGCACGCCCCCGGGATCCCAAGGCCCGCGGGATCGGTGACCTTCCCCTCGAGGGAGACCGGAGGCAACCCGGCCTCTCCCGCGAGCGTCTCGGCTGCGGACATCTCGATCGACTTCCTCTCTCCGGCTGGCGGCGCGGACGCCTCCTCCGCGACGGTCGGAACCCTCGACGCGCCGGCCGCGCCTGCCGGCGCACCCGCGTCCTCGCCCGGTTTCTTCCGGAAGACGAGGTCGTTCACAAGCCAGAGGCCGGTCACGAAGATGACTGCCGCCGCCACGACGATGACGATCTTCTTCGCGCTCATGATCATCCCTCCCGCTCCGATGGAAGCCAGCGTCTCGGCCGCGGCAGCCGGCGGGACCAGTGCGCCCCCCATCTCGGCGATCCGAAGCAGGTCGGAGAGCAGGGTCGCCGGCGGAGGCGGCGCCGACTCCGCTTCGGCCTTCAGCGCGGCGAAGAGGGCTGCTGGCCCAAGGGGGGCCAGGCGCCGGCGGAGGCAGCTCCAGGCCTTGCGGATGCGCCGCGTCACCGCCTGCTCGGTGATCCCGAGGACCTCGCCGATCTCCCGGCTCGAGAGGCCGGCGAAGTGGTGGAGCTCCACAGGAATCCGAAGATCCTCGGGGAGGATCGCCAGGGCATCCGCGATATCCATTCCGTCCTCGGCGGAGAGCCCACGCCGCAGGGACCGGCGCGCGTTCTCCTCCTCGCGCTTGAGCCTCCTGCGGGCCGCCCGGCGTATGCTGTCGACTCGGCTGAGGACCTGGAAGGCGAGGAATCCCCTCGCCGACCCGACCCGGGCGGGAGACGGCGGCCTTACGATGAGGCGGAGGAAGACATCCTGGCACACGTCCGCGGCGTCTTCCGAGTGCCGGGTGATCCGGAAGGCGATCCGCCAGACGAAGGCGTAGTGGGCCTTCACCACGCGCTCGAAGCGCTCGCGACCGGGTTCCTCGAGGTATGCGATCAGGGGATCCATGGCAGCGTCCATCGCCATCGTCGCCCTCCATTGTGAAGACGCCGCTGGCGGCGGGCAATGAAAGCGGCCAGAGACCACCCGCGGCCGCCGCTCCTCTGGACGGGGGGCATCTGCGTCGCGCCAACGCAGGGAAGGGCCTTCTACGCCTTTCTCGCCCGCCGCCGGCGCCCGCTGTCCGGCAAGCGGTAGGCATCGATGATCACGTCCGCGTTCCGCTCGGCGAAGTGCTCCTCCGCGTAGCGCCGGCACGACTCGCGCGCGGGGAGCGGCCGGCGGTACGCGGCGAGATCGGCGAGCGCCTGTGCGACGGCCTCCGGCGCCGACTGCGTCCAGATCGCGACGCGCTCGTCGAGGAAGCTCGGGAGGCATCCGCGCGGCGCGGTCAGGACCGGCGTCCCGCAGGCGACCGCCTCGAGGTAGACCGATGCGAATCCCTCCTCGTACGTCACGGGCGAGGCGAAAAGATCGGCCGCGTTATAGGCCTCGATGATCCGGTCGATCCCGCCGTGGGGGATGCGGCCGACGAATCGGATCCGCCGATCCGCGGCCGCCGCACGGGCGAGATCCGGCGCGAGCGGGCCATCGCCGACGATGACGAGCCTCAGGCGCTCCGACCCGGCGCGGCGCAGCGCATCGACCAGGATCCCCGCGCCCTTCTTCTCGAGCAGCCGGCCGAGGTAGAGGACGGCGAACGTATCGGGCGGGATGCCGAGACGCTCGCGGCACGCATCGCGCGGGAGGGGTCGGAAGAGGTCGAGATCGACCCAGTTCGGATGGACCGCGATCCGAGCGGGATCGATGCCGATCGCGACCAGTTCGTCGAGCGACGGCTTGCCGACGGCGAGGATCCGATCGAAGCCGGCGAGGAGCGTCCGGAGCGCGCGCGAGAGCGCGGGTCGCTCGCCGAGCCGGTAGACCGCATGAGTGCTCGCGACGCTCCGGATCCCATAGATCCGAGAGAGGATCCGCGCCGCGCCGGCCGCCGCCAGCCCGTGCGCATGGATGCAATCGAAACGCCCGCGCGCACGGGCGAGGACCGCGAGGCCCGCGGCGAAGATCCCGGGGAAGAGGTAGGCGAAAGACGCCGGCGCGAATCGCTCCAGGACCGGGAACCAGCCGTGCCCGAACCAGCCGATCCGGATGATCTCGTGGGGCCCGGCGCGCTCGCGCGCGGGGCCCCGGACCGGCGTCGTCAGGGGCTGGTACGTGACGAGCGTGACGCGGATCCCCCGGCGCGAAGCGACATCGAGGAGCTTCGCGAGGTGAGACTCGACGCCGCCCACATTGGGCTTCGCGAAGGGGCAGAGCATCAGGACGCGCATCGATCGGCGTCTCCGATGAGGTATGCGACAGCTTCGCGGAGCGTCGGGAACGAAGGCGTCGCTGCGAGAGCCTCCCATTGGGGGCCCCGATCCCAGGGCTCTCCGATGAGGGCCCACGCTCGCAGGCCCGCGCGCTGCGCCGCGAGGATGTCCTGGTATGCGTCGGTCGCGAGGACGGAGCGCGCGAGGTCGATGCCGAGATCGTCCCGCGCCGCCAGGAACATCCCGATCGCGGGCTTGCGGCACGCACAGCCCTCGTGCTTGTCGTGAGTGCAGGCATAGACGGCGTCGATCGGAGCGCCGCCGCCGGCCAGGAGTTCGCGCATCCGCAGGTGGATCGCTTCGAGTTCGTCGCGCCGGAGGAGGCCCAGGGCGACGGCGCGCTGGTTCGTGACGACGACGATCCGGAATCCGCGCGCCCGCGCGGCGCGGATCCCGTCGGCGGCGCCGTCCAGGAGGTGGAACTCGTCCCAGGAGGTGATGTACTTGCCGCGCTGCGGCGCCGCGTTGATCACTCCGTCGCGGTCGAGGAAGAGCGCGGGCGCGGCCTCCATCACGAGCCCCCGACATAGATCACGCGCGATCCCTCGGGCTCGAGGCGGAGCGGCACCTCGCGCATCGGCGCGAGCGCGGCGCGGATCCTGTCCTGGACGCCCTCCTCGGCGAAGAGGAGGAGGAAACCGCCGCCCCCCGCGCCGAGGATCTTCCCGCCGAGGGCGCCGGCGTGCCGCGCGCGCTCGTAGAGCGTATCGATCTCCGGATCGGAGATGCCTGTTGCGAGCTGCCGCTTGAGCTCCCAGCTCTCGTGGAGGATCTCGCCGAGGCGGGAGAGATCGCGCCCTTCGCGCAGGACACGCGCCGTATCGCGCGCGAGGTCGCGCATGCGGGCGAGGACTTCGTGGTTTCGGCCGGCGCCCCGCTTCTGGTCGCTGAGGATGTCGCCCGCGCGCCGCGTGCGACCCGTATAGAAGAAGAGGAGCCGGCGCTCGAGCGCGACGCGCGTGCCGGGGGTCGCGATCACGGGGTTGACGAAGACCGCTCCATCGAGCTGGAATTCGATGTGCTGGAGCCCGCCGAACGCCGCGATGTACTGGTCCTGCTTGCCGATCGGCTCGCCCAGGCGATCGATCTCGATCGAACAGGCCTCTTCGGCGAGTCGCTCGCGCGACACCCACTCGCTCCGGAAGGCGTGGAGCGCATGCAGGAGGCCGACGGTGAAGCTCGATGACGACCCGATCCCGGTCCCCGCCGGGATATCGCTGATCGATGTGATCTCCAGCCCCTCGTCGATCCCGAGGAGGAGGAGCGCCTCCCGGACGATCGGGTGCTGGATCTCGGCGGCGCGCTCGACGATCTCGGTCTTCGAGTACGAGACGCGGAAGGTCTCGTCGAAGCGCTTCTTCACGGTGATGTACATGTACCTGTCGATCGCCGTCGATGTGACGCAGCCCGGCTCGCGCTTGTAGAACTCCGCGAAGTCCGTGCCGCCGCCAGCGAGGCTGATGCGGAAGGGCGTCTTCGTGATGATCATCGCAGGAACTCCCGGATCTCCTCGATGCGCGCGGGGGTCCCGATGTCATAGAACCGGCGGGGCGAGTCCCAGGAGCCGAGGCGCCCCTCGGCGGCGAGCTGCGGGAAGAGGTCGCTCTCGATCGACGACGGGCCGTCGCGCGGCAGGCGGTCGATCGCGCGCAGCCGGAAGGCGGAGACCCCGGCCTCGACGCGGTTCAGGTCATCGCGCGATGCGCCCTTGCGGTAGATGCGCACCCGGCCGTCCGGATCCGCGCCGACATTGTCGGGGACATCGATGTCCCCCCGGTTCGCGTAGACGGCGATGACGGCCTCCCAGGGCCCATCGCTGACGCGCTCGATGATCGGCGCGTACTCGACCGGAAGGAGCGAGTCCCCGTAGATGAGGAGGAAGGGATCGCTGAGGCGGTCGCGGGCGAGGCGAAGGGCGCCGCCCGTCCCGAGCGGCTCCGGCTCGCGCGAGTACTCGATCGCGAGCCCGAGCCGCGCGCCAACGCCGAAGTGGCGCTCGATCGCGTCGCCCAGGTATCCGGTCAGGAGGACGGCGCGCCGGAAACCCTGCGCGGCGAGGCGCTCGATCTGATGTTCGAGGTACGGCTTCCCATGGATGGGGACCATCGGCTTCGGGATGCCGTCGGTCAGGGGGCGGAGGCGCTCGCCGCGGCCGCCCGCGAGGATCGCGACCGCCGGCGCGCCCCTCACCGCTCCCCCATGACCTGCGCGACAATCTCGCGAACGCCCTGTCGCGCCGCATCGTCCGAGGCGAGGCGCGGCCTCCAGTCCAGTGCGGCGAGGCGCGAGGGATCGAGGCGGACCTGCGGGACATCCCCGGGCCAACCCCGATCGCCGCCCGAATAGACGATCTCGGTCCCATCGAGCCCCGCCGCCTCCAGCACCATCCGCGCGAGCGCGTCGACCGATGTCGCCCCCTCGGGGCTCAGGTTGAAGACGTTGATGGGATCGTTCGCTCGCTCGACGCCGAAGAGGATCCCGCCGACGCACTCATCGACGTGGAGGTAGGGCTTCGCCTGCCGGCCGTCGCCGAGGACCGGGAGGCGGCGCGGATCCTGACTCAGGCGGTGACAGAAATCGAGCACCGCCCCATGGGTCGCGTTGCGGCCGATCACGTTCGCGAAGCGGAAGATCCACGCCTGGAAGCCGTAGAGGTGGACGTACGCCGAGATCAGGCCCTCGCAGGCGAGCTTCGATGCGCCGTAGAGAGAGATCGGAAGGCAGGGGCCATCGTCCTCGCCCGTCGGGATGCGCTTGGGCTGGCCGTAGATCGTCGACGACGAAGAGAAGGCGATCCGCCGGACGCCCTCCTCGCGCATCGCGTCGAGGAGGTTGTACGTCGCGAGCGTCCCGAGTCGGAGATCGGTGTCCGTCCGGCGAGTGCCCTCGCCGATATCGGAGTTCGCGGCGAGATGGAAGACGATGTCGCAGCCGCGCGCGGCGGCACGCGTCGCGCCGGGGTCCTTGAGGTCGCCGAGGATGAAGCGGCAGCGAGGCCCCTCGAGGGGAGCGACGAATTCGCGGCGGCCGAGGAGGAGGTTGTCGAACACGGTGACGTCCGCGCCGCGCGCCAGGATCTCCCGCACGAGGTTGCTCCCGACGAAGCCCGCACCTCCTGTGACGAGGGCCTTGCCCTTCATTCGTCCACTCTTTTCGCCTCACACACCCGATCGAGTTCCTCGCTCGCCGGCGTAGCATAGTCCGGCGGCGCCGGGGCGGCAAGCGTTGCCCCGGGGTTCCGCTCGGGCGCCGTCCATCCCCCCGGACGGAAGATCGCGACGAGGAGGATGATCGAAGCCGCCGCGAAGACGGCGGCGAGCTTCGCGATCACGGCCGCGGCCGTCGCGTGTCCGGCGTCGATCCACAGGACCTCCGCCGCCACCGAGGCGGCGAGGACGGCGAGGAAGGCCCGCTGGCTCAGCACCGAAAGGTAGTGGGTCAGCATGTGGAGGATGCCGAGGAAGAACATCGCGACGCCGTAGAGGAGCAGGATGTCCCCTGCGCCGACGAACCTCCCCTTTCCGAGCAGTCGGAAGAGGAGGTCCGGGATCGCCGCGAAGACCGCCAGGGTCGCGATGCCGACGAGGATCGCCGCCGCGAGCGCCCGCAGGAGGACCGCCCTCGGATCCGAACCCGTGATGGAACGGGTGACCGCCTTCGGCGTGATGACCGAGACGAGGGCGGCCGGCGCGAAGAGGATGATCCGCCCGATCACCTGCGCCGCCGCGTAGCGGTCGACGAGGGCGGGCGCTTCGGGCCAGTAGTGCTTGATGAGGATGAGATCGAGCTGCTGGAGGGCGGTCAGGAGGGCGACGCCCGCGAAGATGGGGAGGTTGAGATCGCGGCCGTTCGCCGCCTCCGGGTTCCCTCCGGCAGAGGTTTCGCGGAAACCGCGCGCTGCGGACCCGAGGATCAGGGCCAGTGTGGCGATCCCGGCCAGGGCCTGGACAGCGATGGCGGAGCGGAGTCCGAGGGCGAGGCCCACGACGCCGAGGCCGAAGAGGAACCGGAAGATCCCTCCCGCGCCGAACGCAGCGCCGAGCCGCCAGAACCACTGGAGTCCCTGGAGGAGCCCCATCGCGACGGCGCCGACGAGGATCGGCGGCACCCCCGCGAGCAGGATGAGGGCGAGCGCCGGATCACCGACATGGAGGAAGCGGGCCACGAGGCCCGCCAGCGGGACGATGGGGGCCGCCACGGCGAGCGAGATGAGGAACGAGCGCAGGAGCCATCTCCCGAAGAGGTCCCCGGTCGTCCCCGGCGCTCCGGAAACCCGGAAACGGGCCGCGCCCCGCGCCGCGACCGTCTGGACCGGGATGCAGGCGAGGCCCATGACGATGTTGAGCGCGTTGAGGAGCGCGTTCATCGCGCCGAACTCGCCGGCGGCGAGGTGGAGCGCCATCGACCGCTGGAAGAGGAGGAGGAACAGGCTCCCGATGTTCGAGAGGACGAAGATGATCGCCCCGTGGCGCACGACGTGGGTCGTGTCCGTCCTCCCGCTCGCGCGCCCTGTCTCCTCCATGGGCGAGCATCCTAGGCCGGGTCGTGCGCCCGTCAAGCCAAGTGCCACGCTCCCGGCTCTTGACGCGTCTTGCCCGCGGACGACAATCGCGCGCTCGATCGTATGCATGCGGACCGGAGCAGTCGGGAGGTTGCATGGAAGCGGATCCGGCCGGCCGCGGCCGAAGCCCCTGGCGCCGGCTCGTCCCCTTCCTTCCGCTCGGCGGCCTCGCGCTCCTCCTCCTGGCCGGCCCCGCGCGCCGCGCTCTCGAAGCTCTCGATCTCTTCGCGCGTCCGGGCGCGGCCCTCCTCCGCTACTTCGTCTTCCCCGTCCTCCTCATCTCGATCGTACCGGCCTGCGCGGCTCTCACCGCGCGGAGCGGGGATCCGCGCCGCGCCGCCCCGACACCGGAGGAGGCCATCGCGCGGCGCTGGCGCCGCGCGATCCTCGCCTGCGTCCTCGCCTACGCGTCCGGACAGGCGATCCTGCACGCCCTGCGGATCGCGAGCTTCCACGCGACCTACTGGGACCTCGGCGTCTTCGATCACACCCTCTGGCGGATGGCGCATCGAGGCGAGTGGCGCCTCGCGCTCGAGGGCCACGTCTCGCCGATCCTCTGGCTCTACGCCCTCGCGTACGCCGCCCTCCCGAGCGCGTCGCTCCTGATGGCGCTCCAGTCCTTCGGACTCGCGATCGGTGCGCTCCCTCTCTTCCGGCTCGCATCGCGCCGGATCGGGCCGCGTGCCGCCGGGATCGTCGCCCTCATATACCTCCTCATCCCGGCGCTCCCGTGCATCGAGTCGACGGGCTTCCACACCGACCATTTGATCGTCCCGATCGGACTCCTCATCGCGGATGCGGCGGATCGCCGGGCGCCGAGGACCCTCCTCGCCGCCGCGCTCGCGGGGCTCCTCATCAAGGAGGTCTTCATCCTGCCGGTGGGGCTCGCCGTCTTCGTCGCACTCCTCCGCTGGAGGCGCCCGATCGCAGCGGCGGCGGCGCTCGCCGCCTCCATCGCCATCTTCGCGGCGGCGATCGCTCTCTTTCCGACGCTCATCGCGCCGCCGGCGGCGCTCGCCGAGCGGCCCGGCCCGTACGCTCAGCTTGGATCGAACGCCTGCGAGGTCATCTCGACGATCGTCTCGCACCCCCTCGGGATCGCGCGGACGCTCGCCGAGAAGCGGAGGATCCTCTACGTCATCCTCGTCTTCCTCCCGTTCCTCTTCCTCCCCCTTCGCCGCCCCCTCGAGATCCTCCCGGCGTTTCCGGTCCTGGCGGCGTCGCTCCTCTCCGGCTACAGGCTCTACTACACCTACCAGCTCCACTACACGGCGGGCCTCCTGCCGTTCCTCTTCTGGGGTTTCGTCGAGGCGCTCGCGCGCGTGCCGGAGCGCGCGGGTTCGCTCCGGCCGCGGCACGCCCTCGCCGTCGCGGGCCTCGCGGCGACGGCGATCTTCCATATGTTCTATGCGCCGACGCCCGCCGGTCTCGGATTTTGGATGCGCGGGTACGATGAGCGCTTCCACCGGGAGCACTACGTCGCGGGCCGGGAGGCCGGGGAGATCCGCGAGACCATCGCCCGATGGATCCCGCCGGAGCAGGGGGCGGTCGCGACGCAGGATGGGATCATCGCCGGCCGGATCACGCACCGCGCGCGGATCGCTTGCCTGAACGAGACGACGGTCGAGACGCTCGATACGTTCGACTATGCGGTCGCAAGCCCGGTCCGATCGTACTTCAATGACGAGGCGACGCAGCCCGAGTTCCAGGGGCGGGCGCGAGGCGTGCCGGGGATCGGAGAGCTGTGGGAGCGTATCCGCTCGGCGAGGCGGATCGGAGCGCGGCGCGCGGATCCTGCACCGATCCGCCTCTCGGACGAGCGCTACATCGACCTCGTCCTCCACCTCTACGATCGCTGGGAGGTGCTCGCCGAGGGCGCCGCCGTCATCTTCCGGAACCGGAGAGCTCGCGCGCCATGAGCGGGAGCGCTTCGGCTGCGGGCTCGGCCGGCGCATCGTAGTAGCGCCGCAGGTACATCCGGTAGAAGATCGCGAGCGTGTCGATCCCCGTCCGGAGGAGATCCTTGCACGTGATGCGGCCGAAGCCGTTCCGCCGCCGGAATTCGAGGACGACCGGCGCCTCGATGATGCGGTAGCCCAGGCGGTGGATATTGGCGAGGAGCTCGACATCCAGGGCGTATCGCTTGCAGAGCAGGCGCGGGAAGGCGCGCGCGAGCGCCTCGGTCCGGAAGACCTTCAGGCCCGTCTGCGTGTCCCGGAGAGGGAGGTCGAAGAAGAGCCAGAGGATCGTGCGGTAGATCTGGCTGATGACCTTCCTCTGGAGCGGGTACCGGATCCGCGAGCGGGCGTGCCACTTCGATCCGACGACGACATCGGCCCCCGCATCCCGCATGCGACGGAAGAGCCCCGCGATCTGACGGGGATGGAGGTCGAGGTCGGAGTCGAGGAACACGGTGAAGTCGCCGCGCGCGACCCTGCACCCGGCGCGCAGCGCGGATCCCTTGCCGATGTTCCTGTCGTGGGCGACGAGGATCACGCGCTCGTCCCGCGCGCAAACCGCCTGGATCTCCGATCGAGTGTCGTCGGTCGAGCCATCGTCGACGGCGATGATCTCGAACCGGCATCGGGCGCGGTCGAAGAGGCGGATCGTCTCCTCCAGGTTGCGCCGGATGTGGTGCCCCTCGTTGTAGGCCGGCATCACGACGGAGATGAGGTGGTCGGCCAGGCGGACCGAGCCGTTCCCGTTCCGGCCCGCCGGCGCGCGCGCGCTGTCAAGTGGGTACTTGCCATTCCCTCCGTTCGCCGGAGTTGTGCCGTTGCCCCCCGGCGCATGCGGGATCTCCTTGATCCAGGCAGAGACGCTCGTCGGGAGGGACGGACAGGGAGCGGGCAAGCTCACCACGTTTCCCTCACTTTCTCTTCACTTCCCCGCCCCGGCAACGTGCCGGAGGGCGTCTGGCCGGGCGCGGGCCGAGCCAATCTCCTCTTAAGTCGTTTTATATCAACGACTTACAATTCTTCGACCGTATTATAGGGAAAAAGGCTGGGATACGTCAACGGAAATCTTGGAAATTCAAGGGGTTGCGGCCTTGCCAGGGAATGGGGGCCTTGATATCCTGGTCATGCCGCGGTCGCGCCGTGAGGAGAATCGGCGCTGCGGCCCATGCCGGAAGTGAAGAGGAGCATCGTGAGCGAGAAGAGCCCTGCGGGGGCACCCTCCGCCTCCGGATCCGCGTCGCGTCCGGGGACGACCCCGGGGCTCGTGAGCGTCATCATCCCCGTCGCGGAGGCGAATGGATTCCTCCGCGAGTCGGTGGAGACGATCGGCCGATTGACGGCGCCCGCACCCGGCGGCCTGCGGCGCGACCTCCGGAGCCGCGCCCCGTGTGAGGTCATCGTCCTCCCCGACCGCGAGCCGGCGGAGCCGCTCGCCGCCGCCGTACGCATCATCCCCACGGGGGCGGTGGGACCGGCCGACAAGCGGGATCGAGGCGCAGCCGAAGCGCGAGGCGAGTTCCTCGCCTTCCTCGATGACGATGCCTATCCGTCCGAGGGCTGGCTCGCGTGGGCGCTCCCGCACTTCCGCGATGCGAGCGTCGCCGCCGTCGGAGGGCCGGGGCTCACGCCGCCCGGAGATGCGCCGGCGGCGCAGGCATCGGGAGCGGTCCTCGCGTCGCGCCTCGCTTCGGGCGGCTACGCTTACAGGAATCGGCGCGGATCCCGGCGCGATGTCGATGACTTTCCCTCGTTCAACCTCATCGTACGGCGGAGCGACTTCGAGGCGACGGGCGGATTCCGGAGCCACTACTATCCCGGCGAGGACACGAAGCTCTGCCTCGCTCTGACGCACGGGCTGGGCAAGCGGATCGTGTACGAGCCGGATGCCTACGTCTACCACCACCGCCGGCCGCTCTTCGGCGCGCACTGCCGGCAGATCCTCCGCTATGCGATCCATCGGGGGAAGTTCGTGCGCGAGTTCCCCGAGACGTCGCGGAGGCCGGCGTATTTCGTCCCGTCCGCGTTCCTCGTCGGTCTCGTCGCCGGACCGGCGGCGTGCGCGCTCGCACCCATCCTCTGGCCGGTCTACGGCGGGGTGTGCGCCCTCTATGCGGCGGCGTGCATCGCCGAAGCCTCGCGCCACGCGGCGCGCCCGCGCGTGGCGCTCCTCACGGCGGCGGGGCTCGTGGCGACGCACCTCGTGTACGGCGCCGGCTTCCTGTGGGGCCTCTCGCGAAAGGACCTCGCCCGATGAGGGTCGCCATCGCCTATCCTCCGCTCCCCGACGCGCGAGGAGTCCCATGCCTCGCGCAGAACCGGCAGTTCCAGTGGTTCCGCGAGCCGAGCTGCTTCTATCCCATGGTCCCCGCATCGGCGGCGACCCTTGCGGCGCGCGCGGGGCACGAGGTCGCCTGGCTCGATGGGATCGCGGCCGGGTGGTCGTACGCATCCTTCGCACGACGGCTCGACGCATTCCGGCCCGATCTCGTCCTCATCGAGACGAAGACGCCCGTCGTGCGGCGGCACTGGGCGATCGCGGCCGAGTGGAAGCGCGAGTGGCCGGGGATGCGGATCGCCCTCGCCGGCGACCATGCGACGGCGCTGCCGGAGGAGTCCTTCGCGCACTCTCCGATCGACTACGTCCTCGCCGGAGGTGACTACGATATCCTCTTCGCGAGGCTGGCCGATCACATCGAGAGGGGCGGGGAGCTGCCGGCGGGGATCCGGCGGCGCCCGGATCCGAACGGCCGGGTCGATTCGACGGGTCCCTTCCGGCTCGATGAGGATCTCGATCGCCTCCCGTGGATCGACCGGGATCTCACGCAGTGGCGTCTCTACAGCCGGAACAACGGGAACTACCGCCGCCTGCCGGGGACCTACATCCTCGCGGGGCGGGATTGCTGGCACCACCAGTGCACGTTCTGCTCGTGGACGACGCTCTATCCGAGCTTCCGCGCCCGCTCGCCGGAGAACGTCCTCGCCGAGATCGAGATGCTCGTCCGGCGATACGGGATCCGGGACATCATGGATGACACCGGGACCTTCCCCGCCGGCGAGTGGCT
>Ga0194112_10006134_pt1 | contig 16008 bp, 9 predicted proteins | sample TA2MahC400mmetaG_FD_146191 | JGI IMG/M metagenome (GOLD analysis project Ga0194112, IMG submission 146191) | Freshwater microbial communities from Lake Tanganyika, Tanzania - TA2015016 Mahale Deep Cast 400m | ecosystem: Environmental > Aquatic > Freshwater > Lake | place: Tanzania: Lake... | reverse complement strand
CTCACCGGCGGCACGGCGAGCGTGAAGCAGAGCGAGGCAGGCATCGAGGTCTCTGTTGCTAAGACCGACCGCCAGGAACTCGACACCATCGTTGCCCTGGAACTCGACGGGCCGGCCTTTGAGATCAAGCCCCTCGGCTACGCCTCCGGCTCCCTCGCCACGGGCAAGAAGGCAAAGGCATCCAACGTTTTCCGCAACCAGGCGGAGTTCAGGCCCGAGAAGGCGTTCGACGACGACCCCGACACCCGCTGGGGCTGCGACTGGGGGACGAAGGAGGCGTGGCTCGAGGTGGACCTGGAGAAGCCCACGACCTTCGCCCGCGCCTTCCTCAGCGAGCCCTACGGCCGCGTGCGCGAGTTCGAGCTCCAGTGCCGCGACGGCGAGGCCGAAGCCTGGCGCACGTTCCACCGGGGGAAGACGATTGGCGAGAGCCTGAAGGTCGAGTTCGAGCCGGTCACTGCCCGCTTCGTGCGCCTCACGCTCAAGACCATCGAGGGGCCATCCATCCGGGAGTTCCAGCTCTTCGCGCCGAAGAAGCGAACGCCATGAGGAACACTGCTGTATTCCTTGCTGCGGTCGCGCTGGCGGGCCTGGCCTGGGCCGAGGAGGCCAAGCCGCAGCCGCCTTTCGGCGGCAAGGGGCTGGCCGCCTACTGGCCGATGGACGAGGCGGCGGGGGCGGTGGCCGCCGATGCGGGGGGCGGGGACAACAACGGTGCCCTTCAGGGCTCGCCCGCGGCGGCACGGGTGAGCGGACCCTTTGGCGCCCACTCGCTCGCCTTCCTCGGTCCGGGGCAGAAGGTGGTCGGGTCGGACCGCGGGTTCCCTGCCGGCTCGTCGCCCGGTTCGATCAGCCTGTGGTTCAGCCGGCCGCCAGGCGTCGGCAACAAAGTGCTGTTCTCCTACGGAGCGCTGTCGCGGGGGCAGGCGCGCGGGCTGTGGCTCGTCACGGAGAGTCGCCTCTGCTTCTACTTCTACGGCCATCCGCAGGACCTGCACTGCGAGATCAAGGGCGGCATCGCGCCCGACACGTGGCACCACGTGGCCGCCACCTACGATGGCACGACCGCGCGGCTCTACTGCGATGGCGGCCTAGTGGGCAAGGCCGAGCCGAAGATTGACACGGCGCTCCGCGGCCAGTTCCAGATCGGCGCGAACCTCGAGGAGGATGGCCGCGACTTCATCGGGTTGCTCGACGACATTGCCGTGTTCGACCGCGCGCTCTCCGACGACGAGATTCGCGCTGAGTATGCCGCCAAGGCGAAGGTCGTCCAGGCCCTCCCGCCCGACGCCCTCCGCGCCTTCCACGCGAAGCACCAGGAGGCCGAGGCCGGCCGCCGCAAGGAGCTTGCCGCCCACGTCGAGAAGCTGGGCGTCGAGGACATCGTCTTCGCCGTCCGCCAGGCCGACACCGACGGCCACTGGTACGCCAACTTCGGCTACCACATCGTGGACGCCGACCGCCGCACCTACTACCACGACGGCGGCCGCCTCTGCCGCCTCCACCTCAAGACGGGCAAGGTCACGGTGCTCGTGGACGAGCCGAAGGGCGGCGTGCGCGACCCCCAACTCCACTACGACGGCACGCGCATCCTCTTCTCCCTCCGCAAGAGCGGACAGCCCCACTACCACCTCTACGAGATCGGCGTGGATGGCACCGGCCTGCGGCAGCTCACTGATGGGCCGGCCGACGACATCGAGCCGACGTATCTGCCCGACGGCGGGATCGTCTTCTGCTCGAGCCGCTGCCGCCGCTGGGTGCCCTGCTACTACACCCAGGTTGCCATCCTCTACCGCTGCGACGCCGACGGGCGCAACATCCGCCCCCTCTCCGCCAACACCGAGCACGAGAACACCCCCTGGGTGCTGCCCGACGGGCGCGTCCTGTACCAGCGCTGGGAGTACGTGGACCGCAGCCAGATCGGCTACCACCACCTGTGGACGATGAACCCCGACGGCACGGGTCAGATGGTCTACTACGGCAACCAGCACCCCGACACGGTGATGATAGACGCGAAGCCGATCCCCGGCACGGGCAGGGTCGTTGCCTCCTTCTCCCCTGGCCACGGGCAGAACGAGCACGCAGGCGCCATCACCGTCGTGGACCCACGCCAGGGGCCGGACGCGCGGGCGATGGCGCGGCCCGTCAGCCGCGGCCACTCCTTCCGCGACCCGTACCCTCTTTCGGAAGACTGCTTCCTCGTGGCGAGCGGGACGGAGATCCTGCTCCTCGACGGGAAGGGGCAGAGCGTGCGGCTCTACGACCTGCCGCCCGAATGGCGCGTCGGGCGGATGCAGGTCCACGAGCCGCGGCCAGTCCAGGTCCGGCCCCGCGAGCGCGTCATCCCAACCCTCTCCGACCCCGCTCAGAAGACGGGGCGCGTCTTCCTGGAAGACCTCTATGTCGGGCGGAATATGGCCGGCGTCAGGCCTGGCGAGGTCAAGAAGCTCCTCATCCTCGAAATCCTGCCGAAGCCGTGGAACATGTTCAGCGGGATGGAGCCGCTGACCTATGGCGGCACGTTCCTTCTGGAGCGCATCGTGGGCACGGTGCCGGTCGAGAGCGACGGCTCGGCGCACTTCGAGTTGCCCGCGCTCCGTCCCTTCTTCCTCGTGGCGCTCGACGAACGCGACATGGCCGTGAAGCGGATGCAGAGCTTCCTCACCGTCCAGCCAGGCGAAAGCGTCGGCTGCGTCGGCTGCCACGAGGACCGGGTGCGAACGCCCTCGTCGCGGCGCCCCACGCTGGCCCTGGGGCGGCGGGCCAGCGTCGTGGAGCCGATTGCGGGCGTGCCCGACGTGTTCGACTTCCCCCGCGACATTCAGCCGGTCCTCGACAAGCATTGCGTCGCCTGCCACGACTACGAGAAGACTGGCGCTGGCGGCCCAATGGCCGGCGGCATCGTCTTGACGGGCGACCGCGGGCCGATGTACTCACAGAGCTACTACGCGCTCACGATCAGCGCCCAGTTCTCCGACGGGCGGAACCTGCGGAAGAGCAACTACCCGCCCCGCGCCCTCGGCTCCTCGGCCAGCCCGCTCCTGAAGAAGCTCGACGGCTCGCACTACAAGGCCGCGCTGAGCGACCGCGAGCGAGCGCTCCTCCGCCTGTGGGTTGACAGCGGCGCCGTCTACGCCGGCACCTACGCCGCCCTCGGCACGGGCAGCGTGGGCGACTACAGCGGCCGCGGCCGGCCCGACCTCGCCTGGGACAGCACCCGCAAGGCCCAGGAGGTCCTCAAGCGCCGCTGCGCCGGTTGCCACAAGGGGCCGATGGCCTTGCCCGACTCGCCCTCCGACGACAAGGGGATGGTGCCCTGGGGCGAGGGGCCGATGAACCAGCTCGCCAGCAGCACGTCCCAGCGCTACACCCCTGCCTTCCGCTTCAATCGCCACCTGCTCTACAACCTGAGCCGGCCCGACAAGTCGCTTCTCCTCCTCGCCCCGCTGGCCGCGCAGGCCGGCGGCTACGCCGCCACGACGCCGAAGAGCTGTCCCGTGGTGTTCAAGGACGCCGCCGACCCCGACTACCAGGCCCTCCTGCGCTCGGTCGAGGACGCGCGGAAGCACCTGGAGACGATCAAGCGGTTCGACATGCCCGGCTTCAAGCCGAGGCCGGAATACGTCCGCGAACTGAAGCGCTTCGGCCTGCTCCCCGCCACATTCGCGCTGGACACGGAGCCGCTCGACGTGTATCACATAGAGCGGGCCTACTGGCAGTCCCACTGGTATCAACCCCCAGGGCGGGACGCAAGCCGAGGCAGCAGGTAGTGCCGGTGGCTCAAGACACGCCCAAGCGCGGCTTGGGTACGCGTTTGCCTGAGGAGAACCTTCCCCCCTCTCCCTCGGGGAGAGGAGGACCATCCTCCCTCTCCCTCGGGGAGAGGGGTGGGGTGAGGGTGCTTGGGTTCCCGTGAACTCCGTGGAAGCACCCTCACCCCTACCCTCCCCCCAAGGGGGAGGGAGGAGAGTCTCCTCTTGCTGACCGCTGCCGGGGTGGGCGTGATGGACCCGAGGCCACGTGTGGGAGGGCAAGGAGGAGCCGCGATGAACCGTCGGTCGTTCCTGCAGAGTTCGGGCAAGTCCGTGGCCGGCGCCGCGCTGGCCGGGCTAACGGTCACCGCGTTCCGCCCCGGCAGCGCGCTGGGGGCCAACGAGCGGGTGAACGTGGCGCTCATCGGCTGCGGCGGGCGCGGCCGCTACGTCATCCGCGGCCTCGTCGAGCAGGGCGCACGCGCCACCTTCCTGTGCGACCTGCTCACGAACCGCCTCGACGAGGCGGCGAAGTTCCTCTCCGACGTGCAGAAGGACGCGCCCGCGAAGACCAAAGAAATGCGGCAGGTGTTCGATTCCAAGGACGTGGACGCCGTGGTCATCGGCACGCCCGACCGCTGGCACGCCCCGGCCTCCATCATGGCCTGCCAGGCACGCAAGGACGTCTACGTCGAGAAGCCGCACTCCCACAACCTCTGGGAGAGCGGGAAGATGGTCGAGGCGGCGAAGAAGTACGAGCGCGTCCTCCAAGTCGGCACGCAGAACCGCTCAGGCCCCTACACCCTCGCCGCCCGCGAGTACCTGAAGACGGGGAAGATTGGCAAGATCGCGCTCGTCCGCGTCCTCAACATGAAGTCGGGCGGCCCATTCAAGCTGGGCGAGCCCGGCAAGGCGCCCGAGGGCCTGAACTGGGACGCTTGGCTCGGCCCCGCGCCCACCCGCCCCTACCATCAGCACATTTTCCACGGCGGGTGGCACAACTACTGGGACTTCTGCGGCGGGGACATGGGCGACGACGGCATCCACCAGCTCGACCTGGCCCTGATGATGATGGGCGACCCGCCCCCGCCGAAGAGCGTCCGCGCCCTCGGCGGCCGCTACGCCCACCGCGGCGACGACTCAGAGTGCCCCGACGTGCAACTCGTCTCGTGGGACTACGGGGATTTCGTGATGACCTTCGAGCTGACCGGCTACCCGCGCTACATGGAGAAGACGAGCGCGACCATCCGCCGCAACGACCTGTTCCCGTACTGGACGATGAACGCGACGCGGATCGAGTTCTACGGCTCGCAGCTCCTGATGACCCTGGGGCGGCACGGCGGCGGGTGGATCGTCCAGCAATCGGGCGGCGGCATCGTGGACAAGATGTACGGCCGCCCGTGCGACGAGCCGCACTACGCGGATTTCCTGGCGTGCGTGAAGACGCGGAAGAAGGCGAACGCCGACATCTCGATTGCCCACACGAGCAACGTCGCCCTGCACATGGGCAACATCGCGCACCGCGTGGGCAACGTGGCGCTCGCCTACGACCCCAAGGCCAACCAGTTCGACAACCCCGAGGCCAACAAGCTGATCAAGCCCCCCTACCGCAAGGGCTACGAAATCCCCGACGAGGTGTGACCCAGCGCCCCAGCCCCGGACGCCCCGTTCGCGCTCTGGCGAGTCACCGGGCGCGCAAGCTATTGACCTCTGTACAAGCAATGATAAGGCCTGTCATGCCGAGCGAAGTCGAGGCATCTCTCCTTGGCCTCAAGAGAGGAGAGATTCCTCGACTTCGCAGGGCTCCGCTCGGAATGACCGTGCTCGGGAGCTTATCATTCCTTATGGAGCGGTGGGTAATGGGGTGACGACGCGCGTCGTCGTTCTCATGTTCTCAAGAACGTCAGAACGACGGCCGCGGCCGCCAGGCCCTTCTGGCGGGCCGCTGGACCACGGCAGCAGCATGGCTGCCCGGTTCATGGTATGCCCAACACCGCCTGAAATGTGTGAAGCGCGGTCTGTGTGAGCAGGCTCGTCGTTCTCACATTCTCAGAGCGTCTAAAGGAATGAAGCCGACTCCCTGGGCATCGCACTCCGCCAACGGCACCTCCCTGTAGGCGGGGCGTCTCTGCCCCGCGTGGCGCTCGCAGGCCAGGGACGGCCCGCCTACAGGCTTCATTCCTTTAGACGCTCTTAGGAATCTGAGGACGACGCGGAGCCGTGCCACGCGGATCTGAGCGAACCCGCCGGCGGGTGCCGTTGCTGGCTGGGTTATTCAATCATTCTATAGAATGATTGAACGTCCCACGCGGGCCGCTCGGAGCCGGCGGACAGTCTGACATTCTCAGGAATGTGAGAGCGGCGTTGAATGGAAGGCGTGCGACCGATATACTGCGAGGCGCGGGGAAGGGGCGGCTCGACGACGAGGACGACATGCATGATTGATGTCCACACCCATATCGGGCGGCTTCGGCGGGGGCATGCGTGGCTCACGGCAGGGAAACTCGTGCGCTGGATGGACCGCCAGGGGATCGAGAGGGCAGTCGTCCATTCGGTCGAGAATCCCGAGGAGCTGGACTACTATGTGCCGACGACCTATGTGCTCAAGTCGTGCCGCCGCTTCCCCGACCGGCTGATCCCCTTCTGCAACGTGGACCCGCGCATCGAAAACTCCAGTCCGAACACGGACTTCTATTCGCTCATCAAGGACTATGTGGAGGAGGGTGCTCTGGGCTTCGGCGAGTCGCTCTCGGGCCTGCCCGTTGACGACCCGCGCCTGGTGGCCATCTACGCGGCCTGCGGACGCCTCGGCTTGCCCGTGACGCTGCACATTGACCACCTGCGCGGCACCGACGCCCTCGGGCTGCCCGGTCTCCGCCGCGTGCTTGCGGCGTGCCCCGACACGGTGTTCTTCGCCCACGCGCCGCACTGGTGGGCGGAGATCAGCGCGGACGTGCGGGAGGATGACCGCGGCGGCTACCCGAAGCGCCCGGTAGTGCCCGGCGGGGCCGTCGAGCAGATTCTCGGGCAGTTCCCGAACATCTACGGCGACCTGTCGGCCGGCTCGGGCTACAACGCGCTCACCCGCGACCCCGAGTTCGGCCGCGGCTTCCTCGAGCGCTGGAGCCATCGCCTGTGCTTCGGGACCGACTACCTGAAGCCCGGCCAGCAGTGCCCCATCATCCGGTTCATCCGCGAGGTGGACATCTCGGCCAAGGCCCGCCGCCGCATCACGCGCGACAACGCCCGGCGCATTCTGAGGGTGTAGCGGCAAGCTTCCCGCTTGCCGACCGCAACCGGGACGGTTGCGGACTACGTGTACTGAGTAGACCGCTCCGCAAATGGGGGGACGGATTCGGAGTCCCCAAGGGACAGCAGTGGGTTGCCGGCGGCTTGAGCCGCCGGATCGTGGCGCACCCACGGCTTAGTCCGGCTTAGTCCCGAAGGGACGGCAGAGGCGCGCTGGAGACGGCCCGGCGCAGGTCCCTGCCGTCCCTTCGGGACTTCTGCGCTCTCGGCGCACGAGTCCGGCGGCTGAAGCCGCCGGCCACCCACTGTGCTCCCTTCGGGAGCAAGAGATCGAAGCGCGCGGTTTTGCCCCCCTATCTGTGGGGAGACGTACTGAGACTGCAACCGGGATGGTTGCGGCTACGTGAGATGAGGTGACTTATGAAAAGCCTGCTCTCCGCGCTCTTGCCTCTCGTTGCCGCTGCACAAGCTGGCGACCTAGCCGCCGAGGCCCTCGCCGGAATGAAGCGGGCCACCGAGTTCTTCACCCGCGAGGTCGCCTACCACGGCGGCTATCTGTGGCGCTACTCGGAGGACCTCAAGCAGCGGGAAGGGGAGGGGAAGGCGACCGCGACGCAGGTGTGGGTGCAGCCGCCCGGCACGCCAGCCGTCGGCCTCGCCTTCGTGCGTGCGTACCAGGCGACGGGCGAGCGGCAGTTCCTCGACGCGGCCGTCGCCGCCGCGCACGCGCTCGTCTTTGGCCAGATGCGCTCGGGCGGGTGGGAGTACTCGATTGACTTCAGCGAGGCCGGCTCGAAGCGCTTTGCGTACCGCCACCTGCCTGAGCCGAAGTCCAAGAGCATCCGCACCCACTCGGTCCTCGACGACGACACGACTCAGGCGGCGCTCCGCCACCTGATGGCGGTGGACCAGCTCGTGAAGGACGAGAAGGTCCACGAGGCACTCGCCTATGGCCTCGATGCGCTGCTGAAGGCCCAATTGCCTAAGGGGGGCTGGCCCCAAGTCTTCGGCCAGCCCGAGCCCGAGCAGCAGACCGCCCCCTACGTGAAGATCGAGCTGGACGGCTCGCGCACCACGCACCAGCGGCCCACCCGCTACTGGCACTACGCCACGTTCAACGACGGGGCAATCAACGACTGCATTGCTGTGTGCCTCGAGGCCCATGAGCGAATGAAGGAGGCGAAGTGCCTCGACGCGGCGCGGCGGGCGGGAGACTTCATCATCCTCTCGCAGCTCAAGGCGCCGCAGGCCGGCTGGGCGCAGCAGTACACGCACGACCTGAAGCCCGAGTGGGCGCGGAAGTTCGAGCCCCCCGCAGCCTGCTCCGCCGTCGCCGTCCGCAACATCCGCTCCCTCATCGAGGTCTGGCTCGCCACGGGCGACGCGAAGTACCTCGAGCCAATCCCCGCGGCGCTCGACTGGCTGGAGCGCTCAAGGCTGGCGGGCGACCGGCCCCGTTGGGCGCGCTTCTACGAGCTGGGCACCAATCGCCCCCTCTACTTCGTCAAGGGCACCTACGAGCTGACCTATCGCGACGACAACCTGCCGACCCACTACAGCTTCGTCGGCGAGTATGGCGTCGAGAGCGCCGCCCGCTGGTTCCGCGCGGCGAAGGAGAAGGGCCGCGACGCCATCCTGGCCGAGCGGAGCCGCAAGCCCACGGCGGAGGAGCTTCGGGCCAAAGGGAAGGGAATGGAAGGCCAGGTGCGAAGCATCCTCGCCGCCCTCGACGCCCGCGGCCGCTGGCTCACCGACGGCTGGATCGAGTGCCGCACCTTCATCCGCAACCTCGACGCTCTCTCCACGTACCTTGTAGCACAGCAGCGCCCTCTGCCCTGACCCGCGCGGGAAGAGGGGCTGTGTGCGAGCATGGCCCGCGTGCATGAAATCTCCTACGCTCAGGGCGACCGTGCTCCAAGCCTCCGAAGGAGGCGGTGGAATGTAGCCTGCCCTGAGCGATGCCGAAGGGTCGGTGGGGGCGGGCACTTCAGACGGCTGAAACGTTACCACCCGGCGTTCAGATCTCTGTCCACGTGCCGGGGACCGGCACCGGGTAGCGGCCCTCGGCGTCCGCCTTCACTGGCGGCGGGCTGGACTCGGTGAGGGCATCAATGTTGGCGCAGAACTGGAACTTGGAGGCCATGGCCTGGTCCCAGGTGATGGTCTTGCCCATGTGGACGGCGGCCCGGCCCATGATGCTGGCGAGCTGCGAGTGGGCGGCACGGCGGGCCTCGTTCATCGGCTTGTCCTTGCGGATGGCGTCCATGAGCACGTTCCATTGGGCCTGGTGGGGGCCGTGCGGCTCCTTGCCCGCCCGCCAGTCAATGTTGTCCCGCGTCATCCGCTGGTCTTTGTAGGTGAGGACGGTGGGGGCGTGGACGTTGCCTGAGAACTGGGCGGCGCACTTGGTGCCGTGGACGTAGGTGGCGAAGTCGTTGTGGCAGCCGTTGATGTAGCGGGCGACGACGGCGGACTTCGTGCCGTCGGCGAAGGTGTACTCGATGGCATAGCTGTCGAGGCCCTGGCCGACGCAGTTGTTGTTTGGGGCTCGCCCGCCGATGCCGTGGGCCTCGACCGGCCAGGCGTCCTTCAGCCAGCACACCTCGTCAATCTGGTGGATGGTCAGTTCGTCGAAGAGGCTGCCGGAGGCCCAGAGGAACTCGGTGCGGTGGGCGATCTGCCAGAGGAGTTCGTTCTGGTCGGCTGGTCGGCGTCCGAGGCGTCCGCCGCCGTGCATGCGGTAGGCGCGGCTGAGGAGAACCTGGCCGAGCGCGCCGTCGCGGATACGCGCGATGAGCTCCTGGCGGGCCTGCGAGTGGCGGCACATGACGCCGCAGGCGACCTTCAGGTTCTTCTTCTCCGCCGCCTCCCCGGCCGCGATCATCCGCCGCACGGCCGGCGCGTCCACCGCGAAGGGCTTTTCCATGAAGACGTGGACGCCTTTCGACACCGCGTACTCGAGCTGGGAGACCCGCCAGGCCGTGTAGCCGGTGAGGAGTGCGATGTCGCCCGGCCGGAGGCAGTCAATCGCCTTCTTGTAGGCGTCGAAGCCCGCGAAGCGCCGCTCAGCCGGCACGTCCACCCGCTCGGCGTGCTGCTTGCTGAAGTGGTTGTAGCACCCATCGAGCCGCCTCTGGAAGATGTCGGCCATCGCATGCAGCTTGACCGGCCCGCCTGGTGCGTTGAAGGCGTTGACGGCTGCCCCGCCGCCGCGCCCCCCGCAGCCGATGAGCGCCAGCCGCAGCGTGTTGTCCTCCCCTGCATGCACCGGCGGCAGCGCCACACCCGCCAGCGCCGACGCCGCGGCCACCGTCCCGCCCAAGCTCAAGAACTCCCGGCGCGACGCCCCTTGCCGCGCCACACCCGACGACTCGGCCCCGTGTCCCATGGCTTCTGCCCCCTTTCAACTCAGGGTTCGCTCTCCCGCCGTATTATAGCAGGCGGGCAATCCCGCGCAAGGGCTTCAGACAGTGAGAGGACGGCTGGCTGCTTGCCCCGGAAGCGCTCGTGGTTGCGAGCTGCAACCACAGCCCTGCTCCCAGAGTATGGCCCCCAATTCTGGTGAGTTTGGTGGAAGCTCCTGAGCCCGACCCTCTCCCTACCCTCTCCCTACAAGGGAGAGGGGTCCGCACCTCCCTCCCTACCAGGGAGGGGGTAGGGGGAGGATTGGAGCTTGCCAATACCCCAGAGCGCCAGGAATGGGGGCCATACTCCTGCTCCCACCGCCGCTTGACAGATGGGCCCAACCACCTATAATCGCGTTCCTGCCCATTGCTCCCAGGAAGGACCCCGAATGGCCAGGAAGTTCATCGAGGAAATCAGGCCCGGCGATACGGTGCAGGAGACGTTCCTGGTCCGCGACAAGCAGCTCCGCACCCAGCGCGACGGGGCGTTCTACCTGGACATCGAGTTGGTGGACCGCACGGGCGTGGCGCCGTCGAAGTTCTGGAACGCGACGCGCGAGCTGTTCGAGGCGTTCGCGCCCGACGACTTCGTGGCGGTGAAGGCCCGGGCCGAGAGCTATCGCGGAAAGCTCCAACTCGTCGTGACCGACGTGCGGCGCGTCGAGGCCGCGTCCGTGGACATCACGGAGTTCCTGCCGAGCACGACGAAGAGCGTGCCGGGCCTGCTGGCCCGCGTCCGCGAGATCGTGAAGGGCATGCAGGATGCTCGGCTCAAGGCCCTCCTCGAGGCGTTCCTGGCCGACCCCGAGTTCGTCCGAGGCTTTCAGCGGGTGCCGGCCGGCGTGAGCATCCACCACGCCTGCCTCGGCGGCCTCCTCGAACACACGGTCGCCGTGGCCAACCTGGCCCTGCGGCTCACCGAGGGCTACCCGAACCTGAACCGCGACCTGCTCGTGGCCGGCGCGCTCCTGCACGACATCGGGAAGATCGAGAGCTTCGCCTACGAGCGCGGCTTCCGCTACACCGACGCCGGCGGCCTGATTGGCCACCTGAACATCGGGGCCAGTATGGTCGAGCGAAAGGCCGCAGCAATCGAGGGCCTCCCCCGCCCCCTCCTCGACCACCTCCTCCACCTCATCCTCAGCCACCACGGGGCCTACGAGTTCGGCTCCCCGGTCCTCCCCGCCACCGCCGAGGCCATCGCCCTTCATTACCTCGACAATCTCGACGCCAAGCTGGCCGCCTTCGAGACCGCGCTGCTGGCCGATGTGGATGAGCAGGCCAACTGGACAGAGTGGGTCCGCGCCTTCGACCGCCGCCTCTTCAAGCTCAGGGTGTCTTGAGGGCGTGTTGCCCAAAGGGCGAACTCGTTGGGAGTCCCGCCTTCAGGCGGTCCTCTCGTGACCCTCCGCCTGAAGGCGGGACTCCGAACAGGGTGGATCCCCTGAACAGGGTGTCAGCGACACGCCCTTGACACTTGACATTTGCGCTGCCGATGGCTAGGCTGGGGGCGTGGATGGGGCGTGGGATGTCCCGCGCCCATGGGGTTTCTCTGGCAACGGGGAGAGGAGTCCGCCGATGAACGGTTGCACCTCGCGTCGCGATTTTCTCAAGGAGTCGGCCCTCGGCACGGCCGGGCTGGTGGTCCTGGGCAGCCACGTGCTCGGGGCCGAGGCGCCCAGCAACAAGCTCAACATCGCCGCCGTCGGCGTCGGCGGCCGCGGCGGCGGCAACATCGGCGGCTGCGGCAGCGAGAACTTCGTGGCCCTCTGCGACGTGAACTCGAAGGCCCTCGAGGGAGGCCAGAAGCGCTTCCCCAACGCCAAGGCCTATGCCGACTGGCGGAAGATGTTCGACGACGCGAAGGACTTCGACGCCGTCATCTGCTCGACCACCGACCACACGCACGCCCTCGTGAGCAACAACGCGCTGAGGCTGGGCAAGCACGTTTACGTCGAGAAGCCCATCGGCCACAGCGTCCACGAGGCGGCGGTGCTGCGGGAGACATACCTGAAGGCCAACGGCAAGCTCGCCACCCAGCAGGGCACGCAAATCCACGCGGACCAGAACTACCGCCGCGTCGTCGAGCTGGTCAGGGCAGGCGCCATCGGCCCCGTCAAGGAGGCCCACGTCTGGTGCGGCCGACGCGGCCCCAACCCCCAGCCGCCCGCGCCCGACCCCAACGCCAAGCCGCCCGAATGGCTCAACTGGGACCTCTGGCTCGGCCCCGCGCCCGACCGCCCCTACCATCGCTCCTATCACGAGGGCGGCTGCATGGGCTGGGAGCAGTGGTGGGACTTCGGCAACGGCTGCCTCGGCGACATGGGCAGCCACCTGATTGACCTGGCCTACTGGGCGCTCGACCTGCGGTTCCCCATCACGGCCGAGGCCGAGGGCGACCCGCCCTGCGGCGACCCCAAGACCAAGCACTCGTACCCCCACTGGCTCAAGTGCCGCTGGGACCACCCCGCCGTGGGCGACCGCCCGCCCGTCAAGCTCTTCTGGTACGACGGCGGCCAGAAGCCGCCCCCGCCGCCAGACGACGACCTGAAGGGGTGGGGCCAGGCCATCATGTTCGTCGGCGAGAAGGGCTGGCTCATCGCCGACTATGGCCGAAAGGTCCTCCTGCCCAAAGAGCAGTTCAAGGACTTCAAGCCGCCCGAGCCCACCATCCCCAACTCCGTCGGCCACTACCGCGAATGGCTCAACGGCTGCAAGACCGGCTCGCCCACCCTGTGCAACTTCGACTATGCCGGCCTGCTCATCATGAACAACCTCCTCGGCTCCGTGGCCTACCGCGTGGGCAAGAAGCTCGAGTGGGACGCCGAGGCCCTGAAGGCCACCAACTGCCCCGAGGCCGCCCCATTCATCAAGCGCCCCTACCGCGCCGGCTGGAGCCTGTGAGAGACAAGGGAGGAGTGAGAGTGAGAGTGACAAGCGACGAGTGACCAGCGACGGCGCTCCTCGCTCTTGCTTTTCACTCTCACTCTTCACTCTCACCCATCCCTCATCAGCGCCCGCTTGACGCGCTGCGACGCGATGGGTATCATCATGCCCGTCTCCCGGGCCGGGGAGCGTGCGTCGAACGCCCTCTGCATCTAGTCCACGAGGCGATGATGGCAACCCTCTCCTGGAATTCCCCGGAAGGCCCAAAGCAACACGACCTGGGCGACCTGACCCGCATCGGCCGGCTGCCCGACAACGAGCTGTCCCTTCTTGATGGCGCGACGTCGGGCCTCCACGCCCGCATCCTCCGCCAGGGCGACGCCTGGGTGGTCGAGGACAACGGCAGCCGCAACGGCACCTTCGTGAACAACGACCGCGTGAGCCGCCGCCCCCTCCGCGATGGCGACCGCGTCCTCGTCGGACGCACCGAGTTCCTCTTCCGCACTGCCCAGCCGCCCGCCGCCGAGGGGGGCCAGACCCTGATGTGGCGCCGCGGCCAGCCCGCGCCGGCCGAAGGCCGCCCGAGCACCGTCGCCAGGGCGCTCCCCATCGAAGAGCTCCTGCGCTCCGACACGCGCGGCGCGACTATCACCCCCGTGAGCACCCTCGCCGTGGCCCGCGCCGCGGTCGCACGCCCCGATGCCAACGCCGCGCAGCTCGCCCGCCGCCTCAAGGCCACCTACGAAATCTCACAGGCCACCGCCGAAACACTCGACACCGCGGAACTCCTCGACCGCGTGCTCGCCGCTCTCGTCGGCCTCTTCGAGACCGCCGACCGCGCCTTTATCCTCCTCTCGGACCCCCAGAGCGGCGAAGTGACCACTGCCGCCGAGCGCTGCCGCGTCGCAGGGCAGGCCGCCGAGGGCGGCATCTCCAAGACCGCGCTCGACCAGGCCATGCGCTCAGGCGACGCCGTGCTGTGCCAGGACGCCGCGGCCGACGACCGCTTCGCCGAGGCCGCCAGCATCATCGGACTCGGCATCCGCTCCCTCATGGTCGCGCCCCTCGTCTTCCGCGACCAGGGGCTCGGAGCCGTCTACGTGGACACGATGCGCGGCATCCGCGCCTTCGCCGAGGCCGACCTCGAGCTCCTCTGCGTCGCCGCAAACCAGGTCGCCGCCGTCCTCGCCAACGCACGCCTCCACGACAAAGTCGTCGCCTCCGAACGCCTCGCCGCCGTCGGCCAGACCCTCGCCGGCCTCACCCACTGCATAAAGAACATCCTCCAGGGCATCAAGGGCGGCGCCTTCATACTCGACAAGGGCCTCGGCCTGGACGACCTCGACCGCGTCCGCAAGGGCTGGGAGATGGTCCGACGCAACAACGGCTTCATGGAGGAGCTGGTCTACGACCTGCTCACCTACTCGAAGCAGCGGCCGCCCGAATACGCGCTGGCCGACCTCAACGCCCTGTGCGCCGAAACCTGCGCCTACATCGAGGAACGCGCCAAGGCCGCAGGCGTCCCACTCAACCTCGTCCCCGACCCCGAGCTCGGCCCCGTCCAGGTGGACCCCAAGGGCATCCGCCGCTGCCTCCTCAACTTCGTGGGCAACGCGGTGGACGCCTGCGCCGGCCGCCCAGGCGCCGCCGTCACCGTCGAAGTCCAGGGCAAGGCCCACGACGGCTTCGCCCGCATCCTCGTCCGCGACACCGGCTGCGGCATGGCCCCCGAAACCATCGCAAAGCTCTTCACCGTCTTCTTCAGCACCAAGGGCTCGAAGGGCACCGGCCTCGGCCTCCCCGTGAGCCAGAAAATCATCGAGGAGCACGGCGGACGCATAGACGTCGCCTCCGAGGTCGGCAAGGGCACTACCTTCACCATCTGCCTGCCGGTGCGCCGGCACGAAACCGCAATTGCCTGAGGAAACCCAATGCCCAAGAAAGTGCTCATCGTGGACGACGAGGCTGACATGCGGGACTTCGCCCAGGCGGCCCTTGAAGACGACGGCTACCAGTTCGTCTTCGCCGCCGACGGCGTCGAGGCCGTCGAGCGGGCCGCCGCCGAGAAGCCCGACCTCATCGTCATGGACGTCCAGATGCCCAAGAAGGACGGCTTCGCCGCCCTCTACGACATCCGCCGCGACCCCGCCCTCAGGGCCATCCCCGTCATCCTCCTCACCGGCATCGCCGAGAAGACCGGCGTCCGCTTCGACGCCGGCACCGTCAAGGAGTATATGGGCGAGCAGCCCGAGGCCTACTTCGACAAGCCCGTGGACCCCGACGTCCTCCGCGAGGCCGCCCGCAAGCTCCTCGCCAAGTGACCCTTGGCCCCATCGCCCCGGCCGCTTCCCTGTTCCGGGCCGACCCCCTGCACCGCAAGCCCTTGGGTGTGCCGCCGGCTGAACCACAAAATGTCCGACTCGACCGACTCGACCAACTCGGCCACTTTTTGCGCCCCGAGGGTCGGGTGTTTACTTTTTCCTTTCCGTTGCGGAAGACGGACCTCGCGTGCGTGATGGGGTTAGGTCGCAGGGGCGTGTTGCCCAAACCCTGTTCACGGGATCAACCCCGTTTGGAGTCCCGCCTTTAGCCCGCATTTCTCACCAACCGGCCCAGCTCCGAAGGAGCGATAGGGTGTAGCCGGCGGCGTAAGCCGCCGGAAAGGGGATGCCAGAGGCGTAGCCCCGACGGGGCGGAAGGGGCGCGCTGTCGTGCCG
>Ga0194112_10006133_pt1 | contig 16008 bp, 14 predicted proteins | sample TA2MahC400mmetaG_FD_146191 | JGI IMG/M metagenome (GOLD analysis project Ga0194112, IMG submission 146191) | Freshwater microbial communities from Lake Tanganyika, Tanzania - TA2015016 Mahale Deep Cast 400m | ecosystem: Environmental > Aquatic > Freshwater > Lake | place: Tanzania: Lake... | reverse complement strand
GCGGTGGATGAGCGCCTGATTGCCCGTTGCCGGCCCGTCTTTTCAGAGGCCTTCGACGCGGCGCAGCGGCTGCTCGATCTGCGCCCCCGGCCGACCGCGATCCTGGGCATTTGCGACCTGGCGGCGTTCAGCGCCATGCAGGCGGCCATGCAGCGCGGGCTGCGCATCCCGCAAGATATCTCCATCGCCGGCTTCGATGACATCGAGATCGCCGCGCTGCTCACCCCGGGCCTGACGACGGCGCGCGCACATTCCTTCGAGGCGGGCCGCACCCTGGCGCGCCTCCTGCTCGACCGGATTGCCGACCCCGACCTGCCGCCACGGCGGGTGGAGATGCCGGTCGAACTGGTCATCCGCGGCTCCACCGGGCCGCGCCCGGAGACAGACATCTGGAAGGAGGTGGCCCCGTAACGGCCAAACCCAATCGCCACACAAGCGTTCACTTGCGGGTATTTCCGAACGGTTCTTCATCGTCCATCACCATCAGGAGGAAATCAGATGACCCAGGCCAAACGAATCACCCGTCGTCAGTTCTTTGTCGCCGGCAGTGGAATCGCCGCCGGCGCGGTGTTGGCTGCGTGCGGCACACCGCCGCAAGCCCCCGCGGCCCCTGCCCCGGCTGCCCCCAAGCCGGCGGCCACCGAAGCCCCAAAGGCCGCCGCGCCGGCCGCCCCGGCGCCGGCCGCAGCCGGCAAGTACAAAGAATCGCCGTTGCTGGCCGAACTGGTTAAGGGGGGCAAGCTGCCGCCGATTGACCAACGCCTGCCGGAAAAACCCTACATCGTGCAGGCCGGATCGTTCATCAGCGACAAACACCTCAAGCTCAAGATCGGGAAGTACGGCGGCGTCATGCAGTTGGCGCAGGAGGCGCCGAGCGGCGATCCGCACATTTTCATCGGCAGCAACGAGTATCTGCTTCAATCGCCCGACCTCTTCGACTTCGATGCAAAGATCGAGGGCGGCGTGCTCGAAAGCTGGAAGGCCAACGATGACAACACCGTCTTCACCTTCATGCTCCGAAAAGGGCTGAAGTGGTCGGACGGCACGCCCGTGACGATGGAGGACGTCAAGTTCGCCTGGGAAGATGTGATCCTCAACGACAAGATCACCCCCGTCTTCCCGCAATATCTGCGGACCGGGATGAGCGGCGCCGGCAGTCCGGGCAAGATGGCCTTCATTGACGACTGGACCTTCAGCATCACCTTCGACAAGCCCTACGGTTCTTTCCTGGCGCAGATCGGCGTGGGCGGCTGGCGCGGCTACGGCGGCTTGATCAAGCCCAAGCACTACCTCAAGCAGTTCCACATCAAATACACCAAGCAGGAAGAACTCGCGCCGAAGATGAAAGCCGCCTCGATCCCCGAAGATCAGTGGCAGAACCTCTTCAACGCCAAGCAGATGACCGAGTGGATGTGGAACATCACCAACCAGAACGGCATCGGGCATCCGACCCTGTGCGCGTGGGTGATCCAGAAGGTCGAGGGCGGCACCTTCACCTTCGAGCGCAACCCGTATTACTGGAAAGTAGATGCGGAGGGCAATCAGTTGCCCTACATGGATGGCATCCGTTCGCTGGTGGTGCAGGACAAGGAATCGCTGACCACGCGCGCGCTGATGGGCGAGTTCGACTACCTGGGCGAGCGCGCCTCCATGAAGAAGTTGCCGCTGATGAAGGAGCAGGAAGCGACGGGCAAGATCAAGGTCTATCTGCCCAGGATGCATCGCACCCCGATCGGCTTCCACCTGAACCTGACCAACAAAGACGAGACCTGGCGCAAGGTGACGTGGGACAAGCGGTTCCGCCAGGCGTTGAGCCTCGCTATCAACCGTCCGGAAATCCTCAAGAACTTCTATCTGAACCAATTCGCCAAGCTGCCGTCAGAAGCGAACAACGCCGAATACAGCGTAGACAAGGCCAACGCGCTGCTCAACGAGATGGGCATGGACAAGAAGGATGGCGAAGGCTTCCGCCTGGGACCGAACGGCAAGCGTTTCGAGATCCTGTTCGAGATGGCGGATATTTCCGAAGACCACGTGCCGATGGCCGAGTTGATCGCCGAGTACTGGAAGAGAGTCGGCGTCTACACGACGGTCAAGAAGATTGACAATGCGTTGCGCGGCCAACGCCAGGCGGCGAACGAAATTCAGGCTTCGGGCACTTGGCCGGTGGTGGATATGTGGCGTTTCGCCGCGTGGAGCGACTACCTGCCCGGCGAATACGGCACGCTCTGGAACCAATGGTATCTGACGCAAGGCAAGCAGGGCGAGGAGCCGCCCGCGGAGATCAAGGATCTCTTCAAGGCGCACGAGGCCTTCATGGCAGCGCGGCCCGGCACGCAAGCCTTCCGCGATGCCTTCGGTGCGGTCCTCAAGCTGCATCGGGACAACCAGTGGTACTTCATCCCGGTCGAGCAGTCGTACTACGCCACCTTCTTCACAAAGCGCATCCAGAACGTGCCAGCGGGGCAGTCGGAGCTGTTCGGCATCGCCGTGATGCACATGATGGAGATCTGGTACATCGAAGGGTAGGTGCGTTGGACAGCCTGTGGTGGTTGTCGCTGATCGTGCTGCCGCTGGCGGCCCTGGCGGGCATCCTGGTCTTCGCGGCCTGGTTTGCCCGCCGGGTCACCGATCGGTTCGTCGGGCGCACGCATCGCTGGATCGAAGAGATCATGGAGACGGGCGAAGCGCCCGCTGCGTGGCGAAGCCGCCAGACGCGCCTCCCGGCTATCGCACGGCAATTCTTACGGCGCAGTGAACCGGAACAGGCGCAGGCCAGCTATCTGCGCCGGCTCGATGGCCTGATCGCCTACACGGAAAGGTCGCCCCTGATGGGGGATGCCGAGACAAAGGAGGTGGTACTGGAGCGACTGGACGAGGTCTACGATGACTGGGCGCAGCGCAGCCCAGGGCAATTTGGCTCAAATCTTTCACAGTTCATCACCCAAGGAGAAGGACTACAATGACTCAGTTCAAACGAATCACGCGTCGTCAGTTCTTCGTCGCCGGCAGTGGGATCGCCGCTGGCGCAGTGTTGGCCGCATGCGGCACGCCGCCCGCCGCGACCCCGGCCCCGGCGCCGCAAGCGCCGGCCAAGGCGCCCGAAGCGCCCAAGCCCACCGAGGCCCCGAAAGCGGCTGCGCCGGCGCCGGCCGCCGCGGGCAAATTCAAGGAATCGCCCATGCTGGCCGACCTGGTGAAGGCCGGCAAGTTGCCGCCCGTGGATCAGCGCCTGCCCAAAGAGCCGTTCATCGTCGGGCCGGGCGAACTTGTCGGTGAGAAATACCTCCAGCCGAAGATCGGCAAGTACGGCGGCGTCATGCGCCTGGCGCAGGAAGGCCCGGGCGGCGATCCGCACATCTTCATCGGCAGCAACGAGGGCGTGCTTTGGGCGCCGGCCGCTTTCGACTATGCCAAGGGCATCAAGGGCAACGTCGTCAAGAGCTGGGAGGTGAACGCCGAGGGCACGGTCTACACCTTCAAGATGCGCGAAGGCCTCAAATGGTCCGACGGCCAGCCTGTGACCACGGCAGATGTCAAGTTCGCCTACGAGGACGTGCTCCTCAACGACAAGATCACGCCGATCTTCCCAACCTACCTGCGTGTCGGCATGAGCGCGGCCGGCGCGCCGGGCGTGATCAAGGTCGCCGACGATTTCACCTTTAGCATCGCCTTCGAGAAGCCGTATGGCTCCTTCCCGGCGCAGATCGCCATCGCCGGCTGGCGCGGCTACGGCGGCATCATCAAGCCAGCGCACTGGCTCAAACAATTCCACATCAAGTATACCAAGCAGGAAGAGCTGGCGCCGAAGCTGAAGGCCGCCTCCATCCCCGAGGACCAGTGGCAGAACCTCTTCAACGCCAAGCAGATGACCGAGTGGATGTGGAACATCACCAACCAGAACGGCATTGACCACCCGTCGCTGGTGGCCTGGCTCATCAAGAAGGTCGAGGGCGGCGTCTTCACCTTCGAGCGCAACCCGTACTACTTCAAGGTGGACAGCGAAGGCAACCAGTTGCCCTACATTGACGGCCTCCGCTCCGAGGTGGTGCAGGACAAAGAAACGCTAACCACCCGCGCGCTGCTGGGCGAGTTCGACTACCTGGGCGAGCGCTCCTCACTGAAGAAGCTGCCGCTGATGAAGGAGAAGGAAGCGACCGGGGCCATCAAGGTGTTCATCCCGAGGATGCACCGCCTGCCCATCGCCTTCATGCTGAATCTCACTAACATTGACCCGACCTGGCGTAAGGTAACGGGCGACGTGCGCTTCCGCCGCGCGCTCAGCCTAGCCATCAACCGAGCCGAGATCCTGAAGCTCTTCTACTTGCAGCAGTTCGCCAAACTGCCTTCGCGCAGCTCCAATTCGGAGTACAGCGTGGACAAGGCCAATGCGCTGCTGGACGAAATGGGTATGAAGAAAGGAGCGGATGGGTTCCGTACTGCGCCGGATGGCAAGCCGTTCAGCATCTTGTTTGAAGTACAGGATGCCTCAGAAGACTTCGTACCCATGAGCGAACTGATGGCCGAGTATTGGAAGAAGGTCGGCATCAACACCACGGCCAAGAAAATCGACGGCGCGCTCCTCGGCAACCGCCATAACGCTAACGAACTCCAGGCGTCGGCCGGCTGGCCGCACGAGACGATCTGGTCCAGCGCCGGTTGGGATGATTACTTGATGGGTTCCTATTGGGGACGCCTGTGGCAGCAGTGGTACCTGTCTCAGGGCAAACAGGGTGAAGAGCCGCCGAAAGAGGTCAAGGATCTCCTTGACGCCCACATGAAGTTCATGAGCGCCAAGGTCGGCACGCCAGAGAGCAAGGCAGCGTTGGAAGCGATCTTGAAGAACCACCGGGACAACGTCTGGATGTACGTGGTCGTGGAAGACAGCTTCTATCCGACCTTCGTCACCAAGAGGATTCAGAACGTGCCCGTGGGCCAGACGGAAGAGTTGGGCATCACCATCATGTACAGCATGGAGCAGTGGTACATCGAAGGCTAGACCACGCCGTTTTCTATCGTCCGCTGGGCAAAGACGCTGACTCTGCACTTCGGAATCGAGGCTTCAGCCGGTCTTGCTGGTTGGCGAAAGCCACCGGCTAAAGCCTCGACTCCAAAAATCGTTAGAAGCTGCACTGAGCATCTACATTAACTCCTGAAAAGCTGGAAGGAGCCGTTTATGCTGGCATACATCGCACGCCGGCTATTATTGCTGATCCCGGTCGTGTTCGTAATCTCTATCGTGATCTTCCTGATCATCCAGTTGCCGCCGGGCGATTACCTGACGACCTATATCAACAATCTCAAGACGTCGGGGATCGAGGTGTCGGAATCGGTGGCAGAGTCGCTTAAGCGACAATATGGGCTCGACCAGCCGATCTACACCCAGTACTATATCTGGATGAAGAACATGATCCTGAATGGCGACTTCGGCCGCTCCTTCCAGTGGAACAAGCCGGTCAAGGAAATCTTGCTGGAGCGCATCCCGCTCACAATGGGGGTTTCGCTGGCAACGACCCTTTTCGTCTTCCTGCTTGCCATCCCCATCGGCATCTACTCGGCCACGCACAAGTATTCGCCCTTCGACTATGCCTTCACTTTCATCGGCTTCATCGGGCTGTCGGTGCCGGGGTTCCTGCTGGCGCTGGTGTTGATGTGGGGGATCTACAACCTGACGGGCGCGACCGTGAGCGGCCTTTTCTCCATGCAGTATGCCGATGCGCCCTGGAGCCTGGCGAAATTCGGCAACCTGCTGAGCCGCATCTGGTTCCCCATGATCATCATCGGCATGTCGGGCACGGCCGGGTTGATCCGGGTGATGCGCGGCAACCTGCTCGACGAGCTGCAAAAGCAGTACGTCGTCACCGCCCGCGCGAAAGGGGTGCCGGAGCGCACGGTGCTCTTCCGCTACCCCGTGCGCATCGCGGTCAACCCGATCATCAGCACCATCGGCTGGATCCTGCCGAGCATCGTCGGCGGCGAGGTGCTGGTCTCGATCGTGTTGAACCTGCAGACGACCGGGCCGGTGCTGCTGCAAGCGGTGCGTTTCCAGGATATGTACCTGGCGGGCAGTATCACCTTGCTCCTGAGCATCCTCACGATCATCGGCACTTTGATCGCGGATATCCTGCTCGTCTGGCTTGATCCGCGCATTCGCTTCGGAAAGGTGGGAGAATGACAACCACAGCATTGACCGGCCGAGCGGCGCGCCGCAAAGAGATGTCCACCGAGGAGAAAGAACGCTACTACCAGGCGACGCAGTGGCAGCTCATGTGGTGGAAGTTTCGTAAGCATGTGCTGGCCAAAGTGGCGATGGTGGTCCTCGGCATCCTCTATTTCATCGCCTTGACGTGCGAATTTCTGGCGCCCTACGGCCCCGCCACCCGCCTGGAAGGCTTCGAGGATGCGTCCCCCAGTCCCATCCACTTTTTTGCCGACGGTAAACTGGTGGGACCGTATGTCTATCGCATGGAGTCGGACATCAACCCCAAAACCTTCCGCATGATTTACAGCGAGAACAAATCGGAACGCTACCCGATCAAGTTCTTCGCGAAGGGCGAGCCGTACAGGTTTTGGGGTCTCTTCCCGACCGATGTCCATTTGTTCACGACCGACCCCAAGGCTCCTGTCATGCTCTTCGGCACAGACCGGCTGGCGCGCGACCTGTTCTCCCGTACCTTTCACGGCGCACGCATCTCGCTGACGATCGGCCTGGTGGGAGTGACTTTGAGCTTCATCTTCGGCCTGGTGATCGGCGGCATCTCCGGCTACTTCGGCGGCCTGGCCGACCTGGTGATCCAGCGCATCATCGAGTTCATCCTGTCGCTGCCATCCATCCCCCTGTGGATGGCGCTCTCGGCCGCGCTGCCCAGGCAATGGCCGGTGGTCCAAACTTACTTCTTCATCACCATCATCCTCTCGCTGATGTCGTGGTGCAGTCTGGCGCGGCAGGTACGCGGCAAGCTGCTCTCGCTGCGTGAGGAAGATTTCGTCACCTCGGCGCGTCTGGTCGGGTCGAGCGAGCGGCGCATCATGTTCGTGCATCTCTTCCCCTCCTTCACCAGCCACCTGATCGTTACGCTCACCCTGATGATCCCCGGCATGATCCTGGGCGAGACCGCGCTCAGCTTCCTGGGGTTGGGGATGCAGCCGCCGGCGGTCAGTTGGGGCGTGCTGTTGCAGGACGCGCAGAATATCGTGACCATCGCACATCATCCGTGGCAGATGATCCCGACGCTGTTCATCATCGTCACCGTGCTGATGTACAACTTCCTCGGCGATGGCCTGCGGGACGCCGCCGACCCGTATTCGGTGTAGGAAGAATATCTATGGCCAGTGATTTGACAGCCCTCGAGATCAAGGATCTCAAGACCTATTTCTTCTTCGACGAAGGCATCGTGCATGCCGTGGACGGCGTTTCCCTGACCCTCGACCATGGGAAGACGCTGGGCGTGGTCGGCGAGTCCGGCTGCGGCAAGAGCGTCACCGCGCAATCGGTGCTCCAGATCGTGGGCGCGGGCGGCCGGATCGTCAGCGGCGAGATCCTCTTCCACCGCGGCGACGGCCAGATCGTGGATCTGACGCAGTACAAATCCACCAGCGAAGAGCTGCGCCAAATCCGCGGCCGCGACATCGCCATGATCTTCCAGGAGCCGATGACGGCCTTCTCGCCGGTCTACACCGTCGGCAAGCAGATCAGCGAGGCGATCCTGTTCCACGAGAAGATCTCGCAGAAGGCCGCACGGGGCCGGGTCATTGACCTGCTCGACAAGGTGGGCATCCCGAACGCGGCGCAGCGCGTCGACGCGTTCCCGTTCGAGCTGTCCGGCGGCATGCGCCAGCGCGCCATGATCGCCATGGCCCTGGCATGCAAGCCGACGATCCTGATCGCCGACGAGCCGACCACCGCCCTCGATGTCACCATCCAGGCGCAAATCCTCGACCTGCTGCGCAGCCTCCAGGAAGAGATGGGCACGGCGATCATGATCATCACCCACAACATGGGCGTGATCGCAGAGATGGCCGACACCGTCAACGTGATGTATCTGGGCAAAGTCATCGAAAGCGCAGGGGTGTGGGAGCTGTTCGACAATCCGAAGCATCCCTACACGGCCGCGCTGCTCAAATCCATCCCGATGATCGAGGAGCAAGTAAAAGACCGCCTACTCTCCATCAAGGGGGTCGTGCCCGATCCGTACAACCTGCCGCCCGGCTGCCGTTTTCACCCACGCTGCGAATCGTTCGTGCCCGGCGTGTGCGATCGCGAAGAGCCGGTCCCGGTGCAGGTGACGCCGGGTCACTTTGCGAGCTGCTTGCTGTTAGGGGGGCGCAATGGACAATAGCCAAACCTTGCTCGAGGTGCGCAACCTGCGCAAGTACTTCCCGCTAACCAAGGGGCTGCTCCGCAAGGTGGTGGGCACGGTGAAGGCCGTGGATGACGTCAGCTTCACCATCAGCCGCGGGGAAACATTGGGCCTGGTCGGCGAGTCGGGCTGCGGCAAGACGACGGTCGCCAAGTCCATCCTGCGCGCCGTGCAGCCCACGGCCGGCGAGATCCTGTTCGGGGATGAGGGCGGCACCGTGGATCTCACCAGGCTCGAAAAGGAAGCGCTCAAGAACGCCCGCCGCAACATCCAGATGATCTTCCAGGACCCATTCTCATCGCTGAACCCGCGCCAGCGCGTGCGCGATATCATCGGTGAGCCGCTTTATGTCAACGGGGTAGCGAAGGGCAAGGCGCTCGAGGCGCGCGTCAGCGAGCTGATGGCCGCCGTCGGCCTGCGGCCGGAGTACATGATCCGCTACCCGCACGCTTTCTCCGGCGGCCAGCGCCAGCGCATTGGCGTCGCCCGCGCCCTGGCGCTCAACCCCAAGCTGATCATCTGCGACGAGCCGGTGTCGGCCCTGGATGTCTCGATCCAGGCGCAGATCCTCAACCTGCTGAAGGATCTCCAGGATGGCTTCGGGCTGACCTATCTCTTCATTTCGCATGATCTCGGCGTCGTGCAACACATCAGCGACCGGGTGGCGGTGATGTACCTGGGCCGGTTGGTGGAGATCGCGCCGACACAGGCGCTTTTCAAGCGGCCGCAACATCCCTACACCGAGGCGCTCTTGTCCGCGTCGCCAAAGCCGCACCCCAAATACCGTGGCCGGGCGCGCATCATCACCGGTGAGGTACCCGATCCATCTTCCCACCAGGCGGCCGGCTGCGCCTTCTATCCACGCTGCAACTATCGCAAGCCGCAGTGCGCCGAACAGCCGCCCGCGCTCCGCAACGCCGCCTGCAGCGGGGTGCATCAGGCGGCCTGTCACTTCGCCGGCGAATTGACTCTCGCCGGGATTTAGCGCCGAACCGCACTTTGTCATGCCGAGGCCCCTCTTGTGGGCCGAAGCATCTCGGAGTTGGACACGCGCAGCGTGAACAGGATTCACAGGATGATCTCGATATCCTAATCCTGTTCATCCTGTAAATCCTGTCTCAGCTTCCAATCAGGAGATCGTCATGGCGACATCGCGCGAACGCTTTCTCGACACACTGGAGTTCAAGAACGTCAACCCGCGCTGGATGCGCACCAGCGGCGCGTGGCAAGAGACGCTGGATGTCTGGCGGACACAGGGGTATGAAGGGCAGCCGCTCGACCCATACTTCGGCGTGGATCACATCATGCGGGTGGATCCCTACTACGGCCCGGTGCCGGAGTTCGAGCACACGGTCATCGAAGAGGACGACCGCACCGTCACCTACATCAACCACGAAGGCATTCTGATGCGCGAGTTCAAGCAGCATCGCGATACCAGCATGCCGCAATTCATCAAGTTCCCCGTGGAAAACGAAACGGACTTCGAGAAGCTGCGCGCCGAACGACTGGCGCTCAATCTCGAACAGCGCCTTTCACCCCAATGGCGCGCACGCGTTGCGGCGGGCGGGGTCGCGGGCCGTGTCAGCGAAGACCTGATGCGCGCCGACTCGCTCTACAAGACCACGGCAGCGCAGGATGACCCACCCCGCCAATGCTGGGCCGACCGCTGGGGCGGGTACTTCGGCTCGATCCGCAACATGATGGGGGTCGAGAACCTGTGCCGGGCGTTCTACGACCAGCCGAAGCTCCTGGAGAAGATCATGGAGGAGCGCACCGAGGCGATGATCACCATCACCGAGAAGGTGCTGGAGGTGACGAGCTTCGACGTTTTCTGGTTTTGGGAGGACATGGCTTACAAGACCGCACCGCTAGTGGGGCCGAGGATGTTCCGCAAGTTCGCCTTCCACCACTACCGTCGCGTCGTGGACTGGATGCACAGCCGCGGCATCAAGCACGTCGGCCTGGACAGCGACGGCAACATTGACCTGCTGCTGCCGATCTGGGTGGACGCGGGGATCGACCACATCTGGCCGTTCGAGGTGCAGGCCGGGATGGACGTCAACAAGGTGCGAGCGAAGTACGGGCACAGCCTGGCGTTGCTCGGCGGCATCGACAAGCGCTGTGTGGCGATCGGCGGCGAGACAATGCGCCGCGAGGTCGAGCGCGTCATGCCGGTCGTCGAGGACGGCGGCTACATGCCGGAGCTCGATCACAGCGCGCCGCCCGATATCTCGTGGCCGGCGTACTGTGATTATATCGAGTATCTGAAGTTTCGGCTGGGGCGCGGTTAATCCTCTGCGACCTGAAGACCAAACCGTCGCGCGCATCCTGCATTCGACACGGGACGGGGACGACGCGGATATCGCGGACAACGCGGAAAGAATCGTATTCCATCCGCGTTGTCCGCGTCGCCTGCGTCGTCCGCGTCCCGTTCTCATTTCTACCAACTCGCGACGCCTGTGGTAAAATAGGGCCGACCCACAAGGAGCGACCATGACTTACCCATCTCCCATCATCGTTGACACCTCCGGCAGCCCCCACGCGCGGCTCAAGCCCGTGCCGCTGACCGCTGTCACCCTGGCCGACGCGTTCTGGACGCCGCGGCGACAACTGCTGCGCGACGCGACGCTGCCATCGCAGTTCAAGCTCCTGGAAGAGACCGGCCGGATTGACAACTTCCGCCGCGTCGCCGGGAAGGTTGACAAGCCGTTCCAGGGGCTTTTCTTCAACGACTCCGACGTGTATAAATGGATCGAAGCGGCCGCGTGGAGCCTGGCGACCGATCCCGACCCGGCGCTGACGGCGATGATGGACGGCGTGATCGGCGAGATCTCCGAATAACCTGCTCGGGCCGGTCTCTGACCGTGCCCGGCCCGGAGGAATGCCCATGACAGGCCCACGCTCATCCACACCCGAAGTCATCTCCCTCGGCAACTTGCTCGTCGAGATCATGCGGGTTCAGTTGGATCAACCTCTGAACCGGCCCGGCGAGTTCGTGGGGCCGTATCCCAGCGGCGATGCCGTGATCTACATCGACACGGTGGCGCGCCTGGGCCACAGCGGCGGCTACATCGGTGCGGTAGGGCCGGATGACTTCGGACGCTGCCTGCTGGATCGTCTGACCCAGGACGGCGTGGACTGCTCCGGCATCCGAGTGCTCGAAGGACACACGACCGGCGTCGCGTTCGTGGCCTATTTTGGCGACGGCAGCCGCAAGTTCATTTTCCACTGGCGCCACGCGGCGGCCGGCCAGCTCGCCCCCGACTTCGTCCAGCCCGACTACTTTCGCAACGCACGCTGGCTGCACCTGAGCGGCTGTAACCTGGCCGTCTCCGAGGCGGCGCGCGAAGCGGGCTTGAAGGCGCTGCGCTGCCTGCCGGCCGGCGCCCGCGTGAGCTTCGATCCGAACATCCGGCCCGAAGTATTGAGTGTGGACGAGATCCGTGACCTGGTCGAGCCTGTCGTGCGCCGCGCGGATCTCATCGTGCCCAGCCTGGGCGAAGCCGCCATGCTGACCGGGGCCTCGACCGATGAAGCCGGATGCCGCATGTGGGCGCGCCAGGGCAAGCTGGTCGTGCTGAAGCAGGGCGCGGCCGGTTGCCGTGTGTTTCACGGGCAGGAGGACTTCCACATGCCTGCCTTCCCGGCGGTCGAAGTGGATCCGACCGGCGCGGGCGACTCGTTCAGCGCCGCGTTCTCGGCGGCGCTGCTGGAAGGCATGGAGTTGCGCGCGGTGGCGCGCTTTGCTAACGCGGTCGGCGCGCTGGCCGTGGGTAAGAAGGGGCCGATGGAAGGCGCGCCCACGCGCCGAGAAGTGACCGATTTTCTGGCCCGGCACGCGACATAGCAGCGTGCCTGGCACTTGCCGTGTAAGTGCCAGGCACGTCGAAGCAACTTGACAGCACAGCGGGGACGTGAGCGGGCGTGAAACTCCACGACTGGTTTTTCGAACGCGTGAACGAGGCGTGCTACGACCGCGACTACCTCTATCTGGCTTTCGTCCGGCATTTCACCGCTTTCATGGCTGACATCATCCGCCTGGGGAAAACCGAGGAGCGCGGCGACTACCTGATCCCCGGCATCAAGAGCGGTTTGGATGTCCGGCTGGTCTGGCAGTTGCAGCGACGGCTGGATTGGATCGGCCCGAACGTGCTGACGGTGCAGTGCCAGCTTGTGGATCGAGCTACGGGCGATCCACAGGGCGGCTCGGTCGGACGCTTCGATCTCTCGACTGGCGAGATGGTGTTGTAGGTTTCTGGAGACATATTGGAGCTTGGGGTGTTCGATAAACGTTCGTCGGCTCTTGATTTGGCCACCCCCACAGCGGCCGAAAGCCTCGCTCGCATCAGCGAGCTCATCGAGCGGCTGAGCGCGGCCGTCGCCAGCGACCGCAACCGCGCCCGCGGCAAACAGTGGCCGACGGCCGTCTTCGCGCTCGAGGATCCCATCGCCTCATCGCAGATCCACGGCTACGACATCAACCGCTTCTACAGCGATCCGTTCTTCTACGTGGAGCAAACGCTGCGGCAGAAGCTCTGGCGCTGGGAGAACTTCCCTGACGACGATGCGGCGCTGACCCTCGATCTACCCGCCTCACTCAGCTACTACCCGGAATACACCTTCGTGGGCATGGGGCTTGAATTCACCCACGACGGCGTGCCGCTCATCCAGACCGACCATCCGATGACGCGCTCGGCCGATCTGCGGCTGCTGGAGCCTGTGGACTTTGCGACCTCCGGCTGGATGCCGCGTGTCTTGCGCTGGTGGGACGACATCAATGCGATCGTCGCCGGGCGGCTCAAGGTGGTCAACCAGATGATCTGGTGGCGCGGCTGCCTGGATCTGGCGATCCAGCTCCGCGGCTATGACCAGTTCATCCTGGACACGACGGAGCGGCCGGAGTTCGTCCATGGCCTTTTACGGTTCCTGGTCGAGCAACGCTGCCGTTGGTGGGATGCGTACTATCGCTACTTTGGCCTGCCGGTTCAGCCCACGTCCATCGGCGACGACTGGATCAACGTGCCGTTCATCAGCCCGCGGCTGTTCGCCGAGTTCGTTCTGCCGCGCTACCTGGAGCTCGAGCAGTTCCACGGCGGCGTCGCATCGGTGCACTCCTGCGGCAATCAGGCGCCGGTGCAGCGCTATCTGTTGCAGATCAAGAGCCTGCCCGGCCTGGAGGTGACCGCGTGGACCGACTTGACGCAGAGCCTGGTCAACATCCCGCCGGACAAGCGGCTTGCCATCGCTCTGCACCCTAATGACGTGCTGTTCGCCACCCGCGAGCAGATGGCGGCGAAGCTGGAGTTCATCACGACCTCCTGCACGGGACGCCGATATGGCATCGGCACTTCCGGCCTGACACCCATCCTGGGCAGCACGGCAGCCTTCGTCGAGCAAATCCGCATGTGGCAGGCTGTGGCCAAAGAGGTGCTGGATCCGATCCGGCAACCGGCGTGAGGAGCAGCACACTTTCACAATTCGCTTGGGCCGGTCTCTGACTGTGCCCGGCTCGGTCGGAGACCGGCCTGAGCAGATCAGGCAAGGCTTAAGGAGCGCCATGCTCTCACTCGTCGAAATGGTCCAGCGGATGATCCGGCTCCGACAAACGCGCGGCGTCAAGTTCACGCTGCTGGCCGTCTGCCCCAACTCCGCGGCCGTGTTGGCGGCGGCCGTGAAGGTCGCCAGCCAGGTCAACGCGCCGATGCTGTTCGCCGCGACGCTCAACCAGGTGGATCGCGATGGCGGCTACACCGGCTGGACGCCGGCCGCGTTCGTGCAGGAGTTGGAGCGTTGCCGCCAACAGTATCGCTGCGCCAGCCCTCTCTACCCCTGCCTCGACCACGGCGGCCCCTGGCTCAAAGACCGGCACACCCTCGCTGGACTCTCGCTGGCGGAGACGACGGCCGAAGTCAAGCTGTCGCTGGCCGCGTGCATCGAAGCCGGCTACGGCCTGCTACACATTGATCCGACCGTGGATCGCACGCTTCCGCCGGACAAGCCGGCGCCGATCGAGGTCGTGGTGGATCGAACGCTGGATCTGATCGTCCACTGCGAGGCGGAACGCAGCCGCTTGGGTGCTGCCCCCGTCTCCTACGAGGTCGGCACCGAGGAGGTGCACGGCGGCCTGGTGGATATGGCCAGCTTCCGACGCTTCGTTTACGACCTGCACGATCGGTTGGCCGGACTGAACCTCAGCCACGCCTGGCCCTGTTTTATCGTCGGCAAGGTCGGCACGGACCTGCACACGAGCTTCTTCGATCCGGATACCGCGCAGCGGCTGTTCGAGGTCGTCGCGCCGCTGGAATCGCTGGTGAAAGGGCATTACACCGATTGGGTCGCCAACCCTGAGGCGTATCCGGCGAGCGGCGCGGGCGGCGCTGGACGAGCTGGTTTCGAATTACCTCTATCGCGATGCGCTGACCTTCGTCGGCCTGCGCAAGTCTACAGTCCTCGTCAAACTGCTGGAGCTGCTGGCCCGCCAACTCGGCCAGGAAGTCTCCTATCCAGAGCTGGGGCAGGCGCTCGGCATTGACCGCCGCACCGTCGTCAACTACATTGACCTGCTGGAGCAGTGTTTCATCCTCTTTCGCCTCGGCGCTTTCAGCCGCAACCTGCACAAAGAGGTGGTGAAATCGGTCAAGGTCTACTTCTACGACCTGGGCGTGCGCAATGGCATCATCCAGAATTTCGCGCCGCTCCATCTGCGCAGCGACGCCGGCGCGCTCTGGGAGAGCTTTTGCATCGTCGAACGCTTGAAGCTCCTGCGCAATCGCCAGCAGTTCGTCAATCAGTACTTCTGGCGCACCTATGACCAGAAGGAAATTGACTACCTGGAAGAAGCCGACGGCGTGCTCGCCGGCTACGAGTTCAAATGGAACCCGGCCGCCAAAGTCAAAGAGCCGACCGATTTCCTGCAGGCCTATCCAGGCAGCCAGGTAGAACGCATCGACCGCAGCAACTACTGGCGCTTTTTGCTCTAGCAGACTAAAGTGTCATCTAATTCCATCACAGCGCTGGTAGTTCCCACAGCACAACGCGCTGCCGGCCCGAACCGCCGGCCAACGCCCGCCGGCCATCCGGCAGGCAGGCGACGAAGGCGACGAAGCCGCGGTAAAGGGCAGACGGCGCGGCTTCTGGCCCCGCGAAACGCTGCAGCTCACGGCCGCTCGTCACATCCCACACGCCCACCGTGTTGTCGTCGCCGGCCGACAGCGCGGCGCGGCCATCGGGCGTGAACGCGATCCCCAGGACGCCCTGTGTGTGGCCCTCGAAACGCCGCAGCTCGCGGCGCCGACCGATGTCCCACAGCCGCACCGTGCCGTCCGCGCCCCCTGAGAGCGCCAGCCGGCCATCGGGCGAGGCGGCGACGTCGCAGGCTGCGCCCGCGTGCCGCTCCTTGCAGTAGAAGACCCCCCGCCAGCCGCTCACCTCAACGACGCCGATCTGGCCCCACTCGTCGGCCGTCAGCGCCAGACGGCCATCGGGCGTGAAGGCCACACTCCGCAGCGGGGGCAGGCCGCGTAGATGGCGGATGTGGCGTCCGCTTTCGACGTCCCAAACGAAGATGTTCCCGTCCAGTCCGCCGGATATGGCCCGCCGGCCGTCGGCCGAGAACGCGACCCCCCTGACCGCCCCCGCATGCCCCGCG
>Ga0194112_10006131_pt1 | contig 16008 bp, 10 predicted proteins | sample TA2MahC400mmetaG_FD_146191 | JGI IMG/M metagenome (GOLD analysis project Ga0194112, IMG submission 146191) | Freshwater microbial communities from Lake Tanganyika, Tanzania - TA2015016 Mahale Deep Cast 400m | ecosystem: Environmental > Aquatic > Freshwater > Lake | place: Tanzania: Lake... | reverse complement strand
CAGGCGCCGCGCATCGGCGGCCGCCAGGGAGAGGCCCTGGCCCGCGCGCTCAGCGGCGAGCTGGACTTGGTGGTCATGATGGCGCTGCGCAAGGAGCCTCAGCGCCGCTACTTGTCGGTGGAACACTTCGCGGAAGACCTGCGCAGGTATGCCCAGGGGCTTCCGGTGACCGCGCACGGCGACACGCTGGGCTATCGCGCGCGCAAGTTCGTCGAGCGTCACCGCGCCGGCGTGGCTGCGGCGGCACTGGCGGCGGTAGTGCTGGTGACTTCGACGGTCGTCTCGCTCGAGCAGAAGCGGCGCGCCGAGCGGCGGTTTCAGGAGGTGCGGGAACTGGCCCGCTTCGTGTTGTACGAGTTCGACGATGTCATCCGTTCGGGCGTCACCGCGGCGCGCAAGAAGATGGTCGAGCGGGCGCTGGTCTACCTGAACCGGCTGGCGCTCGAGAGCGCCCATGACGTCTCGCTTCAGCGCGAACTGATGGACGGCTACTTCAAGGTCGGCGACGTGCAGGGAAACCTGTACGGCCCCAACGTTGGGGACACGGCCGGCGCCCGGGAGAGCTACCGGCGGGCGCTCGAGCTGGCGCGGCAGGTGCATGCCGACCAACCCCATGAGCCGGCCTCCCGGCGCTACCTGGCCCGCGCCAACGTCAAGCTGGGCGATCTGAGCGCGCTGGGTGGCGACCGCCGCGAAGCGTTACAGCAATACCAGGAGGCCCTCCAGGTGCTCGATGCTCTGGCGGCGGCGCAGCCCGGCGACCTGGCCGCCTCGCGCGAGGTGCTCGACGTGGCTGGCAAGATCGGCTTCACCCACTACCAACTGGGGAACCTGACCGCCGCGCTGGCCAGCTACCGGCGCTGCCTGCTGATCGCCCAGGAGTGGCAGAAGGCCGAACCGCAGGCGCGCGGGGCGCGCCGTGCGGTGGCCTCGGGGCACGAGCGCGTCGGCGAGGTGCTGGCCCGAAGCGGCCGCACCGCCGAGGGACTGGTCAATCTGCGGGCGGCTTTGGACATCTACCAGACGCTTCGGGCCGAACATCCCGCTGATCCGCAGGCCCAGCGGGACGTCTCCGCCACGCACACCATCGTGGGGGACATCCTGCTCGGCGCGGGCCGCACCCCCGAGGCGCTGGAGAGCTACCGTCTGGGCCTGGCGCTGGCCGAGGCCATGGCCCGGGACGATCCGGAAAACAAGCTGGCCCGCACAGACCTTCACCTGACCCTGGGCCGTCTGGCGGACGTGCTCTGGGCTGCTGGCCAGAAGCCGCAGGCCAGGGAGATGACGGAACGGGCGCTGCGCGTCTTGAAACCTCTGGCGGATTCCCCGGATGCGCTGCAATACGACCTTCAGAACTACGCCTGGATCCTGGCCACGACCCCCTTCGAGGACCTGCGCGACCCCGCGCGGGCCGAGCAGTCCGCGCTAAAGACCGTCGAGATGACCCAGTGGAGCGATCCGCGGGTCCTGGACACGCTGGCCCGGGCTTACGAGGCCGGGGGCAAGGTGGAGCGCGCTCTGGAGGCCGGGGAGAAGGCGCTCAGCCTGCTGCCGCCCCAGGAGCGGGGCGGCGCCGCTTCCGATCTGCGTAAGGAACTAGAGGCCAACCTGGCCCGGTTCCGCCAGGCGCTAGGCCGCCCGCCGCCGCAGTAGCAGCAACCCCAGCAGGCCGCAGCCGCCCAGCAGCCAGGCCGCCGGCTCAGGCACGACGAACGCCCGGTTATCCAGCGCCCAGAATGACGCGTATCCGCCGGGGCCCCCGCCGTCCAGTACGATGGAGTGCCGCACCCCCACCGTGTTGACCAGCGCGGGGAACAGGGTTGTGTCCACGAACTGGCTGCCCGAAGGTGTCTCGTACACGCTCAGTGTCATCCATGCCCCCGGACAGGCCAGGCTCCCTCCACCCCCGGTGAAGAGACCTCCCACGCACAGGTCTGTGGAGACGATGATGGAGCCCAGGCCGCCGACCATAGTCAGAGCCATCTGATCACCGTCGTCGCCGCGGATGATGGGCGGCGGGGAGCCAACGGCTTCCGCTCCCCAATACTCATCCTCGAAGCCACGGATGATGACCGGCGGCGGGTCGATGCTGTAGCTCAGCCAGTAACCCGCCCAATCGGATCCGGACACCTGGAAGCCGGGGGAGAAGAAACGCATGCCCAGAACCGTCGGCGAAGCGGCCGACTGCACCGTGACAGCCGAGGCGGCGACTGTGGACGCGGTGCTTTCTGGCTGCACCGCGAACTGGAAATCAGCGTAGGTGAACCCGCCGATCATGCAGCCCGTGGCACCCTGGTCGATGTACCACTGAAGCGACACAGCACCAGGGCAAGCGAGCGCCGGAGGTCCGATGCTGCCTGCTTGCAGCCATCCGGCCATGAGCAGACCCCCACGCATCACCGCACACATCTTCGCTTTCATGGCGCTTCAGGCTCCGAACCCAAGTGTATTACCCAAGAATCGACCTGTCAAGCGCCCAGTACCAGCGGTTTGTACCTAGTACTATCAATCCAGAAGAACCAGGCTTGGGCGATGTCGTGTGGAGGCCACTATGCGGGACTCCGGCTTGCGTGGCGCGGGATCGGCGCCTTCCGGCCGGGCGAACACCGCAATCCACTGCCCACGGCGCTCCCAGCGGACTACTTCAGTGAGTCCGAAGCGGCCCTGGAGCTCCGCGCGGGCTATCTGCGGCTCCCAGCCCCAGAAACGCTCCCGCAGGCTCCGCAACCACCCGTATCGCCACAAATCCAGGCGGGGCTGCCATTCCCGGGAATACAGCACGAAGACCTCGACCTGAGCCGGATCCAGCGCCCTCACGCGGGAGGCAGCGAAATCGGGGATCTCGCGCACCGGCAGGCGTCGCTCGACGTAGCCGTACTCGGGGCGCCGCAGCGCCGTTGACAGTGGCCAGGCCGTGGTGATGGTTCGCTCCGGGTAGTCCCGCTCCAGCGCCTCGGCCGCGCTCTGGTGCAGCCGTACGAAGTCCACCATCGCCAGATTGTTCTCGTAGGGGAAGGGGTAGGGAGGGTTCACCCACAGCGAGAGCGGCAGCCCGGCCACCACCAGCGCCCGGCTCAAGCGCATCCACCTGCCGGAAGAACAACTCCAGGCCGCCGCCATGGCGATGTAGAGCAGCGGCAGCACCGGCAACAGGTAGCGCTCCAGGACCGCTCCGCCCAGCAGGGTGACACCGAGCACCTGGGAAACGCCGAGAGTAACGGCCACGCGCCAGGCCCGGTTGGCGAACAGGCCCCGTCGCCTGGCCGCCCACCACACCGCCAGCCACCCCGCCCAGTGGAAGTTGCCAATGAACAGGGCGTAGGCCCGCCTCAGCAGGGCCGCCCCCGCGCGCACCGGGTGCAGGGGAAAGAGCAGGTTGTAGTCGCCGAACTCGCGGCTGCCCAGCAGGTGTCCCGTGCGGGTGGCCACCACCGCCAGCCAGCCCGACAGCGCGGCCAGCGGCAACAGGAAATACAGCGCCTGTCGCAGCTTGCCCTCGCGCCACAGCCACAGGGCAAACACCGCCGGGGCCACCGCCCCGGTTTCCTTGACCAGCACCAAGGCGGTGCATAGCAGCGCGGCCGCCAGGTAGCGCGCCTGGAGAAAGGCCAGCAACGCCCAAGCCGTCAGCAGCATGGCGGGCAGATCCAACTGCGCCAGCATTCCCTGAGTGAACACCAGCGGCGAGACCAGCATTAGCAGCGCGGCCCAGATGGCCGGAGCGCCCCGCAGGCCGCGGCAAAGCTGTATGGCCAGCAGAAAGACCACCAGCACGGCGGCCGAGGTCACCAGGAGCATGGCCACGCGCGTCGCCGGGATGGAATACCCGAACACACTCCACACGCCCGCCAGGTACAGCATCACCCCCGGCGGGTGCAGGTTGGGGGTGGCCGACTGCGGCACCCACAGACCGCGGTTAAACAGGTCGCGCGCCGCGGGGATGAAGTGGCCGGCCTCATCCCAGTAGAAGGGCAGGTCCAGCACCGGCAGGTGGGTGGCGATGACGATCAGTGCGAAGCTGAACAGAAAGAACAGGTAAGTGTCAGGGCGGGTGCGCCGCGCCGCCTGGTCCTCCGCAGCGTCCATTATTGGATCAGACTGGCCTGGCCCTGCGGCTCCAGCTTGATTTCGCCGAACGCGGTCTCATACTGGGATACGTTCTGCTGGAGCAGGTTCAGCAGCGCCTTGGCCTGCTGGGGGCTCAGGTAGATGCCCTGAAAATTCCGGATGGACACGCTGTCGGGCGCGGTCTGCTGAATGGTGCCGAAGACCAGAAAGAAATCCCACAGGCTGCCACGAACCTGCACGCTGTTGGCATAAGCTTCCCGGTAGTCGGACGCGTTCTCCAGATGCACACGCGTCTGTTGCGTGGGTATCGACATTCGCGATCATCCTTTCGTCGCGCCCTTGGCGCGATCGATGTACTTAAGGTTGGCCACATCCAGCCGGATCACGTCGCCCACCTTGATGAACTGCGGCACCATGATCTCGGCGCCGTTGTCCAGCCGCGCCGGCTTGCGGACGCTCTCCTGCTGCTGGTGGGAGGGTGGAGCGGTGTCCGCCACGCGCACCTCGAGGATGTCCGGGAACAGCACGCTCACCGGCTGCCCTTCGACGAACTCGATGGTCACCCGCATCTCCGGGAGCAGGAACCGCGCCTGCGGCCCGACCACGGCGGCCGGAATGCTCACCTGCTCAAAGGTGTCCGGGTTCATGAAGTTGCAGTCGCCGGCGTCGGCGTAGAGGAAGTCCATGGGCTGCTTCTCCACGGAGAGTTCCTCCAGCTTGAGGTCGGCGCGGAAGCTGTGCTCCCACAGCGAACCGGTGGCCAGGTTCTGCAAGCGGGCGTGGTTGACTCCCCCCATTTTGCCCTGCCCCGGATGGTAATCGGCGGCCAGCACCTTGTAGGTCTGGCCCTCGTAGCGGACCGCCATGCCCGTGCGCATCTGCGATGCGGTCACCATCAGCGCCTCCCAATCACTATGGACTTCCTGGCATCTCAGGATACTATAGACGAACAGGTGAAGATCGCAGGGACAGCTCGTATGCGCAGATCCGGTCGGCTTCTCATGCTCTCGTTACTGTGTCTGGGCGCGGCTCCGGGCCAGCGGCTCCAGGACGCTCCGCGGCCGCGGGCGGAGGACAAGGTCAGAGATCGCTTCACCCCCGCGCCGCTCGACCGGCAGCAGATCGGCGGCCTGCTCGGCGAGCGACTGCGTATCGGCCTGGACGCGCTGCTGGTGCGCCTGAACGAGCCCGCGCTGCTGGAGCCCTTTCAGCAACGGCCGGGCAGCGGCCCCCGGGTAGGCGAGCATGCCGGAAAGCTCTTGGACGCGGGGTCAGCGGTCTGGGCCTACAGCGGCGACGAACGCCTGAAGGCGGCCCTGGATCGGGTGGCCGCTGCGCTGATCGCGGCCCAGGGGCCCGACGGATACCTGGGCGCCTACCCGGAGGACCGGCGCTGGACCGGCTGGGACGTGTGGGTGCAGCAGGAGGGGCTGCGAGGCCTGCTCAGCTACTACCGGGTCACCGGCCACCCGCCCGCCCTGGAAGCGGCGCGCAAGGCCGGCGACCTGCTGACGCGCACCTTCGGTCCAGGTCAGCGCGATATCCTCCGGGCAGGGCCGCATCTGGGCATGGCGGCTACCAGCCTCCTCGGGCCGGCCTGCCAGCTTTACCGCTATACCGGAGAGGAGCGGCGCCTGGCGGACTATGTCCTGCGCGCCTACGAGCAGCCGGGCGGGCCCCGCCTGCTGCAATCGCTGCTACGTCCCACCGGCGTCTTCCGGACCGCCGACGCCCACGCGCCGTCCATCCTGGCCAACCTGCTGGGGCTGGTGGAACTCCACCGGCTCAGCGGGGAACCGGCCTGGCTGAAGGCGGCGCTGGCCGCCTGGAACGACATCGTCGCCAGGCGGCGCTACATCACCGGGACCACCAGCGCCGGCGAGTACTTCAAGGACGATCTCAACCTGCCCGGGCAGGAGAGCGCGCGGGTGGGCGAGATGTGCGCCACGGTGGGCTGGCTGGAGCTCAACTGGCAGCTCCTGCGGCTGACCGGCGAGGCCCCTTATGGCGACGAGATCGAGCGCACGGTCTACAATCACCTCCTGGGCGCGCAGGACCCGCGGGATGGCGGCATCTGCCCGGCGCCGCCGCTGGTCGGGCGCAAGCGCATGGAGCGGGGCCTGACCTGCTGCGCTACGAGCCACCCGCGCGGCATGGCGCTGTTGTCGCAGGCGGCCTGGGGCGCGCTGGAGGGCGGCCTGGCCTTGGTGCTCTACGCCCCCGGCGATCTCACCATCCCCCTGGCCACTCCGGGGGGCGAAATCGAACTCGCTGTGAACTCCAAGACTCGTTTTCCGCTGGACGGAACCGTCACCCTCACGCTGCAACCCGCCCGCCGCGCAAGTTTTCCAGTCTTCCTGCGCGTGCCAGCTTGGTGCCGCAGATTCTCCGCCACCGTGGCGGGAGCGGCCACGCCAGGGCAGCCGGGCCGGTTCCTGCGCCTGGACAGGACCTGGCAGGCCGGCGACCGCATCCAGATCGACATGGATCTCAGCGTTCAGGTTGTCGGCGGCGGCGCCAGCTACCCGGACCACGTGGCCCTGCAACGGGGTCCCCAGGTCCTGGCACTGGAGGCGTCCCTCAACTCGGAAGTGCCTTTTCTGCACCGCGCCGCTCCCGCCAACCCTGCCGGGGATCAGCTCGTGGATGCCTCGACGCGGCTGCCCAAGACCTGGACCGGCGCCCAGGCCTACGCCCTTGAAGGGATTGCCACCCAGCGCACCGCGCAGGGCCGCCAGTCGGTGGGAAAGCGGGAGTTGCTCCTGGCGCCCTTCGCGGATGCCCGCACCTACCGCGTCTGGCTGGTCAAGCCGGACAAGATGCCCTTCGGCCCGGTGCCGTTGACCGCCTTCGGCGCGGAGTCCTGGTCGCGCGCCGGGAACGTGGACGGCTCCATCTGCGACGAGCGCCCGGACACCTTCCGCGTGACCTTCGAGGGCGGTCCCGCGCGTCAGGACTGGTACGCGGTCGAAACCGACAGCCCCGAGGTAATCACCAGGGTGCTCTACCGCCACGGGAAGGTCTTCCAGAACGGCGGCTGGTTCGACACCCAGCAGGGCAAGCCGGCCATCCAGATCCGCCGGACTCGCGCCGGCAACTGGGAGACTGTGGCGGTCCTGGACAGCTACCCGGCGACTACTTCCAAGGACGTCCCCAACCTGCACGACGGCCAGCCCTTCGAGGTCAGATTCAAGGAGCCGGCAAAGGCTGTGGCGGTGCGCATCCTGGGCCGCCCCGGCGCCAGCTTCTCCAGTTGCGCCGAGCTGGCCGCCTACGGGCCGTAGCCCCGCCCTGCGGCCCTGGATTTAGTAGCGCAACACCCGCACTCCGCGCCGCAGCTTCTCCAGGCTTGCCGGGGCAAGCTCGTCTTCGAGCAGTCCCGCCCCTTTCAGGTCCCCATAGCGGTTCAACAAGCTGACCGAGACCTCCACGTTCACCACTTGAAGCCCCCGGTCCAGAGTGTAGAGCAGGTAGGGATCGGGGTCCGCCGCCTGCTCGCTGACCTGAACCATGATCCAGGCGTCCACCACCCGCACGCTCCGGGCGCGGTGGGACTGCTCGAACTTGCGGTTCAGGGAGGTCCGCGGGAACACCACTACGGCGCCGGCCGAGCCTGGCCCCATAGCGGACAGGTCTACCACGGCCTCTGGAGGCCGGGTCGCGCCACCCAGCATCCGGCGAGTGTCCAGCACCACCACCGCGGCCTGCCGGCTGGGGTGGTCCCCGCCGGCCAGCAGTATCTCCGGAAACCCGTCCCGGTCCAGATCCTCGGTCTCCATGGCCTCCATGACCCCCGCATGCCAGTATTCATGGAGGATGTTGCCTTCGTGATCCAGAACCGCCACCTGGCTGGCGGGCTGAGAGACATGGACGGAGTTGACTGCGATCCAGGTCCTGCCGTCGCCGACCGGGGAGCTCAGCACGCGGAAGGCCCGGAGACGGTATTGGAGCGGGTACTCCGTGTCCTGGAAGCGTGCCCTCCGCCCCGGCTGGAACTCCCAGCGCAACGATCCTGTCTGCGAGTAACACTGAAGGGCCGGTCTGCCGCCCAGGGCGGATTCCGGTTGAAGTCCGAACAGCACGGAAGAGGTCTCTTCCCGGCCCAGCTTGCCGAACCAGACCCGGTTGCGGTGGTTGGCAGGGAGGTAGGCACTGGCGTCGGGGCGGCTCGCGAGAGTGCGCCGCCAGAGCCTGCGGCCCTTGTGGTCGGTGACAATCAGGTCAGCGCCCACCAGCAGGAAAGAAGCCGGCGTACCCGCCTGCGGCAGGGCCAACAGCCACAGAAACGCAACCGTCAGTGCCACGGCCACTGGCAGTGTGACGCTCAGCGCCCACATCCGGACAATTCTTAAGTTGTTCCACCAAGAGGGCTTATGCGAGGTTGCGCGCTTCCAGGCATCGAGTTCGTCGGTACTGGCTACGACCCGGCCGCGCTGGCCACCCAGCCGCCTCACGGGCAACCCCCGTTCCTCCTCCCATCTCTGGGCGGTCCGGACATTGACTCCGAGATGGTCGGCGATGCCCTTCCACGAGGTCAGTCCTTCAGGGTTGGCCTGCGACATAGCGTGCCCCCGGTATATGTCTCATCCAGTCTATCACTTCGCAACCGCAAGCTCAATGACGAACTTAACCGCGGCAGAAGACGGTAACAAGCGACACCGCATAAAAGCGCTTGTCGGGTCTCCTCCAGGGGGTTACTATTGCTATCGCAGGCTCTTGCTCGAGGCTGGAGTCTGTAGGCAGTTCGGACCTCGAGTGCCGGGTTGGAAAAAGGTACAGTGTAATGCTTTGCGCAGTTTCCAGGGACAGGATGTGGCGTTCGGAAGCTGACGGGCAGGCCGAGATCGTCCTGCATCGGTTGGATGCTGATCGGGCGGTGTTGTCTGTGAGGCCGGGGAGCAGCCGTTTGGCGTGTTCTGAAGTTGGGGATCTGTTCGGCCCTGTGAATCCGGCCATAGCTATGTTGCGCCTTGTCTGGCGCTTACGGGGAAGTAATCATGAAACACGGGCTTTCATTGGGCATCGCTTTGCCCATGCTTGCGAGTCACGTCGCTGCCATGCGAGTGGACCACGCGCCGCGGCCCGCTGTAGAGAACCAGGTTAAGGAGCGCTTCGTACCAGCGCCGGTTGGGCGTCAGCGGCTTGACGGCCTGCTGGGCCAGCGCCTCCGTGTCAGCCTGGAGCAATCCCTGCTCCGCACTCCGGTTGATGAGCTGCTCTCCTGCTACCGCGGGCAGCCAGCCGCTCAGCCGTGGGCGGGGGAGTACGCCGGCGTGTTCCTGCGCGCCGCATCCTGGGCGTGGGCCTATTCCGGTCAGGCGCAACTCAAGGGCCTGCTGGAGCAGGTAGCTCAGGGCCTGATGGCCGCCCAGCGTCCGGATGGCTACCTGGGGATTCGCCCGGACGGCCAGCGTTGGACCGGGTTCGACGTGGGCACGCACGCCAGCAATCTGGCGGGGTTGCTCACCTATTACGAAGCTACCGGGGACGCCCGGGCGCTTCAGGCCGCCCGCCGGATCGGCGACCTGCTGACTGCGGCCTTCGGACGGGGCGAGGGGCAAAGAGACCTTACCAACTCGAGCAGCCACGGCGAATTCGGCGCCGCGCTGCTGGAGCCGGCCTGCCTGCTGTACCGCTTCAGCGGCGAGAAGCGCAGCCTGACCAGTCAACTGCTGGGATTCTCGGGACCGAACCCGGGAGCCGGACTGTTCCCCAAGCTGGTGATAGCCGGTACTCTGCCCGAGGCGGGGAAGGTGAGCTCCGATGAGCTGCTCTCCGGGCTGGTAGGGCTGCTGGAATTGTACCGCCTCTCAGGGGAGGGTCACTATCTGCGCACGGTTCTGGCTGCCTGGCGGGAGGTGGCGTCCACGCGCCTGGATTTCACCGGCGCGACGGGTTCAGGTTCGCACTTCCGCCCGGCTCACGTTCTGCCGGGCGAAGAGAGCATGCGGGTGGGGGAGGCCTGTGCGACGCTGGGCTGGTTGCAGCTTGGCTGGCACTTGCTGCGCTTGACCGGCGAGCCGCGCTACGGCGACCAGCTCGAACGCACTGTCTACAACCATCTCCTGGCCGCCCAGGATCCCCGCGACGGGGCCATCTCTGCGTACGCTCCGTTGGTGGGCAAGAGGCGCAGTGCGCAGGGCTTGAGCTGCTGCGCCGTCTCCCATCCCATGGCTATGGCCTTGATCTCGCAGATGGTTTGGGGCTCCCTCGACGGGGCCCTGGCCATTCTGCTGTACGCGCCGGGCGAAGTCACCATTCCTGTTATCGGCAATGGAGGCGGGTTGGAGGTTCACCTGACCTCGGAAACTCAGTTTCCGCTCGATGGAGCCGTCAGGCTGACCCTCCGCCCGCCACGCCCGGCGCGGTTTGCCGTGCTATTGCGGGTGCCGGCCTGGTGCCATCGCTACACCGCCACCGTGAACGGCAGTGGCATGAGCGGGCAGGCGGGCAGCTTCCTCCGGCTGGAGCGGACTTGGCAGCCGGGGGACAGCATCTCCATCGACATGGAGATGAGCCTGGCCGTGGTGCCGGGCGGCGCCAGCTACCCCAACCACGTGGCCTTTCAGCGCGGGCCGCAGGTGCTGGCGCTGGAGGCGTCGGTCAACCCGCAGCTAGGTTTCATACACCGGGCGGCGCCCGCTTCCTTGGTCAATGTCGCGCTGGCGGACGCCTCCCGGAGCCTGCCCCAGGGATGGAGTGGCGCACAAGCCTACTCCATCCCGGGGCTGGCGATACGGCGGTCGGAGCAGAGCCGGCAGGCGGTGGGTCGAACTGACCTGGTGCTGGTGCCCTTCGCCGACGCGCGGGAATACCGGGTATGGCTGCCCCGCCCCGAGAAACTGCCGGTGGGGATCGCGCCGGTGACGGCCTTCGCCTCCGAGTTCTGGTCCCGGGCGGGGACCGTGGAAGGCTCCATCTGTGACGAGCGCACCGACACCTACCGGACGACCTACAACGGGACGCCAGCCCTGGAGGATTGGTACGCCGTGGAACTGGACCGGCCGGAACTGATCGGGCGCGTGGTCTACCGCCACGGGAAGGTGCAGCCCAACGGCGGGTGGTTCAGCACCGCCGGGGGCAAGCCCGTCATCCAGGTGCGCCGTTCCCCTGGGGCGAGCTGGGAAACGGTGGCCGCCCTGGACAGTTACCCCGACACCTCGGCCAGCGGAACCCCTCGCCTGCGCGACGGCCAGCCCTTCGAGGTGAAGCTGAAGGCCCCTGTTCGGGCTGTGGCTGTTCGGATTCTGGGACGCCCCGGCGGAACGTTCTCGAGTTGCGCCGAGTTGGCGGCGTACCGCCGCTAATCCCGTGCCCGCCGGATTCGGTGCCTTCCCGAGCGCTTGGGCAGTCAGCCAACGCGAGCACACGCAGAAACGGGCGCGAACTTGACGAGGCGGTCACGGGACTAGCCCGCCGCGGCGTTCTGGAACACCTGATCGGCCCACTCGGCGGCCTGGATGTAGAGCGTCGCCACCGCTTCGTTGGGCACGCTGAGCCGGCTCGCGACCTCCTCTACTGCACCCCAGTCAGCCGCCTCGTGGGAAAGGACCAGGGCCAGCAGGTCCGCCGTCCGGCTGCCGGGACCGGCCTTGCCCAGCAGGGCCTGGCGCACGTCGCTGGCCAGGGCGATCCCAGACAACACTTCCGCCAAGGGGCGATCCAGCATGGCGTCCAGCAGCGAGAACATGCCCAGGAAGAACATCTCCGAGCGGCGGCCCGCCAGCCCCACCCAGTCCGCCAGGGACTCGCAGAAACGGGCTCGCAGCACCGCCAGAATGACCAGTTCCTCGGCCTTGTCCTGTGCCAGGGCGGGCAGCGCCACCAGAGAGAGCCATTTGCGGCACGCGTTCTCTCCCAGCAGCACCAGGGCCTGCCTGACTGATTGGATAGGCTTGCGCCACCCAAAGGCGGCCGAGTTGATGTAGCGTAGCTGCTTGTAGGACAGAGACACTTCCTGCCGGATGATTTCTTCCAGCCGCGGGTAGTCCAGCTCCGGCCGGACGATCTCCTGGAGGACTTGCAGGTAGTGCAGCTTTAGGGCCGGAATCTCGCGTCCCGCGATTATGATTGGCCGGGCCAGGAAGAAGCCCTGAAACAGGTCGTAGCCCAGCTCGCGTGCCCGCTCCAGCTCTTCCTGGGTCTCGAGCTTCTCGGCCAGCATCTGAATCCCACGCTGGCGGCCGCAGCGCGCCAGGCGCGCCTGCTCGGACGGGGGGGCCGTGCGGAAATCCACCTTGATGATGTCGGCCACTTCCAGCAGGGGCTCGATGCCGTTCAGGGAAACCACGTCGTCCAGCGCCAGCAGGTAGCCCCGTTCCTTGATCCGGCGGCAGGCGGCGATGACCTCCTGGTCCGGCCGCACCGATTCGAGCAGCTCGACGGCCGCCATGCGTTTGGGCAGGAGCGAGACGCAGTCCCGCAGCAGCAGCTCCCGGTCGAAGTTCAGAAAGGCGAGCTTGCCGCCGACCACCCGCTGCATGTCCAGCGTGAAGAAGCTGGTGGTGATGACCTGCGAGGTGGCCCGGCTGGAGTCGGTGCCGTCGTAAGCGTTGACCGCGCCGGAGCGGAACAGTAACTCGTAACCGAAGACCTTGAACTGGTCATCGAAGATCGGCTGGCGGGCGACAAAAACTTCCACTGTCGGGAACCTGCTACGGCCCTCTCATCGTCAGGCCGCGCCAGGCGCCGCCGGAGAAAGCACCCGAAGGGAGAGGCAGGAATCGCCTTAGGCGGACGGGGCCAGCGGCTTTGCCCGCCCGGCTTCGGGCGTTCTGCACGAGCTGTGCGGAGGTATCGTATAGGTATGTCGAGCCTTCGCGGTGTGGCTACAGCTTCCGGCCTGGTGCTGCTGCTGGCCTGGTCTGCGCGGCAGGTTGCCGCCCAGAAGCACCCGTGGCCCCAGCCCAAAGTGGTCGAGCCGGGCGGGCCCGGGCAGGCGCCTTCGGATGCCATAGTGCTGTTCAACGGACGGGACCTGACCGGCTGGGTGCGGCGCGACGGCAGCCCGGCCCGCTGTACCGCCAGCGACGGCGTCATGGTTTGCCGCACCGGGGCCGGCCACATCTACTCCACCGAGAAGTTCCGCGACGCCCAGATCCACCTCGAGTTCCTGCTACCGGCGATGCCCGAGCGCCAGGGTCAGCTCCGCGGCAACAGCGGCGTCTACCTGCACGGCTGCTACGAGATCCAGATCCTGGATTCCTACCGGAACCCGACCTACCCGGAGGGCGCGGCCGCCGCCATTTACGGGGTCTCGCCCCCCCTGGTGATCGCCAGCCGGCCGCCCCACGAGTGGCAAAGCTACGACCTCGTCTTCCGCGCGCCGCGCTGCGACGCGAATGGGGCGCTGGAGAAGCCGGGCTACCTCACCCTGTTTCACAACGGCGTGCTGGTGCAGGATCACGTCGAGATCACGCGCCGGGGCGCGGGCTGCCGCGATCACAACCTCTGCGAGCCCGGCCCGCTGATGCTGCAAGACCACAGCGGCTTCAAGAACGCACCCGACACCACCATGAAGTTCCGCAACTTGTGGCTGCGCCGGTTGGAGGAGGCGCCTTCGCAACCCTAGCGGTGGAGACGCGCCGCCGGGGCCTTGTCTTCCCCGGGGCTGAGTTCTAACATAGATCCTTGGCGGGGGAGACTCTGAACGCTTCGCGCTACTACTCCTGGCGGGCGCCGGGGGGTATGCTCACAGTCAGGCTCTCCCTGCGTGTGGTCGATCGGATTGCCGAGGAAGCGCTGGGCGGGCTGGGCTCGTTGCCCCGGCGGGGCGCCGAGGTGGGGGGCATCCTGCTGGGCAGCGCACCGCGCGGCGAGCAGGTGGTCACCATCGTGGGTTGCCTGCCGATTGCCTGCGCTCACCACTTTGGCCCATCCTATGTCCTCACGCCGGACGAGAAGCTCACCCTGGAGCAGGCGCTGGCCCGGTGGAGACCGTCACCCTCGCGGAACATGTGGGCGGTGGGTTATTACCGCAGCCATACGCGCGCCGAGTTGTTCCTCGGCGACGAGGACGTGTGGCTGATGTCCACCTACTTCGCCGATCCCTCGCGGGTGGCGCTGGTGGTCGCCCCGCGGGCCGGCGGCGCCTGCGTGGGAGGCTTCTTCTTCTGGGAAGACGGACGGCTTCGGGCCGACTCCAGCCACCTGGAATTCCCCTTCGACCGGAGGGCGCTGGGCGTGGCCGAGCCGGAGGAGGCCGCCGCGCCGGACCCCCGGTCTGATGAAGCCGAACCGCAGCCGGTGATCACGGAAGCAGTAGAGGCTGGCGAACCGGTCTTGGAGGCGCAGGCGGGGCCCTCCGAGGAGCCGACCGCCGAACCGGACTCGGCGACCGAGCCTGCGGCGGAGGCCGCCGAGCCGGCACCCCTGCGGCTGCCTTCCTTTTTGGAGGGCGCGCCGCCAAAGCGGCCCCGCCAGCGGCTCGGCAAAGTGGCCCACCTGTTGTGGCTCCCGGTCTGCATGCTGCTGGTGGCTGTGGGCGGCTGGCTGGGGACGGAGGGCGCCCACCGGCTGGGCTCGGGACAAACTCGGGAGACGGGCGTCAACCCCTATGCTCTGGGGTTGGGTGTCACCGAGTACGGGGACAACCTCCACCTGACCTGGAACCGCAACGCACCGGCCCTGCCCTACGCCGAGCGCGGGGTCCTGATCATCAGCGATGGAGAGCAGAACCGGATCCTGGAACTGGACCTCCGCCAACTGCGGGGCGGGAGCGTGATGTACCGGCGGCTGACCGGCCCGGTGCGCTTCCGGCTGGAGCTGCACCTGAAGGGCAAACGGACCCTGACTGAAGTTTGGGACCCCCCCCAGCCGCGAAATAACCCGGCGCCGCGGTAGCTTCCTGTTTCAGGGGCGGCCGCACCCGGCGGGCCGATACTCAGCCGGCCTTGAGCTGCTCGGGTTGATGCAGGCAGCGCGGCTCCTCGGCCAGGTAGTCGCTGCTCAGCGCGTAAGCCCGCGAGCGCGAGCCGCCGCACAGGTTGCGGTACTGGCACAGTCCGCACTTGCCGCGCAACTGCCCGGTGTCGCGCAACACCTGGAACAGCGCCCCGCCGCGATAGACCTCGGCCAGCGAATGCCGCCGCACATTCCCCGAGGAGATGGGCAGGAAGCCGCTTGGATAGATTTCACCGGTGCGTGAGACAAACACAAAGCCCCTCCCGCTGTTGATGCCCGCCATGCGATTGAGCGGGTTCTCTTCGGCTTGGCCGCGCCCGTTGCCCTCGGCCTTGCGCCGCTGGGCCACGTAGCGCCGGTAGTGCATGGCCTCGGTGGTCTTGACCACGTACCGGGCCTGCTTCGAGAGCCCGTAGAGGAAAGCAAACACCTCCTCGAACTCGCCGGCGTCCAGCTCGCTCTGGGTGGCGCCACGCCCGGTGGGCACCAGGAAAAAAACGTCCCACATGTCGGCGCCTGCCCGCTGGACCAGGTCCGCGATCTCCTCCAGATGCCGGTGGTTGTGCCGGCTGACCGTGGTGTTGACCTGGGTGGACAGCCCCCTGCGGCGGGCCTCCTCGAGCGCGGACACGGCCCGGTCGTACGAGCCGGGCGCCTGCCGGAAATCATCGTGGGAGGCCGCGTTCCAGCCATCCACGCTCACCGAGATGCGCGACACGCCCACGCGCTTGAACCCCGCCACCGCCTCGGCGGTAAGCAGCGGCGTGGGACTCGGCGACAGCGTGGTCTTCAGTCCCACCCGGACGCTGTGCTCCAGCAGGTCGAACAGGTCCGGGCGCTTGAGGGGGTCGCCCCCGGTGAAGATCATGATGGGGTCCCCGAATCGCTTGATCTCCTCCAGCAGCCGGAAACCCTCCTCGGTGGTCAGTTCCTGGGGATGGCGCAGCGGGTCCGCCGAAGCGCGGCAGTGTACGCAGGCCAGGTCGCAGGCGCGGGTCACTTCCCATATGACCAGGAACGGAGCCTCTCCGAAATCCC
>Ga0194112_10006130_pt1 | contig 16009 bp, 11 predicted proteins | sample TA2MahC400mmetaG_FD_146191 | JGI IMG/M metagenome (GOLD analysis project Ga0194112, IMG submission 146191) | Freshwater microbial communities from Lake Tanganyika, Tanzania - TA2015016 Mahale Deep Cast 400m | ecosystem: Environmental > Aquatic > Freshwater > Lake | place: Tanzania: Lake... | reverse complement strand
TTCCACGTGCCTTCGCCGGCGGCGGCCGCGTAGCGGATCATCTCCTGCCGGTCGGGCGGCGCCGCAGGAGGACGGGCGGCCGGCGATTCCGCTCCCGGCGACGGGGCGCAAACGGCCGCCCAGGCGACGCACACAAGGACCACGGCAAGCGTACGCATGGCTGACCCTCCGATGATGGTCCGGCTCCCGTGACGTCACTATACGGCCCTCTCGCGCGGGGACAAACGTTTTGTTCCGCCTCCCGCCTTGACACCGCGGCGCCCGTCGTGTGTGATACCGCCCGAAGGAGGTGCCTCATGGCGAGGATGACGAGGCGTGCGATGGTCAGGCTGGGGCTGGGCGCTGCGGCGCTCGGATGGGCGGGGGCGCACAGCGCGCGTGCGGGCGGGGCCGCGCCGGCGCCGCCCGCGCAAGGCGGGGCGCAGGCCGCAGGACCGCCGGCAACCGACGGGCCGCTCCCCCCGCCGGCCGACTTCGGCCTGCCGGTCATCGGCAAGGTGAAAGTCCGGCCGACGGCGGCCATCGCGGCGTCGCCCCTGGGCGTCGGCTGCGAGGTGCTCGACCGCAAACTGTGGGACCCGCAGAAGATATATCCATACTTAGCGAATCTTGGCGCAAAGTGGGCGCGATGCCAGACGGGCTGGGCCCGAACCGAGCAGGCCAGGGGCGAGTTCGACTTCGGCTGGCTCGACGACCTCGTTGACAACCTCCTGCGCCTCGGCGTCCAGCCGTGGTTCAACCTGGGTTACGGCAACCGGCTTTACACGCCCGCCGACGACGAATACGCCGTCGGCTGGGCGCCGGTCTTCAGCGACGAGGCCAGGGCCGGCTGGCTCCGCTACACGCAGCGCGTCGCCGAGCGCTTCGCCGGCCGCGTCAAACACTGGGAAATCTGGAACGAGCCGAACATCACCGGCTTCTGGAAGCCCGAGAAGCCCAACCCGCGCGACTACGTGGAACTGGTGCGCATCACCGCGCCGGAAATCCGCAATCGCGTGCCCGGCGCCGTCATCATCGGCTGCGCGCTGGCCGGCGTCGGCACGGATTACCTCAAGGGATGCCTCGCAGCCGGCCTGGCTGACCTGGTGGACAAGGTCTCGTATCACCCCTACCGCACGGCGCCTGAGGCGGGCTACGAAAAAGACGTCGCCGCGCTGCGGGCGGCCCTGGCCGCCACGGGCAAGAACATCGGCCTGTGGCAGGGCGAGAACGGCGCCCCGTCCGCGAAGGGCGGGGCGGGGGCGCTGGCCGCCGAGGAATGGAACGAGGCCCGCCAGGCCCGCTGGTGCCTCAGGCGGCTCCTTAACGACCTGCGCCTGGGAATCGAGTTTACCTCATACTTTCTCATCGTTGACCTTGTGGGCTACCGCGGCTCCACCAACTACAAGGGCCTTCTTCGCGGCACGAGTTACACGCCGAAGCCCGCATTCTTTGCGTACCGGCACCTGGCGAACCTTTTCGACGCCGAGACGAAACGGGCGGACCTGGCCGTGGGCGTCGAGGACGCCGAGGCCGACAAAATCATCGCGGCCGCGTTCCTGCGCAAAGGAAGGCCCATCTACGCATACTGGTATCCATCCAACCTGATGAAAGACTGGACGGTCCGCAAGGTCGCGCTGCGTGCCGCCGCGGGCGCCGGCGCGCCGCTCGAAAAACCCGTCCTCGTGGACCTCCTGAGCGGCCAGGCGTACCGCCTGGACGCCGCAAAGAGGGAAGGCGACGCCTGGGTCTTCCCCGGCCTGCCGCTGGCCGACTACCCCCTCCTGGTCACCGACGCCGCCGTCTTGGAAGCGTAGTCGTTAGCAGCGGCTGTTGCGCGGGCGGCTTGCCCGAGCGCGGGAATCGTCGGTGGCGCCCGGCCACGGCCTGCCCGCCGGGCGGCAGGCGGGGCCGGACAAGCCGGCCGCGCCACGTCTTGCGCCTCAGATCAGCCGGCGACGATCTTCTCCACGTCCAGGACGTAAATCTGCCGCATGCCCTCGTGCGCCGAGTCGATGGAGACCTTCTTTCCGTCGCGGCTCCAGCGCGGGTGCAGGTCGCAGCGGGTGGGGCCGTCGAGGGCGGGCGGGGCGAAGAAGCGCCCGATGTCCACTCGCGGCCCGCCGGGCCAGCGCCACAGAATCAGCGTGCGCTTGCGCTCCTTGTCGGGATACGTGTCGGTCAGCACCCACCGGCGGTCGGGCGGGAAGGAGCAGTGCCCGTCGGTCGTCAGGACGCCCGCGCCTATCGCCTCCGCCCTGTCGGTGCGGTCGGTGAACAGGTGGTAGGCCCGGATGGACCCGGCGGCGGCGTGGGCAAGGATGCGCTCGCGGTCCAGCCAGTCGTAGTGCGACCAGTAGCCGTCGTCGGCCAGGATGAAGGCGTCCGAGCCGTCGGGGCCGGCCGTCAGCGTCCGGGTTTCCCAGGACCTGGCCCCCGGCGGGCGCCAGCGGTGGAGGACGGCGAACCGCGAGCCGTCAGTGTTTATTTGTATATGATTGAACCAGTGCTCGGCGTCCTTCATGGAGTCCTTCGGCCGCAGCCCCGCCGCCCGGTCGAGCGAAAGGATGAGCCGCGCATCGCCCGTCGCCAGGTCAACCCGGAATATGCCGTCCTCGGCGGGCCGCTTGTCGGCAGCCCACGGGTCGCGCCCGCCCTCGTAGCCGTATCCGGGCCGGGTGCGGGCCAGGCGCGAAAAGTTCAGCGTCAGGGCATACTTCCCGTCGGGGCTGACGGCGTAGAGGGGGCGCGGCAGGCGGCGGACCTGACCGGAGCGAACGTCGCGGACGACGCTGTAAAAATCCTCCCCCTCGCGCTTGTTGTAGGTGATGAGGCGGTCCTCGGCGCCCGGCATCCAGCGGAGCATCGTGCCCTGCTGCCAGCACCAGGCGAGCGTCTCGTCGAGCGGCTGGAACCGGTTGCCCTCGGCCGTGTCGATGAGGCCCACGATGGCAGCGTCGTCGGCTCGCGGCTGGCGGTCGATGAACGGGACCTCCAGCGCAAGGTGCAGCCGGCCGGATGCGTCCCACGGGCACTTCTCGTAGTAGCCGAAGAAGTGGTGCTTCGGGCCGCCCGTGATGGGCCGGGCCTCCACGGCCTGCGCCTGGGTCTGCGCCATGGCCTTGCCGGCCATCGCCGCGGGAACCAGCGCCGCCAAGGCGCTCGTAAAGCAGAAGTCCCGCCGCGTCAGTCGGGGTTGCGTGGATTTCATTCGTTCGCCCTTTGCCTTGAGTCGGCTGCCATGCGGCCGGGCAGCATGATAGTCCGGCCGCGGCCGGGCGTCAACCCGCCCGGCCCTTGACAGGGCGACTGCGGCGCTGTAACAGTCTGTAAGCGCCGCCCGCATCCGGCGGGCCGAACAAGGCAAAGGAGACACCGTCATGCCGCCTGTCAGCCGACGAACGTTCCTCAGCCGCACGGGCAAGATGGCAGCGGGCGCGGCCGTCGCGGGGTTCGCCTACTCCGCCGCGAGGGCCGAGAGCGCCCCCGCCGCAAGCGAGCGCGTAAACGTGGCGCTCCTGGGCTGCGGCGGGCGCGGCCGATACGTCATGCGCGGCGTGGCAGAGCAGGGCGCACGCATCACCATGCTGTGCGACCTCCAACAGAACCGGATGGACGAGACGGCCAAGTTCCTCTCCGAGGTGCAGCAGGACAAGCCCGCCCTGGTCAAAGACATGCGCCGCGTCTTCGATTCCAAGGAGGTGGACGCCGTCATCGTCGCCACGCCCGACCGCTGGCACGCCCCGGCTTCCATCCGAGCCTGCCAGGCGGGCAAGGACGTTTACGTCGAGAAGCCGCACTCCTACAACATCTGGGAGAGCGGCAAGATGATCGAGGCCGCACGCAAGCACAACCGCGTCCTCCAGGTGGGCACGCAGAACCGCTCCGGCCCGTACGCGATTGCGGCCCGCGACTACGTTCGGAGCGGCAAACTGGGCAAGATATGCCTCGTCAGGGTCTTCAATATGAAGTCGGGCGGCCCGTTCCGACTGGGCGACCCCGGCAAGCAGCCCGAAGGCTTCGACTGGGACGCCTGGCTCGGCTCGGCCCCCTTGCGGCCGTACCACCAGCACATCGTGCACGGCGGCTGGCACAATTTCTGGGACTTCTGCGGCGGCGACATGGCCGACGACGGCATACACCAGGTGGACCTGGCCCTGATGGTCATGGGCGACCCGCCCCTGCCCAGGAGCGTCCGCTCCCTGGGCGGCCGCTACGCACACCGCGGCGACGACTCGGAGTGCCCCGACGTCCTGATGGTCAACTGGGACTTCGGCAATTTCGTAATGACCTTCGAGATGACCGGCTACCCGCGCTACATGGAGAAGACCAGCACCACCATCCGCCGCAACGACCTCTTCCCGTACTGGACGATGAACGCCACGCGCATAGAACTCTACGGGTCGGAACTCTTGATGACCCTGGGGCGCCACGGCGGGGGGTGGATCGTTCAGCAGTCGGGCGGCGGCATCGTCGACCAGATGTACGGCCGGCCGTGCGACGAGCCGCACTACGCCAACTTCCTGGAGTGCATCAAGACGCGGAAGAACCCCAACGCCGACATCGCCGTCGCCCGCGCCGGCAACGTACTGGTGCACATGGGCAACATCGCCCACCGCATCGGCAACGTGGCCCTCAAGTACGACCCCGAGGCGAACCGCTTCGACAACCCGGAGGCCAACAAGTTCATCAAGACGCCCTATCGCAAGGGTTACGAGATACCGGAGGAGGTCTGACCGCGGCGGGCAGGGGCCCTTCATGAGTCGCGGGGTGGCATGCTCAGCCCGTCGTCGCCCGTGCCACATCGCGCAAGAAGGGACTCAGGGGAATTGCGCGGCGGGTCTCCGCACCCGCCGCGCGCCCTGCCCTCATATCTGCGAATACGCCGTCGGCTTGAGCACGATGTTGGTGATGGTCGAGACCGTGTCGGCATACTTCCGGTCCGCCCGAAGTTTCACCCACTCGGGGTCCTTGCCGAAGCGGTCCCAGGCGGCCTTGCGCGCATCGTCGTCGGCGAAGCCCACCATGTACGTCAGGTTCGGCATCTTCGCGCCGGCCAGCGTCTGGCCGAAGAATACCCAGGTCAGGCCCGCGCGGCGGAAGATGGAGATCTCGCCTCCGCCGTTGAACATGTCTATCTTGAGGCGCGCCCGCTCGTCGCAGTGACTTTCGTAGATGCGTAACTGGAACACCCGACCGGGCTTCCGCTCGACGGGCGCTTCCAGCCTGGGCGCCTGCTCGAAGGCCAGCATCAGGCTGGTCTCGATGCGCAAGTACGTGGGCGAGGTCTTGGGCGTGTCCAGAAGCGCGGCGCCCGCCTTGCGGTACTCGGCGTCGGCCTCAAGGCGGGCAGGGGCCGCCGCGAACGACTCCGCCGTCTTGTGCGACATGACCACGTACAGGTCGGCGGTCGAGTCGTCGGCTGCGGCAAAGACGCCCACCGGCCGGATGCCGATGCGGTTCCACGCGGGAATCGCCGCCTCCGCCAGGAACTTGTCGAGCCGCCCCCGCATCTCGCCCGCCTCCGCCCGGTACAGGCGCAGTTCCAGGAGTTCCCTTGCCCCCGCGGCGGCCTCGCCGCCGCCGGCCGTCCCGGCCATGGCCGCCAGCGCGGCCGAGCCGGCAAGGCACGTGCCGCCCAACAGGTCGCGTCTGCGCATGAACTTCTCCTTTCGCTTGGCGGGGGCCCTGCCGCGAGCCGTCGCCCTGGCGGCTATGGCGCGCCGGCGACCGGGGCGTCCGCCCGCCCGGTTCCTTGGCCGAGCATACCGCACGAGCCCTGCCGAACGCCAGCGAAAACGTTGCCGCACCGTAAGCCCTCAGTTACGTGCGCCCTCACTGGCCCCCGCCGTCAGGCGGGGGGCGAGCCGGCGCTGGGCGTTCGGGGGCGTGGCGAACCCCCTGCTTACGGAGGGGGCTAGTCACGGCGACTCGGCGCCCGTAACTGAGCCCTTGCGCCGCACCCGTTGCACCAGGCGCCGCAATCGCTTGGCTTTGCCCGTCCGGCGCGATATACTTCGCTGCGGCAGCGCAATCGCCGCCAAGTCGGAAGGAGGTAAGCCGATGGCCGGGCCCGTTCACGTCAACCGCCGCGACTTCCTGGCCGGAGCGCTCGCCGCCACGGGCGCGCTCGGCGCAGCCGCGAGCACCGCCGCCGCGCCCCCGCCGGCGCCCCCCAGCGCCGCACCCGCAGGTGCTCCCGGCGCTGCCCCCGCGTCTGCTGGGGCGCCGGCCGCGCCGCCCGCCGCCTCCGCCCAGGGCCCGGCCCTTCCGTGCGGAACAATCGGCAAGGCCGGAATCAGCCGCCTTCTTCTGGGCGGCAACCTCGTCTCCGGCTTCATGCACTCGCGGGACCTTAAGTACGTCAACCGCCTCTTCCGCGCATACGTGACCGACGAGAAGATGATGGAGACGCTCAAACTGGCGGAGCAGCACGGCATAAACACGGTGTTTGAGACGGGGGCCACATATATCCATAAATACAACCGCGAGTGCGGCGGGCACATGCAGTTCATCCCGCACATCAAGGTTGACGAGAAACAGACGCAGGGCGAACTGGTTGACCACATCCAGCGCCAGGTGGACCTGGGGGCCGCCGCCCTGTACGTCTGGGGCGTGGCCGGCGACACCCTGGTCCGCGCCGGCCGCGTTGACCTCGTCAAGACCGCCGTCGAACTCGCGAAGGCCCACGACCTGCCAATAGGAGTTGGCGGCCACTCGCTCCTGGTCCCGATGGCGTGCGAAAAGCACCAGGTGCCCTGCGACTTCTACGTCAAGACCCTCCACGCCGACGACTACGCCTCGGCCACGCCCGGGGAACTGCGCAAGGAGTTCATATGGCTCGAAGGCGGCAAAGGGTGGTATGACAATATGTGGTGCATCAACCCGGCGGAGACCGTCGAGTTCATGAAGACCGTCGCGAAGCCCTGGATCGCCTTCAAGGTCCTCGCCGCCGGCGCTATTCAGCCGCGCGAGGGGTTCAAGTACGCCTTCGAGGGCGGGGCCGACTTCATCGCCGTCGGAATGTTCGATTTCCAGGTGGAAGAGGATTGCCGGATCGCCCGCGAGGCCGTCCTTGCGGCCCGCAACCGCCCGCGCCCCTGGCGGGCCTGACCCGCCGCGATTCGCCGGTGCAGGCGCTCCGAATCCGGGTTTCAACATGAGAGACGGTAGAGGGGTCCATGCAGGATACAGGAGGCCCAGGACCATGAACCGGCGCGAGTTCCTCAAGTGGACGGGTTCCGCCGCCGCGGCGGCAATCGCGGCAAGCCCTCTTCGGGCCGCCCAGCGGGAGAAGAAACCCAACATCATTCTCTTCCTCTCCGACGACCACGGCCTCGACGGCGTCGGCTGCTACGGCTCCGACCGCTTCAAGGGCCGCACGCCCAACCTCGACCGCCTGGCCGAGACCGGCATACGATTCGAGCGCTGCTACTCCACGCCGCTGTGCGGACCCACGCGATGCCAACTCATGACCGGCCGCTACCCCTTCCGCACGGGCGGCCTGACGAACGGCTCGGCCGGCCAGCCCGCGCCGCAGGACGAGGTCTCCATCGCAAAGACCCTCAAGAAGGCCGGCTACGCCACCGGCCACTGCGGCAAGTGGCGGCAGATGGGCGCATCACCCGGCGACTGGGGCTTCGACGAGTACATCACCGACCCCACCGCCGGCGGCTGGTTCTGGCAGAAAAGTTACACCAAGAACGGCGAACTCGTTCAGACCGACAAGGAGATATATTACCCCGACGTAACGCACGAGTTCGCCCTCGACTTCATCCGCCGCCACCGCGAGAGGCCGTTCTTCTTCTACTACTCCAGCCACCTCGTCCACGGGCCCATCCTCCGCACGCCCGACACCAAGGCCGGCGCCGCCGACCAGGCCGCGCTCTACGACGACAACATCGCCTATCTCGATAAGCAGGTCGGCAACCTTGTGGCCGAACTCGACCGCCTGAACCTGCGCGAGTCAACGCTCATCCTCTTCACCGGCGACAACGGCACGGCCGGGCGGTCCGGCACTATCGGCGGCCGGCAGATCAACGGCGCAAAAGGCTCCATGTGGGAAGGCGGCAGCCGCGTCCCCACCATCGCCAACTGGAAGGGAACCGCCCCCGAAGGCAGGGTCCTGAAGGACCTCGTGAACCAGACCGACTTTTACGCCACGTTCGCCGAACTCGCCGGGGCGACCCTGCCGGAGGGCGTCACGCTCGACAGCCGCAGTTTCGCCCCGCGGCTGCGCGGCCAGGCGGGCGACCCGCGCGAGTGGATATTCGTCCAACTCGGCGCAAACTGGTACGTCCGCGACGACGGCTGGAAACTGAACCAGGCGGGCGAACTCTTCGACATGAAAGATTCTCCATTCGTCGAGCAGCCCGTGCCCGCCGACGCCCAGGACGCCGCTGCCGCCGCCGCACGCAAACGCCTCCAGGCCGTCCTCGACCAACTCAACCCCGCCGCCGGAAAGACCGAACCGCCGGGCGCCGCCAAAGCGGCAAGGAAGGCCAAGAAAGCCAAGCAATAACTCCCCCGCGCCGCCGGTTGCCTGCAATAAAGTCCTGCCCCGGCGGGTTTATTCTTGCGAGGCGCTGCATGAATGCCGCGGGGCAGGGGGGAGATTGCAGCCGGCTTAAGTCCACGCGACAAGGCGCGCTCCGGGGACGAGCGCTGCCTTTGCATTCAAGGCAGGAAAGGGAGGAAACCATGAAACTACTTGCGATCGGCTCGGCCATCGTGCTCGCAATGGCATTCGGGTACCCGCAGGCCGCGGCCCCGGCAGCGGTCGCCCCAGCCGGCAAGGCCGACCCCGGCGCCGCCGCAGCGGACGAGCGCCAGAAACTCGTCGATGCCGGCGCCCTGTTCATGCTCGGCAAGTTCGACGAGGCCCTTGAGGCCGCCAAGGCGCTCCTGCGCACCACAAAAGACGACGCCACCAAGACCGGCGCGGCGCGAATCGTCGCCGAGTCGCTCCGCAAGAAGTGCGAGTGGAAACCGGCCGCAGGCGCCTATCTTAAGTTGAAGGACTACTATCCGAAGGCCTCCGACGACTACATCAAGTACGAGGCCGTCGCCGAGGTCCTCCTGGCGTCTCCCGCCGGCGTCTATCCGCCGCTTGAGGCCGCCAACGCCAAGGCCGCCGCCGTCGCCCCGGCCGACCCGCCCGCCGCGGGGGCGACCCCCGACAAACCCGCCGCCGTGAACCTGGCCGACGACGGGTACCTGGAGCGGGCGCTTGCCTTCCTGGCCGGCGTCCGCGTCGAGAAACTCAAGGGCCGCGCCGCGTCAATCAAAAGGGCCCGCACCCCGCAGGAAGCCCAGGCGGCCTTCGCGGCAGTGGTCGAGGAGATGCGCCAGGCCCACGTACTTTCAAGCGCCGCGTCGGGCGAGGCCGGCCAGGCCGCCGCCAAGGCCACAGGCGAACGCCTTGCTGAACTCGGCAGGAACGTCACAACCACGCTTGCCGCCAAACTGGCCGACTTCCAGACATCCATCCGCAACCGCTCGCTGACCCTCACGCAGCGCAAGGAAATGGGCAGTTACGAGACCCTCTGCAAGGACCTTGTCAAGACGGAGGGAGAGTTCCAGACCGCGATGAGCACGGCGACCAGCCTGGGCGCCTCCGAGACCGGCGGACTCAGGGACGACAGCGCCCAGCGCCAGGCCGAGTACCAGAAACTCGCCAGGGCCTTCGTCCCGCCCCCGATGGAATCCCGCGGCTGGGGCGGCTTCGGCGGCGGGTTCGGCGGCCCAGGCGGCCCCGGCGGCGGCGGCCGCGGCTGGTAGGGCCGCCCGCCCCCCTCGCCCCGAGGGCGGGAAAAACGCCGGATTTTCTTGACAACGCCCGATTCTTAGTGTATAAACTCTTACAGCAGGCGCACAGCGTGTGCCCGGCAACAGGGGTTGGCCGGACGCACGGGCCTGCTTAATCTGGACGGGTCAGGCAAAGGGCGATCTCCGGGGGAGAAGCCTCCGGGGGTCGCTCTTTCTCTTTGCGCAAAGGAACGCGGCTGGGGGCAAGAAGACGGCCGGCCTGGGGCAGCCGCTCCGGGCAACAGCGGCGGGAATCGCCCGCCCCACGGGAGGAGTGAAAATGAGCACGTACGTCAGATGGGCCGTAGGCATGGCGATGGTCTGCGCGCTTGTATCGGGGGCGCGCGGCCAGTCGTTTTCGCTCGACGACAACGCCATGGCGCCGATATCCACGCCGCCGCCCGGCAGCGTCGCGCCGTTCGGCGTGGGGGCGGAGGGAGAATGGGTCGTGGGCGCCGGGCTTGCGCCGTCGCCCTCCCTGCCGCCGCCGTTCTCCGTTCCGGTGGTTCCCGCCTGGGACGGGACGATCTTCTCGCCCTTCCTGCCGCACGGCTTCCCGCCGCCGGCCTTCACCCCCAACGGCAACTGGATTGACGCGTTCTCCACGAACAAGGAGCCCAGCTAGGATAGAATAGCCCTGGACTTCAGCGTTGACCGGATGGGCATGGGCATTCCCGGCAGCGCGCTGAACGTTGAGGCGATGGCGAATCAGCAGCCCGGCGACATCTACCGCTCCTACAGGATGTTCACCAACCCCTCGGCATTCGTCGGCTTGCTGCCCGGCATGGGCCCCCCTGGCTACGTTGGCGTCCTGCCGTCGGCCGGCGGGCCCCCGGCGGGGAACAAACTGCTGATTGACGAATCGACCCTCGGCCTGACGGTGCTGGGCGTGCCCGGTATGCTTACGCCGCCCGGCGTCCTGGTGCCTCCGGCAGGGCCGGCGACGCACGACAACGTGGACGCCTTTGACCACATGATGGCCGTGGCGCCGGGGCCGGGCGGGCCGGGCCTGTATCCGGTGTGGTCTTACTTCTCGATTGCGCCTCTTGAGGCGGCGGACGTAAACGGCGGCGGCGGCGGGCCGGCCGGCCCCATCTCGGCCGCCGACCTCTTTGACGTGGCGGCCATGGCGCCGGCCACCATGGCAGTAGCCTACGCGCCCGCCCTTGCGATGGGCCTGGACATGATGGGCGGACTGAACTCCGACTCCATTGACGGCCTCATCGTGTGGGACGTGGGCGTTCTGGGCGGCCCGGTAAACGGCGGCCCGGGCGCCGAACCGGCCTTGGACTACGCCCTGTTCAGCCTTGCCCCCGGTTCAGCGACCCTGATGGCCCTGGGGCTGGATGCGGCGGACGTGTTCTTCACCGACTTCACCGGCAGGTTTGCCACGTTCGCCTTCGCCACGGACCTGGGCGTGGTCGGGTTGCCCGGCGGCCCGCCGTTCGGCATCAGCAACATCGACGCCCTTGAGTTGCCGGAGCCGGCCACCCTGGTGCTCATGGCGCTGGGCGCTGCCGGCCTGGCCCTGAGGCGTCGCACGAGGTAGCCGCGTACTGACCGCGTGATCGCAGAATACCAGCGGGCGGCCCATGCGGCCGCCCGTTTTCTGCGCACACGCTTGCCGGCGCTCCCTCACTTCACGCATGGCCTCGCGAGACGTCGTCCGGCGCGGCGCGGACCGGACGGGGCGCCATGCGTTCGCTTGCGAAAGCACGTCACCTCTTCTCGACCCCGGAAGACCGCGAGGGCGGGGCGGCCTGCGCCGCCGGGGCGGCCGCGTCGCGGTAATTGAACTGCACGTAGTCCAGGCGGCCGGCCGGCCCTTCGGCGTCCACCCTGATTTCATCGCCGATTTTTATCTCGACGCCGCGGATCGTATGCGACGTCCATCCGCGCCCCTCCCCGGCCGATTCCCACGCCGCCCCGCGGGCGGCGCCGCTCACGAACAGCGCGAACCTGCATCGCTGCCCCGCTTCGTCCAGGTGCCTGATTTCCACGTCGCAGCGCCCGGCCGCGGGGGCGAACGGCTCGTCGAAGAGCGTGCGGATGCGCCCCGCCGCCGCCCCGCCCGCCGGCCTGACGCCCAGGCGGTGCGAGGCGCCCCTGTCGCTCCGGTCCTCCAGCGCGTAGCCTTCCAGGTGGCGGAAGTTCTCCGCCTCGATCCGCACCCGGCTTCGCGCCGCGAGCGGCGGCGGGACCTGACGATCCGCCAGCAGCCGCCTGAGTTTCACCGGGTCGCACTCCTCGTCGCCGGTCGCCAGGAACCAAGCCATCCCGGCGTCCGACGGGTCCGGCCGCGTGGACACAAGCATACGCTCCCACAGGAACCGGACCCTGGGGTCCTGCGAGTCGCGCATCCAGAAATACGGCGCGAACTCATCCGCCGCCGCAGGCTGGCCGTAGCGCCCGAAACTCAGCAGCCGGTTCTGGTCCTGTATCTGCACCCAGCGCACGTCCTGCTCGATGACGCCGCGCTTCGTGAAAGTGAACTTGTACTTCGAGGCGAAGCCGTCGTTCCACCGGCTGTGCGAGATGCAATAGACGAACTTCCGCTTCGCCGGGTCCGACTTCTCGATTGCGCGCACCGGCACCTCCATCGGGCCGGCCACGACCAGGTAAAGCGGGTCCGCGGCCGACGACTTGTCGATCGCCCCGGCGAGGCCCGCCAGCGCCCCCTCCAGGTCCCTGCGGCAATCGAAAAATGTCGACTTGTCGAAGCCGTACCGCTCCGCCGCTCCGAGCACGCTCTCGGCGTGTTTCTTCTCCCACTCCGGGTCGGTCAGCGGCAGGATGCAGTTGTAGTCGAAGTGCACCAGCCGGTCCTTCAGGCCCGCCTCCGCGAAGATCGCCAGGGCCGCGGGCGAGGCGATCCAGTCGTCAGGGTCGTTGTGGTTCCCGTCGGCGCTCCAGGCGATCCGCCCCTGGAACCGCCCTCCCGCGTACGGCCTGCCTTCCGCGCCGCGGGAGCACCGCGCAGCCAGGAGCAGCCACGCCGCCGCCGCGCAGGTCACGAGCAGCGTCTTGTTCATGGGCGTACCTCCCTTGACCCCCGTTGCGCACAAGAGGGCGGCCTACGTCCGCGGCGCGCAGCCCAGCAGGCGGTCAAGCGTCAGACATATCACCGGTTCGCGGGCCAGCAGTTGCCGCAGGCTTGAGACGTCCGGAAGTTGCAGGGCGTGCGCAATCGCCTTGTCCATGGCGGCACGAGTCGGGTCATTGTCCATTTCGGAAAGAGGCATTACATTGCTTTGCGAAAGTTCATCATAGGCCGCAGCCAATTTTTTGAGGCGCGCCTGGCCAACACTCCTAATATCAAGGACGGGCATTGCATGGAGGGTGGGCTTCTTGAAGTCAACCCAGGCGCCCCTGGTTTCCTCCCGGTGACCGAGGAGAATGATGACTCCCAGAGTTGAGTTGAACCAAAGTGCCAGAGCCTTCTCGCACTCCCTTTTCGGCCGCAACCTCTTGGTGATCACAGTCCACCATACGTTGGACAGCACGTCCTCGCTGACAAGGACGCTGCACAGGGGCATGGTCTTCAGCCACATGCGTTCGGCCATAAGCAAACGCCCACACTTTGTCCACAGGTGCAGGGAATCCCGAAGAGGCCGGTTCTTCTTGGCCTCGCTTAGGGCTCGCAGCCATCTATTGGGAGACTGTGCCATCTTCCTGACGGCTGTTGCGTCGTGGCACCAGAACGCGGGGTAGGTGGTCTTGCTGGCCGCCAGAACGAACCCGTCGTGCATATCGCGTCTGTCGAAACCCAGTTCCGCCACGTCGGCGAGCGGGCAAAGTGGAACCTTTGACACAATCCCTTTATTCGGAAGGTACAACTTGCCGTGTGTGAGGCTACAGAGGCTGCGTGTGAGCTCCGTTTGGGCAAAAGCGCCCGGCAGGTGCCACGCCCCTCGCCGCAACTCGTCCCAGGGAATCGAAAAGGCTTCGCCGACCTTGCCCTCGCCGACCGTCAACTCCAACGCGCCGCGCTGCGCGGCCAGGTCGGGCGGCCTGGCTTCGAGAAGCGCGCGGGCAATGCTCAGGCCCTCGATCGCGTTGCGGGGCTGCTGCCAGAGGTTCACGCAGACGGTATCCTCGCCGGAGAACGAGTTGCCGCCGTCCCGCTTGTGCGCCACCACGAGCACTTCGCTGAGGCTGGTGTTCTCGGAGAAGTTCCAGTGGTCCGGCTCGTGGCTCACGATCACGTATTCCAGGTTGTACCTTGACGATATCAGTTTCCTGGTGGGTTCCCAGGACACGCCGGAGAGCAGGGCGCGCGGCAGGACCAGGCACAGCCGGCCGTCGGCCTTCAGGTGCCGGTCGGCCAGGGCCACGAAGACGGAGCCGAGGCCGGCCGTCACGCTGGCCGCCGCCTTCCCCTTTTTGATCATCGCCTTCAGTTTCGTCTGCATCTTGCCGCGCTCGCCCTCAGGAAGGTTGCCGAAAAGCAGGTTCCCCCCCACGCTGCGCGTGAACGGCGGGTTCATGGCGCAGAGGTCCAGCATGGGTATCGAGGCCCGCGTCCTGGCGGGCTTCCCCTTCCCGACGATCTGCTCGTGCTCCGGCTCGCCGAAAAGCGTGCCGTTCGCATAATCCTTGTCCAATAACTCCAGCGTGCCGAGGGCGTGTTTCGGCCCGCCCAGGGCCACGGCGTAAAGATGCGTAACGTTGATGGGGATGTCGGGAACCCGCAGGGCCAGCGTGGAGGCCGTCAGGTGAACCGCCGACGGCAGCACGTCGTACCCGTGGATGACGTTCTCGACCATGCGGTGGTGCAGGTCGTTCAACCTCGGCTGCGCCCCGCCGGCGGCGCATGCGCGGATGTGGTTGTCCGCGACGACGTCGGCGGCGGCCATCAGGAGCGTTCCCGTGCCGCACGCCAGGTCGGCAATGCGCAGCCTGCCCAGCGACTCCGGGTCGGACCAGTCCGCCGCGTACCGCTCCGGCCTCAGGGCCAGTTTCAGCAGGAGCGCGGCCGTGGGAATGGCCGTGTAGTACGCGCCCAGGTACTTCGCCTCCTGGAGCAAACGGTGGTAGATGCGTCCGGCCAGGTCGTGCCGCAGGGCCGCGCGCCAACTGACGATCTTCTGGGCCGTCTCGCGCAGGCTTTCCATGGCCTTCGCCACGTCGGCGCTCGCCGCCAGGCTCATCAGCACCTCGTGAGCGACGTGGAAAATGGGGTAGTAGTTGATGTCATCCAGGATGAACCGCCAGTGGTCCGCGAAGGCGCTCTGGATGTCCTCGTGGCCGTGGAACATATGCAGACCGTGCACCCGCCGGTCGCTGTTCGCGAGGACTTCCTGAAACACCATGGCGTTGACCAGGATGAGCGCTGCAACGCGGCTCACTGCCAGGAGCTCCGGCCGGACGGGCCCGCCAATCCGGGGCTTGGCGCGTCGGTCGGACGGCAGGCCCCCCACGCCCACCACGTCGGCCAGGCGCTCCGGGCTTGCCGGCTGCGAGTGCATCGCCAGCAGGAACCACTCGATCGACGCTTCGACCAGCGCAACCGCCCGCGTCAGCGTCTCGTCCTTCACCAGTTGGTCGTAGCATCGACCCAACGACTCCATCAACTGGTCCACCGTGGCGGGGAACCAGGGGGCCTTCTCGGACACCGGAAACAACTCAAGTTGTGGCAGCGGCGTGATGCTCACTTCCGTCAGGACGGCGAACTGCATTCTGGCGCGGGCCAGTTCGGCCTTCTGCTTCTCGTACTCCTCGCCCTTCAGCCCCGCCGGATAAAGCACCGCTACGCCGATGTGGGCGATGCCCTGCTCCACCCTTTCCTGTGCCTTCTTGTAGGCGCGGTCCCTCGCGCCGGCGACGTTGGCGAACTCGGCTTCGATCATCAGGCGAAGGCCGCGGAAGTCCACCAGCACGTCCGGCAGTTTGGGCTGCCCCGTGCGGTACTTCAGTATTTGCTCCGGCGCCGCGATCATCCCGCGCTCTTCCAGCAACTGCGCGAGAAGCACGTTGAGAACTTCCTGGCGTGAAGCCAACGCCCGCCTCCTGTGGCAGCATCACTGCGCGTCAGTATAACGAACCTCGGGCTGCGCTGCCATGTTTTCGCCGAACCCGCAAGGCCGGGCGTGCCACACGATCTTCCGGCGCATGCAGGGGGTAAAGACGCCGCGCCCTCAGTGCCGAAGGCACGATGTACAATAGCCCACGGCGTCAGCCGTGGGTAAACTGGGGCTCCAACGGAAACAGAAGGCCATTCTGC
>Ga0194112_10006129_pt1 | contig 16010 bp, 13 predicted proteins | sample TA2MahC400mmetaG_FD_146191 | JGI IMG/M metagenome (GOLD analysis project Ga0194112, IMG submission 146191) | Freshwater microbial communities from Lake Tanganyika, Tanzania - TA2015016 Mahale Deep Cast 400m | ecosystem: Environmental > Aquatic > Freshwater > Lake | place: Tanzania: Lake... | reverse complement strand
CGCCGCGAGCCGCGTCGGGCAGGCGGCGGGCAGCCCCGTCGTCACACTGACGCTACAAGGTGGGCGACAGCAGGAAGCGGAGCGGCCAAGACAACCCCTGCGGCCTGCGCCCGGCCGGAGTGGGGCCCATCATCGGCATTGTGCCTGACACCCATAAGTCTTTATGCGCCCGAGGCTTATGGGTGCCAGGCACTGGGCTCTGGGCTTCTGGCTCAATGCTACAGAGGCCCTGTGCTCGGCGGGGTCGAGCTTGTCCTGCATGTCCACAAGGATGCCAGGCCCGATGTCGGTCCCGGGGATCCTCAGAGCCTTGCCGATTGCCCGGATATAGGGCCACCACCTGCTCGTCTTCGACATCTTCGGCCCTCTCCTTCTGTCTTGGCGCGGCACAGAGGCGGGATGAGGCGGTGAGCCCGCGCCCCGCGCCACTGGTGTATCAGATCGCAGGGGCAGACGCAAAGGCCGTGGAACACACCGAGGTCAAAGACCGAGATCGCCCAAACCAGTTGACTCCGGTCCGCGGGAGGGGTAGAATGCCCGTGGGGGTGGCGCAGGAGAACGGAGTTCACCTGTGAACCGAAGCCGGGACTGGATGGAGGAGGCGAAGTGGGACCTTGACCACGCGCGCAAGAGCGCGACGATGGGGGATTTCAACTGGGCCTGCTTCGCGTCCCAACAGGCTGCCGAAAAGTCGGTGAAAGCGCTTCACTTGAGCCAGGGCGCCATCGTGTGGGGGCATTCGGTCCTCGATGCCATCGAGGCGCTTCCCGCGGCAGCGGGCGCGACGGATGAGCTGAGGGATGCTGCGCGGCGGCTGGACAGGCACTACATCGCGCCCCGCTACCCGGACGCCCATCCTGCGGGTGCGCCGCGGCGCTATTTCACCGAGGCCGATGCGCGTCAGGCTATCGCCGACGCCGAGAAGGTGGTGAACTGGTGTGATAAGAGTCTTCCGCGTCAACCGTGAAGAGGTGATCGAGCGCCTCACCAGGTGGGCGCAGTCGCTCCGCGCCCGTCCTGAGGTCCTGGCCGTCGTCCTCTTCGGCTCGTTCGCCCGCGGGGACTGCACGGCGGCGAGCGACGCCGACCTGCTGGTGCTGCTGCGCGACTCGCCGCTGCCGTTCCACGAGCGCATCCCGCTTTATCGTCCGAGCCGCATAGGGGTGAGCGTGGACGTCTTTCCCTACACCCTGGCCGAGGCCCGCCGAGGCCTGGAGGAGGGCTGGGGCGTGGCGCCCGTAGCCGCGCGCGAGGGCCGCAGGCTCTATGCGGCCGCCGAGGCCGACCCCCTGCCAATCTAACCCGTCCGCAGTGCCTGCCCTTGACAGCACGCTCCGTGCAGGCCAGGATGAGCGCATGGATTGGTTGGGTGGCAAGTCTCCTTTTTATACTTTGGGCTTGACCAGGCGGCCTGGGGTGGGCAAGGGGATGCGGACTTGAACGCGGCGCGGCGCGCTGGTAGAGTGGGGAGGCGGGGAGAGAAGGGGACCTCACGCAGAGGCAGATGAGGGAGCAGAGAAGAAGGGGACTGGGTTGAAACCGAAAACCGAAAACCGAGAACCGAAAACCTCTATGCTTGCGGCGCTCGCCTTCGCGGCCGCGCTGGCCGTCGCGGGGCACGGAGGCCCCGCCCACGGCGAGGGCGAGGCGCCGCCCGAGCTGCTCTTCGCGCCGGGGGCGTCGGGGTATGTGACCTCGTGGCTGGTGGCCGGGCCGTTCGGGTTCCTGCGCGACGCGCAGATTGACCAGGATTTCCTGGGCGGCGAGGGGACGGCCAAGCCTGCTGACGGTGGCGCCGCCGGACGCGGGGCAGGGACGCCCCGCCCACAGTGGAAGGCCGCGGCCTTCGCGGAGCCGGTGCTGAACTTCAAGGAACGCTGCCTCCCGCTCGGAAAGTCCGCCTTCTATCTTGCGGCAGTGCTGGTGGCGAAGAAGGACGTGGAGCTGACGCTGGCCCTCACCCACACGGGGCAGGCGCGCGCGTGGCTCGACGGCAAGGAGGCCATTCGGAGCGACAAGGACCCGTTCGGCCTCGGGCCGCGCAACGCGGAGCACGCGTTCGCGCTCAAGGCGGGGCAGCGCGCCCGGTGCCTGCTCAAGCTCGGCTCGGACGGACGCTATCTCCAGTTCCTCGTGCGCCTCAAGGCCGGGCAGCGGGCGGCGAAGGCCGACGAGGTGGTCATCGCCCTCCCGGTCGCGCCGCGGGGCGCGGAGGCCCCGCCCACGCCGAGCCCCGAGGCCTTCATCCTGCCGTCGCTGGGCATCGGGCTGGCGCGCGAGCGGTTCGTCCAGCCGGGGCGGGCCGCGGAGGTCGCCTTCGCCGTAGAGGGGAGCTATCCGCTCTGCGACGGCCAAGTGAGCGCCACGGTCGCCATCCAGGACTCCAAGGGCCAGGCGGCGGAAACGCTGAAGGCGCCGCCGACGAAGCTGGCCGACCTCGCCGCCGCGCCCGCCGAGATGGCCTGGACCCCCCCGAAGGACTCTACGTCGCCCTTCTTCAAGCTCGTGGCCCAGGTGCGCTACGAGGGGAAGGAGCTCGGCCTCGTCTCGAAGACCGTCTACGCCCCGAGCAACCTCAGCCAGTGGACTGCCGAGCTGCACAAGCGAACGGTCGGCCTGTCGAGCGCGAAGAAGGTCGAACGCGACGCCCACGGCGCCGTCCTGCTGAAAATCGAAAAGGCCATCCTCCTCCAGCAGGGCATGGACGCGCGTTCCTACGCCGCCGACGAGGTCTACCGCGAGCTCGAGACGGCGAGCGACTGGCTGGCCCGCCTGGACGCGGGGAAGGGCCTGCCGCCCGTCGAGCCAGGCGTCCAAGAGCTCGCCTACCTCGCGGAGCAGGACGACTCGCCCCAGCCCTACTACCTCCACGTGCCCCAGGCGGCCAAGACGGGCAAGCCGCTGCCCGCCATCGTCTACCTCCACGGCTACGCCCCGTGGCTCGACAAGACGAACTGGCACGAGGTCTCCGCCGGCCTCACCGAGCAGGCCAACGCTCGCGGATACCTCATCGTCGTCCCATTCGCCCGCTCGAACACGGACTTCCAGAGCATCGGGGAGTGGGACACGCTGCACGTGCTGCGGCTGGCGGGGGAGAAGGTGAAGATAGACCCCGACCGCGTGTTCGTGATCGGCTACTCGATGGGCGGTGCGGGCGTCTACACCCTCGCCGCCCACTACCCGGACCTCTGGGCCGGCGGAATCGTGCTCTGCGGCAGGCCGAGGAACTACCTGTGGAAGGACTTCGACCCCGCGAAGGTCGAGCCCTTCAAGCGCCACCTTCTCGACCTCGAATCGGGCGCGCCACACGTCCACAACTACCTCCACGTCCCCTTCCTCGTCTTCCAGGGCACGGCGGACGTCTTGATTGACCCCGCGCAGGCATATCGCTTCGTGGAGGACATGACGCGGCTGGAGCTGCGGGCCAAGCTTGTGCGGCTCGACGGCCAGAGCCACTGGATCGCCGACGAGTCCTTCTCGACGCCCCAGGCCTTCGAGTGGATGGAGTCCCAGCGCCGCGTGGCCGCCCCGAAGAACGTCCGCTTCAAGTCCTACTCTCTCCTCTACACTCGCGCCTGGTGGCTCAACATCGAGGCCTTCGAGCGCTGGGGCGAGCCGGCCGAGGCCAACGCCACGCTTCAGCCCGGCAACAAGCTCGACCTGACCACCAACAATGTCGCCCGCCTCACGCTCCGTCCGCCCAAGGAGCTGGCCGACCCCAAGGCCCCTCTCGCCGCCACGGTGAACGGCAAGGAGCGGAAGCTGGAGCCCGATGCCGAAGGCAAGTTCGCCATTGACCTCGCGCCCGTGGCCGCCACGCCGCTCCGCAAGAAGCCCTCCCTCTGCGGGCCGATCAAGGACGCCTTCAACGCCCGCTTCCACCTCGTCTACGGCACCGCGGGCGACAAGGAGGCCACCGAGCGCAACCGCACCCTCGCCCGCAAGGTGCAGAAGGAGTGGTACAGCTTCGCCAAGGGCTTCCGAAACGTCGTGGCCGATACGAGCGTGACCGACGCCGAAATGGCGCGCTCGAACCTCATCCTCTTCGGGACGCCGAAGACGAATGCGGTGCTGGCGAAGATGGCCCCCAAGCTCCCCATCCGCTTCACGGACGAGGGCTACGAGCTCCTCGGCAAGACCTACAAGGCCGGCGAGACCACCGGCCTGATGTTCATCCACCCCAACCCCCTCGCGCCCGACCGCTACATCGTCGTCTACGACGGCCAGCACTACGGCGAAAAGCTCGGCGAGAACCACAAGTACGACCTGTTGCCCGACTTCATCATCTACAGCGACGAGCCGGACTACGACGACAGTAACAGCTACCACGCGGCCGGCTTCTTCGATTGCGCCTGGCAGCCCGACCCCAAGCTGGTCTGGACCTCCGATGGCCACCCGAAGCCGCGCCCCTCGCTGCCCCCCGCGCCAAGGCCGTAGATGTGCATTGGGGATGCCGTTTGCGTTCCCTTCCACGCGCATGTACAATCCAACATGAAGGCGGACGATGATCACTGACGCCCGCTGGACACGAAAGGCAGGCCTACGATGGGGAAAATGGCAAGCCCCACAACTAACGGCAACCTCCCTCAGGGTGAGTTCATCCCGGCCGGGCACGCACCTGAGCAACGGTTGGAAGCCATCCAAGCGATTGAGGCCACAATTGGGTCACTCCCCGAAGTCTGCTCAGTTCTCTGGAACCCGCAAGGCCGTTACATTCGAGTCGTCACCGCGGTGTCGGACTATACTGACGAGTCGTTGGAGCGCGTGGCAGAGAAGGAGCTCGAACTGATGGACGCACTGCCCGAACTCCTACTGGAGTTCCGCGTCATTCCTGCGGAACGGGTCGAGAGATTTCTCAGCGCCGGGTTCCTGCCGGCGCTCGATCAGCGGACGGAGCAAACAGGCCAAGCGAGACCGGAATAGATGGCCACGCGTGAGAAGCACCTTGCGCAAGCGGGGGCCAACAGAGCCTTCTATGAGGAACTCCTCGACCGTCCCCAGTATCGCGATTGGGCGGTGACTGCCCTGTTCTATGCTGCTGTCCACTATGTGGATGCCTTTCTCCACCCGAGGCATCCCGCTGACCACGGCACGCGCAACCATTTGATCAGGACTTCGCCGCTGCTCCAGCCGTTGTATGTGAAGTACCGCAGGCTTCAAGACAGATCGCAGGATGCCCGATACGAGTGCTATGATCCGACACGCGAGGAATTGGTGAGGATGAGGCGGGAGTGCTACGATGTGATCGAGCGCGCCATCCTACCGCACTTGAATCCCTGAACGCGCCCCGCGCGACTCTTGAGCGGCCGAGCTTGCTTCCCTCGCCTCCGTGCTGGTGGTATAATGCAGGCGTCAGGTGACGCACGGAGAAGCCATCGCCAATGTCTACTGTGAAGCTGGAGCTATCTGAGGCCCAGGTTCTCCAGTTGCTCAGCGGGCTTTCTCGCGAGTCCAAGGCCGCTCTGTTGCGGTTGCTTCTCCCGAGCCTTGCCGCGGGCGAGGAGCTTGACGACCTCCTCCACGTCGTCGGCGACCTCGAAGAGGGACAGGTCGGACTCCGAGATCATTCCGTCGGCAAGCAGGGTGTTCCGCATCCAGGTGAGGAGTCCGCCCCAGTAGCTGGCGGAGAACAGGACGATGGGCAGGCTCTCGATCTTCCCCGTCTGCTTGAGGGTGAGGACCTCGAAGAACTCATCCAGGGTGCCGATGCCGCCTGGCATGACGACGATGCCGCTGGACTCCTTGACGAACATGACGCGTCGGGAGAAGAAGTAGCGGAACTCCATCCTGTAGGTGGCATAGGTATTGGCGGCCTGCTCGAAGGGGAGGAGGATGTTGAGGCCGACGGAGTGGCCGTTGGCCTCGGCGGCGCCGCGGTTGGCGGCCTCCATGATGCCCGGGCCGCCGCCGGTCACGATGGCGTAGCCCTCCTCGGCGAGGCGGCGTGCGAGGCGGCGCGCCTGCTCGTAGTGGAGCGAGCCGGGCGCGGTGCGCGCCGAGCCCCACACCGCCACGCGCGGCCGCGGCACCCGCGCCATCAGCTCGAAGCCGTCCACGAACTCCGCCATGATGCGGAACACCCGCCACGGGTCCTCGCGCGTGAAGTCATCGAGCCGCGATTCTATCGGCATCCGGGTCTCCTCTGGTTTGGCTTCTCTACAATCGTCCTCGTCCCTCGTCCTCGTCCTCGTCCTCGACTCTTCTCCCTCCCAGGCCAAGGGAACCGAGCTGGTTCGCCAGCATCAGATAGGTTTCGAGGCCGAGGCTTTCGGCCCGCGCGTTGGGCGCCAGGCCGCAGGCGGCGAGGAGGTCCTCCACCTGGCCCCCCAGAAGCCCCGAGGCCGCAAGCGAGTTCGCGAGGGTCTTGCGGCGGTGGGCGAAGGCGGCCCGGACGACCTGCCTGAAAGCCCCGTAGTCGCGTATCCCCGCCCTGCGCGCCGGGTCGGGCGCGACGCGCACGATGGCCGACACCACCTTGGGCCTGGGCCAGAAGACCTCCGCCGGCACCCTTCGCAGCACCTCCACGGCGGCGTGCGCCTGCACGATGAGCGAGAGCGCGCCGTAGCCCTCGCTGCCCGGCGACGCCGCCATGCGGTCGGCGACCTCCTTCTGGACCGTGACGGCCATCGAGGCGATGGGCAGCCCGCTCTCGAGCAGGTTCGGCACGATGAGCGACGCAGCGGAGTAGGGGAGGTTCGAGACCACCCGCAGCGTCCGTGTGGCACAGCCGCCCTCGGCTGTGCGGCGCGGTGGCGCAGGCATCTTGCCTGTGGCACACAGGCCAGAGGCCTGTGCCACCAGTGCCGGTGGCACAGGCGTCCCGCCTGTGTCTGCGGAAAAGACACCCGCTGTCTTTTGCCGTCCACGGCCCTCCGGGTGCTCCGCACAAAAGACAGCGGGTGTCTTTTCCGCAAGCGCCTTCTCGACGGCTTCCAGGAGGGCTGGGGAGAGGGCGTGCTTGGAGGCCAGCGCGTCGCCCCACAGCAGCGTCACGTTCGCCCGCCCCGCCAGGTATCGGGAGCAGATGGCGAAGAGCGCCCTGTCGAGCTCGATGGCGACCACCCTGCCCGCAGCGTCGGCCAGGTGGGCAGTGAGAAGGCCGGTCCCGCAGCCGATGTCGAGCGCCACGTCCTCCGGCCCGACCTCGCCCGCGCGGACCATGAAGTCCAGCAGGTTGTGGTCAACGAGGAAGCTCTGTCCGAGGCCCTTCTTTGCGCGGAGCCGCAGGTGCTTGAAGAGCGCGGCCAGCTCGCGCTTCGTCTGCACCTTGCCCATCGCCTCGGCGATGGACGGCGGGGGACGGTAGATGGTGCTCGACTCCTCCATGGCGGCGCATTCTAACCCAACCGTAAGCCCCGGTCAATCCTCTTGGGAAGCTGGATGCCGCGCTCCTCCAGCAGCCTCGCCTTGGGGAAGCAGCGGAGGATAACTGGCCGGGCATCCGCGAGGAGGGCCGGGGCATCGGCCCTCGTGAAGGGCACCTTGGCCGCGATGATGAGCGCCTCGTTCCTCAGCTCGCTCCTGAGCGCCAGCACGTGGGCCATTGCGATGTCGGAGACGTGGAGCCATTGGGTCATGTTGTACGTGCCCTTGATATTGCAGTCAACGTACTGCTGCGGCGAGTACTTCTTCCAGGGGTGAATGGCCGCGGCGTGAAGCACCTCGTCCACCCCCTGGCACAACCCCTTCGTCTCCTCCCAATTCGCCAGGTCGGCCCGCACGAACTCGTGGCGTGTGTCCAATGGGGCCATGTCGGTGAGCCTGAGCGCGATGCCCGGCTCTTGTTCGAGGAGCGACGTGACGGTTCTGCCGAGGACGCCCGCGGCGCCCGTGATGAGGACCCTGGGCATTGGTGTTGGCTCCTTCCGCCTTGACGCCAAGAGAGAACGGCGTATAGTGATACGCAAGAGCGTGTACCAGAAAAGGGAGCGGAGATCAAGCTGGAGGCGTCAGCGATGGCGGCTGTGAGCCGGCGTGGGTTCGTGCGGTCAGCCGCAGCGGCGGCTGCCGCGCCCTTCATCCTCCCTGCCGCGGCCCGCGGCGCGAACGAGCGGGTGGGCGTGGGCCTCCTCGGCTCGGGCGGACAGGGCACCGGCGTGATGCGCGGATTCCTCGGCCAACAGGGCGTCCAGGTCGTTGCGGTCTGCGATGTGCAAGAGGGCCGGCGAAACGCCGCACGAACCCTCGTCAACAACCACTACGGCTCGCGGGCCGAGAAGGACTACAAGGGCTGCGAGGCGTACAACGACTTCCGCGAGGTCCTCGCCCGCGACGACGTCGACGCCGTCATCATCGCCCCGCAGGACCACTGGCACGCGATAATGTGCATCCGCGCAGCCGAGGCGGGCAAGGACATGTATTGCGAGAAGCCCCTCGGGGTGTCGGTCCGCGAGTGCCAGGCCATCCGCGACGCCATCCGCGGCTACGGGCGGGTCTTTCAGACCGGCACGCAGCAACGCTCCGACCGCCGCTTCCGCCAGGCCTGCGAGCTGGCCCGAAACGGCTACCTCGGCAAGCTCCGCACGGTGAAGGTCGGGGCGCCCGGGCCGAGCTATCAGCCCAGCTACCGCGGCCCCATCGCGCCCGAGCCCGTGCCCAAGGGCTTCGACTACGAGATGTTCGTCGGCCCGGCTCCGATGAAGCCCTGGCACCGCGCGAGGCTCGACTGGCCCGGCTGGTATCTCATCTGGGACTATTGCGTGGGCTTCATCTGCAACTGGGGGGTTCACCACCTCGACATCGCGCACTGGGGCTGCCCCGCACTCGCCGCGGCCCCCTTCGAGCTCGCCTGCACCGCCGACTACCGCAACCTGGGCCTGACCGACAACGTGAACGGCTGGAGCGCCGAGTTCGCCTACCCCAGCGGCCTGCGGATGCTCTTCTCGGACAACGGCCACCCCTGCGCCCAGGGCTGCCGCTTCGAGGGCGACGAGGGCTGGGTGCACGTTGACCGCGGCAGCATCGCCGCCGACCCGCCCTCGCTCCTCCAGACCGCCTTCCAGCCCGGCGACCTCCGCCTCCAGCACAGCGACCACCACCAGGCCGACTTCGTCGAAGCCGTCCGCAAGCGCTCCGACCCCGTCTCGCCCGTCGAGGCGGGCCACCTCGCCTCCTACTATGGCATGCTCGCCGACATCGCGGCACGCGTCCGCCGCAGGCTCCGCTGGGACCCCATCGCCGAGCGGTTCGAGAGCGACCCCGAGGCCACCCGCCTCCTCTCGCGCCCCATGCGCGCCCCGTGGACCCTATGAGGAGGCCACCCAATGGTTTCCCCTGCTCCAGTCTTCAGCCCCGAAGGGGCGTGCTATATCAGCCCAGGGCAACGCCCTGGGAACAGGCGACCCACCCAACCCGTAGCCCTGAAGGGGCGAAATATCATCCTCGCCCTCCTCGCAGCCGCCGCATTCGGCGCCACCATGGAGCCGAAGCAGGCATTCGAGCAACTACGGAGCTACGACTATGGGCAGGACATCTCCCCCCTCGTAGCCATCGAGGCCCTGGTTGACCAGTCATCAAACGCCGCTGCGCAGCGGAAGGAGCTCACGGCCCAGCTCGTGGCCATCCTCCAGGAGCCCAAGACCCCCATCGCCGCCAAGCAGTTCATCTGCCGCATGCTCGAACGCATCGGCACCGACGAGCACGTGCCCCTCCTGGCGACGCTGCTCGCCGAGCCGCAGATTGCCGACGACGCCCGCCGCGCCCTGGAGCAGATACCTGGCGACGCCGCATCCGCCGCGCTCCGCGACGCACTGGCCAAGGCACAAGGCGATTTTCGTACCGGAGTCATCAACTCCATCGGCGAGCGGCGCGACCGCAAGGCCGTCGAGCCCCTCGCCAAGCTCATTGGCACGCCCGACGCGAAGGCTGCCATCCGCGCCCTGGGGAAGATAGGCACCGCCGAGGCCGCTGCCGCATTGACGCGGGGCAGAGACGCCTCGCCTACAGAGCTTGCAGAGGCCCTCTGCCACGCCCAGCTCCGCTGCGCCGACGCCCTCGCCGCCGCCGGCGACGCCAAGGCCGCCGATGCCATCTACCTTGACGCCCTCGGCCAGAAGGAGCACGTGCTCTTCCGCATCGCCGCCCTCGCGGGCCTCGTGAAGACCCGCAGGGAGAAGGCGGCGCCTATGGCCATCGAGGCGCTCACCGACCCGAACCCCCAACTGCGCGGAGCGGCCAGAGCGCTCGCCAGGCAATTCGCCGGCAAGGAGTTCGCCGCGTCCCTTCTCAGCCTCCTCAAGAAGGCCGACGCGCAGGCGCAGGTGGCCATCATCGAGACCCTGGCCGAGCGGCGCGACGCGGCGGCCCTTGAGCCCGTGACCAAGCTCACCGAGAGCCTGGACGACCCGGTGAGGCTCGCGGCCATCCGCGCCCTGGGCCAGCTCGGCAACCGCACCACCCTCGATCTCCTCGCCCGCCTCGCGGCCGAGGGGACCGGAGCCGCGCAGCAGACGGCCAAGGAGGCCATCGCCACCCTGCGCGAGCGCAGCACGAGTCCGGAAATGGTGGTCGCCCTCGCCGGCGCCGTGAACAAAGGCGAGACGGCTCTGGCCGTCGAGCTCATCGATTCCCTCGCCGCCCGCCGGTTCCGCGACGCCGTCCCAATGCTGAACTCCTTCGCGAGCAGGCAGGGCGGGGAGGTCCGCCTCGCCTGCCTCAAGGCCCTCGGGGCGCTCGCCGAGCCGAACCACTTCCCCTTCCTCATAGACCACATCCTCACGGCGAAAGACGAAGCCGAGGCCAAGGCCGCCGAAGACGCGGCCACCAAGCTGGCGAGCCGCATCACGCGGCGAACCGATCGAGTCGGGCCTCTGATGGAGGCCATGAAGGGGGCCGACGCCGGCAAGGTGCCCGCGCTCCTGCGGCTCCTGGGGCGCGATTCTGGGCCAGACATCCTGGCGGTCATGCGCAAGTGGGCTGGCGGCACCCACGAGGCCGCCCGCGACGCGGCGGTCCGAGCACTCGCCGACTGGCCGTCCGACGAGGCGGCCGACGACCTCCTCAAGCTGGCCAAGGAGGCCAAGGAGCCGACGCACCGCGCTATCGCCCTGCGCGGCTACCTCCGCCTGGCCGGCACCGCCAAGCGCCTCGAACAGGCCGCGCCCCTCATCAAGGCCAGGGAGGACAAGCTCGCCTTCCTCGCCGCCCTCGCCGAGGCGAGGGAGCCCGCCGCGCTCGCGATCGCCACCCGCTACCTGAGCGACGACCAGGTGCGCGCCGAAGCCATTCTCGCGTGTCTCAAGCTCGCCGACGCCCTGGTGGGCACGGACAAGGAGGCGGTGAAGGCCGCCATGCAGAAGGTGCTCGACACAAGGCCCGAGAAAGCCCTCGCCGACCGCGCCCAGGCGCTCTCCGAGGGCAGGCGCACCATCGTCCCGCTCTTCGATGGCAAGACCCTCAGCGGCTGGGCGTCAAACGGCATCGGCAAGTGGAGCGTCGAGGGCGCCGCCATCGTGGGCAACGGCACCCACAAGCCCGGCTACGGCATCCTCTTCAGCGAGAAGCAGTACAAGGACTTCACGCTCCGCTTCAAGTACAAAGTCCTCGCCGGCAACGCCGGCTTCTACATCCGCGCCGAGAAGCTGCCCACCTCGGAGGGCGTCCGCGGCCTCCAGGTGGAGATTGACCCCGAGAAGGACAACGCCGGCCTCTTCGAGGTCGGCGGCCGCGCCTGGGTCGCCAAGCCAGATGGCAAGCTGCCGAAGGACCACTTCAAGCCCCGCGACTGGAACGACGTGGAGGTCGTCGCCCAGGGCCGCCACCTCACCGTCACCATGAACGGCCACAAGACCGTGGACTTGCCCAACGACCCCGGCCGCACCGAGGGCTTCTTCGCACTCGGCATGCACGGCGGCGGCGTCCACGTGATGTTCAAGGACATTGAGGTGCTTGCGGCGCCGTAGGAGACACGGACAAACACGGACTTACACGGACAGAAACCGCCCGTCCGTGCTTGTCCGTGTTTGTCCGTGTAGCCAAGTCTTCTCGTTCCCACGCTCCGCGTGGGAACGCAAGGCTCTGGACGCTCTGCGTCCCGCCGGGCCGACGCGGAGCGTCGTGTCCCTTGCGCTCCCACGCGGAGCGTGGGAGCGAGAATGGTAAGGAGCAGTTGATGACGCGGTCCTGATCGTTCTCGCCGCCGCGGCAACAGCTACGGCTGCCGAATCCGTCCGCTTATCGGCGCAAGCTGCCCAGGACCATCCACGGGAGCCGCCACGCGAGCCAGCGGAACACCTGGCCGGGCGCGGCTCGGCCGGCGGGAAGCTCGAGGGTCTTGCCCAGGGCCTTCGCGCTCCGCGACAATACGCGGTAGCCGAGCCCCGCGCTCCCGTGCAGCAGCGTTGCGAGGCGGAGGGAATCCCTCAGGTCGCGGCTGAATTCACGCCGGCAGGCCGCCGCGTAGGCCGAAGAGGTCTCTGCCGCGGCCTGGCCTGGCGCTGCCGCGGCGACGGCCTCGGCTGCAAGCTGGCCCGAGCGGATGGCGTAGCCGATCCCCTCGGCGGTCCAGGCGTCCGCGAATCCCGCCGCGTCGCCGCACATGACCACCCGCGCGGTGGCATTCCTTCGCCTCTTGCCGCCGACTGGGACTGTGTGTGCCCGCAGCGGGCCGTCGCTGCGAAGCCCCTGCGCCGCAAGGAACCCCGTCAGGCGCTCCTTCAGGCCGTGCAGCCCGCTGCTGAGGCCGCCCACGCCGACGGCCAGGTGCCGCCTGTGGGGGAACACCCACGCATAGCCGAGAGGCACCACCCCGAAATGGATGTCCGCGAGATGCCCGTAGCGCGCCGTCACGGCCTCCTCGCCAAGTTCCACGTCCGCCACCAGGCAGGCCGCGAACTCCGTGGGGCGGTCCTTGCGCCTCACCTGGCGCACCAGGCGCCCCTGCGAGCCCTCGCCTACGGCCAGGAAGCGCGTTCGATAGGCCCCTTTGCTCGTCTGAAGCTCGACGCCATCGGCGTTCTCGGTGAAGCCGATCGCCCGCTCTCCCGTCTTGGCCTCTATCCCGGTCTCTTGCGCCTTGCGGAGCAGATAGTCGTCGAAGGCGCCCCGTGCGATGGTTGTGGCGAGGGGGAATGGCGTGCGGCACTCGACGCTACGCCCCCGGTAGTGCGCCCTGGCCCCCAGAATCCGCGGGCCGCACAGTTCCGCAGGCAACTCGAAGTCCAGCAGGCGCCGGGCAGGTTCCGACAGCGCGCCCCCACACGCCTTGTAGCGCGGGAACGCCTCCTTCTCCACCAGCAGGGTGCGCAGCCCGAGCAGCCCCGCGCGCCGCGCCGCCGAGCTGCCCGCCGGGCCGCCTCCCACCACAATCAAGTCATATGCCGAGCTTGCGTGTGCCATGAACTCCTGAGCTGCCGCCCGATAGTCCTCGCCCTTGCCTGGCGGCCGGCCCCATGATATGCTTTGTCCCGGGGGGAATCAACCGCGGCGCTCTTGCGAGGACGAAGGCCATGGCAACGGCAACCGGCTGGGTGCTCCTGGGTGCGATCGTGGGCCTCTCGGTGATGGGCCTTGCACTGGCAGGGGAGGGCGGGAAGGCGTTTCGCGCCGGGGCGTGCGCCGTGGACGTCATGCCGAAGAAATGGCCCGTCGTCGTCAGCGGCGGGTTCCTCGAGGGCAAGGCCGGCGGGCCGGCGGGCACGCTTCACGCCCGATGCCTCGTCCTCGACGACGGGACGACGAAGGTGGCCTTCGCCATCGTGGACACGCTGATGATGACGCGCGAGTTCTGCGACGAGGCGAAGGAGCTGGCCTCCAAGGCCGCGGGCATCCCCACCAGCCACATCCTCATCTCCGCCGTCCACACCCACTCCGCCCCCTCCGTGATGGGCGCCCTCGGCACGGGCGTGCAGGAGGACTACGTGCCCGTGCTCCGCGACGGGATAGTCCAGGGCATCGAGCAGGCGGCGAAGAATCTGGCACCTGCGAAGGTGGGCTGGGCCGTTGCCGACGCCCGCGAGCACACGAACTGCCGCCGCTGGATTCTCCGCCCCGACCGCATCGGCACCGACCCCTTCGGCCAGCGGAACATCCGGGCGATGATGCACCCCGGCTACCAGAGCCCCAACCACGTCGGGCCGGCGGGGCCGATTGACCCCGATCTCACGCTGCTCGCCGTCCAGTCCCCCGATGGCAAGCCCATCGCGGTGCTCGCCAACTTCTCGATGCACTACTTCGGGGCGGGAGCGGTCTCCTCCGACTACTTCGGCATCTTCTGCGCCAAGCTCGCCCAGATGCTCGGCGGCGGCGTAGCCATCCTGTCCCAGGGCACCGCGGGCGACCTGCACTGGATGGACTACAGTCAGCCCCGCAAGGACATCAACATCCAGCAATACGCCGAGGCCGTGGCGAAGGTGGCCGCCGAAGCCTGCAAGAAGATCGAGTACCGCGATTCGGCCACCGTCGCCGCCAGCGAGCAGAAGCTGAAGCTCGGCCGGCGAATCCCCGACGAAAAGCGCCTCGCCTGGGCGAAGGAGATCATCTCGAAGATGCAAGGCCCTGTGCCCCGCAGCCAGCAACAGGTCTACGCGAAGGAGGCCGTCTACCTCCACGACGAGCCGACGCGCGAGCTGAAGCTCCAGGCCATCCGCGTGGGCGAGCTCGGCATCACGGCCATCCCGTGCGAGGTCTTCGGCATCACGGGCCTCAAGCTCAAGGCCCAGAGCCCGCTGGTGCCCACGATGAACATCGAGCTGGCCAATGGCGCCGACGGCTACATCCCGCCGCCCGAGCAGCACACCCTCGGCGGCTACACCACCTGGCCCGCCCGCACCGCCGGCCTCGAGGTCCAGGCCGAGCCCAAGATCGTCGAAACCGTCCTCCAATGCCTCGAAGAGGCCGCGGGCAAGCCGCGCCGCAAGCTGGCCGTCGCCAGCGGCCCCTACGCCGAGGCCATCCTCGCCTCCAAGCCCCTTGCCTACTGGCGTATGGAGGAGATCAACTGGACCCCCGCCGCCGATGCGACGGGCAACTGCCCCGGCACCTACGAGGACTGCATCGCTCTGTATCTCGAGGGGCGGATCGGTCGCTGCGCCCACTTCGCCGGCGGGCGCATGAGAGCCGCCGTCGAAGGGCTTGGGTCAACCTACACCGTCGAGTTCTGGTTCTGGAACGGCTTGCCCTCCGAAGCCCGCGAGGTGACGGGCTACATGTTCTCCCGCGGCGCCGACGGCGACCGTGGAAAGCACCCTCACCCCGGCCCTCTCCCCAAGGGAGAGGGGGAAGAGGCTCGCGGCGACCACCTGGGCATCGGTGGCAAGGCCAGCGCCGCCGGCAAGCTCATCTTCTTCAGCGGCAACGTCGCCAAAGAACTCCTCGCCGGCACCACCGAAATCCCCCTCCGCACCTGGCACCACGTCGCCCTTGTCCGCGACGGCAAGCGAGTCACCGTCTACCTCGACGGCAAGCAGGAGATTTCTGGCGAGGCCGCTCCGCCCCCTCTCCCTCGGGGAGAGGGTGGGGGTGAGGGTGCTTCTCCCCCTCTCCCTCGGGGAGAGGGCCGGGGTGAGGGTGCTGGGGAGGGCGCCGCGCCCGACACCTTCATCTTCCTCGGCGGCCGGTGCGACAACATCGCCAACTTCGCGGGCAAGCTCGACGAGGCGGCCCTCTTCCCCCGCGCCCTGCCCGCCGACGAAATCGCCAAACACTTCGCCGCGGCGGGCGCGACCCGCTGAGAGGCACCGAACCCGGCGGAATGGTCTTGCACGGCCCTGCTGGGCGGACTATAATCAGAGTCACGTTCGGGAGCCGGAAGCGGCTCCGGCAGCATCGCTGCCGGGGTTCCGCGCGTCGCCCTCCCACTGGTGCGCCAGCACGAGGGTTCGACTCCCTGCCGTTCCGTCCCAAGGGGCCTGCGGAAACGCAACAGGGGCTCGGCTATGCAGGCTGACACCTCCGCCGCAGCCCTGGGGCCCCTTGGGGTGGGACACTTAGTACAACGCCCCACAAATGAGGGCACAAAAACCCAGTCCCGAAGGGACAGCAGTGGGTAGCCGGCGGCTTTAGCCGCCGAAACG
>Ga0194112_10006118_pt1 | contig 16023 bp, 17 predicted proteins | sample TA2MahC400mmetaG_FD_146191 | JGI IMG/M metagenome (GOLD analysis project Ga0194112, IMG submission 146191) | Freshwater microbial communities from Lake Tanganyika, Tanzania - TA2015016 Mahale Deep Cast 400m | ecosystem: Environmental > Aquatic > Freshwater > Lake | place: Tanzania: Lake... | reverse complement strand
CGAGGGCAGGATACAGACGCGATCATGGGAAGACAAGGACGGTGTGAAACGTTCTACGACGGAGATTGTTGCCGCCAATATGCAGATGCTTGATTCGAAAGGGCAAGTGAAAACCCAGGATGCGGGGCTCGACGATCACACACCGACTTATTCCGGGTCAGAGCAGATACCTGACGATGATGTTCCCTTTTGAATGGGGCTAACATTTATTTCTTTTCATCGATTTTCTTGGAATCGGGCGTAGCGTCGATTTCCTCCGGTTCGCGCGTCGCCTTCTTGAAGTTTCTGATGCCCTTTCCAATAGCTCCTCCGATTTCCGGAAGTTTCCCGGCACCGAAGATGATCAGCACAATGACAAGTATGATAATTAATTCAGGCATGCCTATTCCAAACATGTTTCCATGACCTCTTTTTCTATAGTTGTTATGCGCCTCTTGCAAAAATTATGAGCAGCGAATTGACGAATTGCGTGAGTTGATATCGTAAGCTTTTGCAAGGCTTTCCCTTTACAGCGCTTTTCTCTACTTTAAAGTATCGGTTCTGCTTTGTCAAACACATCTTGACTGTATGTGTTAACATCTTAAGGAAGTTTCAAATGTACAACCTGTCCATGTCTTCCCAGGATCCCCAGAGATTTACCATCAAACTGTATATCAATGCCACCGGCGTTCCCTACATCAATAGTAAATTTTGACCCTGATTTCTTAATTGTTTCGCCTGGTTTTAAGAGGATCTCCTGTGGAGGATTGTGATCTGCGGTGATGCGTAACCACGTCAGCTCTCTTGCTTCCATGATTACGTCATATGAATCGGCGTGCGTTTCCTCTTGCGTCAGTTCCTCCTGTTTCGCCGTACTCTGTGTGACGTCTGCGGTGTGATCCCGTTTGGATGCGGTTTGAACTTTCTTCGTAGCGACAGGGGGCTGGGTTTTTTTTGACAGAGGTGCCGCAGGTGGGGTTGTCGGGGCACCCGTGGTCATTTCCGTTTTGGCATCCGGGGCAGGGGAAGGTTTCACATCCGCTGTGGGTGGTGGGGATTGTACTATCTGGTTTTTGACAGTGTCAACACTGGCCTGATACGATGAGAGAGAAAATGTGACGAGGCTGATGATAACCAGGAGGAAGAAGATCCATGCAAAAATTTTATAGTGAATTCCGGAAAACTTAGGTGTTTTTTTAATGTCTGCGTCATAGTGTTTTTCTTTCAATGTTTCCAGGTATCGATCGTAGCGGGATAAGAGAATTTTGTCATCGATATTCAGGAATTTTGCGTATGTTCTCATGAAAGATTTTGTGAAAACCGGTGGTGGCAGCAGGTGGTATTGGCTGTTTTCGATCGCCTCAAGGTTGGTGACACTTATTCGAGTGTGCTGGAATATTTCCTTTAACGTCAGTCCCTTGGATTCTCTGATTGATTTCAGATTGGGCTCTTCTATATTCATTTCCATGTCGTGTTTTTCAGGTGTCTCGATATTTTTCATTCCTTCAACCACTGGAGACGCATCAGTGAAACAATGTTTCCGGATCGCATTTGTGAAAGACGTAAGTTCCGGAAAACGTATGCATACTTAGCATCAATTTCGGAGTCACGCAATAGAAAGATCATTTCTTTCATAAAAGGGAGAAACCTGATATAAACCTCTCGTTTTTTCCCCTGTCAATGGGAATATGGGAAGCCCGCAGAGAGGTGTTTCTCCCAAACCGTTCTTCCGGAGACGTGTGGTATGGATGAATATCGGGAATTCATGGTATCCGTGGCAAAGGATGCCGGCCTGTTTCTCAAAAAAAGTCTCAACGACAAACATCTGATAGATTACAAGGGTGAGATCAATATTGTTACAGAAGCCGATCGCATATCGGAGGAATTAATTATCTCCAGAATTCAGCGGCAATATCCTCACCATGACATTTTGTCAGAGGAATCTCCCGGGAAGGACAGAGGGTCCGATTTCCGATGGATCATTGACCCGTTGGACGGGACGACGAACTATGCTCACGGCTATCCTGTTTTTTGCGTATCCATTGCTCTTGAGAAAGAGAGGGAAATCTGTCTTGCTGCAATTTACAATCCCATGCTGGACGAAATGTTTGTGGCGCAACAGGGAGGAGGAGCTTTTTTAAACGGTAGGAACATCTCTGTGTCGGATACCGCTGATCTTCGACGGAGTCTGCTTGCGACAGGATTTCCCTATGACATCAGAGATGACAAAAATAATAATATGAATTACTTTAACGGAATGGCGATGTGTGCCCAGGCGATTCGCCGGGCTGGTTCGGCATCTCTTGATATGGCGTATGTGGCGGCAGGCCGTTTTGACGGCTTCTGGGAACTGAAACTCAATCCCTGGGACACAGCAGCCGGATGGCTCCTGATCAACGAAGCCGGAGGGACTGTTACTGATCTTTACGGGTGTCCATTTCACCTTGAATCACCGCATGTACTGGCTACGAATGGAAAGATTCATCGGGTGATGATTGATGTGTTCAATAAAGTTGACAGCGCCGTCCCCTTCTGATTGACTCTTCACCCCGCATTCCCGCCTTTCTCTTTGTGATTGCATCATTCCCGGAAAGGACAAACTCGAGTTTTGTGAGCCGGTAACATGAAACGGTAATTCCCGTCGGAGTGAGCGCTTGACAACATAAGTTTCATGACTATATTAACAGCGAATCTTGTAAGTGCATAATATCATAAGGTTATATGCAGTTTGATGTGAGCATGAAAACGGGCATGCCCTCGCAATCATAATGATAGATTGAGATGAGACGTTGAGAGAATAACAAAGAAAAGGAGGCGAGAAACATGTTTGGTCCAAGATTTTGGAGATTTGGGAGAATGATTGATCTGGGAGCGGAGATGCAGCGCTTGCAGAGTGAAATGAATCGGCTCTTTTCAGGATATATCCCTGCACACGGTCATGAATTTCCAGCGATCAATGTATGGGTGGGTAAAGCCGATGCAATTGTTACCGCTGAGTTACCGGGGGTCGATCCGAAGAAAATTGATATTTCTGTTGTGGCTGATACCCTCACCCTGAGTGGATCTCGTGAAAAGGATGTACTGAAGGAAGGCGAGACCTATCACCGTCAGGAAAGGAGTTATGGCAGTTATACGCGAACCCTGCAGATTCCCTTCGAGGTCGATGTATCTAAAGTAGACGCGAAGTATGAGAAAGGTGTTCTCCGTATCACACTTCCAAGGTCGGAAGAAGCGAAACCGAAGAAGATCTCGATAAAATCTGAGTGAGAAAGGAGGTTGATGATTTTATGGCAGACGAGAAAAAAGAACTGCAAAGGAAAGAAACCCGCGGTTCGGTTGAAACCGAAAGGACAAGAAACAGAAGGGTCTATGTGCCCAAGACAGATATATATGAGACAAAGGATGCGATTGTGCTGGTCGCTGATATGCCGGGTGTTGACGAAAAATCCGTGGATATTACACTTGAAAAAAATGTTCTCACTATTACGGGAGCTGTTGAGCCCGACACATACAAAGATCACAGCATCGCGTATTATGAATACGATTCAGGTGATTACCAACGCGCCTTTACAATCTCCGATGAAGTGGATCGTGAGAAGATTGAAGCGTCGGTCAGCCAGGGGGTGTTGCGTGTCACACTTCCCAAGGCTGAGCCTGTGAAAGCAAAAAAGATTTCCATAAAAACAGGATAAAAACAAGGAAAGGGGGTATTGAGTATGCCTTTTAAAAAATTGTTGCCCTCGATCTGGAGGGAAAGAGATGTCCCCGTGAGATATGAAGAGGCACATCCTTTCTACGGTCTTCAGAGAGAGATGAATCGCTTGTTCGAGGATTTTTCCCGGGGCTTTGATATTGCGCCTTTCGGCACGATGAGTGAGCGCATGAGAGCTTTTTCTCCTTACGGACAACGCCCTGACATTGAAAGGGGAGAAAAAAGAGGAAAAAGAGGATAAGGGGAAGGATTATTATCGTATGGAGAGAACGTATGGTTCCTTTAACCGTGTGATTCCTCTGCCTCAGGGCATTGACACGAAGAAGGTCAATGCCACTTTCAAGAAGGGTCTTCTCAGTATCAGGTTACCCAAGACGGAAGAAGCGAAGTCGAAAGGAAAAGGGGTTCCTGTAAAGGTTGAGTAACTCTTTGAACATTTATAAAGTGGCGATTAGTGAGAAGCCGCCGCTACACCCTCTTTTTCTGGTGTGAGCGGCGGCTTCGCTATTATATGAAGCAGGGAATATATATAATACGCATGTGTCGGCAGCGGACATGTGTCTCAACACAAAAGTCTCCTTGACACGGGAGGTTGTATTATTTATATGAGCTTCAATCGGGATTGACCACTTCGCAAGAATTCTGAATGCCCTTGTGTACATTGCCCTGAAAACGAAGCACGACGAAGTATATAATCATATAGTGTATGTTTTCCTGACAGACTATCAAAACCACGCTCCTTGAGATTTTCGGAGGTGCCCGATGAGTGATCAAAACATGTATATTGACGAGATGGATTTAGGGTATATTCACCTTCTCAAGGGTGTCAATCGCGAATCTGTGAAGGGACTGTTGGATCTCTGCACTATACAGGATCTACAACCGGAAGAAATTCTCCTATCCCCTGCCCGATCAAACCGCACAGTATATCTTCTCCTGAGCGGCCAGCTGCGAGTACACTTGCATTCCATTGATACAGACCCTATTGCCCTACTTGATCCCGGTGAAAGTGTGGGAGAAATGTCGACCATAGACCACCAGATGACTTCCGCCTTTGTCGTGGCAAACAAGCCATGTAAGATTCTTGCCATGGATGAAGACATTTTGTGGTCTTTAGTTCAGTCATCCCACGACGCGGCGTGCAACCTGCTGTTCATTCTTGTAAAAAGGCTGCGCCACACCGATGCCGTCATCGCCTCGTATGCTGAGATAGGGGATCAGTACGAACAATACGGCAGTGTAGATGCTCTCACAGGTCTGCATAACAGACACTGGCTTGACAACATGCTTAAACGTCTATGCGCGCGATCATCAACAGACAACAAACCCCTTTCCCTTATCATGATTGATATTGACCATTTTAAAGAGTTCAACGACCACTTTGGCCACCTCTACGGAGATCATGTTCTCTATTCCGTCGCACGAACAATCAGTGATCTCCTTCGTCCCACTGAGATTATCGCCCGTTACGGTGGAGATGAATTTATTGTGCTTCTTCCCGATCTTGACATCACTGTGGCGAAGATGGTTGCGGAGCGCCTGCATAGAGGAGTCATGGAGAGAATTCCTGCCATGCCTGATGGGAGGAATATCCCACATCCGACCATCTCTGTTGGCGTTGCCGAGATGCAAACCGGTCAAACTCCCGAAATGCTCATCGACGCCGCGGATAAGGCATTGTATCGGGCAAAAGACATGGGTAGAAATTGCATTGCAGTGTGAAATGCCGTTACTTCGAGATCCTGCGATAAACCAATTATCATGATTCTCATCCATCCCCCTGTTGTCAAACCCTGCCAGCCACCCGCAGGAATCGCAAAACTGGCGGGTGTCATGAATCATCATAACGTGAGATGCACCGTCGTGGATGCCAATAGTGAAGGCATTGCAAGCATCTTGCACTCGCAGGCAGTTTCTCCTTTTTCTGAATCTTTGTCGAGGGGTGGAAATGTGGCGGGCGATCCACCGGATAGGTGGACCATGCGGGCGCGCCGTCACCTTCAAAATAACATAACCGCCCTCACCTCGTGGAGCACCTATGGGGATGTGAATTTTTATAAACAGGCAGTGATTGATGTGAATCATGTCCTTGAGATGTCATCTCCTCTTCGGAACATTCGTCTGAATCTTTCCAATTACCTTGACAGGGGATACTCGCCGGTGAAGAGTGCCGATCTGATAAGAATATCTGAAATGCCTGAACGCAATCCGTTTTACCCGTATTTTAAAAAGAGGTTATTTTTCCTCTTGGAACGGGAACAACCTGCGGTTTTAGGATTTTCCTTGAATTATCTGAGTCAGGCCATGTGTACTTTTTCCATGGTCGGGATGGTAAAGCGGGAATATCCCGGCGTGAAGATTGTTTTGGGAGGTGGTCTGGTTACCTCCTGGATAAGCCGCCCCGGGTGGACAAATCCGTTTCAGGGTTTCATTGATGAAATGGTGGCGGGTCCGGGAGAAGATACGCTCCTGTCGATGTGCGGTATTCATCGTGGAGAAGATCATGCGATACCTGACTATTCTCTTCTGACCCAGGGATCTTATCTCTCACCGGGGCCGATTCTGCCGTATAGCGCATCGAGCGGCTGCTATTGGAACCGGTGTTCTTTCTGTCCTGAAAGGGCAGAGGGGAATCCCTACAGACCTGTAAACGTAAACCGGGTTCTTTCTGATCTTGACACTCTCGTCGCAAAATATGAACCCCTTCTTATTCATCTGCTGGATAATGCGATCAGTCCTGCACTTCTGGAAGCCCTTACAGTTCGTTCTCCAGGTGTGCCATGGTATGGGTTTGCCCGGATATCCCCTCTTCTCGCTGACCTTCAATTCTGTATGGCTCTGAGAAGATCAGGATGTGTGATGCTGCAATTAGGTGTGGAATCAGGAGATCAGAGAGTGCTCGATGCGATGGGGAAGGGTTTTGATCTGGGAACCGCATCTAATGTGTTAAATACTTTGAAGGCGGCGGGTATCGCAACCTATGTCTATTTGATTTTTGGAACACCATCAGAAACGATTGAAGAGGCACGAAAAACTCTTGATTTTACTGTTAAACATGCCAGTCAGATAGATTTTCTGAATCTCGCCATATTTAATCTGCCGGCGAACAGCCCCGAGGGCAAGGAACTTGAGAGAGGTAATTTTTATGAGGGCGATTTGACCCTTTACAGAAGTTTTAAACATCCCAAAGGGTGGGAACGGCATCTCGTCCGCAAGTTTCTGAACGGGGAATTCAGGAAACATCCCACAATTGCTCCCATTGTGAGACAATCCCCGCCGCTCTTTACCTCTAATCATGCGCCCCTGTTCATTCTGCACAGACAATGGAGGAAGGAATTTGAGAGAGGAAAGAGGGGATACGGGGCATAAACTTTTAGATTGATTTATATAAAACTGTTTATTAAAATAACACATTATGATTACTATTAATACTGAACGGTACCCCATCACCTGCTGACGGAGCGATGGAGCACTATTTTCATTTCCCATGAGGGGAAGGTTTATGGAGAAGATTTCTATCGTCAAGAGGAGAAAGAAGAGCACTCAGGAGCCGGGTAAAGACCAGCCTTTAGAGGACAGCGCCAGGTTGTTTCAGTCGCAGGAACTGACGGAAATTCCCGCCCATGTGCTTAGAAGGTTTCCAACCAAGGAAGATGCCAGTGAAGAATCAGAGGAAGCCGATGCTCATGCTGTTTCTATCAACCTTACTCCGGAGCAGTACAATCTTGTAAAGGCCAGTCAATATGTGAAGTATTTCCTGGACGGAAAGTCAAGTGGCGTTTCCCTTGATGTCCAAAAAAGTCCGGATGGGCAAATCGTTTTCAATTTTCAATTCAAGAAAGTTGATACCGTAAAGATGCTTAAATCGCAGCATGTATGCCAGATGTTACAAATCAGCAGCAGCCTCCTGATGAATCTCGTAAAGTCGGGCAAAATAAAAAGTTACAAGATCGGAAGGCTGAGGCGTTTTTTACTGGAGGATATTCTCGATTATCTTTCCAAGAGTGAGGAGATTTTTAAAACCTCTGAAGTATAGAATCACCACTTTTTGCGGGGTCGTATTGGGCCCTGAGGAGGATACTGAAAATGATGTACTATGAATATTGGGGTCTGAAAAAGCCGCCTTTTGATAACGTACCTGATCCCACGATGTATGCAGATTCTCATGCGTCCATGGAAAATGCCATCGCGGAAACCCTGTTTGCCATCGAAGAAGGCAATGAGTGCATCGCGGTTATTGTTGGTGATGTAGGTTTGGGCAAAACGCTCTCTCTACGGATCATAATCGATTCTCTGAATCATGAAAAATATAAAATTGCACTTATTACCAATCCGGATATGTCATTCATTGAACTTCTGCGGGAGATTATTGGTCAGCTTACGGGAACGCAATGTGAAGAGAGAAGAAAAATAAATTTATTGGAAATGTTTAATAAACTCCTCTTTGAAACCATGGACGAGGGGAAGAAAGCTCTGATCTTCGTCGATGAAGCGAACGCCATGTCGCCGGCCAATTTAGAGAGCCTGAGATTGCTCACCAACATGCAGGACGACCAGAGAAATCTGTTTACCATTGTGCTTGCCGGGCAGCTTGAACTGGCGAGGCGTCTTGAACATCCGAAGCGTGCGAACCTTTTACAGCGTATCGGAACGTTCAGCAGGATAGATAAGATAGAAAACGAAGACCTGGTAAAAGGGTACGTTGAAACACGTCTGAAACTCGCGGGGGGATCGAGGAAAATTTTCACCGATGACACATATGGCTTTCTCTGGGAGTATTCGGAACAAGGCGTTCCGCGTCTGATAAATAAAGTCTGTAAATTATCGTTAAAAGCAGGAGAAACGAATCAGCTCAATGACGTTACAGGTAATGTAGTGTATCAGATTGGTGAGCGCTTCCGGAATCTCGCGGGACCGGCTGTGCAGAAGAGAAAACCGAGAAAGAGGATGGAGACCAAAGCGGTAGAGGAACCACCTAAGGAGAAGGAAGCTCCTCCTGAGGCCAAGGTAATTTCGGTTGAAGTCTTTGAAGATCGCCGTCGGTCGGGTGAAGTTCACGAGGTAACGGCACAAAAGCCCGAGGTGAAGCCGGAAGTCGCTGCTCCGATTCCTTCGGTCGCTGAGGTGGGGAAACCACCTGAACCTGTTGCGGTGGTCACTGGACCGCCTGCGGAGGCCATGGTAACTGATGCTGCCCCCAAACTCCGTGCAAAGGAAGCTGCCGTTGCGGCACCGACGAAACCGGCCGAGGAAGAACATCTGGTGAAAAAAGAGTTATCAGAAGAATGGGAAATTAACGGGGTCCGTGTCTCCGTCCAGATTCCGTTCCACCTGATAGAGCAGGCGCAGTCTGCTACTCCGGAACATCGCATGAAGGTAGCCGGTGCTCTTGCAGCGCAGATTTTGAAGAAAAATCCGGAACTTACGGCATCTCCGTCAGTTGATCCAATAACCGTATGGAGCGATATCCGGGAATTTGTTGTGTCAAAGCTCAGGTAGGATAGGCGAGAACCTGCGAAGGTGTTCTTAGACTTTTCTTCTTACTTGGTCTTTTTCTTTCCCTTTTCCTGTGTCAATTCTTCCAGGAGCTTTTGGGCTTTTTTCTTCTGCGGGTTAAGAGACAGGACGAAATGAAGCCTACGGATAATTTTGTCCTTCATTGAACTTTCGGGCTTGGACGTATACTGACGATAATGGATCTGGGCAAGATTGACGTTGGCTTCCTCCTGGAAGGGATTTAATGCGAGGGATTTCTCGTAGGCTGTGACCGCATCTTCCCACTGTTCCTTGGCTTCATATATGGCCCCCAGGTTGTTCCATGCATCGGCGTTTTCAGGTTCAAATGCCAACACACGTTCAAAAAAAGTAATTGCCTTTTTGTAATCCCCCAGCTGAACATGGAGATTCCCCAGATTAAAGAGGGATTTTACGTGGGTAGGATTTTTATCCAGGATAGCATGATACTCCTGTATCGCCTCATCAAACATGTCATGACGGTCATGAAGCAGGGCCAGAAAGAATCTGGGGGTAACGGAATTGGGGTCTACTTCTATAGCCTTTTTGTATTGTTGGACTGCGTTATGATAATCGCCTTCCAATTCCGACAGGTGTCCTATATTAAAGATGGCTTCAACATTGCCGGGGTTCAATTTCAATGCCCGTTCATACATCTGCCGGGCACTGCCGAGCCGGTCCATTTTTTCATAGACGTAGCCTAAGTTATTGTACGTTTCCGGATTATTCGGTTCGAGTTCTACTACTCGCTGGAAGCATATCAGCGCCCAATCGTAATCCTCTCTCTGGAGATAGATAAATCCCAAATTGACATATGCAGCCGTGAATGTGGGATCAAGGATGATACTTTTCTTATAGGCTTCTATCGCCTTGTCTGATTGCGGATCAAGGCGATCGTAACGGCTTCCCTCCATGAACCATTCTCTGGCGTATGTTTTTCGATCCATTGATGCACACTCTTTTATGGTAGATGTAATGTGATTCTTATAGGAATTACCGCTTACTATAAACTTTTATCATTTTCTGTCAAGAAGAAAAGGTATTCATTTCACTTTTTTAAGTCGTGCAATTTCCTCTTTTGCCTTGGAGAGTTCATCATTCACATCTTTCAGGCGGTTGGACAGGATCTCTTTCATTACCTGTTCCTGAACAAGTTCCTCGCTTGTTTCCCTCAGACGGCGCGCCAGTACTTCGGCGACGATCTGGTAAAATATCGCACAGAATGCGATCTGGTCGTCCGCTGCAAGATCGTCTATAAAGGAGACATCAGTTGCCAGACAGGTGACTTCGTCGACAGCAGCAATGGAAGCTGACCGCGGACCGCCATCTATGATGCACATTTCACCGAAGATGTCACCGGTGCGCTGAAGGAAATCGATGTCTTCACCGAGCTTTATCACCCTTACCTTTCCCGATATGAGAATATACACACACTTATCGGTGGCGCCCTCTTCGATGATAAATTCCCCCGGCTTGTATTTTTTTACCTTACTGAAATGGAGGATTTTCTTGAGATCCTCTTTCCCGAAGAATTGTAAAGTGGGTAGATTCTTCAACTGCTGCACTAATTCAATGTTACTTTTTAACTGTTCTTTATCCATTTTATTCCTCCTTAGAATTAATAGTAAGACCCCATCGTTCTTGTCACCGATCTCTCATGTGGAGAAATCTGTATGATATTCATCGTGCGATTTCTTCCTCTGTGAGGTAACATGCCGGATCGGGTGCCCATATCTCTCCTGCGACCGCCTCCGCTCTGGCCCGGAAATTGCCCCCGCACATGTCAAGCCACCGGCAGGTCGCGCATCTCCCTTTGATAAAAAGTTTTTTGTTCTTCAGCTGCGCCATGAGTTCGTTTGATGTGTCCACCCATATTTCACTGAAAGGACGATTTTTTATATTACCGAACGAAATATTTCTCCAGAACTGGTCCGGATGCACTTCACCGTTCCAGCTCACACACCCTATTCCGCTTCCGGAACTGTTTCCTTCATTGGCAAGCAGAAGAGAAAGTACCTCCCGGGCGCGCGCAGGGTCTTCTCTGCACAGACGCATATAGATATACGGTCCATCGGCGTGGTTGTCCACGGTAAGTATCTCTTTTGGGTTTCCTCTTTCAAAAAGGTCGCGGGTTCTGTCCATGATCATGTCAATAACGCCTCTCGCTTCCTCGTGTGAAAGGTCTTCATCGATCAATTTTGATCCGCGACCGGAATACACCAGGTGATAGAAGCACGCACGGGGTATCTCTTCTTTCTCGATAAGTTCGAACATGGCGGGGATATCGGAGCTATTCTTCCTGTTCATGGTGAAGCGGACTCCAACTTTCAATCCCGCATCCCTGCAATTCCTGATTCCCTGGAGGGTGCTGTCAAAAGTCCCTTTCACGCCACGAAACATATCATGAGTAGCCTTTATGCCATCGAGGCTTACACCCACATATGAAACACCGATTTTCTTAAACGAATCCACCTTCTCTTTCGTGAGCAGGGTTCCGTTGGTTGAAATTACGGCGCGCATGCCGTGATCCACGGCGAGCTGTACGAGTTCGGGAAGATCTTCCCTCAGCATGGGTTCACCGCCGGAAAAGAGGATCACGGGAGACCTGAAGGCGGCTAAATCGGCAATAAGGTGTTTTGCCTCCTCTGTGGTCAATTCATCACTGTATCTGATATTATGAGAGTTTGAATAACAGTGTATACATTTAAGATTACACCGCCTTGTCGTGTTCCAGACGATCACGGGACGTTTGTGTTTCTCGCTCCCGTAGCGAAGCATGTCCAGTGGTTCGGACGCACCGCAATATAGTTTCGAGATGCTTATCATGTGATTGCCTCAGGATGAGATCATGCCTGTTGGGAAGCATCACATCTCTCCTCCCTCCCGTCAGTTCATTTCCGGAACTTTTGTGAGGGCATAATGTCATACAAACCAATCCGTAGATGTAACGGTTGTGTATTTTACTCTATCCTCTCAATAGATACAACAAGTCTTTGGTGTTGATTATATATGGATATTTACTTCGCGCCTTCTCGATCTTCTCTCAGGGAAAAAACCCTCTCTGTTCAACAAATCCCATGCTTTTTCCCTCACGAAATCCGTTATGTGACCGTCGCGGATTATCAGGATTCCCTGATCGATGAGATCCTTGAGCACCTCTCGGATTTCGCCGGGTTCTTTTCTGGTATACCTGGCAAGGTCCTCCAGGGAACTCTGAATAGTCTTGACAGGCCGCTCTTTGAGAAAATACAGGATGGTGGTAAGTTTTATCCAGGACCGGGTAAGTTCCTCAAGAGAGGCATTGGTATGCTTGATTCTATTGGAAAATTCTTTGAGCATGAAAACGGACACATCCCCGCTTTCTCTCAATAGATTTCGGAAAGTGCTTCCCTCAACGACGGCTATGTTGCTGTCTTCCGTGGCCAGCGCAGAGGCGGTGCGGGGGGCATCAATCAACGCCGCCATCTCACCAAAGTAATCTCCCGGTCCCATCTCTGCGAGCACCTTCTTGACCTGTCCGGCACTCTTTTCCACCCGCACGTTTCCCAACAGGACGTAATACATCTCCTGACCGGTATCTCCCTCCTTGAAGATGTAGGTACCTTTTGCATACATGCGTCCGAATTTTTTGAACAGACGATCATCGGTTTTCATGAATCTCTTCTTTGTTTTGAGAAATGCCTTTTCCAGGAGGATTAAATTTCTCCTCTGGTAGGAGGAAATGAGCTCTGCGCAGAAGAGAAGGATGAGAGCAACGTAGAAGACCCAGATCACAAGAATAACCACTGTCTCAAGAGATCCGAAAATGACATTGTATCTGGTATAGTTTGATACGTACCATGTGAAAAAATGCTTGGCGATTTCCATGAGGGCAGAAAAAATAACCGCTGCGGTGATGGCACTTCCCAATCCGACCTTCACGGTGGGAATTACTTTGTAAACAATGGTAAAGAATACGACCATCACGAGATAGGGAAGTACATAGCGGAACATAGCTCCGTGGAGGAGGGGGAGAATTGCATATTCTCCCTTTGTGAGCAGAGGTTGCTTCGCCAGCATCGTTGAGATATAGGTAAGCCCGACACTCGCAATACCTACGGTCCAGCCCATGGGGATCATGGAGATCGCAAGGAGCTTGGAAACAACATAGTTTCGGTTTTTCCCGGAGCGGAAGATTATTTTCATTGCTGTCTCAATCGCGTTAAATATCATTGCGGAAAACCAGACCAGAGTGATGATACCGAGCCACCCTAAGACCCTTTTTTTCTGCTCAATCTGGCCCAGCTGGGCCAGGAGTGATTCTGAGAAGTAGGGGTGAAAGCCCCGGATGGCTTCGATCATCTCAGTTTGTAGCTTAGCGTGCGAACCAAACGCATGGCCAACGACGATCATCGTAAGAATAAAAAGAGGAATGAACGACAGAATTGCGTAGAGTGATATTGCTGCCGCCTGGTTGACATTGCCGTTGAACTGGTAATTCTTAATGGCGTCCCGCAGGATATCCCACACGCCGGCCAGCCCCAGTTGAAGACTTTCCATCTTCAGTTTTAATCGGGGTAATTTGTTTTCTCTGAAATTTCGAATGGGCATCGGAAATTCGCTTAAAGGTGTCTTGAGATAGTTGATTTTACGAGAGTTATATTGAGTTAGAACGAAGTATAGGAAACTGGTGCACACGTGTCAAGAATAAAGCGAGAATTTCATTGAAAAAGTATCCTGCATCCAGTAACGTGTCTGCCATGAAGAATTGTGCGTCTATTTTTTTAATCTTCTTCGTCGTTGTGAATATTCTGGTGATGCAGGGGTGTGGTCAGAGGGAGCAGAGTCATCCCGCCGGAAGTGTGTCAGACACCGTGCCGGCTTATGGGGACATTATTGTAGAAGGTTCCATAGGAGACGCCAGCAATCTGATACCCATCCTCTCTTCTGACAGTACATCCCATGGCATTGCTTCTCTGGTGTACAACGGGCTCGTCAAGTATGACAAAAACCTCAATATCGTGGGCGACCTGGCAGAATCCTGGGATGTGTCCAGAGGGGGACTCGTGATCACCTTCCATCTGCGGAAAGGTGTCAAATGGCATGATGGGCATCCCTTCACAGCCCGGGATGTATTGTATACGTATCAGGTAACCATAGACCCCAGGACTCCCACTGCCTACGCGGGTGACTTTCTCAAGGTCAAAAAAGCAGAGGTGCTCGATGATCATACCTTCCGTGTAACGTACGATAAACCTTTTGCACCCGCCCTCATGAGCTGGGCGGTCTCTATTCTGCCCAAACATTTACTGGAGGGAAAAGATATTACGACATCTCCTTTGGCACGTCATCCTGTAGGGACCGGGCCGTATCTATTCAGAGAGTGGGTCCCCGGTCAAAAGATCGTCCTCATTTCCAATCCGGACTACTTCGAAGAAAGACCTTACATTGACGGGTATATCCTGCGCATCATACCTGATATGGCGACGATGTTCCTGGAATTGCGGGCGAACGGCATTGACAGGATGAATCTCACCCCTATTCAGTACATGAGACAGACGGAGAGTAATATATTCCGCAGAAACTTCAACAAGTATCGTTACCTTTCCTTTTCCTACACGTACTTGGGGTACAACCTCCAGAACCCGCTGTTTTCCGACAAACGGGTGCGGCAGGCAATTGCCTACGGGATCAACAAGGAAGAAATTATCCGGGGTGTTCTGCTGGGGTTAGGTGAGGCGACGACGGGTCCGTACAAACCCGGTACCTGGGCCTATAACTCCGGGGTGAAGAAGTATGAGTACAATCCACAGAAAGCGCGGGAGCTTTTAGCGGACGCAGGCTGGAAAGATACCGATGAGGACGGTGTACTGGATAAGGATGGTCACCCCTTCGTTTTTGAAATAATTACAAATCAGGGCAATGAAGTCCGTGCGAAGTGTGCTGAGATTATTCAGAGACGCCTCGGAAATATTGGCATCAAGGTGAAGATCAGGATTCTGGAGTGGGCTGCTTTCGTAAATGATTTTATTAATAAACGGCGCTTTGATGCAACAATTCTCGGTTGGTCCATACCCCTGGATCCCGATATTTATGATGTGTGGCATTCGAGCAAAACGGGACCGCAGGAGCTCAATTTTATATCTTACAGGAATGAAGAGGTTGACAGGCTGATAGAGCAGGGGAGAAGCACCTTTGACCAGAAAGGGAGGAAGAAATGTTACGACAGGATACAGGAAATACTGGCGGAGGAGCAGCCATATGCGTTCCTGTATGTACCTGATGCGCTTCCCATCATTCATGCCCGGTTTCGTGGTGTCGAACCTGCACCTCTGGGAATCGGCCACAATTTTATCAAGTGGTATGTTCCCCGGGATGAGCAAAAGTTGGTCATACGAAGATAGTGAACGGGCGTTTGCAGGATAATCAGTGTGTGAATATACCGTTTTCGTAGATGACGATGTTCTTCCCGGAAAGGAGGTGGGCTGTGACAGTCTTCTCTTCCGTATTGACGAGGTCCCAGTGGAGGGCTGAGTCATTAAACCCCATCTCTTTTTTCCTTTGCTTCGTGAGTCTTGCCGGGTTGCCGTCGTAGGTGGCTGAATAAGACGAACCGAGAGCGATATGGCAATTCCCGAATTTTCCTCCGTGATTCTCATCGAACAGAGTGTCGGCCATGAAGCGGTCAATCATGGAGAATCGCTTGTCCGTGAGGGCAAACTCCCCGAGTCTGCGGGAACCTCCATCTATGGAAAGTTGCTTGATGGCGAAATCTTTTCCCACCCTTGCTTCTATTTCGACGACGGTGCCTTTCTTAAAGGTCAGTAATGCCCCCTCCA